>Ga0224556_1000042_pt1 | contig 22646 bp, 23 predicted proteins | sample 714S315metaG_FD_183007 | JGI IMG/M metagenome (GOLD analysis project Ga0224556, IMG submission 183007) | Peat soil microbial communities from Stordalen Mire, Sweden - 717 S3 1-5 | ecosystem: Environmental > Terrestrial > Soil > Wetlands > Peat | place: Sweden: Norrbotten County, Stordalen Mire...
AGGCGGACAACACCGGACAGGTCCTGGTTGAGATTGGGGATTCCGGCATCGGCATCGACCCGGAGCACGCCGGTCAGCTGTTCAACGCCTTTTTCACGACGAAGGCGGATGGCATGGGCATGGGCCTGTCGATCTGCCGTTCGATCATCGCGGCCCATGGCGGCCGGATATGGGCATCGCCCAATGCCGGGCCCGGAACAATTCTGCAGTTTACGCTCCCCGCGCATCGCGCAGACGCGGCACAATCGGAGGGAACCGCACGGGACGCCCAGGCGTGAGCCGATTTCCCACCCGCACGCCTTGCCGTACGCTAATACGGGACGGCCTTAGCCCGCCACTGCGTGGATGCGCCGGGCCGAAACGGAGGATGAGTGCGTCGGTGTTAATCCTGCATCAAGCCTCTTGGCCACTTCCACAACGTCGGCCATTTCGGGCGCTGTGATATTCAGGTTACAGCCTTCTCCAGCGCCGCGGCCAAGCCCGCTGAGCGTCCACCTCATGGCTATTTTAACCACGCCGTAAGTGTTGATCGTCCCTCTTAGGCAATGAGGGTCTGTCAGGTCGATGCCGGTCACCTTGGCAGGATATCCATTCTTTGTCTGCGTGGCGACAGGAGCGATGAGGATTATGGCCATGTGAGCCACCTTGATCAAAACTACTGGAAACAGTTGAGTAACTCTGACTCCATCGGGGTCAGCATACCGACCGCGATTAGCGCACAACTTCGTGTTCAGGGGTAGACGTTGAACACAGAAAGCAGCGCATTTGTCTCCACGATGTAAGCGGAGGCGAACAGAACCGCAGTCACGAGTCCTAGCTCGATGGAGTGAAGCGCGTTGCTATAGTTCTTGATTGCGGCAAAGCGTGCGTTGGTTTTTGAACTGGCCGCCTCTGCAAATCTCTGCATAACTATCTTCGTGTTCATGGTACGATACTCCGTGTCTGTCTGTTGCACTGACACTTAGACAAGTCGCGATTATCTTTCCATTGCACCTTCGGTAGCCTAACTCATCGTTTGGTTTAGAACCCTATACCTTGGTTTCGGGCGTCATGTTGCACTTGTATGGCTCGTCCTTGCTCCGATCCCGCTGTGCGTGCAAATGAGGCACGCGAAAGAGAGAAAGATGGAGTTTTTAAGCCTGGAGTTCGGGGTGCGGCGTCGAGTTTGTGGAAGGTTGTAAATTGGCTTGGCATAAGTGCTTCGACGAAGAAGATCATAGAGCATGACGGCGTGTCCGCCATGCGCCATCTCGTCGAAAAAAGGGGGTTTGAAGTAGGCTTTCTGTTGGGAGTATTTGTCATTGATATGCAGCACGACACAACGCCGTTCGCTTGCTTCGGCTGGAACCGCGGACCTGTCTTCGGAGGCAAGCAGGACATGCATCCGATTAGAGCAGGTGATCGGTTCTTTGCCCTTCCCCTCGACGGCAAGGTTCTGCTTGGTGATGAGCCGCTGGAACGCGGCGAATCGATCCGTCCGTCCTCGATCTTGCTGCGGGGCTCGCTTTACGGAGGATCCAAAGTGAAAGCACAGCGCGCGCCTTTGTCGATCACAGCGGCCATAGTCGCCGCCACGCTGGGCGCAGATGCGTCGCGCGCGGAGGAAAGCAGCGCAATGCTCTCGCTTAAGGCGATGCAGGAAATTGCGCAGGTCGAGGCCGAGATCGACCGCATTGAGACCCAGACGATCGAGCGGCTTGCAGTGCCGCCGGACAATCAGGTCCAGCAAATAGAGTTGCTCGGTAAGTTGATGCTGTACGACAAGCAGCTCTCGGTAAACCGCAACGAGGCTTGTGCATTCTGTCACATGCCCGAGATGGGCTTTACCGGTCCCGTGTCGGAGCTGAACCGGACCACCGGCTCCTATCCTGGGTCAGTGCGCACGCGGTTCAGCAACCGCAAGCCGCAATCGCACGCCTATGCGCCGCTTGCACCTATGTTGCACTATAATCCAGGACAGGGAGACCTCGTCGGCGGCAATTTCTGGGACATGCGTGCGACCGGCCGCCGGCTTGGCAACCCGGCCGCCGAGCAGGCGCAAGGGCCGCCGACCAACCCGGTGGAAATGGGGCTACCCGATATCGCCTGTGCGGTCTATCGCGCCTCGCAGCGGCCCTACCGCGCCATGTTCGAAAGCGTGTGGGGCATGCAGGCGTTCGCGATCGCATGGCCGGGTGTTGTGGAGCAGGTCTGCGCCAGGCCCGGGCCACCATCCGCCGGCGAGCCGATGCCGGTTCATCTCAGTTCGCTCGATCGAGGCCGGGTTGGCGCCACGTTCGATCAAATGGCGCAATCCATCGCCAACTATGAAGCCTCCGCCGAAGTGACGAATTTTACCTCGAAGTTCGACGCTGTGCTCGCAGGTAAGGCGAAGTTCACCGCTGAGGAGCAGGCTGGCTATGATCTGTTTCGCGGCAAGGCGCAATGCAACGCCTGTCACCGTGATGGCGGGCCTGGCGAAGATCCCCTGTTCACCGATTTTACCGCCAGCAATATCGGCATGCCTGCCAATCCTAGGCTTCCCTATTACCGTGAAAATCGGCCAGACGCCCTGGGTTATGCCGCTAATACCGCGGCATCGTCATACATAGATGGCGGCGTTGGCGATTTTCTCACGCATAAGCACCTGCTCAGCCAACCCTCGACAGTAGATGCACGATGGCTCGGTCTGGCGCCGCAAAATCACGCGCGAATTCAGGTTCCGGCATTGCGCAATGTGGACAAGCGGCCGTATCCGGCCTTCGTGAAGGCCTACGGGCACAACGGATATTTCACGAGCCTAAAGGCGATCGTGCATTTCTATAACACGCGCGACGTCCTGCCACGCTGCCAGCCCCATGACGTCGGTGAAGGTACAACATGCTGGCCTGCGCCAGAGTCGACCGACAACATGAATACGAGCCGAGTTGGGCGCCTGGGCCTGTCGGAAGTAGAGGAAGATGCGATCGTGAGCTTCATGCAGACGCTGACCGACGGGTTTATGCCTGTCAACCAGCATTAGGCCGTGTCGTGAGGGGCGCGGCCGTCAGTGGCCTCGATCATTTCTGCGAACAAGGGTTCACGCCCTTGCTACGAGGAGGACACCGTAGCCCCGAGATTCGGAGAAACGCTGGTGCACGTCTACGCTGCTTTCACGGAGCTCTTCAGCTCGAAGCTCGTCAGTTCGACCTTTTTCACCCGCAGGCGCGCAATGGCTCCTATTGCCGAAAGAGGCGCGCCAAACGGTGGTGAATCTGTTGGCACGAATTCTCCGGGAGCGCGTGCTGCGCAATCATCGCACGGAAGCGCCGGGAGGCAGCCGCGATTACTGACTAAATTTAGCCTTCTGGAACGGAAGGCGATGCTTTGCGTTCGCTGGTCCTCGGAACTTCAAGTGTTGCTCTTCTCGGAACGAGTTCTAATTACATTGCAATCCGCGATGGGAATTCACGATCGCATGTCGGAGAGTGCCCGCAAGAACAACCTAACCCGAATATCTCACACGGTTTAGGTGCATCGGGGCTCCGAATCTGAGAAGTTGTTTCGAGACAACGACTTGACCAGATTTTGAGGTGTTCCCCGATGCCAACAAAGTGTAGCTCGGATTCGTTTGAATTTGCAGCCGTCGAAGGTCGCCGCGTCGTGGCCGAGTTCGATGGCGGCAGCATCACATCGGATGCTGGAGCCTTGTTGCTTGGCGCGACAGACCGCGCCATCAAGCTGATGGATCGGTTCGCGGGCTGTTTTCAGGATCGGCGCTGCCCGGAGTTGGTTGAGCATTCGGTCGCAACCTTGGTCGGGCAACGCATCTATGGGATCGCGCTTGGCTATGAGGACCTCATCGATCATGACACTCTGCGCCACGATCCGGTCTTTTCGGTACTTGCTCGCAAGCTCACGGCCCGTCGCAAGGATTGTGCGCCTGTTGCCGGCAAGTCGACACTGAACCGGCTAGAACTCTCCAAGGCGGAGCCATCGCGCTATCACAAGATCAGTTATGATGGATCAGCCATCGAGACGCTCTTCGTCGACTTGTTTCTCGAAGCGCATCGGGTGCCGCCAAAACAGATCATTCTCGATCTTGATGCGACCGATGCCCCCTTGCATGGCCATCAAGAAGGCCGATTTTTTCATGGCTACTATGACTGTTATTGCTACCTGCCGCTTTACATTTTCTGCGGCCGGCATCTTCTGTGTGCCAAGCTCAGGCGCTCCAACATCGATGCTGCGGCTGGCTCTTGTGAAGAGGCAGCCCGGATCGTTTCGCAGCTGCGGGCGCGCTGGCCAAAAGTGCGCATCCTCCTGCGTGCCGATTCTGGCTTCGCACGCGACGAGTTGATGAGCTGGTGTGACGAAAACGAGGTCGATTATCTCTTCGGTCTCGCCAAGAACAACAGGCTTATTCAAGAGATCGAAACCGAACTCGCCGCTGCCGCCACAGAGGGTCAAGCAACCGGCAAGCCGGCCCGTCGCTTCAAGGATTTTACTTATGCGACCTTGGGCAGTTGGCGCCGCATCCGAAGGGTTGTCGGCAAAGCCGAGTGGGTTCCTCCGAGTGAATCGCAAAGCGACAAAAAGGAAGGCGAAGCCAATCCCCGGTTCGTCGTCACTTCTCTCTCTTCGTCTGAATGCGAGGCGAGAAGTCTTTACGAAGAGCTCTATTGCGCGCGCGGAGAGATGGAAAACCGCATCAAGGAGTGCCAGCTCGATCTTTTCGCCGACCGCACCTCGGCGGCAACCATGCGCGCCAATCAGCTGCGGCTTTATTTTGCCTCGATGGCCTATGTTCTCCTCTGTGCGCTGCGGCGCATTGGCCTCAAGCATACACAATTTGCCAAAGCTACCTGTGGCACGATCCGCCTCAGGCTCCTCAAGATTGGCGCATCAGTGCGCACCGGTGTGCGGCGGATCAAGATCGCCATGGCCTCCGCCTTTCCTCATCAGAAGGAGTTCAGCCGCGCTTGCAACGCCCTCGCCAAAGCTGAGTGCTGAGCCGAAAGGAGGACGAAAGCTTCACCGACTTCTTTTTTACCGCGAGCTGCAAAACACGCACCGCAAATCGCGGTGACAGGTCTTCTGTTGCTCAAAATCGCCCAAGCGACATTCGTTCCAGCTCTCCGAAAGCCACCATTGTCAAATACGCATTGCCATCAAAACTCGAGCAGGGGTTTGAGAATTGCGGGCTAACAGTGACACGATTTTGCAAACGCCGGTGACGCCCACGCACTAAATTTCTTTGCGAGCTTCGATGGTGCCTTCCAAATGGGCAATCCAAACCCATGGCGATTGCATTGCCGTACCGCAAAGGTGGCCGTAAGCCGCAAAACAGTCTCAAAATCCACCTTACGCCCCAAACCATCGGCCCGATCGGAAATCCCATAGCGGATCTTGGCTTTTGCTCAAGACCAGCGCTTGGCCGAAATTTCCATTGTCGATCAGGTCGTTCGCGATCTTGTAATAGGCGTCGAGCCCGATCTCGAGAGTACCGCAGTCGTGCTCCCCATGGGAGGCTCTGTGAACATGAGCAATCCCAGGGTACCCGCATCCCATCGGAATCTCCTGGGACACGCCGGCATCGAAATAATGCGACCGCTCCGGCAAAACCGGATCGTCGAGAAACTGGAATGGCGCCCCTGTCGTGTTTCGGAATAAGCCGATATTGGCGGGCGCGGCCTCGAAAGCAACCGGCGGTCTAAAGAAGCGCGCGTAGCCGGCTTGCCATGTCGTGCTTTCAAACGGCTTGTAAGTGAAACTGAGGCGTGGGCTCAGCTGGTTGGCGTCGACATTCTGGATCATCTGGTCGGAGCACAGGCCAGCATTCATCGTGAGCTGATCGGTGATTTTCCACTCGTCCTGACCATAGACGCCCATAAGCCAGCCGACTTTGGAGGTTTCATCGCGTATTCTCTCTGGCGGTCCATCGGAGCCATTGCGGATACTGCATGGCTCGACGATAGAGAAATTGTTAACCGCTTCCTTTTCGCCACTGACCACAAAACCGGCGCGAACGATATTGGCTGGGTTGACATTATATGAGTCGTCGCCTTGGAGGCCGTTGGTGTAGGAGGTACGGGTGACGTTCGATGCAATGCCGTTCAACAGCATGTCGCCGATGATATCCGGCGTGAATTGCAAATTATTGTAGCGGGTGAAATAGGCGAGCTGCCCATCGAAGCCATTAATTGATTTCTGCAGAGCCAGCACCCCGTAATGGGTGACCTCGTTCTGAGTCTCGTTGAGCTGCGCTGATTGAAATTGGTGAGTCCGAACGAGTTGGTCACCGGAGGATTTCCCATCTGCCCGACTGGCTGGCCGGGGACGTCTGGAATCTGAAAATTATTGGTCGCGGTTTCCACGATCAGGCTCAGACGGGTGCTGGCATCGATGAACGCCGACATGGTGCCGAAGCCTTTTTCCTGCTGGGAGAAATCATGGATGGGATTCACGCCGAGCCGACGGCCGACATACCGAATATAGCGCCAAAGGCGGATCTCATTTCCGGGGGAACGAAGCATTGGCTGTGGCGATTGGCTTTCACGCTCCTTCATTTCCGATAAGTTGACAGTGCCCCGCCGATTTGGAAGCTTTTGAGATGCCTCGCCGTGGCCGGCTTGTGCTTACTACGGACCTCGGTGCCGGACGCCTTCGGCTGCGTTGAAATAGCGACAGTGCGCGGCTCCTAAACCGCTTAGCGATGGCTTTAGGTAAACTTTATGAACGGTAATTCTTCACGAACGTCGACAATGTTTCTCAAACGAAATTCAAAGTTCTACCCATCGCGCCGGAATTGACGTGACTTTGGAACTTCCGAGCGTTCGGCGCGTTTCTGAAGCAGTGCCATACCAACGGCAAGGGCAGCGGTTTGATCATCGGCAAGGCGCCATCAAGTGCCTCGGACGCGACTTTGACCGGTGACGACGCAGGGGATGGTCATGGCGGACATCTCACGAAGGACAATGGTCAAAGCGAGGGGCGTGATCGGTACTTCGATGCTCCCAGCTGGTCTTGCGCTCGATGACGCGTCGGCGAGGGAACATCAAAAACACAAAGCTACTCCCACTAAGCCCCCGTCCGCTCCGGCGCCTGTCACTGAGACCCCCGCTCCAAGCCTTCGCACCTACAGGCTGACTACGGCCTATTTGTTTTTCAACGATGACGAGGCCGCCTTCATCGAGTCCGCAGTAGCACGTCTGATCCCCAAAGACGACCGATGGGCCGGCGCGCTTGAGGCTGGCGTCCCAAATTTCATCGATAAGCAACTCGCGGGTGCGTGGGGTGCTGGCGAGCGACTCTACCGCAATGGTCCTTGGCAGCCCGGAACACCGAGTCAGGGCTACCAGCTCCCCCTCACGCCGGCGGAACTGTTCCGAACCGCGCTGGGTGCAATCAACAAGGAACTCTCGAAGACCCCGTTTGTGCAAATGAGCCCTGAACAGCAGGATGGCTATCTCAAGTCGCTCGAGGCGGGCGGAAAGGATCTTGCCGGTGTACCGTCCGATGTGCTCTTCGCGCATCTTTGGCAGTCCACGCTCGAAGGCTTTTTCAGCGACCCTGTCTATGGCGGCAACCACGACATGGTCGCATGGCAGATGATCGGATTCCCTGGCGCTTACGCATCTTACTACGACCTGATTGATCAGCACGGCATTAAGATCGATCGGCGACCGATGAGTCTTGCCGAAGACGTGCATGGTCACGTCCACATCGATCCGGGCATCCCAGCGCGCTCGCCGTAATTGGAGCCGTAATTAGAGGGGAATCGGAACATGGCACGCGCTCTGACGCCAGTAGATGTGGTGACGATCGGAGTCGGCCTCACCGGCTCTCTTGCGGCGCTCGAGCTTGCGAAGCAGGGACTGAAAGTGGTCGGGCTCGAACGTGGCGCTGCACGCGACACCGTACCGGATTTCCAATCTCCCGCGATCCACGACGAGCTGCGTTTTTCAATCCGCAAAGGGATGATGCAGGACAATGTGAAGGAGGCGGTGACTTTTCGCAACAGCTCCGACCAAACTGCGCTACCGATACGCCGCTGGGAAAGCTTTTTGCCCGGGACTGGCCTCGGGGGCTCGTTCGTGCACTGGAACGGCCAAAGTTTCCGCGCGCAGGTGGCTGACTTCATCTACAGAACGCACATCCTGCAGCGCTACGGGAAAAAGTTTCTCGAAGCCTGTGGTCCTGATCTGACGATTCAGGATTGGGGCGTTACCTATGATGAGCTTGAGCCGTATTACGATCGTTTCGAATATCTCTGCGGGGTAAGCGGCAAGTCCGGCAACATCAAGGGACAAATTCAACCCGGCGGCAATCCGTTCGAGGCGCCGCGCTCACGGGAATATCCCACGCCGCCGATGAAGGAGCCTTACTTCGGCGCATTGTTTCGAAATGGCGCCGAAAGCCTTGGGTATCATCCTTATCCGCAGCCATCGTCGAATCTGAGCGAGTGCTACACGAACCCAGAAGGCCTTAAACTCCAGCAGTGCGCTTTCTGCGGGTTCTGCGAGCGCTACGCTTGCGAGCACTTCGCGAAAGCGAGTCCGCAAACAGTCATTCTGCCGGCTCTGCTCAATAGGTCAAACTATGAGCTACGAGCGAACTGCCAGGTCCGGCGCATCAATCTGGACTCAACCCGCAAGAAGGCAACCGGCGTCACCTACGTGGATGCAGGGGGTGTCGAGTACGAGCAACCCGCCGACCTCGTGCTGATCACGGCTTTTCCGCTCAACAATGTCCGCGTGCTTCTGCTCTCGGGGATTGGCAAACCCTATGACCCCAAGACCGGGGAGGGAGCCGTCGGCCGGAACTACACCTATCAGACGACGGGCGGCCCCACGGTCTTCATGGACGAGAACGTCAACATTAATCCGTTTATGGCCTCAGGCGCCAACGGGACGATGATCGATGATTTCGGCGGCGACAATTTCGATCATTCGCAGCTGGGATTCATCGGCGGCCAGTATGTCGGCGCGATCATGACGAATGGCCGCCCGATCGAGTTCCACCCGACGCCGCCAGGCACTCCAGCATGGGGCCTGGAATGGAAGCGTGCGGTCGCACGGCATTATAACCACACTATTGAAGATCCAGCAGCACGGCACGTCGGCTGCGAGCCGGCTCAACTATCTGGATCTCGACCCGACCTATAAGGACGCCTGGGGGCAGCCGCTGCTCCGCATGACCTTCGATTTTCCTGAAAATGACATCCGCATGTCGCAGTATATTGCCGACAAGGTCGTGGTAATCGGCCGCGCCATGGGCGGCAAGATCGTGGTGCGTGGGGGCACCAAGCGGCCCTATACCACCACGGTTTACCAAAGCACCCACAACTGCGGCGGCGCCATCATGGGCGACAATCCCGAGACGAGCGTCGTCAACCGATACCTCCAGTGCTGGGACGTGCCGAATGTGTTCAGTTTGGGCGCTTCGGCGTTTCCACAGAACATCACCTACAACTACTCGATCACCATCGGGGCGCTGACCTATTGGGCGCTCGACGCGATCAAGAACCAATATCTCAAGTCGCCCGGACCACTGGTGCCGGCATGATGTTCGACCGACTCCTGTCCGCCGCTCTCATCGCGACCGTCATCACCGGTCTTAGCGTCGTCTGCATCGCTGCCGCGCAAACCCAGAGCAGGGCGCGCGGGCCCAGCCCTCAGCGTGGGGCCGTGATTGCGGCGCAAGGCACGCTTAACGGCGCGCCAGCCTGTGCTCAGTGTCATGCTTTCAATGGGGTCTCCGACGGAAGCGGAGCGTTCCCGCGAATTGCCGGGCAGTCCGCCTACTATCTCGCTAAGCAATTGCGCGATTTCACGTCGGGTATCCGTGTCAACGCCATCATGACGCCGGTCGCCGGAGCGCTGACGGCAGACGACATCGCAGACGTGGCAGCTTACTTTGCAGAGATCGATGCGCCCTTCCTGCCGCTGCAGAGACCCGACTCGGCGCTCATCACGCGGGGCGCGGAGCTTGCGAAAGTGGGCAGCGCCGCAAACAAAATTCAGGCATGCAATAATTGCCATGGAATTAACGGCGCAGGCGAGCCACCGGCAATTCCTTATCTTGCCGGTCAATATGCGTCCTACATCGCCCTCGAATGGCGAATGTGGCGGCGTGGCTTCCGAAAGAGCAGCCCTGGTGCGATGGCCTGCTTGGCAGAGAATCTCACCGACAAGGAGATCGCGGCAGCAGCTGCCTATTACGAGCAGGTCCGAGGATCTGCCGAGGCCTCTGCATCGCAGTAGGAGATTTCATGTCGACTGATCCCGATGTCCCTCATACCTCCTCCGCCGGTTTGATTGAACATGTGGCGACGCCGATCGATGCGGATTCCGCTGCAGAAACCCTGAAACATGGCGCACGCGGCGCATTCGTCGTCGCCGGCATCGCCGTAGGACTGCTCTTCATCGGCTGGCTCGCCTTTTATTTCTTTCTGTTCCTACCACGAGGCTCGGTTGGCTGAGACTGAAACAAATCCGCTGCGGCGGCCGCTCCCCGATGGCATCGTTCCAGAGGGCGAGGTCACTCGCACCGAGAACCGCTGGATCGCTATAGTGCTGGGAATGCTCGGGGTTATGATGGCGGTCATCGTGGTCACGGGGGTCACCAATGCGCTCCATCCCCCTAGCAATGTGGAGATCATCGATCCGACGACTTTGCATCTCGGCGGCGAATTCGCCGAAAGCAATCTCGGCACGGCGGCCGAACCCGACGGTTCGGTCACCGTTCGCCTGATCGCGGAGCAGTATAATTTTGTCCCAGAATGTGTCCGGGTACCAGCCGACACACCTGTCAAGTTCCGCCTAAGCAGCGCCGATGTGATTCATGGGTTTCTGCTCGTCGGGACCAACGTGAATACGATGGTAGTCCCTGGCTTCGTCGCCGAGGTCCGCACGAGTTTTAACGCGCTGGGCGACTACAGAATGCCATGCCACGAATTTTGCGGCGTTGGTCATCAAGGAATGTGGGCGCACGTCAACGTCGTACCCAAAGGACGGTTCCCCCACTTGAGCACCACGGAAAGGACGAGCTGTGTACAACAGTAGACGTCTGACCCTGTATCACTGTTGGGTCGCCTTCGCCCTGTTCTTGCCTGCCGTGGTCCTGGGGGCATGGCAAATGCTCATGCGCAGCCCTTTGCCTCCCCCACTCCAAGACCCGAATGCCTATTACCTATCGGTCACGCTGCACGGGACGGTAATGGCCTACGTCGTCACCACTTTCTTCGCCATGGGTTTTGGCTATGCGGTGACGGCAACAAGCTTGGGGCGCCCTATTCGGGGTGTTTGGGCAGCGTGGATCGGCTTTGCTATTTGCCTGATCGGCACTGTGATGGCTGCCGCCGCTGTCCTTGCCGGTGAGGCATCGGTATTATACACTTTCTATCCGCCGCTGCTGGCAAGCGCTTGGTATTATAGCGGCGCGTTCCTGCTCATCGGCGGCTCGATGATTTGGGTCGTGTTGATGATCGTCAACATGGCAGCGTGGAAGCGCGACTATCCGGACAAACCGGTGCCGCTCGCCATGTTCGCGATCACGGCGACCGCGCTGCTGTGGGCGTGGACGGCGAGTGGCGTTCTCGTGGAGCTCTTGCGCGTCCTGCTGCCGAGCGCCTTTGGCTGGACTACTTTGATCGATGTTGGTCTTGCACGCACGCTGTTTTCGGTGACGTTGCATGGCATTGTCTACTTCTGGCTGATGCCTGCCTATATCGCGTTCTACACATTGCTCCCGCAAGCAGCGGGCGGCCGCCTCTATAGCGACACGATGGGCCGTCTCACTTTCATCATGTTTCTTATTTTCTCGCTACCGGTTGGCATGCACCATCTCTTTGCCGACCCCGAGCACGGTGTGGGATTCAAGTTCCTGCAGTCATTCTTGACGTTCTTTGTGGTGCTACCAACGTTGCTGACTGTCTACTCGATTTGCGCCAGTTTGGAGATTGCCGGACGTCATCGCGGCGGCCGCGGACTCCTAGGATGGATCGGGGCGCTGCCATGGGACGAGCCGATGGTGCTGGTCGCCGCCTTATCGCTGGTGATGCTCGGCGGCGGCGGCTTCGGTGGCATCATCAACATGAGCTACGCGATGAATTCGATGATTCATAACACGTCCTGGGTCCCCGCGCATTTTCATCTCATTTTTGGTGGCGCTGTCGTGATCATGTATTTCGCGATTGCCTATGAGATGTGGCCGCAGATTACTGGAAAGCTGCTGCGCTCTAAGAAGTTGGCGCGCCGCCAACTCTGGCTGTGGTTCTGGGGCATCATGATCGTCACCATACCCTGGCACATCACCGGGCTGATGGGGCAACCGCGGCGGGTCGCAGTATTCGATTACGATGATCCATTGGTTGCCCGTACGGGGCCACTGGTCATCATTTCGGTCATTGGGGGGATGATCCTTCTACTTTCGGCGATTCTTTTGATCTTCATTCTTGTCCGGTCGCATTTTGGTGAGAGGACGGGCGAAATTCCTCTGCGCTACGCGCTCGCCGTGAATCCGCCTGCACATGTCCCGTCATCGTTGAACGGCTTTGCGCTCTGGAACACAATTCTGTTGGTTTTGATGCTGGTGGCCTATGGCTATCCGATCGGACAATTCGCCCTCCTCAAGCCCCATTCGGTTCCTGCTTACGACGTGACTAGCCACTCCGATGGCGGAGGAGCGCGGTAATGGCCCGAGACAAGGGTGTGCTCAGACTCACTAATCCCTGGCCGCGCTTCGCTTGGCTGGCCGGGGCGGCGATCGTCGGCATCTCGCTCGCGCTCGGCTTTCTGGTTTTGGATCGTTATCAGCAAAACGATCCCCCATTGGGTCTATGGGGCGCGATCTGCTGGGGTCTCGGCATTACCGCAGATCTTGGCCCGGCGAGAGAGGCTGCACCGACGCTGCGCACTCCGTCGCGTATAGCCTGGACGAGCAGCACGCTCGGCCAGATTAGGGCGGGCGATGCACAACATGGCAGCTTCATCGCCTTGAACTGCACCGCTTGCCATGGCGAGGGAGGGATGAGCCAATCGACATTCATTCCGACCCTGACTGGAATGGACCCGGCAGTGATCTTCAAACAGCTCGACGATTATCGTTCCGGCAAGCGCCCATGGGGTGTCATGGGCGCGATCGCCAAGGCTCTTTCGATTCGAGACTCGGCTGACGTGGCAGCCTATTACGCGGCCCGTCCAAACGGGTTAGCGGCGATTGCGCATGAGGGGTCTCTGCGCGGCGAAAGCCGGTCAAAAGAAAGCGATTCCGCGAGGCACCTGGCCTTCATGGGAGATGAGCAGCGCGGCATTCCACCTTGCACGGCATGTCATGGCCCCCATGGCTACAAGATCGGTGCCCCGCCGCTGGCCGGCCAACACGCCGCGTATATCGAGCGTCAACTAGCGGCTTTTGCCCAAAGGCTTCGCCAGAACGATATCAATGAACAAATGCGCACGATCGCCATGCAATTGACGCCAAGTGAGATGCATGCTCTTGCCGCCTTCTACGGTGCGCCAGAGAGTTCGCGAGTGGCGAACAAATAGGCCGTCACGTGCAGCGGCGAATGGTATCGGGGAAGGCGTGCGCCGCCTCACGTAAGGAGAGGAAAAATCATGCGGACATCGATTACATTTGGCATCGCGCTCGGGGTGCTCGCGTTCCTGCCGCACGATGCGGCAGCGCAATTCATGGAGAAAAAGGTGCTGACCTTGGCGGCAGCGCGCAAGATGGTCGCGGCGGCCGAGGCGGAGGCCGAGCGCCATCATCTGGCCGGCGTCATAGCGGTCGTCGACGACGGTGGCTGGCCCATTCTCATCGAACGCATGGACCATGCCGCCTATACCGCCAGCGTCGAACTTGCGCCGGGCAAAGCAAGAACGGCTGCGTTGTTCAAGAAGCCGAGCGAGGCGCTCGAGTATGCGATTGACCACGGCCGCATCGCGGCCGTGTCAGCGCGCGGCTTCATCGAGATGAAGGGAGGCCTTCCCATCGTGGTCGATGGCGAAGTGATCGGTGCGATCGGTGCAAGCTTCGATACGCCCGAGCACGACGTGCAGATCGCGCAAGCCGGAGTTGCGGCGCTCACGCATTAGTCCACTCACTCTTCATAGTCACACATAAGAGGGGGACGATCCGTAGTAACGATTGGGTTCGCAAAGCTGAAGCACGGCGCCGAGTGCGAGCCGGTGTAGCCATATCGCCGCAAGAGATCGGAGACCGAGACGAGCTCCCAGGTGGAGCATGACCCAAGGGAAGGAAGCAGAGGATGGCGCCGATTCTGTCGCACAGCCAGAGCGGCCAGTGCGGTTTCAACCAAGCCGCCTCGCGCCCAGCTGACCCCGTCAAGCGCCATCGAGCGCGCAGAGAACGCAGTCACCCGAAGGAAGCGCTAACCACCCAAACCTGTGCAGTCGCCCTTGACCCATTAGAGAACACCATCGGTCAGCCTGAGAAAGGCTCGCGACGAACATACGTTTTCCGAAATGCCTTAGATAGCTGCCGCAAGTGAGCCGAGCCGGCGCTTACGTTCAGCGCCACAAGCGGACATAATAACCCCAACCTCCCGAACGGCCAGCAAAGCAGGGATAGTGGCTGTATATCATTGCCAGCTGAGCTGATAAAAAGTTTAGGAGGCGTCGAGTACACCTGAGCCGCTGAGAAATTTCCATTCCTCACGTCGCGGCAGTGAGCAACTCGGCTACGGTGAGTGGACGGCCCGCGTCTGTGCACAGACGAAACAAGGCCCTGTTATGAAATCGGGGGTCATTTGTTATCTCTGTTCCGGCCCAATCCGGTTTCTCGAAGGCCTGCTTTTCGTCCGAAAGCTCTATCTCAGCCAGAACAATGGTTGCCAATTGGCCCTCGTACACATCGACCGCCCATATGAACCCAGCATGAGGGACGCTATGGCGCGTCTTCTCGACACACCGTTCCCCACAGACAGTATTGAGCATCGCTTCGGCATGACTTTGGGGATTTCATACTCAAATTCGGTTCGACGCGACCCAAATCGCGGACCCTTCACGGCGATAGACGCCCTGTTCTCACCAAGTCGCACGCGAACTTTGTATCCGTCGAACTCCCCAATAAGGCCATCTCGCAACTTCTCGCTATCACAGATGGCCGAGCGCCACCCATCATTGGCGACGAGGAATTTCCGCTCGATCTCAACTGGCATTCTGGGTAGCGTCCCCCGATTCACAGACAACAACGTTCTCCGCATCAGGTAAAGTAGAGTGCCCCTCATGCTGAATTCAAATCCGCGAGATCCTGCGGCCTGTGGTCACGGCAATACCTCCAATTGACGCCACCTATCGTCATGAAATTCTTGGCAAGGATTTACGCTGCGGTGGAAACCCGGCCCAGCGCGGCTCGATCGTGCGGCACCATAAAATCGAGGATGGGGCCCTTCGGCACGATACCAGTCGGATTTATGGTGCGATGGCTCTCGTAGTAGTGTCGCTTAGCGTGATCGAGATTGACAGTCACGCCAATTCCCGGCGTCTGAAAGAGATCGCGCGTGTAGGCCCATAGATTGGGATAATCGACGAGACGCCGCAGGTTGCACTTAAAGTGCCCGTAATAGATCGAGTCGAAGCGTACGAGTGTGGTGAACAGGCGAACGTCCGCCTCCGTCAGCCGGTTGTCGACGAGGTAACGCGCTGAAGCCAGTCGCGATTCAAGCCAGTCAAACGTCTCGAACAGCGGCGCAACGGCTTCTTCATAAGCCGTCTGACTCGTCGCAAAACCGGCTTTGTAAACCCCGTTGTTCAGAGTATCGTAGACGCGCGTGTTGACGCTTTCAATCTCGAGTCGAAGCTCCTCCGGATAGTAATCGCCTGATTTCGCGCCAAGGGCATTGAAGGCGCAGTTCATCATGCGGATTATTTCCGAAGACTCGTTGTTGACGATCGCGCCTCGGCGTTTGTCCCATAACACTGGAACTGTGACGCGGCCAGTGTAATTTGGGTCGCTGGCGATGTAGATTTCATAAAGAAATTTGGCCCCAAGATTTGAGTCGGGTACGACGCCGGGGCCGTCTTCAAAAGTCCAGCCGTTTTCCAGCATTCGCCAGTGAACGACGGACACCGGGATGATTGCTTCGAGCCCCTTTAAGGACCGCAGGATGAGTGTGCGATGGGCCCAGGGGCAGGCAAGCGAGACGTAGAGGTGATAGCGTCCAAGCTCGGCGGGAAAGCCTCCATGACCCGTGGGACCGGGTGCGCCATCGACCGTCACCCAGTTGCGGTAGGCGCTATCCTTGCGCAGGAAACGTCCTCCAGAGCCAGACGTATCGTACCACTGGTCACGCCATTGGCCGTTAATCAACAAACCCATCGCGCTCTCTCCTTTTGCGGTTTGCGGCTATGTCGCCGCCAACGCGACGGTTAGCTCGTCGCTCCTTCGAACCTCGATATGAGTGAATCTTACACCGGCGCCGACTTCCAACAATAACCTTCATCATCGAAGCGCCGCCGCCGCCCGATTTATATCGCACACCAAAAAATCGAGCGATCTTACGAACTGAAAGTGAAGCTGCTGTCTTCAGCATTGTAATGTTTTGGGCCTGAATCGGACAAAAATGTTTCACGGGGGAAGCACCGCAGGGGGTAACGGGCGCGTTTCGCTACATGTACGTCAACCCCTTCGCGCTTATGAACCGGGTCAATAAACTGTGAAAGTGAGCTGCGGCGTTGGCATTGACGCGTTAACGACTATTACTTGTTAATAAAATCATTGAGTTTTACGCTGAATGGGCCACGCCTATGAGTGACGGCCCGCCTATCTGCAAGAGCAACGGCTTCGCCTTGCATAGGAAACCGAAGGGAGGCAGAATTACGCTCAATGCGGCGTCCATCAGCGGAATCTCAGTTTATCACATACTCATAGGGGGACACCAATGTCACTCGATCGAGAAGGATATACGAGAAAAGCGTTGTAGAGATCATTACTGCAGTCACGCCAGGCGCTCTGGCCGGCAGCCTGGTGCTACTTAGCGCCCCCCAGGGTGCCAGATCGCAACAGCCCACCGACGGCGCACGTGCAGACGCTATCGCAGTGTCGCAGACCTCCAAGGAAGCTCCAATGGAGCGGCCGGAACAGAAGAAAACTGCCCACGATCTCTCCGACGTCTTCAACCCGAGAAGTGCGTTGCCGTCGTCGGAGCTTAGTGAGAGCGCTGGGGCCGTCACCCAAAATGACATCGTGAATATCGTCAGAGGGCTTGCTGTAGTTGGCCCTCCACGACCCCCGGGACCAAAGGGCGACTCCTGCCCTTTCAATAATGTTCTGCTGTCTCACGCTGTCGTGGCCTTCGATCTTCCCCCACCTCATCCGTGCCCATTTTAGTTGGACTTATTGAAGGAAGCGACTCATCGGCATAAGTGGTAGCATGTGCGCAGAACGCCTCGCCGCGTTCAGTAAGACGCCAACGCTTCAGGAACCGGTTCATGTAGATCAAAGTCATTCGGCAGGAGACATGCAATGAATATCGATCTTGAGGGGATCAGAATTCCCGACAGCAAACTTGCTCGGGAAATAATGGAGCTGGTGCAGGACACCGAACCGCCGCTGCTCTTTCACCATTCGAGCCGCGTCTACTACTGGGGCGCTCTGGCAGGCAAGCGTCGCGGACTCAGATTCGATCCCGAACTGCTTTATGCAGGCGCGATGTTCCATGATATGGGCCTGACCGATCAACACAGCAGCGCGGATGAGCGCTTTGAAGTTGACGGCGCGAACGCCGCCCTTGACTTCCTGCAAAGCCACGGCATCGCGCAACAAGACATCGACACGGTCTGGACCGCGATCGCCCTGCACACGACGCCGGGCATCCCGCAGCACATGCACCCGGTCGTAGCTCTAGTGACGGCTGGCGTCGAAATGGATGTGCTCGGGCTAAGATATGCCGAGTACAGCGACGCGGAGCGCGAGGCGGTGGTGCATGCACATCCGCGTACTGAGCATTTCAAGGAAGACATCATCCAGGCCTTCTACGACGGCATCAAGCACAAGCCGGAGACGACCTTCGGCAACGTCAAGGCCGACGTGCTCGCGGATAAGGATCCGCACTTCACCCGCGGCAATTTCTGCAGCGTCATCCGAGGATCCGCTTGGCGCGGGTAACCCCCGCTACCCGTGCGATCGAAAATCAAAGCACTGAAGCTGTTAAATTAAGGGGCGGCGACCGCGATAGTGGCGACCATCTTTGAGAGGGAAACCCTGGGCCAGCGATGGTCCAACCCCATCTTTTATTCCACTCTCCTCAATCAGGGAGTTTTCCTCTGCGGGGGTCGCCTAGAATAGGCTCCATGGAGCGGGGCCGCAACGACGAATAAGAGCAAAAATGAGTTAGGAGGCCATCATTTTACGGTTGGCGTGATAGAGACCTTGCGCTTGAAAATCGTCTCTTCCCGGCCAATGTGACAAAGCTGGAGCACTCGCCCGGGTGAGCGCGCCGCTCACCCGAGGTCGCTTGCGAGGTCATTCGGGCTCCAAGCCAGGCGTGTGATCACGGACCCCTTCGGTCATAGGCGAGGGATTATCATGAAATATTGTCTTACCGGCCATCGTTGGGGCGCGAAGATTTTTCCGCTCCTCGGATTGGTGTTGGCGGGCTCGCCATCCGTTGCGCAAACTCAGAACCGGGCGCCTAGCGCAGACGCGCAAGCCTGCCCGGGTGACAACGGCGGGATCACGCTGCCGCGCGGGTTTTGCGCAACTGTGTTCGCTGACAATATTGGCCATGCCCGGCACCTTGCCGTCGCTCCAAATGGGGTTGTTTATGTCAACACCTGGAGCGGTCGCTATTACGGCAACGATACGCCTCCAGCTGGCGGTTTCCTGCTAGCCCTTCAAGACAGCAAGGGGGACGGGCACGCCGACGTTGTCACGCGCTTTGGCGGCAGTGTTGCGGACGGCAGCCACGGTGGCACCGGCATCGCTCTCTACAATGGCGCGCTTTACGCGGAAGTGAACGATCGCATCGTGCGCTACACTCTTCCGGCCGGATCTATCGTGCCAACCGCGCCACCCGAGGTCATCGTTTCGGGGCTGCCCCTTAACGGCGATCATCCGATGCATCCGTTTGTGATCGATTCGCAGGGTAATCTCTATGTCGATCTCGGCTCCGCCACCAATTCCTGCCAGGTCAAGAACCGGACGCTTGACTCCCCGGGGATTTATCCCTGCACGGAGCTCGAGACGCGCGCCGGCACCTGGCGCTACGATGCGAACCGGACCGGGCAGCGCTTCTCTCCGGCCGAGCGCTTTGCTACTGGGATCCGCAATGGCGAGGGCTTCGCATTCGACGCCGGTGGCAGATTTTATGTAACTCAGCATGGCCGCGATCAGTTGTCCGAAAATTGGCCGAAATTGTACCGGCCTGAGCAAGGCCCCAATCTCCCGGCTGAAGAGCTGCTGCGCTTGGAGCAGGGCGCCGACTACGGCTGGCCGGAATGCTATTACGACGGGTTCCAGGAGAAGCTGGTGCTGGCTCCGGAATATGGTGGAGACGGAGGCAAGGCGGTCGGGCCATGTGCACAGAAGCGAGGCCCGATCGCTGTCTTCCCGGCTCATTGGGCTCCCAACGATCTTGCTTTGTATGACGGACATCAGTTTCCGGATGCCTATCGGGGAGGTGCATTCATCGCGTTCCACGGGTCATGGAATCGGGCTCCATATCCTCAAGAGGGCTATAATGTGGTGTTTCAACCGCTCGCGGACGGCAAACCCTCAGGGAAATTCGTCGTTTTCGCCGACGGCTTCGCCGGAGCCTTCAAGGAACCCGGCAGAGCCGCGCACCGTCCCTCCGGATTAGCGGTCGGGCCCGATGGCGCGATCTATATTACGGATGACAAACATGGACGGATTTGGCGCGTGACGTTTACGGGCGGCGTCGCGATAACCGGCATCGAAGCCGCTCCCGCCCCCCATCTCGAAGCGGCGTCGGCGGCGAAGGTGGAACCGCCGGAGGGCATCCATCCGAATGCCGGCGCCCAAGCGATCGTGGCGTCGCTGCCGGTTCCGCCCGGCGCCACAAAAGCGCAAGTCGCGCGCGGCGAGCGGGTGTTTCTTGGTCAAGAAGGCGGCGGAACCTGCGAAGGCTGCCATGGTTCGAACGCCAAGGGCACGCCGCTTGCGCCCGACCTCACGAGCGGCAAATGGCTATGGGGTGATGGCAGTCTCGCCGCGATCACACGGACAATCGCCGATGGCGTGCCTAACCCAAAGAACTATAGGAGCGCGATGCCTCCCATGGGTGGGGCCGAACTCTCGCATGCCGATCTCAAGGCCGTGGCTGCCTATGTATGGGCGCTCGGCCACCAAAAGGTGCATTGACAAAAGTGGAAGCCGGGCTGGCAATTGAGGTCTGTTGAGATGGGATGCCGCAGCGCTCGAGCAGCGGTTAAAGCTTTGCACCAACCTCGAATGGCTTGTTCTTGTAGCCCGGCCTACATGGGTGGCCCGGCTTGGCAGTTTAAAAAGTTTGTTGATTCCTCTTCCCGGCCTTGGCTCTCTCATGCATGGATGGATAAGCTCGCGGCAGGTTTCAGCAACTCCGCATCGGTTAATGGCGACAAGTTCTCGACCATCGAATATTTCTGGACCCTCTCGCAACAGTACGGGCAGACAAAGGCGCACGGTCCCACTGAAGTGAATTGGACGGCCGGCTTCGGCGGCGCAATAGCTGTTTCGCCGTCCGACGCCTCGCCTGAGGAGGCTCCACAAGCAGGCGATCTCGAGACTGCTAGGCCGCTCGGCAGACGGGTAGCTGAGTTCGCGGAACGTATTGCCTGAGTTCGGCTAACCGTATCACCCACCGAGAGTTTGCAATTCGCTCGACGCGGCGGAATTCGTTCTTCGAGGATCGCGGCGTCAACGTAGACCGTTCACGCCGGATTTCTGAGAACAATAGACACCGAAACCTAAGTATAGGTTCGTAAACCAAATGCTGTCTTCGCGTTCCGAAGGTACGATGGAACGACGACCGTGCTTTGTCTAAATATTTCATCGTCAGACAAAAACGGAGTCTCATATCATGAACACGAATATCATTACACAGGGTCTCGCAAAAGTCGTTGGTCCCGCGTTCAAAACAAGCTTACGTAAGACTGTGATCGTCTTGGCGACGGCTGCCGCTCTCACCGGAGGACTCACCGCTGACGCATTTGCGCGCGGCGGAGGAGGCGGGGGTGGACACGGTGGCGGTTTCGGTGGTGGCGCCCACATGGGCGGGTTCGGCGGCGCTCACATAGGCGGCGACTTTAGCCTTGGCCATTTCGGCGGTCATGGCGGGGCTTTCGGCCGCGGCCGGCGTTTTGTGCCCAGTTTGGGTTACGCCTACGGGTGCAGCTACAGCTACCCCTATAACAACTCCTACAGCTGCTATCCGCCTGCGTACTGACGTCCGCGCAATCGGGAGCAACCTGCAATGGTCGCACTTTGATCGCTGCAATCGCGACCGTGCTTTTAGGCTGCAGCGCTGGCTTTTCCCAGATTGGGACGGGCGCGCCTGTTCCCTCGCCACTCGGCATAACCTTGCTGCTTGGCATAACAACCGCTTTGCCGGTCCCATCGGCCGGCATTCCCCTAGGTACCACGGAACTCGCGTACCCGGACTCAGTTCGGCACCATGAAGATGGCTGCGAGCAAAGTTGTGTACCTGCGTTCAAGGCTACGGATGAAGGGAGTATTCTCAATGAATCGAGCATTTGCGACAAGGCGCATCGCACGCATTGGGTTCGCCGCCGTGCTTCTGTCGTTGGTTGCCGGGTTGGACATCGCCAATGCGCAGACCGGCGCACCGATGGAGGCGCCTGCGACACTCAACGCTGTCGACTTTAATTTTGTCGGCCAGGCCAATCTGGGTGCTCCCTTCCAGGTCGATTCCGGCCGGCTGGCGGAAAAGAAGGGCAGAAGCACCGCCATTCGCAATTACGCCCACCTGATGGTCACCAGCCATATTCCAGTCGCGGACGCGCTGACTGCGATCCTGCAACGGAAAAACGTCACTCCGTAAAACACGCTGTTGCACGGCGCTTATGACGCGATGATTTCCACGCTCAAGGCGGACCATGGCGCCGCGTTCGACCGCGACTATGTGAACGGTCAGGTCGAGTATCAAAAAGGAAATGCGGCGCTGTTCCGACAGGAGATCGAGTACGGCAGCGACCCGGAGCTCAAGCAATTCGCGAGTCAGACTCTACCGAAGATCGAAGATCATCTGCAGCGAGCCTTACGGCTTGCCGGTGCATCCAGCGGCGACAGCACCTCGAACTGAGACCGCCTGTCATTACCAGCCAGGAGCCATTCATGGACATGGTGACCGAATATCCCCCAATTCGCATTGTCAGCCCGGTCAGATTCGACCCGGGAACGGCACAGACGCCAGGCTCCGTGCGCCTGGCCGCGGTCGCACTGCAGCTCGGCATCCAATCGGCATTGTGGGGCGGGTTGTTCGAGGTCAAGCCGGGAGCTCGTACGGGCATCCATCATCATGGAGAGCAGCAGACGATAGCCTATGTCTTGTCGGGCATCTGCGAAGTCCGCTGGGGCGCGAGGGGCGAATACGCTGCGCGCGCGAAAGCCGGCGATTTCATCCATGTGCCTGCCTTCCTACCGCACATGGAGATCAATCCGTCGGATTTGGAGCCTTTTCACTGGGTGGTCGTGAGGAGCAC
>Ga0224556_1000043_pt1 | contig 22266 bp, 22 predicted proteins | sample 714S315metaG_FD_183007 | JGI IMG/M metagenome (GOLD analysis project Ga0224556, IMG submission 183007) | Peat soil microbial communities from Stordalen Mire, Sweden - 717 S3 1-5 | ecosystem: Environmental > Terrestrial > Soil > Wetlands > Peat | place: Sweden: Norrbotten County, Stordalen Mire...
CCTCGTCGAAAAATCCCATCATCCAGCATTAGGGCTTTTGCCGGACCATGATTTGGCGGAGCTGCGCAAGCTCGTGCGCGAGCGGCGCGACCGTGCGCAGACGATCGCCGCGCGCCAGCGCCGGGAGCTGCGTGGCAAGGCGGCGCCAAAGGGCGTGCGCGCCGCGACAGACGACAGCGGCACGCGGGAAAAGCGGGATCTCCTCGCGGCGGCCTTGCGACGGCTGAACAAGGAAGTCTCGCGCCGCGAGGCCAAAGCCGCCAAGCAGGATTTGATCGGCAGCGCCCAGCGCGCGCTCGAGCTTCGCCGGGCCGCTGGCGCAAACGCCACGCGGCCCTCGCCAGGGCGCACGCCAAAGGAAGGGCTCAATCCTAAAGCGGCGCCAACCTATACGCTACGCAAACCGGCGAAGCTCGGCGCGATCAGCCAGCGCAACAAGAACATGCAGGCCAAGCGCGATTCGCGATAGGCCTCAAATCCCCGCTTCCACTTCCGCCGCGCCCGGGAAAATAGGCCTAAACAATGGCGGCGGCATCGGGAATGCGCGCCGCCAATGGCCGCAAGGACAGCATTTCCGCGCCATCCCACACATCTCACATCGATCGCTGTCAGTGGGCTTGTAAGGTTCCCGGCCGCGACCTTACCAAAACGTTTCACGTGAAACACTTTGGTCCGATTGGAGGGCAGTTTCGGACAAAACTGATGGATAAAAGATCATGCTTTAGCCGAGCGAAGCCAATTCCGCCTCGCTGAACACGCGCCCGCGCGTCAAAAACCGCACGCCTTCGGGGGCCTCGGCGGAAAAGCCCCCGCCCCGCCCAGGTACGACATCGATGATCAATTGCGTGTGCGCCCAATATTCGAATTGGGCGGCGCCGATATAAAACGGACAGCCCGCGATCTCGCCGAGGAGCACATCGCTCGGCCCGGTGCGAAATTCGGCCTCGGGGAAACACATGGGCGAGCTGCCGTCGCAGCAGCCGCCCGACTGATGGAACAGCAGGGCCCCATATGTCTCCTTCAGCCGCGCGATGAGGTCTTCCGCCTTCTTGGTCGCGACGACGCGCTCCACCATCACAAACTCCCGAAGCCTCAGAAGAACCCAAGCGCTTTCGGGCTGTAGCTGACAAGCATGTTCTTGGTCTTCTGATAATGGTCGAGCATCATCTTGTGGTTCTCGCGGCCAATCCCCGACTGCTTATAGCCGCCAAAGGCCGCGTGTGCCGGATAGAGATGGTAGCAATTCGTCCACACCCGCCCAGCCTGAATGGCGCGGCCAAATCGATAGGCGCGGGTACCATTGCGGGTCCAGATTCCGGCGCCGAGCCCATAGAGGGTATCATTGGCGATTGCCAGCGCCTCTTCATCGTCCTTGAATTTCGTCACCGAAAGGACGGGGCCAAAAATCTCCTCCTGGAAGATGCGCATTTTGTTATGGCCTTCGAGGACCGTCGGCTGGACATAGAATCCGCCTGATAGTTCGGACCCCACATCGGCGCGGGCGCCTCCGGTCAGGACCTTGGCGCCCTCTTGGCGGCCGATATCGAGATAGGAAAGAATTTTTTCGAGCTGGTCGTTCGAGGCTTGCGCGCCGACCTGGGTCGCCGGATCGAGCGGATTGCCTTGCTTCATCGCCTTGACCCGGAGAATCGCCCGCTCCATGAAGCGATCGTAGATTTTCTCCTGCACCAGCGCGCGGGAGGGGCACGTGCAAACCTCGCCTTGATTCAGGGCGAACATCGCAAAGCCTTCGAGCGCCTTGTCGAAGAAATCATCGTCCTCTTCCGCGACATCGGCAAAAAAGATATTGGGCGACTTGCCACCAAGCTCCAGCGTCACCGGGATAATGTTTTCTGACGCATATTGCATGATGAGACGGCCCGTGGTCGTCTCGCCGGTGAAGGCGACCTTGGCGATCCGCTTGCTCTGCGCGAGCGGCTTGCCGGCCTCGACTCCAAAGCCGTTGATCACATTCAGGACTCCGGGCGGCAGGAGGTCGCCGATCATGTCCACGAGGACCATGATGCTCATGGGCGTCTGCTCGGCTGGCTTCAAAACGACGCAATTTCCGGCGGCGAGCGCCGGCGCCAGTTTCCACACCGCCATCAGGATCGGGAAATTCCAAGGAATGATCTGAGCCACCACGCCAAGCGGTTCATGGAAATGATAAGCGACGGTATCATGGTCGATCTCGCTGATGCTTCCTTCTTGCGCGCGCAAGCATCCAGCAAAATAGCGGAAATGATCAATCGCCAGAGGCAGGTCGGCCGCCTTGGTTTCGCGAATGGGCTTGCCATTGTCGATCGTCTCGACCAAGGCGAGGAGATCGAGCTTCTGTTCGATCCGGTCGGCGATGCGCAGGAGTGTCTGCGCGCGCTCCGCCGGCGAGGTGCGGCCCCAAGCCTCCCGTGCGGCATGCGCGGCATCGAGCGCCAGTTCGACATCCTCCGCGGTGGAACGGGCAATCGTGCAAACCACATGACCGTCGATCGGCGAAATATTCTCGAATTTCTGACCTTTGACCGCGGGAACCCATGTGCCGCCAATGAAATTGTCATAATGCGGTCTGATCGCGATCTGATTGGCGATGTCGGCCAAAATCTTATCGACCATGCTTGCCTCCCTGAGTTTTTTCAAAGCCCGCGCCGATTTCCGGCGTTGCCCGGCTTTCCCGGAATACTTGCTTGAGGTAGATGTAGCGTCATATCGGCGCTTGAGAAGAGACTTATTGTTCCATAGGTATAAAATCGGCGTGTCTTGGCCGCAGCCAGATCGCGCAGATGAGGCCTCTGGCTATGCAGATCGAGGCTGTAAAGTTGCAAATCTGCCACGTTGACGCCGGCTCGGCTTCGGCGCTCTCATGCGCCATTGATCGAAAGCATAAGCTGATCCATATCAATTTCTTATAGCGGCACTGCAATAGAAAGTCAGGCATGTCACGCCATCCGCTTCTCCCGGAAGTCACTATTGCCTTAGCCGTGAAGCTGATCGTCATCCTTGCCGCGGCTCTCTTTGTATTCAGCCCCAAGCAGCGGCCGAGGATAGACGCAGCGAGCATGCAGGAGCGCTTGATCGGCGCTCCAACGGCAAACCCACAGCCAAGGAGCATTTTGCAATGAGCACCGCCATGGATGTTGTGCAGCTCTCCAGGCTGCAATTCGGCCTGACCGCCATGTATCATTTTCTCTTCGTGCCCTTGACGCTCGGCCTTTCCATTCTGCTTGGCATTATGGAGAGCGTCTATGTCATGACCGGCAAGGAGGTCTGGCGCCAGGCGACCAAATTTTGGGGCGTTTTGTTCGGCATCAATTTCGCCATGGGCGTCGCCACGGGCATCACCATGGAATTCCAGTTCGGGATGAACTGGGCCTATTACAGCCATTATGTGGGCGACATCTTTGGCGCGCCTCTCGCCATCGAAGGTTTGATGGCCTTTTTCCTCGAAGCCACCTTTGTCGGGCTCTTCTTTTTTGGCTGGGACCGTTTGTCGAAAGAGACCCATTTGGGCGTCACTTGGCTCGTCGCGATCGGCTCCAATCTTTCGGCGCTTTGGATTCTCATCGCGAATGGCTGGATGCTGAATCCCGTCGGAGCGCATTTCAATCCAGACACGATGCGGATGGAAGTCACCGATTTCGGGGCGATCATCTTCAACATTGTCGCCCAAGAGAAATTTGTCCATACGGTGAGCGCGGGCTATGTTACCGGCGCCATGTTCGTTGCATCGGTGAGCGCGATTTATCTGCTTCTCGGCAAGCATATCGAGATCGCACGGCGCTCGATGACGGTCGCGCTGAGCTTCGGCCTCGCCTCCGCGCTTTCCGTCGTCGTGCTCGGCGATGCAAGCGGATATACAGCCACGGAAAACCAAAGGATGAAAATCGCTTCGGTCGAAGCGATGTGGGAGACCGAGCCTCCGCCTGCCGCCTTCACGGTTTTTGGGCTGCCCAACCAAGCCACACACCGGACTGATGATGCGTTGCGGATACCGTGGGTGCTTGGCCTCATCACGACGCACTCCCTCGACGAGAAGGTTCCTGGAATTACGGAACTGGTCCAACGCAACGAGGACCATATTTTGTCTGGACTTCTCGCTTATTCCGCTCTCGAAAAATTGCGCGCCGACCGAAACGACGCGAACGCCCGGGCCCAACTCGATCAATACATGAGCGATATCGGTTTTGCGCTCCTTCTCAAGCAATTCCGTCCCGACATCGAAAACGCGACCGACGCTGAAATTACCAAGGCCGCCTGGGGCACCGTGCCGGATGTGGCGCTGCTCTTTTGGGCATTCCGCATCATGGTCGGTCTTGGCTTTTTCTTTATTCTTTTGTTCGGCTTCGCTTTCTATCTCATATCGATCGGCTGTCTTCTGAGAGTGCGTTGGTTGCTTTGGGTGCTGGCATTCGCCCTGCCGCTTCCCTGGATTGCCGCCGAGTCGGGCTGGATCGTCGCGGAAGTCGGCCGCCAGCCATGGGTGGTTGAAGGTGTTCTGCCAACTTTCCTCGCGGTGTCGGGCATTTCGACGAGCAATGTTCTTGTCACGCTCTTCGGCTTCATCGGTTTCTATACGGCCCTGCTCCTTGTCGATATCTTTCTCATGATCAAGGCGATTCGTCTCGGCCCTGGACACAATGTGCCGCAGCCACGTGCAAGGGAGTTGCCCGCTGCAAGCGGCGCTGAATAGGCTCTAGAGCGGGATGAGGAAAAGTGGAAACCGGTTTTCTGCCCGCATCCCGCTCTAAACTCTAAGAATCGATCACGTTCATGATCGTCAGAAAAGTTGCGGACTTTTTGGAGCAGATCATGCGGCAAGGCAAAGAGAGTGAGACCATGAGAGATTCATCTTGAAGCAATCATGGCCTAAAGGAGCGGATCATGTTGGACTATGAAATCTTGCGCCTGATTTGGTGGCTGTTGCTCGGCACCTTGCTGATCGGTTTTGCGATCATGGATGGTTTCGATCTTGGCGCCGCCATGCTGTTGCCCTTCGTCGCGCGGACCGACAAAGAACGCCGGATCGTGCTGAATTCGATTGGTCCGGTCTGGGAAGGAAATCAGGTCTGGCTGATCCTTGGCGCCGGCGCCATCTTCGCTGCGTGGCCGACGCTCTATGCGGTTGCTTTCTCCGGCTTTTATCTCGCTATGTTCCTCGCTCTCGCCGCATTGATCCTGCGTCCGGTGAGTTTCAAGTTCCGCTCCGAGATCGAAAATCCGGTATGGCGCACATTTTGGGATTTTGCTCTGTTTATCAGCGGCACGGTTCCCGCTTTGATCTTCGGCGTTGCCGTCGGCAATGCGTTGCGGGGCGTGCCGTTCCGTTTCGACGACGCATTACACATGACCTATGAGGGGGATCTTTTAGGCCTCCTCAATCCTTTCGCGCTGCTTTGCGGTCTTGTGAGTTGTGCGATGATTGTCATGCATGGCGGCACCTATCTGGCGCTGAAGGCTGACCAGCCGGTCGCTGGTCGCGCGGCGAATTGGGCACGGGGTGCTGCTCTCATTTTGCTCGCTCTGTTCATCGCCGGAGGGCTCTACGCGAAGTTCGGCGTGGAGGGCTACCGGATCACGAGCGATCTTCCGCATGACGGACCGTCGAACCCTTTGTTGAAGACGGTCGCTCGTGGTGAAGGTGCCTTGCTTTCAAACTTCGTGGCATACCCTTGGATGTTGATTGCCCCGGCCCTGGTTTTCATCGGAGCATTGTCCGCCAGAGTCTTTTTGGCCGCGCGGCGCGGGTGGCTCGCATTCACCGCAAGCGCTGCAGCCCTTCTCGGCGTGATCGCCACGGCGGGGCTTAGCGCCTTTCCGTTCCTGCTGCCGTCTTCGCTCGATCCCAATGCGAGCCTCACCGTTTGGGACTCCTCTTCGAGCCGCTCGACCTTGCTCTTCATGCTCATCGCCGTAGTGGTTTTCCTGCCGATCGTTCTGGCCTATACGGCTTTTGTCTATCGCGTGCTGCGCGGCCGGGTGACGATGGCCTATGTCGAGGACAACAGCGCAACCCTTTACTGACCGCGAGAGAAAAAGAGAGAGAGTTTTTCCATGTGGTACTTTTCTTGGGTTCTTGGGGTGAGCTTTGCGATCTCCTTCTCGATCATCAACGCTCTCTGGCTTGAGGAGAAGGTCTTGGCTGCTGGCGAGGCTCATACCGTCGCCGGGGACGGTGAATAAACTCTAATTCCGCGAGCAAGCGATTTCTTTCGGCGGGGTGGATCGCGTGTCCACCAAGGTGATCTTACCCTGCCATTCGTGGTATTCCCAACCTTCGCCCGCATAGAAAAGGCCGCGCGCCATGAGCTGGTTTTTCAGAGTGATGGTTTGCCCGCTTCCAGCAAAAACCAAGCGGGCCAATTGAGTGTCGTGCGCCGGCAGGAAACTGATCGTGAATTCCTGACCGTCCACGCAATGAAACCGTACCCGATTATCAGCAACTGCGGCAGATATGAAAATTCCGGTGCTGAGGATCAGCACCAATCTTAAAATGGATAGCATACCCTATACTTCCCGGATGAAGGGGCGCTGGAGTTTCGCATTGTTTCGATTTGTTTTGCGGAAGCTATACCATCACCGCCTGCCGCGGCAAACGCGCCGCGATCCATAATTTTCCGCGGTGTGCGCAATTTGCAGGATGGGGTGTGATCAAGAGGTTTGCGGCGAGGGAGACCATGATCGCTTCAAGCTGAATCGCTCATGGTCTCTAACTTTTTGTTTTGTCGCATGATCTTATCTAAAAAGTCTGCAACTTTTTGGGATCATGCTCGAGCGAATTCCGCGCGCGGTGCCGCTCAACGCACGAGCTTGTTGGACTTGAACTGCAGCTGAAACAAATCGGCGACTCGCGGCGGCGTTTCCGGAGGATCGTGCGGACGCGGGACGGCGAAATAGCGAGCGGTGATCATATCATCCTCGATTTCGACCCGCATAAACCCATGCGTATCATCCACGTAATTCTCCAATATGACATCGGGGTCGTCCACTTGCCTGAACGGCGGGGTCACTTTCGCGCCCTTGAATTTGGCCATGCTGTGCAAGTGCCAATAGCCGCCTGCTCCAGCGACGATATAAGTGAATTCCTGATCGTCGATCGTGCGGGTAAAGCGCTGATAATTGTGGACATGGGCGCCAAAGACAATATCCGGATAGGCGCCGCTTTCCATGACCGCAGCGTCCAGGAGCTCCTTCATCGCCGGGCTGCCGCTAATGCGCGTCGGCGGAAAACACCGGATGATGCAAGCACACGAACAAGGCTTTGCCGTGATCGCGCGCCGCATGTTTCAGTTCGCTTACAAGCCATGATTTTTGATCATCCTGGACGATGCCGCCTTCCGGGACATTGGTGTAGAGCCCGATGAAGTTCGCCTTCGGGGTTTCCAACGTCCAAAAAGGATTTGGCTGCTTCATTGCGTGGCGCGGAGCATCGCCGGCCTCATTGGTGATGCCGCCGTCGGCCGAGCAAAAGTTCCGTTTCCAGGCGGATAGGCTTGGCTCGAATGGCTGCGGCGTGTCGGGCGTCGTCAGGGGATCGCCGTCGTGATTGCCTGGGATGCCCATGATCGGCAGAGGGTAAAATTCATAGGGCAAATAGAACTGCGGATAATATTCGCTCGTCTCGCCGTTATAATAGACGACATCGCCGAGATGATAGAAGAAGGCCGCTTCGCCATCCGCCGTTGTGTTCATGGCGTCGGCTTCCATCGCCGAGGCGACAAGTTGTTGCGGCCCGGGATTTTTCACCCCGCCCGTGTCGCCGCAAATATGAAAAACCATTTTTTTGTCGAGACCATCCGGGAGATGGCTGACGAGATCCTCCAGTTTCGCGCGATAGGGCGCGGCACCAGGCCCTAGAGGAAAATCTTGATACGGCCGTCCGTGGTGAGTCGGTGCTTGGGTAAAACGGGGCGGATCGAGCAGCGGGCGATGCCGCCCGGTGTTGGTGGCTTGATGGTGTCGCGGCCGATGCGTCGTTGCCATGGCCTTTGTTCCCCCCTTGCCTTGGTTAGCGTATCCCTACAACAAAAGAGATGTCAAAACCACGACACGAGCCGCTTAAAGACGGGCGGGCAACGCTCAGTTGCCGTCATATTCCGCGAAACAGTCTTGCGTCTCGAACACGACGACGCTCGCAAGTTGCGGCAGCGCCGCCTTGGTCCGCTCCCAGATCCAGATCGCGATATTTTCCGCCGTCGGATTTTCGAGCCCCTCGATATCGTTCAAATAATAATGGTCGAGCCGGTCAAGCAAAGGTTTAAAGACGGCTTCGATCGCGAGGAAATCGGCGACAAAGCCGGTGACTGGATCGACAGGCCCTTCAAGCCGCAATTCCACCCGATAGGAATGCCCATGCAGCCGGCGGCAGCGGTGCTCCTCAACGACATTCGGCAAAACATGCGCCGCCTCGAAACGGAAGGCCTGCGAGATCCTCACGACACGGCCTTCATGGGATGCCAATGAACTTGTGGGTTTGCAGGCTAAGCCGCCAGTGGGGATGATCAAGACAATAGGCGATGGCTGCGGCCGTATTCGCGGCAAGATCACAGCCATCCATCGGCTGCAACCAGAAATGCGAAAAGGCGAGGCCAGACAAATCATCCGGCAGCAGGTCTTTTTGCGGGAAAACGAGCTTCAGCTCGGAACCCGCTTTCGCAACGAGCGGCGCGCCGGCCTTGGGGCTGACGCAAATCCAGTCGAGGCCGGGCGGCGGCGTGAGCGTGCCATTGGTTTCGACGGCAGCTTCGAAGCCGCGCACATGGACCGCGCCGATCAGCGCCGCATCGAGCTGCAACAAAGGTTCGCCGCCGGTGAAAACCACGAATCGGTTCGTTTTGCCACCCGCCCAAACGGCCTCGATCGCGGCGGCAAGAGCTTCGGCGCCGGTAAAGCTTCCGCCGCCCGGGCCGTCCATGCCAACAAAATCCGTATCGCAGAAGCGGCAAATAGCGCCTGCCCGGTCATTTTCCTGGCCAGACCAGAGATTGCAGCCCGAAAAACGGCAAAATACGGCGGCGCGCCCCGCGTTCGCGCCCTCGCCCTGCAAGGAGCGGAAGATCTCCTTCACCGCATATTTGCCCATGCGTTCGTTCCATACCCAATGCGCCAACGCCGCGCCAAAGAGCGATGGCCCAATTTTCGAATTTTCACAATCGTTGCGATAAGATCAATCTGGCCACGGGCCGCCGTTTGCGCCGCGCGGCGAAGTCCCGCCAGATCAAAATAAAGGGAAACGTGTCCCGCTCGCAAAGAGCGATCAGAATTTTTGGGTATTTTTCAAGCCAAAAGAGCCTCGCGCGAGGCCCTTTCCGGGAGGCTCTTTCCGAAATGACCTGCGGTCAGATCGCCTCCGTGATCCATCTTTTCAACTCGCCTTTCGGCGCGGCGCCAACCTTGGTTGAAGCCATCTTGCCGTCCTTGAACAGCATCAAGGTCGGGATGCTGCGAATCCCATAGGTTCCGGCGACGCCAGGGTTTTCATCGACATTCAGCTTGGCGATGGTGACCTTGCCCTGCATTTCCGTCGCGATTTCCTCGAGCACGGGACCGATCATCTTGCAGGGACCGCACCATTCGGCCCAGAAATCCACGACGACGGGTCCGCTGGACCCCACGACTTCGGACTTAAAATTGGCATCCGTGACTTTAACGGTGGACATGGCAATCTCTCGTGAAATTCTGGCGCGGGGACTCGCGCGGGACTGCAGGCAAGGTAAGAAGGCGGAAGGCCTGCGTCAAGCCACGCGGCACCAAACTGGGAGGCTGCGCGTTACTCGGCGGCGAGATCCTGGCGGTCGAGGACCGCGAGCGCCGCTCCCAAATCCGCGATAAGATCCTCCGCGTCCTCTAATCCGACCGAAAGGCGCAAAAGCCCCTCCCCCACCCCCAAGGCCGCCCTCGCTTCCGGTGTCAGCCTCTGATGCGTCGTCGTGGCCGGATGGGTGATGAGGCTTTTTGCATCGCCGAGATTATTTGCAATGGTGATCAGGGAAAGATGATTGCCGACGGCATAGGCAGCTTGCTTGCCGCCAAGGACCTCAAAAGCAACGAGGGTGCCGCCACCCGACATTTGCCGCTTGACGATCTCGGCCTGGGGATGATCCGGCCGGCCGGGATAGCGAACCTTAACAATGTGACGATGGCCGCTCAAGAAGTCCGCGATCCGGCCAGCGCTTTGCTCCTGCTGGCGAACGCGCAAGGCAAGGGTTTCAAGCGATTTCAGGAAAACCCAGGCATTGAACGGCGATAGGCAGGGACCGGTCTGCTTATAAAGAGCATGAACCTCGTTTTCGATGATTTCGCGGCTGCCGAGAATAACGCCGCCGAGACATCGGCCATGCCCGTCGATATGCTTGGTCGCCGAATAGACGACGCAATCGGCGCCAAGCTTGAGCGGCTTTTGCAAAATTGGCGTCGCAAAGACGTTGTCGACGACAAGCCGCGCGCCATTTTCATGCGCTATGGCCGAGATTGCCGCAATATCATAGATTTCGAGACAGGGATTGGTCGGCGTTTCGAGAAACAAGAGCTTCGTTTCGGGCCGCATCGCCGCCCGCCATTGGCCAAGATCACTGCCGTCGACGAGGGTCGAGGCGACACCAAAGCGCGGCAGCAGATCCTCGACCACATAGAGGCAGGCGCCGAACATGGCGCGGGCCGCGACCACATGATCGCCGGCCTTGAGCTGTGCCATGAGTGCGGTCGTGACCGCGGCCATGCCGCTCGACGTCGCGCGCGCCGCTTCCGCCCCCTCGAGCAAAGCCATCCGCTGCTCGAACATGTCGACGGTGGGATTGGAATAACGGGAATACACATAGCCAGGCGCGGCGCCCTTCATCCGCGCCTCGGCTGTTTCCATGTCCGGGTAAGCGTAGGCCTGGGTCAGGAACAAGGCCTCGGAGATTTCGCCAAATTGCGAGCGCATGGTGCCGCCATGGACGAGCTGGGTCGCCGGATGCAAAGTTTTCATGTCAGGCTTTTGCCCGCGAGCGGTCATCCAGGTCTCCTTGTCGCGGCTTTTTGGCGCCCAATGGTCTACCCTTCGATGTAACATATCTCAAGTCCGTGGACAGCGGGGATTTCGCAAAGAAGCAGCGCGACGGGCGCTTCATTTCGTCCTAGGAGTGTTGCGCTGTCCCCTTCCCGTGAGGCATTCGAAAACTGCCATGACCGTCGGATCGCTTTTTCATCTCGCCAGGCCCGAGCATGACGGTGTCGCGGACGCACCGCTTCTCGGCGCCAATGAATTTGGCACGCAATTCGGCTTGCTCCCGCGCGAAAAAATCGAGGTGATGGTGCGGCGTGGGATGATTTCGAGCCCGGAGATCGAAGATGCGCAGTTTCAGCCGGCAAGCCTGGATCTTCGCTTGGGGCCGCGGGCCTACCGCGTCCGCGCCAGCTTTTTGCCCGGCAAGGATTTCTCGGTCCGTGAGCGCCTCGATGCCCTGAGAAGTGCAGATGACGAAATCAACCTCGAGGGCAAGGGCGCCGTGCTGGAGCGTGGCTGCGTCTATGTGATCCCGCTGATCGAGCATTTGAATCTGCCGGACAGTATTTCGGCGATCGCAAATCCCAAAAGCTCGACCGGGCGTCTCGATATTTTCACCCGCCTCATCACCGACAATTCGGATGTGTTCGACCGCGTAGCGCGCAGCTATGAAGGACCACTTTATGCCGAAGTCTCGCCGCGCAGCTTCAGCGTGCGGGTGCGCAAGGGCTCAAAACTCAACCAAATCCGCTTCCGCAGGCTGAACTCTCAGCAGTTGGAGGGCAGCGATTTCGGCCTCAAGGAAAAAGAACTCCGTGAACGCCATGAAAAAATCCCGCTCGTCGATAGCGATTTGGAATTGCGGCGGGGCGGGCTCGTGCTGCGGGTTGGCTTGGGCGCCGAACCGGCCGATGGGGTGATCGGCTACAAAGCGCAGAAACACGCCGATATTCTCGATGTAGACCTCACGAACTATGACCTTGCAGACTATTGGGTGGAGGTCAGGGCGCGGCGCGACCAAAGGCTGATCCTCGACCCGGACGAGTTCTATATTCTCGCCTCCCGGGAACGGCTCCAAATTCCACCCGATCTTGCCGCCGAAATGGTTCCGATCGACCCCGCGATGGGCGAATTCCGGGTGCATTACGCGGGCTTTTTCGATCCGGGCTTCGGCGCCGGGGCAAACAATCGTCCGTCCGCCCGCGCGGTTCTCGAAGTTCGCAGTTACGAGGTTCCGTTTTTTCTGGAGGACGGGCAAGTGATCGGCCGCCTCGTCTATGAAAAAATGGCCGAAGCTCCGCAACTCCTTTATGGCGCGAGCGCGGTCTCGAATTACCAAGGCCAGGGGCTCAAGCTATCGAAACATTTCCGGATGGATTGAAGCGTGAGTCTAATAAATCAGTCGCAGCCTTTTTTAAGAAGCTCCTGCGCTGAACGCGTGACAGAAAAGAAATCCCGGGCTATTTTTTCGCTGAGGCCATATAATGAATAAACTAAAGCCCAGGCGGATCGTATGGCGGCGGGAGCCGAGATCGAACTCAAATTTCTGTTCGCGGAACGAGACTCGACCAAAATCAAGAGCCTGATTTCGGCGGCCGCCGGTGCGAAGAAGCCGGCCCGTCAACGCCTTCACGCAATCTATTTCGATACGCCAAATTGCGACCTGTGGAAGCATGGGTTTACACTACGGGTGCGCGCAAACGGGAAAGCCCATATTCAGACCGTCAAACGGCTTATCTCGTCCAGCATCCATCGAGACGAATGGGAAGTGGAAACCGACCAGACAGAGCCTGATTTCGAATTTATCAAAAATACGCCTCTTGCTCGTCTCGCCTCCAAACCTTCTATTCGCAGCGCCTTACGGCCAGCCTTCGAAGTGAACGTCGAGCGCACGTCCTATTGGCTCGCGGCCGGCGGCGGAGTCATCGAAGCATCCTTCGATCGTGGCGCGATAGAAGCGAACGGCGACAAGCTTGGTGTTCGCGAGTTCGAGCTCGAATTGAAAAGCGGCGGCCAGCGCGCCTTATTCAACTTTGCCCGCGCCCTTGTATCGCAGGCGCCGCTCCATCCAAGCTTGATCAGCAAATCCGAACGCGGCCATCTTCTCGCCGGGGGCACCTGGGGCCGCGCGGCGAAAGGGTCAAAGCCGCGCCTTGCCAAAGATATGACGTGCGGGCAGGCGTTCCAGGAAATCAGCCAGACTTGCCTACGCGATTTTCATCTGAATTTGCTTGGGCTGGAGAAGCTCGACAATGCCGAGGCGGTTCACCAAGCGCGCGTCGCGATCCGGCGCCTGCGTGCCGCCATGGCGCTTTTTAAACCCATGGTCTTCGATATCGCGTACCGGAGAATTCTGAGCGAGCTGAAATGGCTGGCGCGGTTGCTTGGCGCGGCGCGGGACTTGGACGTCCTACAGGCGAACTTGCCGCTGCGGGCCGGATGGTCTCAGGCGGACGCGCGGGCGAGAGAACTTGCCAGCCATTGTGAAGCTGAGCGTCTCCGCGCCCGCCAATCTGCCATCGAAGCCTTGAACAGCGAGCGCGGGCGGATTTTGCTGCTTGATCTGGCGGTGTGGCTTGAGGATGGACAGTGGCTAAGGCAGCCTTCCAGCATCGCCGGGGAGCCAATGCAAGGCTTCGCTCGCCGCCGCCTGAAAAAGCGCCTTAAGAAACTCGTAAGGCAAGGTGCTGGTCTCGCACATCTCGCACCCGGCCCGCGCCACAAAGTCCGCATAGAGTCGAAAGAGCTACGCTACATGGCGGAGTTCTTTGTCGGCGGTCCAGGCGTCGCCAAGGATCGTAAGTGCTTAAAAAAACTCATCGATTGCTGCGAAAAGCTGCAGGCGGCGCTGGGTTTGATCCGCGATGAGGAGGTTATGGCCGAATTTATGGAAAGCGAGGCTTGGAGGAATGCCGGAGCGGTCAATGGTGAAGCAAATCCCGCGATCTTGGCCTCCAGTCAGCCCCTCCAAGCGGAGGACGGCACGGAAAAAGAACTCAAAAGGGCGGTGCGCGCCCATATGAACTTGGCCGCGATCGACGCGTTTTGAGATTAGCCCAAACCTGCCCCTGCGTGCCGGCCACGAATGCGATCCGCGCCTATTGACAGCGAGGCACGAACCGGCAATCTCAAAGCCCATGTTGCATCGCGCAATATTTTGACCGCTCGGCGAAGCTTAAGGTAAACCGCAACTCTAGATGTGGAATTTGCGTCGCACCAAGGCACCTTCTGTACGGCCGCTCGTGCCGGATGGGCTGCGAATTTACGCGGTTGGCGATGTCCACGGCAGAGCGGATTTACTCGAACGATTGTTTTCGCGGATCGATGAGGACCTCAAAGACCACCCAATAGCCGAAACAATGCACATATTTCTCGGCGACTACATCGACCGGGGGCGGGATTCCGCGGCGGTTTTGGATCTGTTGATTGAACGCGCCAAAGCCCATCGCATGGTGTGCCTCAAAGGCAACCATGAAATCTATCTTTCGGAATTTCTCGAGAATCCGGGCATTCTCGGCGCTTGGGCGCAATATGGAGCTTTGCCGACGCTCGCCTCTTACGGACTGACGCCGAAAATAAATGCGGGCCCCGAGGAACAGGCGGACCTTGCCGCGGGCCTTTTCAACGCCCTGCCCAAAAGCCATGCTCAATTTCTTGCCGGCCTAAAGTTGAGTTTCACCTGCGGGGATTTTTTCTTTGTGCATGCGGGAGTACGGCCAGGCACGCCCCTGTCGCGCCAACGCGAGGAGGATCTGCTTTGGATAAGAGAGGATTTTTTGTTGCACGAAGAACCATTCGAAAAAATCATCGTGCATGGCCACACGCCGGTCAAGGAACCAGACGTGCGGAAAAACCGCATCAACATTGATACGGGCGCCTATGCGACCGGCCGCTTGACCTGTCTGAAACTGGAGCAGGATCAGATTCTATTTATTTAGAAAATATCCGGTTTGGCCGGGCCGGATCATGCTCTAAACTAACACTTTCGAAACTGTCTGTTTCGTGCCGATTTTGGTATTCCGGTTCGCAAATCAGGCTCACATCAAACCCACGTTCCATAATCTCATTACAAGGCTAAATTTCATGCTGTCGACGCCACCCGAGAAGCTGCGCCTTGCTCTCCTGCTCCTTGGCATTGTACTTGGACTCTCCGGCGTTTGGATGTTGCTTCCGTTCCTGCTTAGCCCAAACCCCATTGGCCTCTCGTTCGATCGCAACGGGGCCGAAGCCGCCGCGGCGCACAGAACCCGCGCGGTTTTGGCCGCGGAAATCGGCGCGATAAGGGGGAATCTATGGGCCAGCGCCGCGTTCACTGACGCGCGCTTCATGGGGACCGAAGGTTTGACGAGCTTTGACCGGAAGAACTCCGAACAACTCGCACAAGCCAAGGCCAATGCGGAGAAGGCGCTGGCTCTCGCGCCGATCGATGGCGCGGCATGGCTCTTTTTGGCCATGCTTCCGGCCGCCCCGCCGGATGCCGAGAGCCGCCTCGTCACGCTTCTCGAAATGTCCTATTTCACCGCACCGAGTGCACCGGAGCTCGCACCTTGGCGCCTCAAACGGGCGGCAACCTCAAGCGCGCTCGCGGACAAGGACATCCAGGAATTCATCAAAAGCGATATTCGGGAGATTTTGCAACGCCGGCCGGAATTTCAACAAGCCATCATTGCCGCCTATCGCAGCGCCTTGCCGCAGAATCAGCCTATTTTCGAATCTCTTGTTGCCGACGTCGATTCCGCCGCGGCCCAATCGCTTCACTCCGGCCAGCCAAATTGATAAGCCGTCAAGCAGGGTTGGACCGGCGCCGTGAAAACCGGCATTAAATTCTCTTGGCCTTCAAGCGCCTCCACGAGGATGACGAATTTGAACACACTTTGTGAATGGAGCCTTGCAGCCTCCATGACCGGACTAAAACAAAGTGAAATCCTTTCGTCCCGAAAATTCCGTATTAGTCGAAGGCAGCAACAATGAAGAAGATCAAAGTCAAAAATCCGGTCGTCGAGCTCGATGGCGACGAAATGACTCGGATCATTTGGCATTACATACGTGACAAGCTCATTTATCCCTATCTCGACATCGATCTCGAATATTATGACCTTTCGATCGAAAACCGCGACGCGACGAACGATCAGGTCACAGTTGAGGCCGCCAATGCTATCAAAAGGCACGGCGTTGGCGTCAAATGCGCCACCATCACGCCGGACGAAGCCCGCGTGGAGGAATTCAAGCTGAAGCAAATGTGGAAATCGCCGAACGGCACGATCCGCAATATTCTCGGCGGCGTGATTTTCCGCGAGCCCATTATTTGCCAGAACGTTCCCCGCCTCGTGCCCGGCTGGACACGGCCGATCGTCATCGGCCGCCATGCTTTCGGCGATCAATATAGCGCGACCGATTTCAAGGTTCCCGGCAAGGGCCGCGTCACCATCAGATTCGAAGGAGACGACGGCACGATCATCGAACGGAAAGTCTATGATTATCCAGGCCCCGGCGTTTCCTTGTCGATGTATAATCTTGACGAGTCGATACGCGATTTTGCTAGGGCCTCGATGAATTACGGGCTCACCCGCAAATATCCGGTCTATCTCTCCACGAAGAATACGATTTTGAAATCCTATGACGGCCGCTTCAAGGATTTGTTCCAGGAAGTTTACGAAGCCGAATTCAAACCTGCGTTTGTCGAGGCCGGGATCACCTACGAGCACCGCCTTATCGACGATATGGTCGCCTCTTCGCTCAAATGGTCCGGCGGCTATGTCTGGGCCTGCAAGAATTATGACGGCGATGTCCAATCCGATACTGTCGCGCAAGGCTTCGGATCGCTCGGCCTGATGACATCGGTGCTCATGAGCCCGGACGGTAATACGGTCGAAGCCGAGGCTGCGCATGGCACTGTGACACGGCATTACCGGGAACATCAAAAAGGAAAGGAAACATCGACCAATTCGATCGCTTCGATTTTTGCCTGGACGCGCGGGCTGGCGCATCGCGCGAAACTCGATGGCAATGCCGAACTTGCGACATTCGCGCTGACGCTCGAATCGACCTGTGTCGCAACAGTTGAGGCAGGCTATATGACAAAGGATCTCGCGCTTCTGATCGGTGCCGATCAGCGTTGGCTGTCGACGACCGGTTTTCTTGACAAGATCGATGAAAATTTGCGCGCCCGCGTGGGCGATTGATGGGAGAATTTGCCGCAAGACGCTTTTTCATGACCGCCTTTATGTCATGAACGTCTTTCCATAGGCCGCACTGCGCTACACAAAGCCGGTCAATCGTTATCGTTTTCTCGCATGATCTATCCAAAAGATCTGCAACTTTTTGGAATCATGCTCTAGCGCTCGTTCTTTTTCCTTCGTACAAGACGGGTCGATTCACAACAGCGTTCAGGCACAATGGTTCGAATGAAAGTCCTTCGCATTGCCGTTTGTGCATTCGGACTTTGGATGTCTGGTGTCCTTCTTCCTGCGTTCGGAGAAGCGAGGACTGTCAACGTCTATGGGTGGAGCGACTACATCGATCCCAAAGTCATCGAGGACTTTACCAATGAGACCGGGATCAAGGTTTCCTATGATGCTTACAATTCAGACGAGACTGCGGTGGCACAGCTCCAGGCCGGAAAGACCGGCTTTGACGTCATGATCGTCTCCGGCCGCGTGTTGCAAAGGCAAATCCCGGCGGGGCTCTACCTGAGACTCGACAAAAGCAAACTTCCAAACAGCAAGGCTCTTTGGCCGGAAGTCATGGCGCGTCTTGCTGTTTATGATCCAGGCAACCAATACGCGGTCAACTATATGTGGTTTACGGCGGGCATTGCGTACAACGTCGAGATGGCCAAGGAACTCACCGGCAACGCACCAGCCGATGCTTCGCTCGCGGCTGCCGCCGCGTCCCTCCCCGCTCCCTTGTTCGACTCTTGGAACATCCTGTTCAAGCCGGAAAATTTGAAGAAATTCTCCAGCTGCGGCGTTGATATCCTGGATAGCCCCGAAGATGTGTTTGCGATCATGCTGCAATATTTGCGGCTTGATCCCGCTTCAATTCACCAAACCGATCTCAAACGTGCCGCCGATCTCTTAAGCAGCATCCGGCGCTACGTGAGAAAATTCGAGTCCTCCGAATATGCCGATGCGTTGGCGAATGGCGATATTTGCCTGGCAGTGGGCTATTCCGGAGACAGTTTCCGTGCCCGCGACCGCGCTCGCGAGGCGGAAAACGGTATCAAGATCGATTATGCCATCCCCAAGGAAGGCGCTCCCATTTTGCTCGACAATCTCGTAATTCCCAAGGATGCCCCGCACGTCGAGGAAGCCTATGCCTTCATCGACTTCCTCTTGCGGCCAGAGATCGCCGCCCGCAATACGAATTTTACCCATCTCGCCAATGGCGTCCTCGCATCGAAATCCGCAATCGACAAGAACATCTCTGGCAATGAGTCGATTTACCCTGACGCCGCCGTCATGCAACGGCTCTTCGCTCCCGGCAAGCATGATTTGGCGACGCAAAAGACGATCGCTCGCGAATGGGAGCGGATCAAAATGGGCAAATAGCATCGTTGGGTTGAGCGCCGTTGCATTTGGGGGATGCGGTTTGCGCCGAGGTATGATTCCCTTTTATGGAGGACTTGGACGGGCAAGCGATCGTTCATGGTCTCAATCACTTTGTTTTGTCGCATGAACTTATCCATTCACTCTGCAACTTTTGTAAGAGCCCGAACTTTGCGGCCAGGGCGACATGAGGAGCGCGCCGGAAACCATCTTGCCAAATGGAAGACCCGCCAGGTAGCACGGCGCCGTTATGAGTTTGGCCATGGGAAGCTTGGCCATGGCGGGTCCTCCAAATCACTGTATGATTGGCGGGCCGCCTTCGCCGGCGGCCGCGCATGCGATACATCGAAACGGGTAGCGAGAGCGATGAAGATTCTAGCGGGCAACTCGAATAGGGCTCTGACGGAGGCCATCGCGGCCTATCTCGGCGTTCCCTTGACCAAATGCCAGGTTCGCCGCTTCGCCGATATGGAAATTTTCGTCGAGATTCAGGAAAATGTGCGGGGACAGGATACTTTCGTCGTTCAATCGACATCCTATCCAGCGAACGATCACCTGATGGAAGTGCTAATCATGACCGACGCGTTGCGGCGCGCCTCAGCACGACGCATCACCGCGGTGATTCCTTATTTCGGCTACGCAAGGCAGGATCGCAAGCCAGGCCCGCGCACACCTATTTCAGCCAAGCTCGTAGCAAACCTTATCACGCGCGCTGGGGCCGACCGTGTTCTCACAGTGGATCTCCATGCCGGCCAAATTCAGGGCTTCTTCGATATTCCGACTGACAACCTCTATGCCGCGCCCCTCCTTGTGCGGGACATCAAAGAGCGGTTGGAACTCCATAACGTCATGGTGGTGTCCCCCGATGTCGGCGGCGTGCTGCGCGCCCGCGCCTTGGCGAAACGCATCGCCGCGCCGCTCGCCATCGTCGATAAGCGGCGCGAACGTGCAGGCGATTCTGAAGTCATGAATATCATCGGCGACGTTGCCGGGAAAAGTTGCATTCTCGTTGATGATATCGTCGATTCGGGAGGCACATTGTGCAATGCCGCCGATGCCTTGCTGAATGAGGGCGCCCAGGAAGTCTACGCCTATATCACACACGGCGTTCTTTCGGGCGGAGCTGTGGCGCGAATTGCTGCTTCGCGGTTGAAGGAACTTGTTCTCACGGATACCATACAAGCCACCGAAGCGATCCGGGTCTCCAACAATATAAGGGTTGTTTCGATCGCGCCCTTAATCGGCGAGGCGATCGCCCGGACCGCCAAGGAAGAGAGCGTTTCAAGCCTTTTCGACTAGAGCGTGATCCTGGAAAGTTGCAGACTTTCCGGACATGATCATATGTAAAATCAAAGAGATATAGAGAGCCAGAGATATAGAGAGCCATCGCATCCAATTAAAGGCTTCTCGCTCGAAAGGGCACTGGCGAGGACGTTCTTCGAAAGGGCAGCAAGTTTTGCGGCTTATGATCGTCCGGTAACGAAAAACCAGCATCATCGGGAGCAACGAACCGTGGCCATGCCATCAGGGGACGGGCGCGGGCGGTTCGAATTGTAGCTATTTGCCGTGGTTCAACCGGCAATATGGCACAATAAATGCTTAACTCTCTCGCGGGTCCTGATTATGGCCCAGCAGAACCCATTCAAATTTCTGCGTTAAAGAGGCGAAAGCAGGCCAAACGCGTTCCTATTAAAAATATTTTTAGATGGCGCTTTTATGTCCTGCACGCGTTCTATTGCTAGGGAAATATTCGGATTTGGCCGCACGGGCGGGCCTTGCCAGATAGAAGAACTGAGGCGCTTCGGGATTGACCAAATTATATTTAGTTCATAGACTTAATCAACATATGAATCGTTTTGAGCCTTTTTGAGGACATATCCATGCCTGACGCCTATGTCATTGAAGTTGGCGGCCGCACCGCGGGAATCGTCGCCCGCGATTCACATAGCCATAGCTTCAATTTTTTCTCCGCTGATCGTCCTTTCAACGTCATGGAAGGCCAGAGATTTTCCGACCCGCTGGCCGCCGAGCGTGTGGCGCGGATGCTTGCCAAACATGGGAGTCTGCCGCGCCACCGCGAATTGGCGCGTCCCCGCCAAGGTGCCGCCCCCCGCCGTTTTGGTTAGAGCGTTATCTTAACAAGACTTAAGCGTTGGTGACCGTAAGTATTGGACTGACACGATCAGAATCTTATCCTTGGAAATTCAGAGCGGCCTTGCTCCAGCCCGCAGTCGGGGCTTACGCAAGCTAGGTAAAGAGGCAGCTTTGCCACTTGCCATCCAAGGCCGCGCCAGACGTGCAAAATAAATAATGAGCCCAGCGCCAAGCACGAACCAGCAAGGCCGCACCGCGTAGGAAAAATCGAGATTCGCGGCGAGCACTTGGATCAGTGGCGCGTCATATGAAAAGGCATACCAAAGGGCTTCGCCAAGTGCGGTCGCGAAAGCAACCGCGAAGGCGAGCCCGGCCGTTTGCAAAGGCGACAGATCGCCACGCCGGCTCTGCGCGATTCGATGGGCAAACAGAAGCGAAAAAATTCCTGCCATGATGATTGGCTGGGTAATATCAAGCTTCGATTGCATGAAGAAATGCACCGTCGCCAAGACGGTTATCGCGTAAACGAACCGGTGCAGACGCGTCCATCTCGCGGTGCCAAGCTGCGCGATCATGCCGTCGGTCGAGGTCGCGCCAAGCACGCACAACCCGCAAAACGCAATGAAGCCGATGACAAGATAGATCCGCATTATGATTTCGGACGCGACATGCGCCAAATCGAAATGCTGATTAAGAATATAGAGCGAGAAATGCAGGAGCGCATAAGCCAGAACCGAGACGCCGAGAATGCGCCTGATCGAAATCAGCTTGGGCCAGCGCAAGGCCAACCGCAGCGGCGTCACCGCCAAAGTCACAGCGAGGAGGCGTACTGCCCAAAGTCCAGACTGATGAATGGCCTCCATGATGGGCCGCTCGCCGAGCCAGCCAAAACTCGCCTCGATCACAATCCAAGCCGCTGGCACGAGGACACCGGCAAAGGCAGCGCATTTGAGCGGGGCGAAACGCCCAGTGCGGTCGGTCCATGGCAACATTCCGTCGCTCCGGGAAAAAGCTGTTTAGGTTTCATCTAGAGCATGTTCCAAAAAAATTGTTCGACTTTTCGGAACATGCTCCAACTCTTTGAATTTGAGCGATTCCTTCCGCTCAAATGAGGCTTGGCTTAGCCCCCCAATCCACCATACGTTGCCATGCGGCTATATGTTTCCCGGCCAGATGGCAGTTGGGTTCAAGAATTCGTGAGCCTTAGTATTGCCCGGTTTAGCTTTAGTCTTGCCACATTGGCTGGTTAATGAGCCATAATTCGTTAACGATATATAAGAGTGGCCGCACGTCGCCATTGGCGCAAACTTGCCCCTCAAGCCGCGATGTCCGGAGCAACTGTATCCCATGTGGCCAAAGCTCGAGCGCCGATCGAAAGCTTGGGCGGGTGTTTCTGCCGCTATTCTGAGCTTGGAGCTCTTTGGCTGCACGGTGGGACCGGATTATCTGCGCGCGCCGGCGCCGGTACCCGCTACATACAAGGAGCTCAAAGGCTGGAAACGCACGACGCCGCTTGATGATAGCGACCGCGGCCCCTGGTGGCTGGTGTTCAAGGATCCAAAGCTCAATGGTCTCGAGCCGCAAGTCGAAGTCTCCAACCAGACGGCCGCCGCCGCCGCCGCGGCCTATCTGCAATCGCTCGCC
>Ga0224556_1000049_pt1 | contig 20909 bp, 40 predicted proteins | sample 714S315metaG_FD_183007 | JGI IMG/M metagenome (GOLD analysis project Ga0224556, IMG submission 183007) | Peat soil microbial communities from Stordalen Mire, Sweden - 717 S3 1-5 | ecosystem: Environmental > Terrestrial > Soil > Wetlands > Peat | place: Sweden: Norrbotten County, Stordalen Mire...
CGATAGCGCAACGCGAATAACGATGCTGCCGTCTTCAATAATTGCTTGGCCTGAGTGCTTTATGTCAGCCGTCCGTTTGGGTGGGTCATCCGGCTCACTGGAATACTCGCGGAGGAATACACTTTCCGAGCAAGTGCCGATTACCTCGACATTGCAATCCTTGGCAAAATCAGAGGCTCCTGTGTAGCCCTCTGGTAACACGACGGCGATAATTCGACGATCTTCAGCCATCAACATCTAGCTCCTGTGTGCGACAACCGGATAAGCATCGTAAATTCTATATATAATTGAGGATGCCAAATTCTAAATATCCCTCTTTTTAAGCCAGTTTGGATATCTTCTACAATATCAAAAGAAGTTTTATAATCTTCAAACATTTTCTAGACTCACACAACAGCCATCACAACCATGTACTGCCTCATATTTCATTTTTATCTTTCCATGTTTTCTGTATTTAAACGCTAAATCGTCGGGGTCAGGATGTCCTACACCATGAGGGCAAATTCTTTCCATTAGTCCTCGATCAGCTCGCCAATGAGTCGGAAAGTCTTTCATAACATGATTGGAAGGATTATGTATAACACAGTTAAACTCAAAACATTCTTTAGTAGCTTTATGAATATATAATTTTTGTCCAGTACCAGTAGTGTAAGTATCCATATTATCCAATGTCATATTAAACTCTTCTATCATTAATTATTGAATAAAAATTCCTCCATTTATAAAAATTAAGAGGATATTTTGGTCTTCCTATTTTTAGAAACATGCCAATACGTTTAGGAATAAGAGGAAGTTCATATCCATACGGAGAACGAAAAACTCTAACTTTATGCATCTTTAAGTATCCTTTCAACTTCACCATAAAGTTGATTTTTATAGGCTACATACTCCATAGCTAATTCAACATCATAGAAAACTGCAATACATTTATAAACTTCTGTAGTATCCTCGTAAATATAATACAATTTAGGAAAAGTTAAATCAGGCTTTAGTTCATATTTCATCTATCATATTCCCATATACCACAACGCCTACAAAATAACCCATGTTTTAGATCAAAATTATCCGTCCACCAATCATGACCTTTAAAGAGACATATAATCCATTTCATCTATTTTATCCTAGCCCTGTGGCTCTTGATTGCGCCCATTCGTTTACTGATAAAATTGGCCATATCCAATTAGGACATAATCCTCTGGATAGTAATACTACCCCAATAGTATTTTTATCAGCAAAATTATTACGAAACTCATTCATAGATTTTCCTAAAGTTAGTACATCATCTACTAAAAGAACAGGATAATTTTTATCTGTAGCATAAGGCTTTAATGCTTCAGCAAATTTTAAACCTCCTGTTGGAACCCCATACACTTCACTGAAAGCAAATTTCCAAGCAACTAATTTAGCTAATTCCTTCCAATCCTTATCAGTTAAGGCATCTGCGTCAAATTTCCACGGCAATTGAAATTTAGAATGAGAAGAAAACCATCCAAATTTAAATAATGTTAAAATTTCTTCCCCCCCTCTCTACTTCTATTCTCTAATTTATGGTCTAGCCTTTGTTTGTTATATTCAATCTTTTCCTTAACAGCCCTGTCTAAATCTAAATCTAATGCTCCTGCTAAATCAAATATTCTAATCAGAGCATCAGCTAATTCAACTTCTACTGCTAATCGATGTGGCAAATGCACATCTTGACTATTCTTCCTAATACCTTCTAACGCTTCACTTATCTCAGAATGAATTAGGGCGATTTTCATCGCCCCAATGTCAGGAGTATAACCATTAGGCCACCAACCAGCCTCTTTAGCAGCTAAATGACAAGCAGAACTATAAGCATTTAATCCTTCTACCATGACAGAAATTGAGCAACCTTTTTAAACATCTTTTATTTCTCCTTATTTAATTTTCTCAATAACTCACCAGCATTGCCTTTAACTGGTCTTGTATCCACTAAATTACCAGTTTCAGTAGCATCTGCTAGAATACCTAAACAAGCCTTCATATGTCCGATATGTGGCAGTCCACTCTCAGGATCATTATCTTCGCCATCAAGATAAGATATAGCATGTCTAAATAAGGCATGAATATAAGTCATACTTTCAACTTTCTTTTCGCGCCAATTATACGCACCATACTTACGAGCCCCTTCTTTAAATGCTAATGCCTCGTAAATAATTGAGGCTGAAGGGACAAATGCGATCGGTACTTTTAAATCCCCAAATTTCTGTTTAGGGTTTAGATTATCTTCTGATCCGCCTTTAATGTCCACACATAGCTCCAATAACTTTAATCCCCTCTTCAATACTGGTAACTTTAAAATTAATCGCTTCTAAGATCATGCCATGTTTATGAATATTATCATCTTCCATAGCACAGATAATAGGTATTTGATGATCCCACGCCCAGGCAATCTCCATAGCAGTTCCTAATGATTTTTCTTTAGCTCCTAGAAAATTAACAAACAGCATATCACCTCTAGTACAGTCCCAATGATCCCTTGTAAGGATACCTTTATTAGAACTTAAAACTTCCTTAATATGACTACAATCAGCTTGTAAAATTACCTCTTTTTCTAGAAAAGCTTTACCTCGCATTGGATCAAGCCCTTCCACTCCAATAGCTTTAAGATCAATAATCATTCTCTTGCGCCAATCAGTAGCAGTCTTATAATCTAATCCTGAAATACCTCCTGCTAAATATACTTTATAGGCCAATTTACCTCCTTTCTTATTTTTTTCTAACGGGTCTTTATAAAATACACTATTCCAATCAAGCATTTTTAAAAGATGCTTTTACATTGGATTTTACCGCACTTAGTACATATCCGTTCTTGATATGTTAGAGCAACCTTATACCATTTCGACCAATCATGCGACCACCACCATCTACATCTACGCATATAACCTCTTAATTCTTTCCATACTATATTGTTCAATATCAAATACACCAGATTTTACATCTCTAAGATAGATCAGACCAGACCACCACAGACTTTCAGTTGCATCTTCGTAAGTTGGCTTTTCCCCGAACCAACCTGTAGACAAGCCAATAATAGATTGTCCATCAGGGCGCTTTCTAATAGCATAATCAAACAAATGAGAATGGCCTACAATAGAAGAGGCAAAATTCTTTTGTAATAGTGAATTAGCTACAGCAAAGCCTGAAATTGCTTCCCCTTTAACCCCACTTGGAAAATAATGATTAAGCCATATTCCTTCAATTTCTACTGGTTGTTTAAAAGGATAAGTTTGCCAACCATATTCCTCATATCGTAAATCTTTAACATCCAACACACCTTCGAGTTCAGGCGAAGCATTAATAGCTCTTTCAATACGATACATATCATGGTTGCCATATAACATCTTCTTTATTGGAAGAGAGCGTTGTGCTTTCCTAATGCTTTTCTTTTGTCTGTTATAATCTTCTAATGGCTTATTAATTCTTTTTAATGCATCATGGACAGCCTCAATATCTAATCTATAACGGCGGCCTTCAAATGCTCGCTTACCTCTATCATATGAACTTAAACTGCCCATATCCCCAAAATCACCCATACAAACAACCATATCTGGGGCTAATTCTAAAATCATGTTCCCTAAATAATCAAATCTATTATTATCTGTATCGGGACTTGCATGAGGATCACCTACTAAAAGTATATTCAATATACTTCAATCCAGCAAGTAGCTCCACATGGAAGAGGTTTATCCGGACTATAAATTAATTTTCCTTTACCATCAAATTCAAATTCATTAACATATTTTGGATTTCCATATTTACCTTTACTAATTCTAATAACCGGCAATTTGCAACAATTCTTTTTGTTTGCTGCTACTCGATGCCGATTTATAACTCCAATTATCATTTGTTTTAATTGCTGCAATATGATTTAAATTAACACAATCTTCATTTCCACATAGCGGAATAGTATGCCCATAAAGATGTCCGTATTTGTTTATATACAATGCATCTCTCATACATAAACAATGACCATCAATTTCAACTATAATATTACCTTCTTTACACTGGTCTTTCATTAGCTGGTTTTCCTCTTAAAAGAGACTTAAACATTTCCTCTTTATTATTCATATCCCAGGCTTCTGCTTCAGCAGCTTGAAAGCCGATATTATAAAATGTATTAGGACTAGCTATACAAGCCTCTACTAATCCCCTGCCCATTAAAAATAATAATTGTTGTTTTTCTGTATCATCTAACTCGCTCCATATCTGAAATTTAAAGCCGTCCAAATTAGGAACATATTGAATACGAATATAAAAACTATCCTTTTGCCCATAAAACTCTTCTGGCTTTAATTCTAAGCTTTTTAATTGTGTAGTATCAATATTATCCGCCATTCCTTTCATTCCCCCCTATGTAATAGGTATTTGCTGCATCTATAAAAACAGGATCACCAGCATTTAACACAGGAGGTTCCTGGGGATTAACTAGCCCTCTAAAAACACCATTATCCACAGCATGTAACACAGGAGGTGGAGCAAGTTCTGCCCCTATATCTCTAAATCTAGGAGGTAGAGCACGTTCTTCCCATATATATGGATTGTATTCTGCACGCACTCCTAATGAAGAAGAGGACATATTATCTATAAAAACATTTTCATATTTCTTACAGAGCCATGTAATAGCTACTAAAGCTTCCTCTTCATTTAAGGTAAAACTTGTATCTGCAATTGTTATTTTAAGACTATTATTTTTTGTTTTTGAAAAAGTAAGATTGCCGTTAACAAACATATTATTATTCCTTCTTTATAAGTTTAAGAAAATATTCAAAATCTAATACAGCAAGCGGTTTGTGTCTATTTTGTTTGATTATCAATAATGGTTCTTCTTCACCTTTATGACCTATACATTGATTGTACCAATTATAGATCATAATTTTTGTTCTATTCTTACATTCTACTTTAAAAGGAAAAATCAATAACGCCTTTTTAGATAATTTTATATCTGCACCTGTTTCAGAAGATATAGTAGTTCTTATATCATCATCTGAAAATTGAAATAATTCCTTTAATTTATCTCTTACTAATTTTTCAAGTAGATGACCTTTATTTTTACGACTACTTATTAACATTATCTAATAAAAAGATAAATAATATCATAAACAATATATAAAATAACATCTATTTAATGCCAACAGTTAAGCGAACAATAATAATAACTAGAATTACACCGGGCAGTACCATCCCAAGTAAAAATTCAATTAAAATTAAAATCACTTTACTGCCTCAAGATATATCCTTGGAATTAAGACAAATGCTTTAGTCTTACTATTACATACCACTCCCATAGCATCTCCATTAATCTCAATAAAGTTAATTAGTACCCCTTCTCCGTTCATCATATTTAATTCAGAACTTGTGGTGTAATACTTGAATTTTTCCCATCTTACATTCATTTTTTATATAGTCTCCTTTAATTCGGGCCATCCGCATACCACTTAAATTGTGATGTTTTTGCTGTGCTTAAGACATTAATTTCAAATCTTGCATTTTTCCAACAATTAAATTTAAAAGCACAAAATGTACAAGGTTTAGCTAATAGTTTTTTTCCAGTTGGTTTCTTTTTAAATATTTCATTTTCTAGAGCGAATTGCTTATCTACGTGAGTATACAAACTTGAGTTTGTAGCGGGCGTTCTGACATCATCTTTTCGTAGATTATTTCCGCCTCCAATATACTTCTCTGGTTCTCCAGATCGGAATTTTGAAAAGGTAGATAATGTTTTAATTTTTTTATCAACGCGTTCAAGGATGGCTTTTCGGTAAAACTCCTGCTCTTCAGGAACTGCAACAATAACGATCTCTCCTGAAGATTTGTCAAATACAATGAAGCCACCAGCCTTAATTCCTTTTGCTTCTGCATACAGAAATAATTGTTCACAGTATCCAAAATTATCACTCCTAAAAATAAAATCAAAACTCTCTTTAAATTTATTTTGAAAAGACCAACCACTAGCACTCTTAATATCCCATATTTTAGGCTCATTAAAATCAATGATCAAGTCCAAAGTACCAGATAGTTTAATATCACCAATATTAAGAGTAACTAGCTCTTGTTCTGCTACAATAGGGACTTTAGCTGCTCTTAACATAAATAAGACAATATCTTCTGTTAAGTCGCCTAGCAATGCTCTCATAGGTTCTATAGAATTCCCACTATTATATCCTGCTTGTTCATATTGTAATGAACATAAGGGTCTTCCTATATTGGACATTCTTATAGAGAATACGCCTTGGTCTCTTTCAAACTGTCTCTTTAAAGCTTTCTTAGCTTCTTCTGAAAAAGAAGTTAATTCTTCCTCAGAAACTTTATACGCACCAGATTTAATTTGCTCTAAAAACTTATGTAAATAAATCTCAATCAGATGCATAAATTACATCAAATAGTGGAGTTTCTTTTTGTTCTTTGGGAATATTTAATTTATCCTCAATACTTTCTTGTTCACGGGGAGTTAATTTAATCTTGATAATTGGAACTCCAAAATCATCATAAACTTCTAAATATTTGCTCATGTTATATGTTCTCTTAAAAAGTTAGCTATATTTCTACTATTCCATTTAATTATATCTACTGTTTTACAAAACGTAAGCAGTTGCTCAACCGAACTGATCTCTTTGCTATGATCTACAGTAGTATATGATCGGGTAGTCCAACATCCATAAGTCTTACTATTCCAGTGTAATTCTTTTGTTTCAGAATTCCATCGATATAAAATAACATCATGAAAACAATAATATTTATACATATATTCTCCTGATATAAAATGGTAGGCAGATTTTAAGACATGCCCAGGTCTATTACTTAGGGGGCTTACTATTTTGTATACAATAGTTAAGTTATTTGTTATTCACTTAAGTCCCTAAGATTAGGGGTTATAAATTAAATATCAGAAACATCATCATCAAAATCAAGCTTCTTTAATATCTCTGTATCACTAGAAGTTTGTTTAGATTTGCCTGCTTCTCTCCACTTACCTGCAATATATTTATTATCTCTGTCAATAGTTTCTTGGAATAACTTGAAGGTCTCCAAATCTTCATCCACAAAAGAAACTGTAGTCTTCAAATCTAAGTCACATACAGCTTGATAGTAAACATTACTACCGACCTTCTTTCTAATTAAGCTTAAATTAATTAGGTGTTGGGGATATAAATGCTTGATACGATCCATACTATCCAGGGCAGATTTAGCGGATACAAAATTATCTCCACTAGACTGCCATACACATGGCAAGTTTTCAATATCGCTATCAGGAAAAGTTACTGTGCCGAACATAAGACGATAACATTTAATATTCTCTTGCTTCTTTCTTTCGGTCTCAGTAAGAAATTCTAAATCTCTCTTGAAAACTTTACCACAACGTAGTCCGCCGAGTTCATCTAGAGCTTCCTCATTAAAGTTCTTAATAATTAAACTCTTAATGTACTTCTTAGCTTCGCTATCAAAAATCATATAACGGTATGAGTTAATGAACGCGCGAAACTTAGCTGTCTTAGAGTAAACAGCCTTTTCATCTTGAGACACAAAATAAGTGCCTACAGGAATTTCGTTACCTTGATTATCTTCAGTATCACGATTAATCTTAAGCTGAGGCAATAGAGTAGTAGTAACTCTAGCGCCCATAGCTGCTGCTAATTCGGAATATGAAGTTTCTCCAAAAACTGCTAATTCTGTGTTAGTCATTAAATTATAAAGTTTAACCTTTCTTAGTTAAATTAAAGTATATATTATATTATATCAGTTTTTATAAATTTTGCAATACATTTATTATGTATTATATAAAATAAAATACTTGACATTGATATCTATGAAGGATATCGACAAGAAATAAAATATATAGTATCTAATATTTTATCTTCATACGACTCTATAAAATCCATTTCCTGTACTCTAATATAAATAGTGCTAATTAGATTACCAAGCGCTCTTCTAGTACCTTCACAGGCTGGTAAAAATCCCTTTTTAATGTATTTTAGCAGTCTAACCTCCTCAAAATCATGTGATTCTTCATTATAATTATCTATATAACGAAGTTGTTTCTTATTACAATCCTCAATTGCTTCTTCTGTGTAATAAATATAATTACGATCTACTGCAAAACAACAACAATTAAAATCAAAACTGTTAAAAATATTTTCTACCGATCCGCTATATCCTTTTCTGATTAATTGAATTGTATAATTTTGTATTTTAAAAGTATAAGCCCAATGTGTTCGTAGTTTGTACCCTGAATAATTCTTCAAAGGGGCATCATCATACCAACTAAACAAATCTATATCCGTACTGCCAAAATCTTTATTAAAGTACAGTTGTCTAGCTGCGCCACCAGCTATAGTCCTACCTTCAATTATAGCTAAAACTTGATTATATTTTTCTAAAGTCTCGCCAGAAATTCTTTCCTCTATAGGTACACTTAAAATTTTCATAATTACACCATACTATATGGAGGAGGACTATCATCGTCTTTATCTTTTTTAGGAAGAGGATGATCCACGCGCCACCATAACATAGTTGTAAAAATAAGGATAAAAATTGCTACTAATAGAATTAAGCCAGTAAATACTAAATCATTAGCATTGACAGTGATGGGGTCATTCTGTAAATGTAGCATTAGGATTTCCTAGAGATTGATATAAAAATTGTTTTATATAGAGAGAATTTCTTTTTATAAAAGAACTATCTATACTCTGCATTCTAATAATATATCCTAGTGTCAAGGGAGAAAAATCTGATAGCGAAATTATACTACCGTATTTTTGTTCAGTTTTATAAACACTACATAAAAAATACAAAGTATTATCTATAATTTTATAGATATAACTTGTGTTCCATCTCTTTTTAGAATTTGGAGCAATTTCATAAAACATCAGTAATTTCCTCTAATGCTATAGGGGTGTAGTTAATTTGCTCACAAGAAACATTAATATAACGACTATCTGGCTTATCATTAAATAATACTACTTTTTCGTGCATATGCCCGTGAATATTCTTCTTAAATCTATACTCTAATTCGCAATAATGAACTGGTATATGAGTTAACATGAAACCATGTAATATTTTAGCCCCATAAAAATTAGTAAAATATTGAGCCAATCTATTAAAACGATCATGATTTCCCATAATCAACTTTTTATCCCCTTTTAATCGTGTAAGTAATTCTACATTACCAAAAGATACATCCCCTAAATGATAGACTACATCCTTACTTTTTACTCTATCATTCCAATTTTTGATTATAGTTTCATCGTGTTCTTCCACAGATTTAAAATGGCTACGAGTACCAATTCCACCAGTAATTAATTTTTCATGTCCGAAATGAGTGTCTCCGATGAAGAAAATTGTACCCATTTATTTTCCTTTTTAACCTTAAGTTCACAATATGGACATTCTTTACAGGGTAACATTTCTTTACACTTGTCATGTCCATTAATACACTTATATTCCATTATTAGGCACGTCCTTTAGTTTCTACTCTAGTCATATACAATTGCGTACCTTTAGGAGTAATTACACATTCATCACTTCTAGGATAATAGTCAATATATTCCTCAGCAATAGCCTGATAGATGCCGTTCCATATTTCATCAGTATCATCAGGATGAGCTTTATCGAAGGCAGCTAACATTTCATTTCGTGTCATCTTTCTTCTACCTTTTCAATAACATGCATTGGAAAAAATATCTTAGTAGTTTTGTTATCAGATTTAACAATTTCTACATCTATACCTGATAGTCTATAATTGATATTCTTAGCATGAAGCCAATCCCTTCCACAATATATTTTATCACGGAAATAGATAGTAATCATTTAGAAGCACTCCGTAAATGTGATCCAGAGCCAGTAAATTTTGCGTATTCAATTTTAGTTGGATATGGAATAGGAGTAGTGTTACTATCATTCAACTGGCCCATAGTCCAACCACCTTGAATATCTTCAATTTGTCTTTCAAAGATAACTTTAACTTTCCCGCTAACAACTTGATGGGGCCATAACTTAAACACATGCCACCCTACATTAGCGTATTGATTAAGCATATTTTCTAAGTCCTCATCATTGATATCTTCTACTTTGTAGATATAATTCATAGCTTTCTCCTTTCAAACCAGTTTTTTCCTTGACTAATTTCCCATTCAATAGGAATTGTCATTTCAAAAGCATAGCGACGCTTACATTCATCTTTTAAACATCCCATTCCCTGGTTAACTAATTTAACCACAATATCGAATTCTTCCGGAGCACAATCAATTTCAACAGAGTCATGTACTGTTAAAAACAATACTGATCGTAGATTATATGCTTTAAACAATCTCCAAATATAAATTACTGCAATAGGCACTAAATCCGCAGTTGCATAAGATTGCGTTTTATAATTCATAATCTGAGTACGATTAGTAATATAGCCATTACCTAATCTTTTTGTATTAGGAAAAGATAATTCACGACCAGATGGTAGTATATAACTACCATGTTTTAGTACATGTTCCGGCCAACCCCAGCTGTCAATATCATATCTTTCTATGAAATATTTATAATACGCAGCTTTTTTGGGGTTACTTTCTCCTTCAGGTCTTCCCCCGTATAAAGGTTTGAATGTGTTGGGTTTAGCAGACTGCCTATCAATTTCAATAAATTTTGCGGTAACAGAGTGAACATCAATTTTATTAGCAATATCTTCAGCAATCTTTTTATTGCCTGATAAAATCCCTGCTACTCTAAATTCTAATTGGCTAAAATCTGCCTCTAAAATTATTCCATCTTTAAAACGACTAATAACAGCCTTCTTAACTTCAAATGTACTTCCTCTTGGCACATTTTGAAAATTTGGGGCTCGGCTACTTAATCTTCCAGTAGCAGTCACACATTGCATAAATTTGGTGTGGAGTATATTATTGTTCTTTAGATTATTTCTAATTCCTAGTACAAAAGTATTGAGATAAGTTTCTATTTGGCTTCTTCGTATAATAGCCTTTAAAAATCTAGCTCTAACACTATCTGGATCATTTATCTCAATATATTTTTGGAGTGTCTCTTTATCAGTAGCAAAACCATGTTCAACAGTAGTATAGGCATTTTCAGGAATAATCTTTAATCCTGCATATTCTTTAAGTGCTATATAAACAAATCCTGAACCTTCACATACATGGCACTTACTGGCCTTCTTAAAATTAGAACCATCAATTTTAGTTTTATAAAATCTTCCAACACCTTTACAACCAGTACATTGTACTGCTCTAGTTTTCTTAATAGGTGAAGTATATTTTATCACATAGTCAGTAAATGCTTGAATTAGCATCTTAGGACGACGTTTAGGCTTTCTTACACTCCCTCTTAATTCAGTGCCAATATTAAATATTTCTGCCCAGCGTTTTTTATCATTAAGTTGACGAGAATATATAACTTTACTTAAATCTTCTGGACTGTCTAGATTTATTGGCGTATCACCCATTAATTCAAAGACAGCCTTTTCAAGATAATTATTAAGTATGCGTAGCTCTATTTTATATTCTTTTTCTAATTTATCCAATTCATCAGTATCAATTTTAATACCATTAGTTTCAATATCCGTCAAACAGACACAAAACTCTTCCATCAATTCTATGGTAGGCCATAAATATGGACTTTTATCTAACTCTAATAGCTGGTATTCAAATAATTCCTTAAGAGAAATTACATCGCCTTTGCCATATTCTTCAACAATCTCCCAAGGCATATCACTAAATTGAACTTTATCCTTTAAATACTGATCTACTAAATCAGATTTTTTATGAGTTACATTAGCTCTAACACAACATTCTTTTAAGGATAACGGTAGCTTAGTTCCCCTAGCCATTACATAGGCGCGTATCATAGGATCAGCTATAGGACCGTCGTATTTAAAACCACAAGCCCTTAACCACATCAGCTCAAACTTAGCATTAAATGCTACTAATAAGTCTGTGTTATTTAGAATATTCTGAAGAAACTCAAACGCATCTTTGTCAGGCTCTTTTAAATTATGTTTTACGCACTTATATGATAATTCCCTAAACCATACTCCATAACTAACTAAATAATTTTCTGAACAGAAAGGCGAAGGATCAGTCTTCCCTTTAATGTTTATTTGATAGCTAGTTTCAAAATCTAAGAACGCAATATTTTTTTTATAATTATTCAACTGCGTCTTTCTTTGCCCTAACTAACACTCGTATTAGATCGCAAATTAAATATAATAGTTCATCTTCTTTTAAACTAAATTCATGAATTGTAGGTTCTAGATCATCATATTCTGGGCCATTGCCAGTAGGCGGTTCATGTAGCATTAGTCTAATAGCAATTGGAAACTTGTTATTATATTCAGCTTGATAAGTATAATAAAGTTCAATCATTCATTTCTCCGAATATTAATTTTCTATTTTCACAGTCTGTTTTAATTTCTCTTTTACGAATATCATCAAACTTTAGCCAAAAGCGTACCTCAAAAGCAGTTCTGTAACACCCAATACACATATCATTGATTAGCTTACAAATTCCCTGACAAGGACTGGTTTCTGACATTTTTCACCATCTTTCTAAGAATACCATCATGTTGAGTATATGAGTTTGCTCCTACATTTACTGAAGTAATTTCTCCAATACAACCTAATACATAACTAAATTTCCATACTTCATAACTAACATTAATAACATAAAATGATCCTTTTGGCCCAGTAAATAAAACTCCACTAAATATTTCAGTTAGTATTTCATCTTCTTCTTCACTTATTTGCATTTTGATAATCCCGTAATAACTCTAATAGTCTAGTCTTTCCATATCCCTTATTTTCATATTCTTTTAAGGTTATTTTAGTAACAACTTCATTATCATCATTTATACAATCTTTAATTATAGATAAAGGCCAAGTTGGAGTTACAAACAATGGTTTATGTCTAGCAAAATAAAATCTAGCACCAATTAATAGTTCATCAAGGTTAATCGTGATATCTGGAGAGTTCTGGTTGGATAACGCAATTGATAGCTGTATGATTTCCGAGAATTTTATTCTTGATGACATTTAGAGTTCTCCCTCTATCATCATGTTTCGGATTCTTTCCAATACCGATTAAAATATCACATTCCGCAGCTTTAGCTGTTCTTGATAGCGCCATATTAGTAGAGGCCATATAAGCATGGCCCTCAGCCTCTGCATTAGCTTGTGATAAGGCTATTCCTCCACAACCTTGTCTAACACATATATCTCTAGCCTGCATATAGAGGGCTCCTAGGCGCTCGTCTGTACGAGCAAAAGTTCCTGCTATTTCAATCTTATCAAGTTGATCCCAAACTACAATATCAGGCTTGTGCTTTTCAATATGAGTTTCTATATCTATTATAGTTTTACCTTTAATATCAAAGAAGGTAAGATTATCTTTAATTTTAGAGTAGAGTTTCTTAGTTTTGGTTGGCTCTAATAAGATTTCCTGTAAATTCATTCCTGTAAAGGAACTAATAGCCCTAATTTGGCTTCTCTTAGCAGGCTCTTCATTTGCATAAAAAAAGCATTTTGCTCCCTGTTCAGCAAAGCCTTGTGGCGCTGCTAATAAACTAATTCCATAAGCTGTTTTTCCAGTCTCAACTCGTCCAAAAGCAGCCTTAAACACTCCTGGACCAAGGCCCTGGGCAACATCTTTTAATCCTCCAATGTTAAATTTCCACTTAGTAATCTCTGAATTTTGCTCTAAAAGCTCTTCTAGCTCTTTAGTTACTGGTTCGAGATCAGCGAATTCAGAAATTCTTCCTGAATTTGCCTTTTCAATAAGCGATTGGATTTCCGTAAATTTTGACGTTTCACCGTTGACAATTTGTATGCCGATTTCAGTGATACGTCTTCCAAGCTCGACAATGTATGCCTTTTTAAGGATTTCTTCACAGACTTCATTTGAAATCTCTTTCGGTAAGTTATCAAGAATAATAAACACATTCTCTAAATGTGCTGTTGTTGCAGTTGGATAAGTAGCTTTATAAAGCTCCTTTAATTCTATTATTCCAATATCTTTATTTAACTTTTCATGTGTCTCACAGATTAATTTATATAGACTGATTAAATTGCTAGGAAACATTCCTTCAAGTATTCTATTCTTATTCTCTTTATAAAATTGATAATTTAAAATTAATCTTAGTAACTCACGTTCCAACTTGTTCTTTCCAGTCTTTAAAATCTTTTAACAAAACACTTGCTAAATATCGTTTTGGGTCTTTCTTAGCTTTTTCTATATATCCTTCCCAAAAAACAGGAAACATTTTCCAGTCTTTCTTCCATGATAATACTCGTAATGGAATAGTACCATCAAGTATAGCCCATAAAGGAAGATAATAAAGGGTATCACAGATAGCACAGTCCCTGGTCGACCAAGCGATACCCTTTTTAATAACAATTACTGGTTCATCTTTTTGAAGAAGATAATTGGACCATTTAAATCTATTTTGTGGTACAGTAATTTTTAAATTTCTAGCAGCAAACATTAATATCATTTTTTATTATCTCCTTTCATTATAAGTTCCTCTAACTCGCTATCCGAAAAATATTTAAGATCTTTTTTAATAGCACTAATTTTACATGGAATATAAAAATTTATATATTTCTGAATATGCAAACTCTTGATAGTAGCATCATCATCTAAGGCTATAGTTATATCTTTGAAAGGTTCAATATACTTAAAATTAAAATTAAAATTGGTCCCAAGAAGGGCAATACTAGAGCAATAATAGGATATTCTTGCAGCACTTGCACAATCCTCAACAATAATCAATTTTTCAACATTCTCTTTACCTTTTACTATAAAGGGGCATGTTTTATATCTTTCGTAAATATACCATTTAGGTGTAACACCATCTAAGCTCCTCCCTGTAGCCCCTTGCTCTATGTTATTGTGATCCTTTAAGATAAACACACATCGATTAGTTTTAGGATCATATCTAAGAGAAATTCTGTTATCAGCGTACGCCTCTAATAAATGATATTTATTTATATATTTTAGACATGTTTCATTCTGAAGAGGATTAGACCAATTATATATTTTCTGATCAAATTCTCTATCTATTATATCAATCTTTTTAATTTTGTCAATAGAAAAAAAACCTTTAGTTTTTCCCTTTAATTTACAACTAGCATGAAAACAATTATAAATTATTTGACCATTTTCTTCTTGCGCACTAAAGGTATTTTTATGACCACACGAAGGACAATCACCTCTATAGGGCAAATCAAGAGATGTTAAAAAATCTTTTATTTTTACCATATAAGTTTATCTATCTTGTATATACAATAAATTCCATATTTGTTCTTTACAATCTTTAATACCATTATTGTAGGCTACCTCAAAATGTTCTATTAAAGATTTTATTGCTATTTCTTCTTTAGCCTTTTTATACGATTTTATCAATATTTTGGCTAAAGGACTATAATCAGGCATCATTTTATCATACTCTAATTAATTGCAGGTAATTTAGGCTTATCATCATACTCAATCAACTTTACTTCGTGTTGCATAAATCCTTCATCATTAACATTAGCTTTAATATACTCAGAAACACTGTCTAATAATTTAATTAACATGTCAGATTTAGCGTCTGATAAATCAAGAATATAGGATAGTCCATAAATTAGTCTATTAAGTCTAACTAAATCCTTTTTCTTATATTGATGTCGATATTTTTTTGTATTATGCTTCTTAATCCACACTTCAGCTTGATAAATATAAGTGCTTAAAGTTGACACATAATAATTACTAGCATCGTGGGATAATTCAATTAGTTTTGTAAGGATTTGTTTACGATGATCTATTGATGGATCAATAACATTATGAGTTTCTTGATTATTTGAAGTTCTTAATAGTCCTGTAGCTTTGAGGATTTTTATCTGTCTAGCATTTTGTTCTCGCAGAGTTTTATTCTCTTTAACTACAAGATCAAACATCTCTATAAAATCTGCTAAATCTTCTGCAAATTTTTCTGACTTTTTACCCCACGCATTCATCATAATAAAGCGATTAACTACTCGATAGAATACATCCGCCGATGCCCCATCAGGATAACCATCACTTAATTGCCACTCAGGAAGATCATACAACGGTGTGTGTTCATTACACTCTTCCCATTTTTTAGCAACTTTATTATATCGATTTCTAGCACTATAATAGGGAATTTCGTCTTCATATTCACTACCATAATATCCTTGGCGATTATAATTCTGTGCTATTTTCTTTTTAGGATCACGCATAGTAGGCAAATCTTCAAAATTAATCTTTAAAATTGCCGGTAAAAGGATTTGACTAAGCCAAAGGTAATCAACCTTCTCTCTATCTCCGTGCTGATTAAAATAACCTACTGAAAGATTACAGCATTCTGGAATAATATCCATATATACAGCAGTATCAGTAAACACACCATGAACATTATCTTTAAATTGTTGTTTTGGGGGCATGTGTTTATTTAGTTTATCTGCTAATGCTTTAGAGAATTCTACAGAAGAACATCTAGAGTTACGTTGGAATGCAATAACATCCCCATAATCAGCTCGATCAAAGGCTATAGCGCGTTCAATACCATCTAATACTTCTTTTTTATAGTTGTTTAAAATGTAATTACTACCAATACAACCAGACTCTTCCCCGACATGAAACACATACCTTCCTGGAATACCCTGTTCAATCATTTTAGTCATAATATAGACACCAACTTTATCATCAGCTCCTAAATTGGAGTCTACATATTCTCCTTTAATACTCTTTTTAGCCCCCCAAAAAAAGCCAACATTTTTAATATCACTTCTATCTTCCATTAGATAAATGCGCTCAGGAATACGGGACTTCTCTACTGCGAGACTAACACTGCCGACAATATCCATATGAGAAGAGAATAAAGTCTTTACAGGTGAAGGACCGATATCAATTACCATATTGCCTTTATCTTCATCCATTTTAAACTTCTCACCAAGTCTTAATTTATCCTTTAAATACTCTCTAACTACTCTAACAATATGATACTCTTGATGATGTGGAGTATTTAAAGTAATAAGATTGATAAATAGTTTATCTACATTAATTAGTTCCGATGGTACTAAATTCTTAGGGCGACTATAATTATTAGTGTAAGAAGTAGTATTGTTGTTAATGACCACAACCATGTTAATATTTCCTTAAAGGGAAGATTTAAAGCGAAAAGAGTAGACAGTTTAGAGACTTGTCTAGGTCTATCTGTCAATTAGCTGTCAGCTAAATCAATTGACAGAGTTTATGCTGCCTCTTCAAATAATTTATGATTATGATCATCCCAAAGTACAGTTTTTTGTTCAGTTATCTTTACTGGCATATAAGATAAAGTTAATTTTTGACCAGTATTTGCAATAGATGAGCCCGGATCATCATAGCAATATCTATTACCTGCACTGTCATTACATTGATAATTTAGTGGTCTCACTATAAAATCATTTTCTTCTGGAAGAATTCCTAACTCACTCATATAAGGACCATATCCTAAATCAGCAGCGGCTCGTAAAGTGGAGAATTTAATCAGATCAGAACCTACTACAGAGATTAAGTCTTCTGTTTCTTCTCGTTGATAGATATTCGCGCCATTACCCTGAATAACCATAATAAGTCCATCTGCTAAAGCATGTTGTTGACAACAATAAGTACCTTCGCCATCATGTGTAGTTATAGGGTTAGTCCCTCTAGTAATAACCTTTTTACAAAAATCACATTCTAAAGTAACATAATCAACACTTCTTAAATGCCCTGCCCTTCGTGCTGCTGCATAATAGCCAGAAGGAGCACTAGACTTTGTACTATACACGAATTCAAAAACCTTATCAGGATCATTCCACCTTACCCAAAAATAACTAGCATTCATATTATCCATATAAGGATAAGGACAAACATAATGCCCACCATTTTTAATACCGGGAATACTGAAAGTAGAATCTAGTGGTGGATCATATACTCCTGATAACGGGTTTATACCTCTGGTATGTAGTTCTAAATTAAACTTTGCAGCAATTTCTGGAAGTGCATAAATACGGCCATATTGCCACACTTCAGGCTCTCCTGGCTTAGCCCTATTAAACAACATAACTCGGGCTTTAACAGCATTACCTTTCTTTGCATAAAAGCCCTTAACTCCAGGAACATAAGCGTAAAAGGAAGTTGGTGTTTGTTTAACATCTGTTAGCATCTTCCAGGCAGAAGCTTCTCCCGCAGAAATTGAAGACATACAAGATGCTGGACCTTCTTTATACATCTCAAAATAATCTTCTGCACTTTCGGCAAAGAATACTTCTAGTGGCTTTCTAGCAAGTTCAAACTCAGCTGCAAAATCCCTAACCAGATTATCTTTTTGATTTGCAAAATAACTACTATAACGAGTTAGTGCCCTTGCTATAGTCATAGTCTCAGAATGACTAACCCACTTTTTATTATATTTTTGTTTCTTTACTTCATCTTTAATTTCTTCCTTATAAGTAGCATAAATATCCTTAAATAAACTAGCAAAATTGAAGATATTAAGATGCTTAAAATCTTCAATAGAAGTAAAAGTAAATTGAAGATGAGGATAAACAACAACTTGGCCTATATCTTCTGCTGGCTCCATCATACAAATGGTACTACCTACTAGTCCAGTCAAATGACGTCTATTTTTATCGACCATACAAAACAATTGCCAGAAGTTATCAACTTGCTTCTGTCGGCCTTTAACCCAATCAATAATAGACAACAGAAATTCATCATTATAAGCAGAAAATAACTGTTGCTTAAAAAACTCTATTTCTTCTTTTGATAAATCTTCAATATTATTAAAAATAGTATCACAAATCTTGGTGATATTTTCTGGAACTGCCATTTTTACCTCCTAATTAATTTTACATAAATAATAAACGAGGGAAGACAAATATAAACTCGATGCGGTTGGGAATAGGATGACTTTTGCCATTTTTTATACTCTTCTTGTGTATAGAATTTTAAAAGAAGAGGATTTTTCATTTTAATTAATTTTCATTAGCTTAAAAATGAGAGGGGATTGCTCCCCTCCCAAGGTGTAACAAAAAATTTACTTAGTTAACGAAGTGTCAAGAGTAAATGTCCCCAAAACACGGACTCGCCCATTGGGGTTCTTTCCAATGCTATGATTTTCCGTGTTATGAAGAGGCACACTCAAGAACCCATTTCGGGCCAAACTAACAGCACCGATATGGAGATAAGTCAGGTCCGAGCCCATCGGGGAGAAAAATTCTCCAGACTTAACTTCGCTACGCCGGCATTCACGAACAACCCCAGGAGCGGCCTTCTTGCTAAGAACATACTTAAAAGTCCCAGCAAGAGTAACCTTACTACGAGGATCACTCGAACTCGCCAGTTCACCACTTAGCACCTTAACACTATACATACGCCCATTAGTGCCGATATGAGCATAAAGAGTACCGAGCTTACCATCTCGCTTCTTAGTAGCAAAAACCTGTCCAGGCTTAACGTCACTACGAACCATAGAAGGAGCCTCAGCACCACGCGTAATATTGATAATACCCATTTTGTTTAAAAACCTCCTTATAAAATTTGGTATGAAATTACTTGTATTTCTCCTTAGAGGATGCGTACCAGTTTATTGCCTAAATCAGCATCTACCCAAACAGTCCCTGGTTTGCTACTAGCTACGGTTGTGGACTCTGTTGTAGATGTCTTCTTTAGACTTTCAGTTAATCTATCTGGTACTTCTAGATTAACCGAACTTTTTATTGGCAGAGTACCAAATCTCTCTCTAAAAGATTTGAGAACCCACTTATAAAAATCATTCTTTAATTCATCTCTAACTTGATTATTAGAGATAATATCAAAAATATCTCCTATAGACAGCTCTTTAAGATTAGATAATTCATTTCCCCAACTACTCATACGAATACTTCTGTATTCATGATCCCTAGGGATATATCTATGTAGATCTTTATTATCATATGTATTAGCATCAGTAATACAAAAAGCGTATCCTGATTTGTTAGGTCGCAACAAGACTAGACATAGAGGATTAGTAACCCCACTATCTCTTCCTGGAGGAAAATTAGATAGCGCAAAATCTCCTACTTTTAAAGTCATCTTCTATTTATCCTTTTCTAATAAATCCGGAGAATGAACAAAAGGTTTACGCCACGGGGGGTACTTTGTAACACACCATCTAGCACCATACCAACCTATTAAGAACGCAACTCCATACAAAATTAAAAAACTAAAAATAGCTAGCAAAATAACACTCAGCATGATAATAATCCTTTAATAACATAGTTAAGTGTAATTAGGATGTTCTACAAAAAACTTATAATGGCAGTATTCTCTACACCACCATATATAATCTTCATTAATCCATTTTACTCCAGACAAAAAAATAGAAGCTGAGAAATATTTTCTAGCTTCTTCAAAAATACTAAACATACACTCATAGTATAGTTTATCTTCCATTCAATAATCCTTTAAAGTAGAAGATAATTTTTTGAATAAGAGTCATCCTCCACTCATAAACTCCTGATCTATTCTAAACTGATGCTCAACATCTTGTAAGGATAAACCTAGCTCCTTATCTAAGAGTTGCTCTTGATCGTTAGATAAAAATTCTACATCAAGTAGCTGGTCAACTCTAGTTTCACAATAATCTTGTCTTATTTTATAAGTGTCTTTAACTTTCATAATTAAACTCTCCTTTCAACTGCGTCACGATAATAGAAACTATCTAGATATTGTCTAGCGGCTAGTGTGTTAGTTTTAGCTAAAGCATTTGCTATATTCCTAGTTCGTTTAGGAATAGTGATATTAAAATTTCTTTTTTCTTGCTGATGTTTACGCGCAGATTTACTAACTGGATTAGTCTTACCATGAATAGAAGTACTTCCAGA
>Ga0224556_1000055_pt1 | contig 19946 bp, 15 predicted proteins | sample 714S315metaG_FD_183007 | JGI IMG/M metagenome (GOLD analysis project Ga0224556, IMG submission 183007) | Peat soil microbial communities from Stordalen Mire, Sweden - 717 S3 1-5 | ecosystem: Environmental > Terrestrial > Soil > Wetlands > Peat | place: Sweden: Norrbotten County, Stordalen Mire...
CAGCTCACCGGGAAAGAAGCCGCGGTTCCCGACGATGACACCCATGGTCATTTTCTTCTCGGAAAAACTGCTGTCAGACATAAGAATCCCTCTTCCCTACAAGTTGATTAAGACTTACCCGCTGCCATGCGCGCGCGTTCCCGGGCGGGGGAAAAACGCAGGCTGAAAAACAGGCCAAGAACCAGCAGCACCGCGCCCCACCAAACGTTGGCATGCAGGTTATAGAGCACAACCTGATGCTCGGGGGGATACGCAAGTTCGTAAATCCCCCTGGCGAAAATGACCGCTCCGTTGACCGCGAGAGATACGCCGATGAAGAACCAGATGGACAGCGATCCGCCGGATTTCATGGTTTCCTCCTACCAGAAAATGAATTGCAGGGCTACGAACACGATCGCCACTACTGCTCCCCAGAATAGCGGGCTTTGGAACAGTGAACCTTTTTCCTCGTGCGGAATCGGCGTCAGGCCGTAGACCAGGTTGGCCAACTCCGCGTCCGGCTTAGGTTTGGTCAACAGGCTGACGACCACGGTGACCAGCAGGCAGATCAGCCAGCACCACAGCGCGCGAAACATATTCTGCGCCTGATCCTGCGCTTGCGACGAGAGCGCGACGTATTTCACCGCTGCGGGATTAATGGTCACCCAGATATACATGCCGACCGAAGACATAGTCCCGGCAAGCAGCCCGGCCCAGCCGCCCGCAGGGGTTGCCCGCTTCCAGAGCATGCCCAGGATGACCGTGCCGAACAGCGGTGCGATGAAGAAACTAAAGAGGGCTTGCACGTAGTCCATGATGCTTTGAGCGTGCATCACCAGGTAGGCCGTCCCGATGCTGATGATCACACCTATGATCGTGCACCAGCGGCCCATGCGGACTTTTGATTCGTCGGAGGCATTCTTGTTGATCAGGGCTCCGTAGATGTCATACGTCCACACGGTGGTGAAAGCGCTGACGTTGCCTGCCATGCCGGACATGAAGCCTGCGATCAGGGCGGTGATGCCGAGGCCGAGCAGACCGGGTCCGCAGTAGCGTGCTAGCATGAGCGGCAGAACTTCGTCGTAGCCGTGCAAGCCCTGCGCCTGTCCAGCGTCGGACCACGCGAGGTCGGCGGGAACCAGTCGCATCAGACTGCCGGTGTGCGGATCGCGCAACAGAGCCAGACCGAGCAGGCCGGGAAGAATGACGATGAAGGGAACCATCATTTTGAAAGCCGCGCCGATGATGGGCGCGAGTTTAGCCGAGCGAAGATCTTTTGCCGCCAGGACGCGCTGCACCACCAGAAAGTCAGTCGTCCAGTAGCCCATCGAGATAACTGCGCCGAGGCCAAACACAATGCCGACCCAGTTGATGCCCATGGGATTGTCGGTGAAATGGCCCAGGGTCGACCAGGCGTGGGTGTAAGCGCCGGGATTGGCCACATGTTGTTCGGTCAGATTCTGCAGGATCTTGGCCTTTAGTGCGGTCCAGCCGCCCGCTTCGACCAAGCCCAGAATCGGGATGAGCAATGCTCCAGCCCAGATCAGAAAGAACTGAAGAACTTCATTGAAAATCGCGGAACGCAATCCGCCGAGGGCCACGTAAATCATGACCGTGATGGATGACACCAGGATGCTGAAGTTAATGTCCCATCCGAGAACGACGCGCATTACGACGGCCATGGCGTACATGTTGATGCCGCTCATCAGGACGGTCATGAAGGCGAAGGAAATCGAAGACAGCGCTTGCGCGCCGGGGCCGAAACGCAGTTTCAGATAGCCGGGAACGGAGTGGGTCTTGCAGATGTGGTAGAAGGGCATCATCACGAGAGCGAGGAAGAGCATCGCTGGAATGGCGCCGATCCAGTACCAGTGAGCGGCGAGGATGCCGTATTTATAAGTGTTGCCGGCCCAGCCCATGAGTTCGAGCGACCCCAGGTTCGCGGACAGGAACGCGAGGCCTGCCACCCACGCCGTCATTTCACGGCCGGCCATGAAGAAATCTTCGCCGGTGTTGGCCTGTTCCTTCAGGTAGAGGCCGATGGCCAGCACCAGGGCGAAATAGAAAACGATGATGACCAGGTCAACGGGCGAGAGATGCACCAGGGTCGAGGAACTCAGCACCAGCAGAGCAGGATTCATTGGGTTTTCACCTGTCCGTAGTAGGCATTGCGGCCGTGCTTGCGCAGAAAATGCTTGTCGTGCAGTTCCTGCGCGAGCGGCCGGGATGCAGCGTTGATCGACAGCGTGTGTTGCGCCATGCGGGCTACGTATTCAAGGATCACGGCGTGATGGGCGGCGTCGGCGGCGGTCGCGCCCCAGCAGAAGGGAGCGTGCCCGGCGACGAGGACGGCGGGAATCGCATCGGGATCGAGCTTCGAATTGGAAAATGTGCGGCAGATGGCGGCGCCGGTTTCTAGTTCGTAGTCGCCGGCAATCTCGGATGCAGTCAGACGTTCGGTCACCGGGATGGGGCCGTGAAAAGAATCAGCGTGGGTCGTGCCGAAGCATGGAATTGGAGTCTCAGCCTGAGCCCAGGCGGTGGCATATTCGGAGTGCGTGTGTGCGACTCCGCCGATAGTGGGGAAATGTTTGTACAACTCGATGTGCGTGGCCAGATCGGAAGACGGGCGGAGGGTTCCGTCGAGGATGTTGCCAGTGAGATCGGAGATTACGATTTGCGCTGGCGTGAGTTCGTCATAGGGGACGCCGCTGGGCTTGATCGCGACCAGGCCCTGGGCACGGTCGATGCCGCTGGCATTGCCGAAGGTGTAGAGGACAAGGCCGCGGCGAACCAATTCCAGGTTCGCTTCCAGCACCTCTTCGCGCAGTGTCTTCAGCAGCATTTGGAGAGAGATGAGGGTGCTTAACGCTCAGGATCGAGCGGAAAAACCGATTTCGTAAACGTTTACGTAACGGAACATTAAACTTACACACATACTTTTGTCAAAGACTCCATTAGCGTTGGCTTTCGTTGTCCCTTCTCATCCTGTCGGTGGTGGTATGGGTGCAAGATTCTGCATCTTGACATCCGGCGTCCCAGGTGGTGAAGTGGCACCCTCAGTTTAGGCGCCATCCGTGTCGGTGGTGGTTAGCTCCCAGGCCCAGTAGTCATTTCAGAAACGGGGGATGCACCCATGTTGAAATCATCTCGTCTTTCGACTCCGCCAAGCCTGTGCGATGCAGACGGAGATCGCGCCCTAGAACGCACAACGTGGATGCGACTGGCGTTGATCGCAGCCGTTTTCTGTCTTTGCGGAGTGCCGGTTGCTCGGGGGCAGGCGACGCATTCCACGCCTGCAACGTCACCTGCGCCTGCCGCAAGTGTAGGGCAGTGGGCTGCCCCGGTCTATTTTTGCCCGAAGGAACCGTGCGTGGTCGGGGCCAACGCCGTAGTGATGTACACCGGCAACGTACTTTTCTACTACTACCCAGCAACCAACACATTAAACTCCCAGGCGGTGGTGCTGGATCCGGTTACAGGGGCTATAACCAACGTCGCGTTACCGGTCTCGCGAGACATCTTTTGTTCCGGTGTAACGATTCTGAGCAACGGCCAGGTCATGGTGACGGGTGGGGTCGTGGAGTCCGGCACAAACGGGCACACACACAGTTCCGCCATCGATAATGACGGCACGACCAGCACGATGCTGTTTGACCCTGGGACCTCCACCTGGTCGGTCGGCCAGGACATGAACTACGCGCGCTGGTACCCCAGTAGTGTGGAGCTCAGTACTGGGACGGTGCTTGAGCTGTCCGGATCGAACGAGACTGGTGTGGTGATCCAGACGGCCTTGGAAACGTATGACATCACGACCGGCAAGTGGACGGTGCTGCCGGCTTCGGCCAACTTGCCCAGCAATGTTCTTCAGACCTATCCGCGCATGACGTTGTTACCCAGTGGCAAAGTATTTTTGTCGTCGCCGGCGGCGCAAACCTATCTGTTCGACCCCGCCACCAATGCCTGGTCATTTGTAGCGGCCACCAATTTTGGTTTTCGATATTTTGCTCCCCACGTGTTGTTGCCGGGGGGGACGCAGAAGGTTATGGTCGCCGGCGGCTCGTTGACTCACGCGAATGGTGGCGGTGCGGCGACGAACACGGTCGAAGTGATTGACTTGTCCGCAGCCAATCCGACGTGGACCTACGCCAACCCCATGACGTATTCCCGCTACAACGAAAATCTAGTGCTGCTGCCGGACGGAACCGTGCTGGCGGTCGGAGGCGGAGGCGGTGGGGGGGAATTCACGAACCCAATCTACACGCCCGAATTGTACGATCCAAAGACCGGACAATGGACGGTTATGGCACCGCAAACAATTCAGCGAACCTACCATTCGACGGCGGTCCTGCTGCCCGACGGGCGGGTGATTTCATCCGGTTCAAACAACGGTGCTTCCGGGCAAATCACGTACGAGATATTTAGCCCGCCGTACCTTTTCAGGGGTGCGCGCCCAGTGATCCAATCCGCGCCGACATCTCTCACCTACGGAGCCAAGTTCAACATCACGACTTCGAATGCGTCAACCATCACACGAGTGGCTCTGGTGCGGCCGGGAGCGACAACTCATGCTGACGACTTTGACCAACGCTATGTAGACCTCAGCTTCACCGTCGGTTCCGGAACGATCTCGGCAACGGCTCCTGCGAACAGCAGCCTGGCCCCTGCTGGTTATTACATGCTGGTGATCGTCAACTCGAGTGGCGTGCCGTCGGTCATGCCCTTCTTGCAATTGAATTAGTGGGGCAAAATTCTGCGGCTGCGTTTCTGGTTCTACGGTGCGAACGCCTGACGAGGGGGCGCTTAACCGCAGGGCCCCTTGCTCGCGGTTGCGGTGTGGTGTTCTTCGTACCATCAGCAATCGCGCTCAGCCTTGTCTGCGCACCACTCCTCGCGCAATTCTCGCCCCGGACATGCTCTGGTCATCATTGGCGTTATATCTCGACCGTACTCGTTGACCCGAGACCTGGTTCCAAGAGCACATTAAAACCCAGCCCGTTGATTTTCGCGCTGCCAGCAGTCATGATCTTCCAGTCATGATCTTGAGGATGGCGCAGGGGCGCCCCGGCGCTGACACCCTGCCTTAAACAATTGCTGGGTGGTTTCGCCCTGAGTAGACGCATGAGCACAGCTGCCTATGACGTAGTGGTCGTCGGCGCCGGGATTGTGGGCGCGGCCTGTGCGGATGAGTTTGCGCGGCGCGGGATGCGAGTTATCGTCGTGGATCGGGATGTGGCGGGCGGCGCCACTACGGCCGCGATGGGGCACATCGTGGTCATGGACGACTCCGCGGCGCAGTTTGCGCTTACGCGCTACTCGCAGCTACTCTGGCAGGCGCTGCGGCCCGAGTTGCCGGACGATGTCGAGTACAACCAGTGCGGAACGATCTGGGTTGCGGCCGACGAAGAAGAAATGGCCGAGGTGCGGCGCAAGCACGCGTATCATGCCGAGCGTGGCGTTCCGACGACGGTGCTTGACCCGCGAGTATTGCGGGAACTGGAGCCGAACCTCCGCGAAGGCCTGGCGGGTGGACTGCTGGTGGCGGAGGATACAGTGGTGGATCCGCCGTCTGCGGCACGGTTTCTGATAGACCGCGCGCAGAATCGAGGGGCGGAGCTTCGACTGGGAGCGTCGGTCGCACAGATGGGGCAAGGGCGGGTGCGGCTGTCCGACGGCGCCGAGATCTCCGGCAAGTTTATTGTGAATGCGGCGGGAGCCTGGGCACCGGAGTTGACGAGCGGAGTGGAGATCAAAAAGCGCAAGGGACACCTGGTGATCACCGACCGTTACCCCGTGTTCTTGCGACATCAACTGGTGGAACTGGGATACTTGAAGAGCGCGCACGCCGTGACGAGCGACTCGGTTGCTTTTAATGTGCAGCCGCGGCGTACGGGGCAGATTCTGATCGGGTCATCGCGACAGTATGGAGCGGAACACAGAGATGTCGACGAGGAAATACTGGAGCGGATACTGGCGCGTGCGCGGGAATATATGCCGGGTCTGGTCGCGATGTCGGCGGTGCGCGCCTGGACGGGATTCCGCGCGGCCACCCCTGACAAGCTGCCGCTGATCGGTCCGTGGCCGGGAGACGCGTCGCTTTTGCTGGCCACTGGGCATGAGGGGCTGGGGATCACGACGTCGCTGGGAACGGCAAGAATCCTGGTGGATCAGATCGTGGGAGCAAGGTCCGAAATTCCGATTGAGCCATATTTCCCGTCGCGCACGGGGAAGTAAACTTCTCATGCGGCCGGGATTGAGTCACATAGGGGGGCTGAATGAACTGGAAGGGCGTGATGCCCGCGATTACAACTTGCTTTCGTGAGGACCTGAGCGTTGATCACGGGTTCGTCGCGGAACACTGCCGGTGGCTTCTGGACAACGGATGCACGGGGATCGTTGCGCTGGGGTCGCTGGGAGAAGGGGCAACCTTGGCGTTTGACGAAAAGCTGGAAGTGCTGCGCACTTGCGTGAAGGCGGTGGGCGGGCGCGGACCGGTGGTGGCGGCGGTCTCGGCGTTGTCGACTTCCGAGGCTGTTGCGCTGGCAAGCGCGGCGACCGATCTGGGCTGCGACGGACTGATGGTTCTGCCGCCTTATGTGTACAAGGGCGACTGGCGTGAGATGAAAGCGCATGTCGCCGCCGTCTTCAACGCTACGCCGCTGGCCTGCATGCTTTACAACAATCCCGTGGCCTACGGAACGGATTTTCTGCCGGAGCAGATTCTCGAACTGGCGGCGGAACACGAGAATCTGGCGGCGGTCAAGGAATCGAGCACCGATATTCGGCGCGTGTCGGCGATTCGCGCGCTGCTGGGCAGTGATCGGCGGCTGGAAATTTGTGTGGGAGTCGATGACGCCGTGTTGGAAGCGATCGCAGTCGGCGCAACGGGATGGATTGCCGGCCTGGCGAACGCGTTGCCGCGCGAATCGGTGGAACTGTTCAACTACGGTATCGACGGAGAGAAGGACAGGGCGTTCGAGTTGTACCGATGGTTCCTGCCGTTGCTGCGTATGGACACGGTTCCGAATTTCGTTCAACTGATCAAACTCGTCCAGGCGGAAGTGGGGATTGGGAATTCGCGGGTGCGGCCGCCGCGGCTCGAATTGGTGGGGAAGGAACTTGAACACAACAAGAAAATCATTCATGGCGCATTGCAGTCCCGACCGCAGCCGACGGGGAGGGTTGCGTTGCACGGCGGAAAATAAATGGTGGGGTCCGCATTCATGCCAAAACTAGCCGGGCGATCGCTGATCGGATTTCGGGAAGGCGCAGGAGCGGATGAGCCCATATATGCCGCAAATCCCGTCACGGGCGAACGTTTGCAGCCGGGATTCGTTCCGGCTACGACGGAAGAAGTGGACCTTGCGGTGCGGCTGGCGGCGGAGAGTTTCGAAGTCTACCAGCGGGTTTCAGGGAAAGACCGCGGCGCCTTCTTACGTGCGATTGCGGCGAAGATCGAATCGATTGCGGGCGTAGTGATCGAGCGCGCCGCTCTGGAGACGGCGCTGCCACTGGCGCGGTTGCAAGGGGAAACTGCGCGCACTTGTGCTCAGCTTCGGCTGTTTGCGCAGGTAGCGGAAGAAGGGTCGTGGGTGCAGGCGCGCATCGACCACTACGATCCAGAGCGCAAGCCCGCGCCAAAGCCCGATATTCGATCGCTGCTGCGACCGCTGGGTCCGGTGGTGGTGTTTGGCGCCAGCAACTTTCCGTTGGCATTTTCGGTTGCCGGAGGGGACATGGCGTCCGCACTCGCGGCCGGCAACACGGTGGTCTTCAAGGCGCATCCCGCTCATCCCGGCACCAGCGAGTTGGTGGGGCGAGCGCTGCAGGAAAGCGTTCGGGAATGCGGCCTGCCCGAGGGCGTGTTCTCGCTGCTGTTTGACGGCGGTACGCGCGTGGGAACCGAACTGGTGAAGCATCCTCTGGTGCGGGCAGGAGGGTTCACTGGATCGCGCGGCGCGGGAAGAATCCTGATGGACATGGCGGCGGCGCGGCCGGAGCCGATTCCGTTTTATGCGGAGATGAGCAGCACGAATCCAGTTTTCATTCTTCCGGGCGCGTTGCGGGAGCGTGGCGAGAGCATTGCCGCCGGACTGCATGCATCGTTCACGCTGGGAGCCGGGCAATTCTGCACCAAGCCGGGCATGGTGTTTGTGCCGCAGGGTTCCGATGCCGCAACGTTCGCGAGGACGCTGCAGCAGTTGGTGGGGGCCTCGGCTCCGTTCCATCTGCTTACCAGGACGATTCGGGCTTCGTACGACTCGGCGATCGCCGGGCGGAAGAACGACGAGTCGGTCGGGTTGGTCGGCGAGGGTCCGAAAGCGACGGCGGATGCAGGGTTCGCCGTGAGCGCTGCGCTCTTTGAAACCGATGCGGTGTCTTTTCTTAGCTCTGACCTTCGCTCTGCTCTGAAGGGAGAAATCTTTGGTCCGACAACCCTGCTGGTGCGGCACTCCGGCCGGGATCAGGTTCTGGCGATCGCCCGCGGCCTCGAAGGACACTTGACGGCAACGATTCATGGGACAGAGCAGGATCTCCGCGAGTTTACTGATCTGATTGCGATTCTCGAAAACAAAGTTGGGCGGCTGCTGTTCAACGGATTTCCGACCGGCGTCGAAGTTACGCATGCCATGGTGCATGGAGGACCGTATCCGGCGACTTCGGATGGGCGGTCTACGTCGGTGGGTTCGCAGGCGATTTTCCGGTTCGCACGGCCGGTCTGCTACCAAGGGTTTCCCGACAACGCTCTGCCCGATGCGCTGAAAGATGGCAATCCGCTGGGCATTTGGCGGATGGTTGATGGAGAGATGTCGCGAACGGATTCGGCCGCCTGAGTCGAGATCCACGGGGCCTAAAGGCCGCTCTTCCACATTTCAAATCTGGTAGTCGATGTCTTCCATGATTCTTTGCAGCGACTCGGAGAGCGGTTCTCTTGTCGCACCCGAGCCTTCGAGTTGAAGCACTCGTTCGCGCAGCTTTTCGACTTCTGTGACCACTGAGGCCAGGGCTTCCGAGAGTGGGTCGTTGATCTGTTTGGGATCGGTGATCACGACGCGTTTGCCTTCGCGGAAGATAATGTGACCGGGGACACCGACGACGGTAGAATCTGCGGGGACATTGCGCAGCACTACCGAACCGGCGCCGATGCGGCAGTTTTTTCCGACCGTGATGTTACCCAGAATTTTCGCGCCGCCACCGACGACCACGCCGTCTTCGATTGTTGGATGGCGCTTGCCGAGTTCCTTGCCCGTGCCGCCCAGGGTCACGCCCTGATACAGCGTGACGTCATCACCTACGATTGCGGTCTCGCCGATCACGACGCCCAAGCCGTGATCGATGAATAACCGGCGTCCGATCTTCGCGGCAGGATGAATCTCAATTCCGGTGAGGAGACGCGCGACCTGTGACAGCCATCGCCCCAGCAGGAAGAGGCCATGATTCCACAGCCAGTGATTTATGCGGTACAACCACACCGCGTGCAGGCCGGCGTAGCACAGGTAGATTTCGAGTCGGGACTTGGCGGCGGGATCGTGCTCCAGCACGTTGGCCACGTCCTCGCGAATTAGCGCCAGCAGGTGCGGCATGGAATTCAGCTATGGTAGTTCGCGATACCCGCCTCACGATATTCGCTCGATATCGCTCAGGCCGGGAGCGCAGCCGTTGGAATCTGCAGCGCTTTGTCGCGCAGTTCCTGAAACAGAATACTGCTCAAATAGCGTTCGCCGAAAGATGGCAGAATCGCTACGATCAACTTCCCTGCGTTTTCCGGCCGCTTCGCAACTTTCAAAGCAGCGACCACAGCGGCTCCGGAGGAGATTCCGACGAGCAGTCCTTCTTCGAGCGGCAGGCGGCGAGCCATGGCAATAGCGTCGTCATTGGTCACGGTGATGACTTCGTCGATGTAGTCGCGGCGCAGGATGCTGGGAACGAAACCCGCACCAATGCCTTGAATTTTGTGCGGCGACGGTTTGCCGCCGGAGAGAACCGGACTTTCGGCGGGCTCGACGGCCACGGCCTTGAAGGATGGCTTCTTGGGCTTGATGTACTGGCTGATTCCGGTGATCGTGCCGCCGGTGCCGACGCCAGAAATCAGGAAGTCAACGCGGCCGTCGGTGTCGTCCCAGATTTCGGGGCCGGTGGTTTCGAAGTGAATCTTGGGGTTGGCAGGGTTGTCGAACTGCTGCAGCATGTAGGAGCCGGGAGTGCTGGCCACCAGTTCTTTAGCTTTGAGAACTGCGCCGGTCATCCCGCGAGGGCCAGGGGTGAGAACGATTTCCGCGCCGAAGGCGAGCAGAAGCACGCGGCGCTCCAGGCTCATGGTGTCAGGCATGGTGAGGATGAGCTTGTAGCCCTTCACGGCGGCGACGAACGCGAGACCGATGCCGGTGTTGCCGCTGGTGGGCTCGATGAGCACAGTTTTGCCGGGATGAATCTTGCCCTCGCGCTCGGCCTCGGCAATCATGCTGACGCCGATGCGGTCTTTCACGCTGGCCACGGGATTCTGGCTCTCGAGTTTGGCCACGACTTCGGCCACGCAACCTTCGGTGACCTTGTTCAGCCGCACCAGGGGTGTATGGCCAATCAATTCAGTGACATCTCTTGCAATTCTCATGATGGATTTACGCTCCGTGCGTTTGACGCGAGAGTTTATCAGGCATTCCTTAGCCAAGTAATACTACCAACTTACTGGCCTATTGATGAGCTTTTATTCTGCATTCAAGATGGAGCGCGGCATGCGGTTGCTCTTGCTGCGCCGTGGCTCGCGCCGGGCACTCGGACTCTGGCCTAGCGGTGCGTCAGTCCGTAGGTCACGGCGCCGGCAGAGCTTCCGATGTTGACCAGAAAAGTGGCGCGCTCGAGTTTGTGATGGCCGGTCTTGTGAAAGAAGTAGCCCAGGCCGATCACGCTCGCGGTTTCGCCGGCAAAATTCACGGCCAGGCCCGCCGTGGAGCGGCCGAACACTCGTACCAGCGGGTTCAGTTCCTCTCCGCCGCTCTGCAGGTTGGCGCGAGTCACGGCGAAATCGGCTCCGTTCAAGGCGGCGGATGCGATGATCAGGACGCGATTCTGAGTGTTGAAGAATTTGTGCTCGGGATGCGCAATCGGCGACGCGATCACAATCGGCATGACTGCCGCCGGCGGAGTGGCCTCAACCGACGGGGTTGGCGCGTCAGGCAGTGGCGCCGATGCGAGCAGCATCTGGGCACGCATCGCCGGGGCAAGGGCGGCGAACAAGAACGAGAAGGCAGTAATGCGGAGTAACGTCAGGCGGAGTAACTTGGGTAATCTGCGGGAAGTCATAAGTGCCGCCGTCTGGCGCGGCACTTACGAAGGGGCAAGCAGGCGGCCACGCAGCCAACATTAGAACCGCGGCAAGATGCTTACAATTAACTCTTTAGCTTGTGTCCTCGATGTGGGGCACAGGCGGCTGTGCATTGTTTTGCAGATCGCGCCGGTGAATTACCTCTGAAGGACAGACTCGCCTATCTCTTGTAAACAACCCCGCCTTTCATCACGAAGCCAACACTCTGCAGCACGCTGATGTCCTGCAGCGGATCGCCGGGCACGGCGATCACGTCGGCGAAATAGCCGGGTTCGAGCGTCCCGATCTGACCGTCCCAGCCCAGCAGTTTCGCGCCGTTCAGCAGATCGGCCTGTAGTACGGCCAGCGGCGATATGCCGTAGTTCACCATCAGCACGAACTCGCGGGCCTGCGTGCCGTGGGGAAACGGGCCTACATCAGATCCCACGGCCATAGGCACTCCGGCCGCGACCTGCTTCTTGAACTCCTGCACTTTCACGTTGAGCATCTCGTGCTCATGCGCGCCCCGCTCAGGCGTGGAAGCGTGGTCGGCGAAATACTCGAAGATGGTAAACGTTGGAACGGCGAAAATCTGCTTTTCCTTCATCAGGCGCATGGTCTCGTCGCCGAGTTGATTGGCATGGTCAATCGATGCCACTCCGGCCTGCGCGGCATAGAGCGTTCCCGGCTCTCCGGTGGCATGCACCGCGACGCGGCGGCCCACCCGCGCGGCTTCTTTGACCGCGGCTTCCAGTTGCGGTTCGGTGTACTGATAGGGAGTCGAGAATTTTCCTTCGCGCAGCGAATCTGGTCCGGTTTCGTAAATTTTGGTGAAGTCCGCGCCTTCCTTGAATTGTTGCCGCATGACCGCGAGCAGTTCGTCCGCGTTATTGGCATAATCGGCGTTGGGCAGAACGTGCTGCTCCGGGTTGTAGCCGATGGCGTCCTCGTGGCCGCCGAGAATGTTGATGGCGTTTCCGCAGATGCGCAGCCGCGGGCCGAGAATGCGGCCTTCATCAATGGCATTGCGGACGGCGGTGTCCGCCGAGCCTGCGCCTTCGGTGCCCATGTCGCGCTCGGCGGTGAAGCCGGCCATCAGGTCTTCGCGGGCCGCAAGAGTTGCCGTGATGGTGCGCTGCGGTACAGATTCCTGCACGGTTTGAAGATCTTCAGCGCCGGGATGAAGGAAAAGATGGACGTGGGCATCAATCAAACCGGGAAGAAGTGTGCGATCGCCCAGATCGATGACCGCGGTGCCAGCCGGGCGCTTGACTGTAGTCCCCACTTCGGTGATGCGTTCGCCCTGCACCAGGATCTCCCCTGGCTTGAGCATGCGCCCAGTCTTAACGTCGAGCAGACGCGCCGCGTGCAGCACGATGGGATGGGGCGAGGCAGTCTGAGACTGGGCTGCGGAGCTTTGACCAAACGACAACGACAATATCAACCCGAGGGATGCAGAAATCAAGCTTCGGCTAGGCATATGGGCCGCGATCTTACCACCTGGAATCGCGTTAAGCCAGACAGGTGTGGCCGTCCCTGTGTGTGACGTAAATCACAGGTCGCAGTAAGACGGATCACACCTCGACTCGCATCCGATAAGGCAAACTGAATCAGGCTTATGAATGAGTTTGGCGTTCTTACCAATCGCAAGCGCGCCTTGATCGCCTTGATTCATTCCCTGGTTTTTCTGGGGATTGCGGCGCACGGCTTCGCTTCGCCGAAGGTTGGGGTTTTGGTCCCTGGGCCTGCCGCAACCAGCGATTTCATTCTGATCGGAATTTATTTTACGGTGGCATCAATCCTGGCCTGGCTGGTGAGTATTGCGCGCTGCGCGAAGGAGCGCGTGTATTTCGCGCTGTGCACCAGCAGCGTGACATTTGGGCTGCTGCGCACCGTTTTCGGAGACGCCGCGCTGCCCGTTGCGCAATATTTGCGCGTGATCATGCTGACATCCGCGGTGATCGTAGGGACCAGGATTTTTCGTTCCTTCTCGCGGCCTATCGCGGAAGGCGCCCTCCTCGACTGAACCTCTTCCGCCGGAAAGCTTGCCATCTCATCACCCAGGTTCGCTATGATCTCTGCACTGCGATTTTGTGGCGTCCATCGAGGTGACTATGCTGCAGGGCCAGACAGCTCTGGTAACCGGAGCCAGCCGGGGAATCGGGAAGGAAATTGCGCTCGAGTTGGCACGCAACGGGTATCGCGTGGCGGTGAACTACTACAACGAATCAGCGTCGGTGGTGGACGCGACCATCGCTGAGATTCGAGAAGTGCAAGCCGACGGGCTTTCCAATACCGTGCTGCCCGAAGTCCTGGCGATCGAGGCGGACATTCGTTCCAGCAGACAGGTGGCGGCGATGTTCGAGCGCGTGATCGGCGCATTTGGACGACTCGATCTGCTGGTCAACAACGCCGGAGTGCAAACCTGGAAGCCACTTCTCGAGGTGACTGAGGAAGAGTGGGACCTGGTGGTCGACACGAATCTGAAAGGCTGCTTCCTGTGCACGCAACAGGCCGCGAGGCACATGAAAGACCACGGCGGAGGGTCGATTGTGAACCTCGGATCGGGTTGCAACAAACTCGCGTTTCCCTCTCTGGTGGCATATACGGCGAGCAAGGGCGGAATTGAGATGTTCACCAAGGAGGCTGCGGTCGAATTGGGCCCTTATGGGATTCGGGTGAATTGCATTGCCCCCGGGTCGATTGAGTCGGACCGTACGCGGGCGGAAGATCCGGATTATGCGGGTACATGGTCGAAGCTGACGCCTCTAGGACGCGTGGGCACGGCCGCCGACATCGCGCCCACGGTGGTGTTTCTCGCCAGCAAAGGAGCATCGTTCATCAGCGGACAGACCATTTGGATCGATGGAGGGTTGTTCACCAAGGCGCAGTGGCCGTATAAGAAGTGAAGAGCGAGTTGCTGTGCGGCGGCACGAACCTGGCGGTCGTAGTACACTTTCCGGCATGATGCCACGATGCCTCGTAACCGTGTACGTCACCGCACTCCTCTTAGCCACCAGCGGACCGCTTCTGGCGCAGTCCTCAAAACACAATCCTGGAGTTCAGCAGAAAGCATTCGGCACGCAGGGCGGGAGGCCCGTCACCTTGTATACGCTAACCAACGCAAATGGTGTTGAAGTCGATGCGATGAATTATGGCGGCATTATCGTTTCTATTCGCGTGCCGGACCGCAAAGGCCAGGTCGCCGATATCGTCCTCGGCCACGAGACACTCGACGGCTACATTCCGAATCCGCCATACATTGGCGCCGTCGTTGGACGCTACGCCAACCGCATTGCCAACGGCACGTTTACCCTCGGCGGCAAGACTTATACGTTGCCCAAGAACGACGGGCCGAACACCCTGCACGGTGGAGTCGACAAGACTTTCAACAAGGTTGTCTGGGAGGGTGAGGCCCTGAAGGGCAAGACTGGCGTGGCATTTAGCCTCCTCAGTAAGGATGGCGACGACGGCTTCCCCGGCAATCTGAAGGTTAAAGTAACCTACACGCTGACCAACAACAACGAACTGCTCATCGATTACGAAGCCACCACCGACAAGGCCACGCCTATCAATCTCAGCCAGCATAGTTATTTCAATCTGGCGGGGGAAGGCACCGGAGACATTCTGAATCATGAACTCACGCTGAACGCCGACCGCTTCACGCCGGTCGATAAGAATCTGATCCCCACGGGCGAACTTCGTCCGGTGAAAGGCACGCCGCTCGATTTCACCACGTCGACCAAGGTGGGCGCGCGCATCGACGACGGCTACGACCAGCTCGTGCTTGGCCACGGCTACGACCACAATTGGGTTATCAACCGTAAGGGCGAAGGGCTCACTCTAGCGGCACGGGTCTACGAGCCCACGAGCGGGCGCGTGCTGGAAGTTTCGACGACGCAGCCGGGAGTGCAGTTCTATACCGGAAACTTTCTCGACGGCACGGTCACGGGAAAACACGGCCACGTGTATAAGCGGCGCTTCGGCCTGTGCCTCGAGACGCAACACTTCCCGGATTCACCGAATCATCCGGACTTTCCGAGCACGATTCTGAAGCCGGGAGAGACGTTTAAGTCGGAGACGGTGTTTAAGTTTTCGACGATGTAGGGTGGGGTTCGGAGCCTCGAGCATGGCGTCGGCCCGAAATGTGAACGGGGGCGGGCGGAACGGGCACGGTAATTCCTGTCCCGCTGAACTCCGCCCCTACCTCGGCGAGCCCGCTTCAGCGACAACCGCAGCCAGCGGAATTTCCAGCGTGCCGGCTTTGCTCGAGCCCTGATCGTAAACGCCGGAGCGCAGATAGACGTCAGCTGCGGGCACGTCGATCTCAAGCATGAACGACAAGCCTTTGGCCTGCATTGCGGCGTAGCGATCCGGCGGCACACTCAACTTGAGCATGCGAACCATCCAGTTCAGCGGCTTGCCGTCGCGGTCGTAACCGAGAAGCGTGACTTCGACGTTGCCGTGGCGGACTCCGTCGGCGGCTGGTTCGAGCGTGAGGTGATCGGGCGAGACGGAGAAATTTACGGTGTAGCGCGTCAGCGGCAACTTCAGATTTTCATTGTCGCCGGCGCGCGGAGCATACGGGTCTGGCTGCGGGTTCGCGGGCAACACACGCATGGTATAGACAATCGCGGTCGAGTCGGGCGTGCCGTGGTCCATGAGCGGACGCAGCGGATCGCCCGTGGGCTTCGACTGGGCCGCCTGAACAAATGCCTCGTCTTTGGCGTAGTAGCCCCGGCGATACGATAGTTGGTAGCTCCCTCCACTTACTTTCACTTCGATGTGGCGCAGCTCGCCGTCCATATTCTTGTTGCTTGGTGAGTAGGACAAAGAGTAGTAGTGCGTTCCGTGTTTGAGCACGTGGTCCAATTCTTCGTTGAGGTCGTTCAGTTTGTAGGCTTCGCCGCCGGTGTTTCTCGCCAACTCGTCCATCGCGGCGAAGGTCGAGTTGCGGTCCGTACTACCTGCCTGCAGATCGCCCGACTGGTATTGGGTAACCTGTTGCTCAACCGTGGGGCTGGCTATCTTGGGCGGCATCGGGCCGCTGAGATCGTACTGGTTGTCCGGCGCAATTCCTTGGGCGGCGAGAGGATAGATTGCGATTTGAGCTGCGGCCATCAGATTTGCTGTCCGCGTCACTTCGTCTTGATATTGCCGCATGCGGTCGCCAAAGATAGTGAGTGGGAACGAGCCGGAGAACCAGATCACATTCTTGCGCCCTGGAATTCCCTGCAAGTAGCGGGCAAGCTGCTGCATCGCTTCCAAGGTCGTTTGAACGCGCACGTCAGTCTGAGACGATGTGGTCTCCTGTTGAAACTTCTGGAGTGCATCGGCCGACTCCTGCATCTGCAGCGATCCGGCAGCGGCCGCCATTTCTTGCATCTGGGCGACCAGACGATTGTCGGCATCGATTTGAGTGCTGGTTTGCAGCAGGTTCGACAACTGCGGATTGCCCGCCGAATTCTTTCCGCTCACGGCTGCCATCAGCACCGCAGGATCGCCCGTGAAACCCTGAACGAAGCGCAGCCGCGCCCCCAAGGTAAACAGGGCAAGGCGCGTGCCCGGGCGGATTCCCTTGATGTACTTGATCATCTGCGCGTGCACGTAGCTTTGATCCGACATCTGTGTGTTGAGCGCGTCCAGCAACAAAATGTTGGCCGCGTCGCCCGCCTTGACCAGCGGGAGATTAGAAAACGTATTCGGCGGCAGCTCAGCTTGCAGCGCCGACATATCCGGCAGGCCCGCGTGCTCGTCAAAGGAGGCCAGGGTCTGAGGCTGGCCATTCTCGAAGACTTTAAAGTCTTCCTTGTGCAATCCGGTTACGGGCTCGTCTTTGGGACTAGTGACCACAACGTCCACCAGAACCCTGCGCACATTGGTACGGAAAGTAACTTGGTTGGAAGAGTCAGGGTTGGGAGTCTGGCAATAGAGCGGAACAACGGAGAGCACAACGAGACCGATCATACAACCGCGGATCGGGGACATGCGAGACTCCTCCGACGAGAGCAGCCTACCACGAACGCGGGGCGTGCTGTGTAGAGTGCTGTAAAGGTCTGTATAGACTTGTATAGACCTGCTGCTGCGCCAAAATGCCCTGGGCACGGCTCGAGTGCCTCACTCCACGCGCAACTCTTCCACTAGCGCCTTCTCGACCAGGAGGCAATGCTCTGGCTGGAGCTTTGCTCCGGCAGAGGTCAGATAAAACGTGTCAATCGCCATCTGCCCTTCGGTATCGATCAGCGCGATCTCAATATTGCACTTCTGATCTGAAAGGCATGACGCAATGCGATGCAGCAGCCGCGGACGATCCTGCGTGATCACCTGCAGGAGCGTGCTGGTCGACGAAGATGAGTCGTCGAAGTCGATCTTCGTTTCCACTTTCACCTTCGCGATCGCGCCTTTCTCGGCGCGCTGGCGGTCGCGCAACATCTTTTCGAGATCAGCCTCGCCCAGCAGCACGCTGGTCACACTACGCGTGAACCGCTCCCACTCGGAAAGATTCAGCTCCAGGGTACGGAAGCGGTCGGTAAAGTAAAGTGTGTCGACCACGGTTCCGGCCTGGTTCGAAAACGCATTGGCCTTCACAATGTTCATTCCCCACGCGGCCAGCACGCCGGACAGTTTGGCGAACAGAAAGGGACGATCGCGCGTGACCAGCGTCAACTCGTACCAGTGGCGCCCGCGCTTCAACTCGACCTGCACAGGATTGGTGCTGAGCTCGTCGGCCATGCCCATGTGCCGCATGACTTCCTCGGCAGAATGAACCAGCAAATATCTCTGCGGAAATCCTTCCAGGAAGCTCTTGAACTTGCTGCTGGTCACCGGGGCGAGCGAGCGCAGGCGCGCCAGCTTTTCGTCATTCACATCGGCATGCACGCGCTGGTCGGCGCTGCGGTTCAGATAGTTTTCGGCGCCAATGTAGAGCTGCCAGACGTTTTCCGCCTTCCACGGAGTCAATGCCTCGGGGTTAACCGCTTTGACGTCGGCGTAGGTCAACAGCGTGAGCATCTTCAGCCGCTCCGGTGTTCCCAACTTTTCCGCGAACGCGGCGACGGTCTCGGGGTTGAAAATGTCGCGGCGCAGCGCGGCTGACAGTTCCAGGTGGCTCTCGATTAAGAACAGCACTTCGGCGCGCTCGTCGGGATCCATGTCGAGCCGGTCCATCGCACGGCCTGCAACTTCCAGGCTGGCTTCCACGTGATTGCCGCCCGGAACGCCCTTGCCGGTGTCGTGCAGCAACAACGCCAGGTACAGCAGTTCGGGATCTTCCAGTTCGCCGAGGAGTTCGGCGTAACGCTTGTCCCATTCGGACTGCGACTGCTTCAGCCGGTGCAGGCTCTCGATCGCCAGAAAGGAATGTTCGTCCACCGTGAAGCGATGATAGAAGTCGCGCACTACCAGCGAGTCAATGAGATTCAGTTCCGGCAGCAGCAAGGTCAAAAGCCGCAACGAGTGCATAGCGCGCAGCGCGTCAGCGGCATGCGGTTGCAGCAGCGTCTCCTGCAGGTAGAGCCAGAGTTCGGCTCCCCGGGGCGGCATGGATGCGAGCGCTGGAAGCGCCTGCTCGATGCGGTATTCAGTGGTCGCGCTCAGCTTCAGGCCGTGGTGCGCCATGAAATGAAAGAGTCGCAGCAGCACCTCAGGATCCTGCAGCGCCGAAGGTTGCTGCAGAAAGATGAGCCCATCCACGACGGAGAAATCCGGAGTGGTAAGCCGCGAGCGCCAGCTTTGCACCTGCCGGTAAAGTGCTGACCAGGCTTCTGGAATTTCTTCCAGCAGTTGCGTGACGGTTCGCTGCACGGTGCGGGCGTGACCGAAATAAATCCGCATCCAGTCGGCGGCTGAAAGTTCTGCAGAATCGGCAACCCCATGCAGTGCGGCAACAGGCCTCGCTTCGCCGGGCGATGTTTCGTCAGGCGCGGCTTCGAGAATTGTTGTTCCGATCTTGCGTGCCGCCGCTTCGTCCTGGGCCTCCCAGCTCAATGTGTTGTCGTCGCGACCGTGGCGGAAGTGAAGAAAGCAGCGTGCCGACATAAGAAAATCCAGCGCGGCGTCGAGTTGCTTGCGCACTGGCGGACGCAGCGGACTCGCATCCGGCCAGTCATGCAGCTTGTCGATGGCCGAAATCAGGGCGAGCCAGCAGGCCACGTTGACATCGCGCAATCCGCCGGGCGCTTCCTTCAAGTTCGGTTCCAGGTGATACAGGGTCATGCCGTACTTGGCATGGCGCTCGCGCGTGACCTCCGCCAGCCCTTGCAGCAGACTCTTGGACTCGCGCATGACCAGCTTAGGGATTATCTTGCCGTGCAGGCGCCGGAACAAATCGTGATCGCCCGCGAGATAGCGGCAGTCAAGAAGAGAAATGGTGAACTCAGTATTGTTGGGGTCGTAACGGTCGCACTCGGCGAGGGTCCGCGACGCCGGACTCAGCTTCAACCGCAGGTCCCACAATTCCTGCGAGAAGCGGCGAACGGGATCCTTGAAAGTTTGCTCCGCGCTGCGATCGGCAAAGAGAAAAAGCAGGTCGATGTCGGAATAGGGGAACAGCCAACCCCGGCCGAATCCCCCCGTAGCCAGCAGCGCAAAGTTGGCGGGCTTGGCCGCATCGGGCGAAATAATATCGCGCCACAGCCGTGCCAGGATATCTTCCACCAGCCGAGTG
>Ga0224556_1000056_pt1 | contig 19862 bp, 20 predicted proteins | sample 714S315metaG_FD_183007 | JGI IMG/M metagenome (GOLD analysis project Ga0224556, IMG submission 183007) | Peat soil microbial communities from Stordalen Mire, Sweden - 717 S3 1-5 | ecosystem: Environmental > Terrestrial > Soil > Wetlands > Peat | place: Sweden: Norrbotten County, Stordalen Mire...
GCGCCTTTACCCGCCTGCCCACGAGCCGCAAGAAATCCGTCAAAACCCGCCTGCGCGCCCGTTAATCGCCTAAACCGTCGCGCTCAATGCCTTGCAATCATTCACTTATGCTTTGTGCATAATCCCAAAAAAATAAGGGTTTTCCGGTCATTTTGGACCCCTTGACAGAAAAAACTGTTTTTTGTAAAAAAGTTTCCGTTCCCAAAAAACACAACCTCAACCACAGGAAAACTATGAACATTAAACAGCAAGCTCATACGAAGATGTTCATCGCCGTTTTGGGCGTTTTGGACAGCTTCAAAACCGTCTGGCAGACCGGCACGAGCGCCGCGACCAATCTGCTGCCGGACAAGATTGACGCGGGCGACCGCATCTGCGAACGCCAGCTTGACCGTTTGATGCAACGCTACCAGACCAGCAACCCGGACTTCTACGGCGCATATCAAGTCGCGCGCATCATCGTGGACGCCGGCGGCGGATCAGGCACGCCGCCAACACCGCCCGCGACACCGCATCCGTAAAATCAAATTGCACAAAACGCAAAGCGGCCTTCGGAAACAAAGGCCGCTTTTTATTTCCGTTTCCACCGAATTATATTCAGAACGAATATTACCAAGCGCGTTTGAGAGTCTCCGAAGGCTATTAGCACCAGTTGCAAGGTTTCGTTCAATGCCCTGATTTGTGAAGCAGAAGGCATTCTGCTTTTCACCGATTTATTTATTTTTTCCATGCATCAATTTATCAAGCTGCCTTTCGACTGATTTTGGCTGCGACGGATGCTTATGACGCTCGGAGTGATGCTAAATTCAAATACCGTCCCCGGCTTGTGGTTCAATGGAAGGCTTGCGGATGCTAAATTCAAATCACAGGATGCTTGGAACAAAAAAGCGTGGCGCGAATGCTGTCAACCGACTATTTTTCGGGCGGTTGCTTTTTCCACTTTGCATCCGCTCCGGCCTTGCTTCGTTTCTGGCGATTCTCTTTCGCTTCAAACTCGGCGAATTGACGCAGCGATTGAAATGCAAATTTGAATCCGTCCTCGTCGTAACCTCTTTGGCGGACACGAGCAATCGCCTCGGTAACTTCGGCGTCGGTAGTAATCCGAGCGTGCTTGCTCGTAGCGTCCCTTGCCGGGATCGTGATTTCCAAAACCATCCACGGCAGTATTCCAAAGCGGACGATTTAATTTTATGAGAGCGGCTTCGACGGTGCTAATCATGTCCGAACCTGTGTGTTCAAAAATCACAAACCGGCACATAAAATCTGCGGCGTTGAGATTCGGAGCAATTTTCAAATTGTTGTGATGCTGCCGCAGACGGCTGAAAAGTTCGCTGGATTGATTGTCTGCGTCGTCGGAAGTGCGCGATTGCCGCCAGCCTTTCGGCACAGCTTTGCCGACGTAAATCGGAAATTCGTAAGCGGTGCGATTGAGTTCCGCGTATCGTGCGTAAAGCGGATTCGAGCCGATGTAATAAATCGCATAAACACCGCGTCCGTGAAAGGAAACCGGCGGCGGCAAAGTCAAAACAGGCGTGCCGTTAAAAAAGCGAACGGCATCTTTAACCAATTCTGCGAACGCATCGTTTCGATAAACGTGTTCCGCCCTATCAAATGGCCTCTGTTTCATTGCAAGTGTAGCGATATGCCAAGGCAAGTGTGCGACGGAAATTTATCAGCGTCAATTCCGCGTTCGTGGCAGAACCTTTGTAGTGGCAAAGAATTTTGACATTTGCGACGCTATCAGCGCGTGAATTATTCCGAAGCCATCCAATTTCTTTACGGCCTGCAACTGTTCGGCGCGAATTTCGGGCTGGAAAACACGCGCCGGTTCGCAGCGCTCGCGGGCGATCAGCAGGAAAAACTCCGCTTCATCCACGTTGCCGGCACGAACGGCAAAGGCTCGACCTGCGCGATGCTCGAAAGCATTTATCGCGCAGCCGGATTGCGCGTCGGGCTGTTCACCTCGCCGCATCTTGTTTCGTTCCGCGAACGGATTCAGGTAAATCGCCAGTTGATTCCTGAAAATGAAGTCGCGCGGCTCGTCGAAGAATTGCGCGTCGCGTTGCAAAGTAGCGCAGGCGTCTCGCCTGCGCCGGACAGGCGAGACGCCTGTCCTACTTTATTTGAATTCGCCACCGTCATGGCGCTGAAATTTTTCGCCGAACAAAAATGCGACCTCGTGATCTGGGAAACCGGCCTCGGCGGACGGCTCGACGCGACGAACATCGTCACGCCGCTCGCGAGCGTCATCACGAACATCGCGTTCGACCACCAGCAATGGCTCGGCGACACGCTGGAAAAAATCGCGGCGGAAAAAGCCGGCATCATCAAGCCGGGAATTCCCGTTGTCACTGCGACGGACGAAAAATCCGCGCTGGCCGTCATCGAAAAAATGGCGCAGGAGAAAAATGCGCCGTTAGTCAAAGTAGGGCAGGCGTCTCGCCTGCCCGGCGAGCGCGTCAGCGCGAGCATTGCGCCGACTGCGTCGGCGCGGGCAGGCGAGACGCCTGCCCTACCTTTAACTGGCGAACACCAAAAAATCAACGCCGCACTGGCACTGGCGACGGTGGAGGTTTTGCAAAAGCAAATTCCGGTCAGCGAAGAAAAAATCCGCGAAGGTTTGCAAAACGTGAACTGGCCGGGAAGATTGCAGTTGATTGAAAAATCAAACGGCCAGAAATTTTTGCTCGACGGCGCGCACAATGTGGCGGGCATGGAAGCCTTGCGCGCCGCTTTGCCAGCTGGCGTTGCGCTCACGTTCATCGTGGGCTTTCTCGGCGACAAGGATTGGCGGCCGATGTGCGAAATTCTCGCGCCGCTCGCGGTGAAAATTTTCTGCGTGCCGGTCGCCAGCGCGCGCACGGCGGACGCGCACGAACTGGCAAAAACTTTTTATGCCGCGAACCCGAATGCGGAAGTTGTCGCGCTCGAAAATTTCAAAGAAGCGATAATCGCCAGCAAAAATGAACCTTTTATTGTGATCACGGGTTCGCTGTATTTGGTGGGTGAAGCGCTGGAGCAGCTGGGATTTTTACCGGATGACGCGGGCGAGCGCGGCCTCAACGAATGGACGGCCAGGCGATAAGAGTGCGGCAAGTCGCGGCCAAGGGTGGCTTATACTTTTCTTCCGTCGTTGACGCTGGGCTAATGGATAACTACTTTAGTTGAGTTATGGCCTACGCTGATACCCTTCCTCCGCAACGCAAGTTCGGGCAAACCACGCGCCCTGATGCCTGGTGGGTGCAGCCGCTGTTCGTTTTTCTCGGCTTTTCCGCGTTCATAATTTACTCGACGTGGGCGGCGTTTCATCCGCTGTATCACGGCGCGTGTGCGTATTGGTATGGCGGCTTTCACGGCGAAAATGGCGGCGCGGATTATCTCTCGCCGTTTTACTCGCCGGAATTTTGGGGAACGTCGCCGCACGCGCTGTTCGGCGTCGCACCGACTTGGTGGCCGGCGTTTCTGCCCGCGTTCTCGCCGGCATTTTTGATTCTCTGGATTCCGGGCGGCTTTCGTTTCACCTGCTATTACTATCGCGGCGCGTATTACAAGGCGTTCTGGGCCGACCCGATCAACTGTGCCGTCGGCGAACCGCGCAAAACATTTCTCGGCGAACGCTCCTTTCCGCTCATCATACAAAACGTCCACCGCTATTTTCTTTACCTCGCGCTCGTGTTTGTGGTTTTGCTTTCGTATGACGCGTTTCTGGGAATGTGGTTCACGGACGCGCTCGGCAAAAAACATTTCGGCATCGGCGTCGGCACGATCATCATGGTGTTGAACGCGGTGTTCATCGGGCTTTACACTTGCGGCTGCCATTCGCTGAGGCATCTCGTCGGCGGATTTTTGGATTCAAAAACCAAAGCACCGTCGTGCGCGAAAACTTACAACTGCGTGACCTGCCTCAACACGCGCCACATGCTGTGGGCGTGGATCAGTCTGTTTTGGGTCGGGTTCACGGATGTCTACATCCGCCTGTGCGTGACGGGCGTCATCCGTGATTATAACTGGCACTTTTGAAAATGAACGAGTGGCAATGACTAATTGCTAAATCCTAATGACTAAAGAATTTCAAATGACGAATGACAAATTCAATTCCGATGCGCTTGTAATACGTTTGTCAATCGGGCTTCGTCATTCTTTAGTCATTATGGTTTCGTCATTAGGAATTTTCCCGGACGCGGGCGGCGCACAATAATTTTTTGATTTGAGCATGGCTACCAATTACGAAACTCACGAATACGACGTGCTGGTCATCGGCGCGGGCGGCGCGGGATTGCGCGCGGCCATCGAGGCGAGTGCGGCGGGCGTCAAGGTCGGTCTGATTTGCAAATCGCTTCTCGGCAAAGCGCACACCGTGATGGCCGAAGGCGGCATGGCGGCGGCGATGGGCAACGTGGACGACCGCGACAGTTGGAAAGTCCATTTCGCCGACACGATGCGCGGCGGGCAATACGTCAACAACTGGCGCATGGCCGAACTGCACGCGAAGGAAGCGCCTTCGCGCGTTCATGAACTCGAAGCATGGGGCGCCGTGTTTGATCGCACGAAGGAAGGAAAAATTTCTCAGCGCAATTTCGGCGGCCATCGTTATCCACGTCTCGCGCACGTCGGCGACCGCACAGGACTTGAACTGATTCGCACGCTTCAAGATCACGGCATTCATCAAGGCATCACGGTTCACATGGAATACACGATTGTTTCCCTGTTGAAAGATGGCGACCGCGTGGTTGGCGCGTTTGGTTATGACCGCGAGCGCGGACGTTTTCGGATTTTCAAAGCGAAGGCCGTCGTCGTTTGCACCGGCGGTTTGGGCCGCGCGTATGCGGTCACGAGCAATTCATGGGAAGGCACGGGCGACGGCGTTTCGCTCGCATATCACGCGGGCGCGGAATTGCTCGACATGGAATTCATCCAGTTTCATCCGACCGGCATGATCTGGCCGCCGAGCGTGAAAGGCATTTTGGTCACGGAAAGTGTGCGCGGTGAGGGCGGCGTGTTGCGCAACAAGGACGGCAAGCGCTTCATGTATGACGACATTCCCGAAAATTACAAATCGCAGACCTCGACCGACCCCGAAGAAGGCTGGCGTTATACGCAGAACGACAAAAATGCGAAACGCCCGCCGGAATTGCTGACGCGCGATCATGTCGCGCGCTGCATCAATCGCGAAGTGAAGGCCGGCCGCGGCAGTCCGCACGGCGGCGTGTTTCTGGACATCTCGTGGATCAAGGAAAAAATTCCGAACTCCGCCGAGCACATCAAGCGCAAGCTGCCTTCGATGTATCATCAGTTTATGCAGCTCGCGAACCTCGACATCACGAAGGAGCCGATGGAAATCGGCCCGACCACGCATTACGCGATGGGCGGCATCCGCGTGAACGGCGAGACACAGGCGACGAATGTGCCGGGGCTTTTCGCCGCGGGCGAGTGCGCCGCCGGGTTGCACGGCGCGAATCGTCTAGGCGGAAATTCACTTTCCGACCTCATTGTCTTCGGCAAACGCGCCGGAGAATTTGCCGCAAAATACGCGAAGGAAAATTCCGCCGGCAAAGTCAACGACACGCAAGTCGAGGCCGCTTACAAAGAAGCCGTCGAGCCATTCGAGCGTCCGGCGGACGGCAGCACCGAAGGCCCGTATCAAGTGCAATACGATTTGCAGAACATGATGCAGGCGAATGTCGGCATCGTGCGTTTGCAAAACGAAATGGAATTCGCGCTCGACGGCATCGCGAAGCTCAAGGCGCGCGCCGCGAAAGTCGCGGTGTTGGGCCATCTCGAATACAACCCCGGCTGGCACACGGCGATTGACTTGAAACATTTGCTCACGTGCGCCGAGGCGATCACCTTGTGTTCACTCGACCGCAAGGAAAGCCGTGGCGGACATTTCCGCGAAGATTTTCCGAACAAAGATCCCGAAGCGCAGAAATACAATGCCGTCATTTTCAAGGCCACCGATGGTTCCATGAAATTGCGCCGCGAACCGATTCCGGCGATCAGTGAAGATCTCAAACAAGTCATCGAGGAGATGAAATGAACAAACAAGTCACTTTCAAAATCTGGCGCACCGACGCGAACGGCGGCGGCAAGCTGGTGGATTACACCACGGAAATCACCGAAGGTTTGGTGGTGCTCGACGTCATTCACAAAATTCAGGCGACGCAGGCCAACGATCTCGCATGCCGCTGGAATTGCAAGGCCGGCAAATGCGGTTCGTGTTCGGCGGAAGTCAACGGCATACCGAAACTCATGTGCATGACGCGCATGGACACGTTGAACACCGACAAGCCCATCACGGTAGAGCCGATGCGCGCGTTTCCGAGCATCCGCGATCTGGCGACGGACGTGTCGTGGAATTTCCGCGTCAAAACGAAAATCAAAAAATTCAAGCCGCGCGCGCCTGATGCGCCGGACGGCACTTGGCGGATGCAGCAGCAGGACGTTGACCGCGTGCAGGAATTTCGCAAGTGCATCGAATGTTTTCTCTGCCAGGATGTCTGCCACGTTTTGCGCGACCATCACAAGCACGAGGAATTCATCGGCCCGCGTTTTCTGGTTTACACCGCCGCGCTGGAAATGCACCCGCTCGACACCGAAGACCGTTTGCCGGAACTCAAACAGTCGCAAGGCATCGGCTTCTGCAACATCACCAAGTGCTGCACGAAAGTCTGCCCCGAACACATCACCATAACCGACAACGCGATCATTCCGCTGAAGGAACGCGTCGTGGATGAATACTACGATCCGCTCGGCTGGCTCTGGAAAAAAATCCGGCCGCAGGGTTGAACGCGCGGTTTCCGGGTAAATTCGGCTGCAGAAGATTCAAGCAAATCTGCAAAAGAATATGGCCTTTTGAATATTGGTTTTGCTAGAGTTTGCACATTCAATAAATTTTATGAGTAAATTTTTACCACTGGGCAAATTCTCCTTCGGCATGGGCGACCGTTTCGCGCATCAAGGCAAAGCGCAGTTGCGCGCGTGCGTCCTTGCGACCGAACTCGGCGCGGAAGTCGTTCCCGTCTGGAACAAATCCAACCGTGAACACACTTTTATCGGCACCGAGCCGTCGAGCCTGCGTGCTGAAGCGGACGCGGCGGTGAAGGCGCTCGGCTGGAAAAAATCTTATCACGTTGACGCCGACCACATCCGGCTCGAGACGGTGGATCGTTTCATCGCGCCGTCGGATTTTTTCACGATTGACGTGGCGGATAGCATCGGCAAACCGGCGGACGCGAAGGACATCAAAAAATTTATCGCGCGCCATCCCGAACTCATCGGGAAAATTTCCATTCCAAAAATCAGCCATCGGTTTGAAATCACGCGCGCGGAAGTCGAGCGCGTTGCCAACAAATTTCTGCTCGCGGTGCGGGACGCGGGGAAAATCTATCGCCACATCGCCAAGGCCAAGGGCGCGAAGAATTTCATCACCGAAGTTTCGATGGACGAAACCGACAGCCCGCAGACGCCGCCGGAGCTTTTGATCATTCTCGCCGCGCTCGCGGATGAAAAAATTCCGATCCAGACCATCGCGCCGAAATTCACTGGGCGTTTCAACAAAGGCGTGGATTACGTAGGCGAAATCAAACAATTTGAAAAGGAATTCAACGAAGACCTAGCGGTCATCGCGTTTGCGATCAAGAAATATGGTCTGCCCGCGTCGCTCAAGTTGAGCGTCCATTCCGGCAGCGACAAATTTTCCATCTACGCGCCGATCCGCAAGGCGCTGAAAAAATTCGGCGCGGGTCTGCACATTAAAACCGCCGGCACGACCTGGCTTGAAGAACTCATCGGCCTCGCGGACGCGGGCGGCGACGGTTTGGAAATTGCGAAAGAAATTTACGCCTACGCCATCGAACACGTTGACGAATTTTGCGCGCCTTACGCCAGCGTAATTGACATTGATAAAAAGAAACTGCCGTCCGCCGCGAAGGTGAATGGCTGGAATTCCAAGCAATTTGTGTCCGCGCTGCGCCACGACCAGAAAAACAAAAGTTACAATCCAAGTTTCCGCCAGTTGCTGCACGTCAGCTTCAAAGTCGCGGCGAAAAAAGGCGACTGCTATCTGGACGCGCTGAAAAAACACGAGGCGATTGTCGCCAAAAACGTCACGGAAAATCTTTTCGAGCGGCACCTGAAGCCGTTATTGTTGGGCAGATAAGTTATGGCCTTCATCCACGAAGATTTTTTGCTCGGCACCAAAACGGCGCGCAAGTTGTATCATAAATACGCCGAGGTCGAGCCGATCTTCGATTATCACTGCCACATTTCACCGAAGGACATCGCGAACAACCGCCAGTTCAAAAACCTGTTTGAGATCTGGCTCGAAGGCGACCATTACAAATGGCGCGCGATGCGCAGCAACGGCGTCGCGGAAAAATTCTGCACGGGCAAAGCCACGCCGGAGCAAAAATTCAACGCGTGGGCGAAAACCGTTCCGCACACGTTGCGAAATCCGCTGTATCACTGGACGCATTTGGAACTGAAACGCTATTTTGGCATCACGGATTTGCTTGATGAAAAGTCCGCCGAGAGAATCTGGCAGATGGCAAACGAAAAACTAGCCACGCCCGCGCTCAAGACGCATGGCATCCTGAAAAAATTCAAGGTCAAAGTCGTCTGCACGACGGATGATCCGGTGGACAGTCTCGCAGATCATCGGCTCTTTGCGAAATCGGGTCATCCGACGAAAATGCTGCCGGCGTTCCGGCCCGACAAGGCGTTGACGGTGAACTTGCCCTTTCATTTCAATCGCTGGGTCGAGCAGCTTTCCGCCGCCGCGAACGTGGACGTGAACAGTTTCGGCGCGTTGCTCATCGCTTTGAAAAAGCGCCACGATTTTTTCCATGCGCAAGGCTGCCGTTTGTCCGACCACGGCATGAACCATTGTTTCGCGGATTTTTGTTCGGAAAAAGTGGCCGCCGGAATTTTCGACAAGGCGCGCAAAAGTGAAGCCGTTTCGCCGCTGGAACATTCGCAGTTCGCGTCATTCATGATGCTGTTTTTCGGCCAGCTCGACGCGAAGCGCGGCTGGACGAAGCAGCTTCACCTCGGAGCGCTGCGCAGCAACAACACGCGGCTGCTCAAGCAGCTTGGCCCGGACACGGGCTTTGATTCGATTGGCGATTGGTCGCAGACGCAGACGCTCGCGGCATATCTGGACAGACTGGATTCGGAAAATGCGTTGCCGAAGACGATCATTTACAATCTGAATCCGGCGGACAATTACGCGTTTGCCGCGATGATCGGAAATTTTCAGGACGGCACGACTCCGGGAAAAATCCAATATGGCTCCGGCTGGTGGTTTCTCGATCAAAAGGAAGGCATGGAAATGCAGATGAACGCGCTGTCGAATCTCGGCCTGCTCTCACGCTTCATCGGCATGATCACGGACTCGCGCTCGTTCATGAGCTATCCGCGCCATGAGTATTTCCGCCGCACGCTCTGCAATCTGGTCGGCAATGACATCGAAAGCGGCGCGATTCCGAACGACGAAAAACTGGTTGGACCGATGATCAAAAACATCTGCTACGCGAACGCGAAAAATTACCTGGCGTTTCCGGGAGTGAATTAAAACGGCTCCGGCAATTAGCAAATTGACCGGGCGGATCGTTTCAGTTTTAATCGGAAGGATTTCCACAAAAATTATGAGCGTAAAAAATTTTCTGTCACTGGTCGCATTTTCAATTGTCGGACTGACTTTGACCGGTTGTCATACGCCGGAAACCGTCACGAACGCGCGCGGACCTTGGGCGGAGACGCCGTGCATGGCTGTGCTTGACCGTTTTACCGCCGCCGAAGTGCCGGCGCTGGGGCCGGCGGAAACCGAGGCGCCGATTGGCAGTTGGACGAATGGTGTCACGCCCGCCGATCTGCCCGGCAAGGGCTTGGCGCAACATCCGATGCTCTACGCGGGCGAGAATTACAACAAGATGTTTCTCATCAACGACGGCAAGGTGATTTGGACTTACCAGACCGGCAAGGGCTACGAATATGACGACGTCTGGATGCTGTCCAACGGCAACATTTTGTTCACGCGGATGCAGTATCTGGCCGAAATCACGCCGGACAAAAAAGTGGTGTGGCGCTACGACTGCACCGACCCCAACGGCAAAAGCACCAATCACACGGAAGTCCACACCTGCCAGCCCATCGGCCTGGATCGCGTGATGTTCGTCCTGAACGGCGTGCCACCCCGGCTGCTGGTTGTCAACATCAAGACCGGCGCGGTCGAGGTGAATCATGCCTTGCCCGACGAGTTGTTCAACGTCAACGCGGTTCACGGGCAGTTTCGCCGGGCGCGTTACACCGCGCAGGGAACGTATCTCCTTGCCTGCCTCGGCCGGAACCAAGTGGTGGAATTGGACAAAAATTTCAAGGAAGTCTGGAGTTACAAAATCAATTCGCCGTGGGCCGCGCTCCGCCTCAAAAACGGCAACACGCTCATCACCGATGAAAAGGACAGCCTGACACGCGAGGTCAGTCCCCAGGGCGAGACAGTCTGGGAATTCAAGAACACCGACCTGCCGGAGCCTTACCGGTTTGTCGAGGCGCCGCAAAGCTGCACGCGCCTCGCCAATGGCAACACGATTTTCTGCTCACGCGGCAACCGGGGCAAGACTCCGCAAATCGTGGAAGTCACGCCGGACAAAAAGGTGGTCTGGGTTTTGCAGGACTGGAAGACGCTCGGCTCCGCAAGCGCCGTGCAAGTTTTGGACGATCCGGGCGTCCCCGAAAATCCTGGTGAATCGGCACACTGACCATCGCAAGCTTCAGTGAAAAATTTAATCGTCCTTGTTTTTCTGCTGCCGCTGGCGTTGCGCGCCGAAACCTCCGAATGGTCGCGGGTGCCGGAAATTCTCGCGCGCATTGCCCCGCCCAAATTTCCCGCGCGCGATTTTGTCATCACGAATTTCGGTGCGGTGGCCGGCGGCTCCAACGATTGCACGGCGGCGATTGCGAAGGCCATTGACGCCTGCGTCGGAGCGGGCGGCGGGCGCGTGGTGGTTCCCGCCGGAGAATTTTTGACGGGGGCAATCCATTTGAAGAGCAATGTGGATTTGCATCTGGAAACCAATTCCGCCCTGAAATTCAGCACCGACCCGAACGCGTTTCTGCCGGTCGTCTTCACGCGCTTCGAAGGCACGGAGCTTTATAATTTTTCGCCGCTCATTTACGCGCTTGGCCAGAAAAACGTCGCCGTGACTGGCGACGGCACGCTCGACGGTCAGGCTGATGACTCAAACTGGATGGCGTGGAAAAACACCAAGTCGCGCGCAACGCTGGTGAAAATGGCGGCGGACGGCGTGCCGGTGGAACAACGTCAGTTTACCGAGAGCAATCATCTGCGTCCGGATTTCATCGAGTTCAACCGTTGCGAAAATGTCTTGATCGAGGGCGTCCACATCCGCCGCTCGCCGATGTGGGAACTGCATCCGCTGCTTTGCACGAACGTGACGGTGCGCGGCGTGGACATTTTTTCGCACGGCGTAAACAACGACGGCTGCGATCCCGAAAGCTGCCGCGACGTGCTGATTGAAAAATGTTTGTTCGACACGGGCGATGATTGCATCGCGATAAAATCGGGCCGCAACGCCGATGGCCGTCGCGTCAACGTGCCTTCGGAAAATTTGATCATTCGCGACTGCACGATGCGCGACGGGCACGGCGGCGTGACGATTGGCAGCGAGATTTCCGGCAGTTGCAGCAACGTGTTCGTGGAAAATTGTGAGATGAGCAGCTCAAATCTTGTTTGTGTGCTGCGTTTGAAATCCAATGCGATGCGCGGCGGCGTGCTGCAAAATATTTTCATGCGGAACGTGAACGTGGGCCTCGTCAAGGATTCCGTTTTACAGATTGATTTTCTTTACGAGGAAGGCGCGAAGGGCAATTTCAAGCCGGTTGCACGCAATGTGGTGATGGAAAATATCACCGTCACGCAGACGCCGCGCGTGCTGAACGTGCGCGGATTTCCGGGAGCGGAAATCAGCGGCGTGCGGATTTATAATTCAACCTTCAAGCAGATCAAGAAACCGGATCAAGTCGTTGACGCCGACGTGAAGCTGGTTAATTGCACGCTGGAACCGGCAAAATAAATTCAAGGCGTCCAGCCGCCGAGAACTTTTTCGACCGTGATTTTTTCCGCATCGGCTTTGGTCAATCGTCTCGTCCAGTCAGGCCGGTTCGTCGGACTCGCACCTGCGCCGTTGCTGTTAAATTCGGCGTAGCGCGCGGTCGTGTGCGCCTCCGGTTTTTTCCAGTCGTTCCAGCCTTCGGGTCGGACGGCGGCGGACATTTCACAGTTCAAATAAATCGTGCTCGCGAAAATCCGCCACGGACGGCCAAGAAATGTTTTCACGCCCGGTTCGCCGGTGATTTTGCAGTTGGAAAAAATAAAGCCGAACGGCACTTCCGCCGGCGTCGAGGCGGCGGTCAGATAGCCGTCGCGCAACGAATGGATTTCACACTTCTCAAACCACGCGGTCGCCGCGCCGAAAATGAAATCGGCGTGGCCAGCGACATAACAGTTTTCAAAATACTGCCGTCCGCGATTGAGCAGGATCGTGTCCTGCCAGCCGAGAAAACGGCAGTGGCGAAAAATGGCGCGGTCGCCGTCCACGCGGATGGCCAGCGCCTGGCCGACCGGGCCGGCGGAATTTTCAAAGGTGAGGTTCTCCGCCGAAAAATCGTCCGCGTCAATCGTCGTCGAGGGCGTTTTGAAAGTGCCGATGGGCTGGCCATCCGCGTTGGTCATGTTCGCGTAAAGATTGAAAGTCAAAATTGTGTTCGTGGGGTTATCGCCGACGAGCCTGAAAAAACTTTTTTCGCGCTGGACGTAAATGAGTTCCTTATAAATGCCGGGCGCGAGGTGGATGACAACGGGATTTTCGCGGCTGCCCGACGGCACGGACATGATGGCCTCCTGCACGGATTTAAAACGGGCGCTGCCGTCGGCGGCGACGAAAAGGTTCGTTTGCGACGCCAAATTGGCCGCCGACGAAAACACTGCAAACATTCCGGCCAGACATTCACGCTTCATGGGAACAAATTAGAAGATTCAATTCCCGACTGCCATTGCGAAAAAGTGGTCGGAGCGACAGGATTCGAACCTGCGACGTCTTGCTCCCAAAGCAAGTGCTCTACCAGGCTGAGCTACGCTCCGATTGAGGCCATGATTGCACGAATCGGCCGGCGCGCAAGCCATTTGAGGATCCGAAAAAAATCAGAATTGTTCGGGGGAAATAATCCGCATTTCTGCCGTGCGTTCAAGCCGCCTGACAAACAGGCTGGACGCTCTGTGCGTTTAGGTTTAGTTTCCAACCATGTCATTGGAAGCTCCCGCAGCCCAAAAAAAAATCAACCTTCGCCGGCCGGACATCATGGAGGCGGTGCAGGCGCAGGTGCTGTCGCATTACCGCAGCGAACTCGTCGAACGCATCCGCACTCACGGCAGCGTGCTGGCTGCCGGCGACCTTACCGTGAAGCTCGCGAAGGAATTCGGCTTCTGCTACGGCGTCGAGCGCGCGATTGACCTGGCCTACGCCGCGCGGAAATATTTTTCCGATGTGTCGCCGCACACGCCGATTTATCTGCTCGGCGAAATCATCCACAACCCCGAGGTGAACGATCAAATCCGCAACATGGGCATCCAGATCATTTCACCCAAGCCGACGGACGAGGAGCTGGCGCAATTGCAATCCGGCGACGCCGTCATCATTCCCGCGTTCGGCACGGAAGTCGGCACGCGGAAAAAACTCGAGGCCAAAGGCTGCGTGCTGGTGGACACAACTTGCGGCGACGTGATGAGCGTGTGGAAACGCGTCCGCCAATACTCAAAGGAAAATGTCACCAGCATCATCCACGGCAAGGCCAAGCACGAGGAGACCAAGGCCACGACCTCGCAGGCGCGCGCCTACGGCAGCGGGCATTATCTCGTCGTCTTCACGCTCGCGGAGACGGATTACGTCTGCAATTACATTTTGACCGGCGGCGACAAAAATGAGTTTCTCGAAAAATTCAAGGGCGCGTATTCCACCGGTTTCGATCCGGAAGTCCATTTGCAGGCCGTCGGCGTGGCGAACCAGACGACGATGTTGCGCGGTGAAACCGAGGAGGTTCAGCGCCGCATCAAGCAGGCGATGATCAAAAAATACGGCGAGACTGAGATCGAAAAACATTTCCGCTTCTTCGACACGATTTGCGGCGCGACGCAGGACCGCCAGGACGCGCTCGAAAAAATGCTGCTTGATCCGCCGAACCTGCTGCTCGTCATCGGCGGCTACAATTCGTCGAACACGTCGCACCTCGCCGAAATGGGCGAAGCCAAGCTGCCGACGTATTTCATCAAAAACGCGGCGAAGATGGAATCGGACAAACTCATCGTCCACTATAACCAGCATTTGCATCAGGAAGTCGAAACGCGCGACTGGCTGCCGTCCGGCAAGATCACCGTCGGCGTCACGGCGGGCGCGAGCTGTCCGAACAATTTGATTGAGGACACCATCCGCCGTCTGTTTGAGCTGCGCGGCATTTCCGTCCAGGAACTGCTCAAAACAAATGATGATTTTTGAGTCGGCAAATGATGAAAATTGCATCATTTTAGGCGTATGAGAATGACAGTTGAATTGGACGAAAAGACATTGGACGAATTGATGAAGGTCACCGGACACAAAAAAAACAGTCCAGCGGTGGCGTTCGCCGTGCGGGATTTCATCAACCGGAAAAAGGCCAGGGATTTCGGCCGGATGTTACGGGAAGGCAAGTTTGACTATCCCGCCACGAACAAGGAAATCGAGTCGCGCGACATTTGATCATGGTGCTCGTGGATTCATCGGTCTGGATCGAGGCGCTGCGCCGCGACGGCAATGTCCATGTCAAACTCGCGCTCGAAGGCCTCTTGGAGAAATACGAAGCCGCGTGGTGCGGGCCGGTGAAACTTGAAGTCCTCGGCGGTGCGCGGGCGCAGGATCGGAAAAAGTTGGAGGAACAATTCAGTTGCATCCCCTATTTTCCGATGGCCGACGGCGCGTGGGATTCCGCAAAGAATCTCGCCTGGTGGCTGCGCGACAAAGGCTGCATCGCGCCGTGGAACGACATTTTGATCGCCGCGCTTTCTGTCAAGGCCGACTGCCGGATTTATGCCGTGGATAAACATTTTCAACTGATGTATCAATCTGGCGCGGGCATCCGGTTTTACCGGCCGGGTTACGCCGGGAAATACGATCCCAATTAAATTTGATTTTATGCCGCGCACGCGAACTGAACTGGAACAAATCGAGCGGCAAATCCTCGCGCCGTTCGCGCAGTTCAGCGGCGACACGCGCGGGCGCAAATTCGCCGAGGCCCCGCCCGTCTGGCGCACGCAATACCAGCGCGACCGCGACCGCGTCATCCATTCCCGCGCGTTCCGCCGGCTCGAATACAAGACGCAGGTTTTTCTGAACGGCACGGGCGACCATCTGCGCACGCGGCTCACGCACACGATCGAAGTCGCCGCCATCTCGCGCAACCTCGCCAGCGCGCTGCGGCTGAACACGGACTTGGCCGAGACGATTGCGCTGGCGCACGACCTTGGCCATTCGCCATTCGGACACAAGGGCGAGACCGTTTTGAATGAACTCATGCGCGGACACGGCGGCTTCGAGCACAATCATCACAGCCTCCGCATCGTCGAGGAACTGGAGCAAAAATATCCGAGATTCTCCGGCCTGAATCTCTCGTGGGAAGTGCTCGAAGGCCTGGCCAAGCATCAAACCGCCTTTGACCGGCCCGGCGTGAAAAAAGGTTTCGTCGCCAAAAATCCCTCGCTCGAAGCGCAGATCGCCAACCTCGCCGACGAAATCACTTATTACAGCCACGACCTCGACGACGGCCTCGACTCCGGTTTGTTGTCGGAAAAGGAATTGGCGCGCCATGTCCGGCTCTGGGCGCACGCTGCACGGCTCGTCAAAAAGGAATTTGGAAATCTTGCCGATGAGAGCCGCCGCTATTTCATCATCCGCACCATCATTGACCTGCAAATCGCCGACGTGGTGGAAACCAGCGAGCGGCTGATCACAAAAGCCGGCGTGCAATCCGCCGACGACGTGCGGAAGTTTGCCAGACCGCTCATTCAATACAGCCCAAAACGCCGCGCGCTGAACATCGAACTGCGCAGGTATCTCTACAAAAATTTGTATTTCAACGCCGTCGTCAACGAGCCGCACATCCGCGCCAAGCAATTGTTGAAAGACCTGTTCCATTTTTATTTGAAGCACCCGAAGGAAATCGGCGAGCACGCGCGCCAGCAGGTCCGGCGCATCGGCCTGCACCGCGCAGTCTGCAATTATATCGCCGGCATGACCGACCGCTACGCCATTCGCGAACACCAGCGGTTCCACGGCGACGCGCTCAAATTCGCGTGACCGTTTCGTCCGCCGGCAGTTCCGCCAGCAATTCCGCGACGGTCTTCACCTGCCCCGGCAAAATCAATTTCGGCGCGATCTCGCCCAGCGGCTGAAGCACAAACCGCCGCAGATGCGCGCGCGGATGCGGCAAAATCAATTCCGGCGAGTTGCGCGTTTCATTTCCGAACGCAATCAAATCCAAATCCAGCGGACGCGGCTCATTGAGAATTTTTTTTGGCCGGCGACCGAATTCCTTTTCCAATTTACGGAGTTTTTTGAGCAACGACAGTGGCTTCTCATCAATTTGCGGAACGAGCGCGACCATGGCATTCACAAACTTTGGCGAGTCCGGCGGGCAATCCACCGGCGTCGTCTGCCACAGCGAAGATTTAAGAATTGGCGCGTCAGAAAAATTTTGCAGCCGCGCCAGCGCATCCAAGATTATTTTCCGCGAGTCGCCGAGGTTTGAGCCAAGCGCAATAATGGCGATTGAATTGTTCATCAGCGGTCAAACCATTTCAGGCCGTTGGGCAACTCTTGCGACGCATATTCAACGTGCAGCACGCGACGATGCCTTGGATTTTCCGCCGGTGAAGATGCGTGTAAAATCAAAGGGCGCATCAATAGTGCATCGCCTTTTGATAATTCGCAAACTACTGGTTCACCCTTGGCCGTCCATTTTGAAATGTCCGCTGCGCCGAGTTTTCCGTGACAATGCGTTTCGGGAAGAACCTTCAATGCTCCGTTGCTTGCGTCACAATCATCAAGATGCAATCGAACTGTCACCATGCTCTCCAGAATTTCTCGCGGCGGATGCACATGAAGCATCTCGTCTTTGATTGACCAGCCAGTGAAATCCGGCGTCTCGATGCGTTCAGCCACGGCAATGGCCAAATCTTGATGCCACGGCACGAGCCAGTTCGCCTCTGGATTTTTGTCAAAGAAAATGGCGCGAACGGGAAACACGGATAAACCGGCGACGTTTTCCAAAAGTGAAACAAGCTTCGCAGACGTTGCGAATTGAAAAACTCGCGAACTGTTGCGGAGCAAATTCCTCACACCGCCAATTTTATTCTTTGCCAATTTTTGCTGTTGATCAAAGAGCGGAGTCAATTCCGCAGAAAGCAAATCACATTCATTGTGCTCGAAAAGTGATTTGACGACTTGGAATCCGTCTTGCTCGAATCGGCTGAAGCCTTTTCCTTCTGACTTCTGACTTCCGGCTTCTGGCTTCATTTCAACCCCAGCACGTCCTGCATGTCGTAAAGGCCGGGTTTTTGGTTCACAACCCAGATTGCAGCGCGCAGCGCGCCGTTCGCGAACGTGTCGCGGCTGGACGCCTTGTGCGTGAGTTCGAGGCGTTCGCCGGTGTTCGCAAAAATGACCGTGTGATCGCCCACGACATCGCCGCCGCGAATGGAATGGATTCCAATCTCCGCCGCCGTCCGTTCGCCAACAATGCCGGTGCGACCGTGCCGCGCGGCTTGGTCCAGTTGCAACCGGCGCACGTCCGCCAGAATTTCCGCGAGTGATTTCGCCGTGCCGCTGGGCGCGTCTTTTTTCAGCCGATGGTGCATCTCGACGACTTCCAAATCGAAATCGTTGCCAAGAATCTCTGCCGCCTTGCGCGTGAGCCAGAACAGCGTATTGACGCCCGTGGAAAAATTCGACGCGAGAACAATTGCAATTTCTGATTTCCGCTTTTCGATTACCGCTTTTTCTTTGTCCGAATGGCCGGTCGTGCCGATGACAATCGCCTTTTTATTTTTCGCACACAGTTCAACGATTGCCGGCGTTGCGTCGTGCGAACTGAAATCAATCAGGGCGTCCGTTTTGGAAATGACCGCGCGCAAATCATCGCCACGGCCAAGCGCGGCGACAACTTCCAGCGCGGGAAAGTTTTTCGCACAACTCAAAAGCGCCTGACCCATGCGGCCTTTTGCGCCGGTGATGATTATCTTCGTCATAACTTTTTACCGCCGGGACGCGGCGACGCGGAGTTTTCTAAAAATATTTTTATCTGCGCCTCCGCGTCTCTGCGGTGATTAAATCATTTCTAAACCCCGCACGCTTTCAGCGTTGCCCGCAGCTTTGCGCGGTTCGCGTCGCTCATCTTCACGAGCGGCAGGCGGTATTCCTCGGCCATCATGCCGCGCATCGCGAGCACGGCCTTGACGGGCACCGGATTCGTCTCGATGAACAAATCCTTGAACAGCGGATAAAATTTTTCATGCAAGCGCATCGCCGCCGCGATTTTGCCCGCAGAAAACAGTTTCACCATCTGCGAAACTTCATTCGGAATCACGTTGGACGCCACGCTGATGACGCCGCGCGCGCCGACGGCCATGAACGGCAGCGTCAGCGAATCGTCGCCGGACATGATCTCGAATTTCGGGCCGAGCGCCGCGCGCAATTGTGACACGCGGTCGCAGCTTCCGCCGGCCTCCTTGATGCCGACGATGTTTTTGCACGTCGCCGCGAGCCGTTTCACCGTGTCCACGCCGATCTCGACGCCACACCGTCCGGGAATGCTGTAAAGCACGATGGGCAGTTTGGTGTTTTTCGCCACGGCTTTGAAATGCTGGAACAAACCTTCCTGCGACGGCTTGTTGTAATACGGCGCGACCTGCAGCGAACCGTCCGCGCCGAGTTTCTCGGCGGACTGCGTGAGGTAGACCGCCTCGCTCGTGGAATTGCCGCCCGTGCCGGCGAGCACCTTGATTTTGCCGGCGGCGAACCGCACGGCCAGCCCGATGATTTCCAGATGCTCGTCGTAATCCACCGTGGGTGATTCGCCGGTCGTGCCGACGGGCACGATGCCGTCCACGCCGCCCTTGATTTGCGACTGGATGAGGCGTTTGAGCGCGGCCTCGTCCAGTTCATCATTTTTGAACGGCGTGACAATGGCGGTGAAAGTTCCGGTGAACATGGCTGCGACAGTATCAAAAAATCCGCGTGCCTTGGCGAGCAGGATTTTTCAACGCGCCGGCGGACGATTGGCCGCGCTGGCACCGCAATAACTAAAACAGGGGGGTTGAATGTGGCTTGCGGAAATGGTCTCTTGTAAGCAGGAGGCTGGAGTTGGAGCATGAGCGGGCATTCGCCCGATTGGTGTTTTCATCCAGAATCCCACTGAAAATTTTATGCCTTTTGATGTATTGGGCAAAATGCTGTTTCCCCGCCAGCAACGCTGGGAACGCCGCCGCCGGGCCAAGATGATTGTCGGCGTCGTGTTTGCGGCCCTGATTTTCGCCGGCTGCGTGGGCGTGATCATTTACCGGCAAGGCTTGGATCACCACTGATGCTGGTTGCAGCGGCTTGTTGCCGCGCGAAAAACACAAAGAATTTTTCAGCCATGGATGAAACACGGATGGGCACGGATAAAAGCTTTATGGCTCAAAGAATTTATCAAAACTCCGCGTTCGCAGCGCGGTTTTTAATTCCCCGTCCTCGGTCCAAAAGCGTCCCTCCAGATGCAGT
>Ga0224556_1000057_pt1 | contig 19828 bp, 24 predicted proteins | sample 714S315metaG_FD_183007 | JGI IMG/M metagenome (GOLD analysis project Ga0224556, IMG submission 183007) | Peat soil microbial communities from Stordalen Mire, Sweden - 717 S3 1-5 | ecosystem: Environmental > Terrestrial > Soil > Wetlands > Peat | place: Sweden: Norrbotten County, Stordalen Mire...
GGCCGGGCATTGTCACATCATTAGAAATTTGACGCCACCTCATCTCAGCAAGAACGAACCGAGCCTTCCGGGCCTCGGCGATGCAAACATGGCACGAAGCCGTCGCCACAGCGTGAATTCAGCGCCGTGAAATTTTCCGTGTTAAATTTTCGATAATTGAATTTGGCGCGACGGAGGATAACTCTGGAGGAGCAATTTTGAATGGAGGCACTGCCCTGGCAGTTCAAAGCTTGCCGAGCAAAACCAAGATCAGCACGACAACGAGTACGAGGCCGAGTCCGCCGCCGCCGTAATAGCCGGTTCCGTAGAAGGGGCCGCCCCCGAGACCGCTAAAGCCCCCGAGTAACGCGATTACCAAAATGATGAGGAGGATGGTTCCAAGTGACATAGCATTATTTCCTTAGTTGGACCGTAAACGTCATGCAGATAAAAGCCCGTCTCCTCCGCTGCTCGAATGGAACGCATCACAGCGCCGATGAATATTGTATTGGCACGGCTTTCCGTACGGCTCCCAAACGGCAGAGGTCGGCAAGTTCAGCTCCTCCTTTGGTCTCAACGCTCGTGTCGCACGCTACCGAGCGGCGATCTGTTCCATAATTGCTCATGCCGCAACTTTAGAATCGAAACTCTCATGATAAGAGAAGGTTCGCTCTTCAGAGACTCGCGATGCAGAAGGTCGTGTCATGGCGATCAAACGCGTCTGCGCACCCATACCTCCCGAACGAGTGTCAATGCGCTAGTTCTTCAGCTCGACTTTAGGCACTTGGATTGTGATGTCGTTACTCGTCCTTTGATAATAAAGATATCCGAAGACAGCCACCGCAACGACAAGCGCTCCGATAATTACTATTGTGAGCGGTTTCATCAGGAATTCTCCAGTTCGAGTTTTTTCGACCGCTTCACCCTACCCCTGCGATGCGCGACGCGGCGGGGCGCGACATGGTGACGGGGTCGCACGCTCTACGCCAATGGTTCAACGCACCTCGGCCGCGCTCATTTGAGGCTACGGTGCCAATCGTCGACATCCTTCTTCACCTGGTCCTTGTCATGGCCGTAGCGCTCTTGGATCTTGCCCTCGAGCTGCTCGCGCTTGCCGTTTACCGCGGCAATGTCATCGTCAGTGAGCTTGGCCCATTTTTCCTTGACCTTGCCGGCGAACTGCTTCCAGTCACCTTCGATACGATCCCAATTCATGAGATAATCCTGTCAGTTGGTTTGCCAGTTGTCACCGGGGGGATGGTGTTACTTTGGTCTCAAAGCTCAGGTAGCAGACGACCGAGCGGCGATCTGTTCAAAATTGCTCATGTCGCAACTTTCGCCGCGAATAATCTTATGCTCCTGCGGCGACATCGCCGCGGCGGCGGCCTGATCCATCAACGAAGCACCGTTGGCGCCGCCGCGGAATTTGACATAGCTGCCAAATGGCAACGCCGCCAACTGCAAATGGGTTCCATAGCGATCATCGAAGCCAAAACTTTTAGGTCAGAAGCCGAGCGAGAAAGTGTCGCCCTTAACCCCACACCAGCAGCCGGCGACAGCTCACTCGCACACCATACGAGTTCGTATATTTGCTATCGCAGTATAGTGAGACAATGCGTATCCATGCGGCCAAGGCCACGGGATAGTACCTTTGCGGGCGAGGACGTCAGCGAGCCATGCCTGCGGGTCGACATTACAAAGTTTTGCGGTCCCAATCAAAGTATACATGATGGCGGCACGTTCAGCGCCGCGTTGGGCACCGGCGAAAAGCCACGCCTTTCTTCCTAATGCAAGGCTTCTCAGGGCTGTTTCCGCAGCGTTGTTCGTCAGGCAAATCCGGCCGTCATGCAGAAAGGCAGTAAAGGCCGGCCAGCGCTTCAGCATGTAATCAGAGCCTTTGCGACCGGGGCATGGCGGGAGAGCCTGGCCCGCTCGGCGCGCATCCATTGTTCAAGTGCGGTCACCAACGGTGCGCTCCGTTCGGTTCGGACCGCTAGCCGTTGCTCAGGCGGCAGGCCGTTGATCTCACGCTCGATATCAAACAAGGTGTCAATCCGTTTGACGGCCTCGAACGCGAGTGGCGAGATAGGCGCCGCACCTTTTCCACGCCGCGCATTCGAGGCAATATCGGCCAATTCGAAAAACTTTCGCCGCGAATGCGCCCAACATAGAGCCTCGGTGATTGGACTTGGCTTGCGGTCTGGAAGGAATAATCGATTATAGCCATCAAAAGCGTCCGCTTGAAAAACACCGGTAAATTGCGACAGATGCCGCTCGGGATGCTCACGTGTACGATCGCTCGACGCATAGAAGAGTGCGGCGGAGGGTGCCGTGCCGCCAAACGGTTTGTCATCGCGCACATACACCCAAATGCGGCCCGTCTCGGTCTTACCTTTGGCCAAAATCGGAACCGTCGAGTCATCCCCGTGCACCCTTTCAGCGCCAAGAACATGCGCTTCGATTAGCGCAAAAAGCGGTCGCAGCGCCGTCGCGCATCCACCTACCTGATCAGCCAATGTTGACAGGCTCAGATCAATACCCTCCCGCGCATATCTTTCACTTTGCCGGTTCAATGGCTGATGTTGGCCGTATTTTTCAAACAAGATCATGGCGAGCAAACTCGGCCCGGCAAAACCGCGTGGCAAAACATGAAAAGGCGCCGCTGCTTGGCTGATTTTCTCGCAAGCCCGGCAGGTGAACTTCTCACGCACATGCTGGATGACTTTCCATTGCTTGGGAATGATCTCAAGCGTTTCGGTGACGTCTTCACCGAGCTTCGAAAGTTTGGTTGAGCCGCAGCAGCCGCAACTGGTTGGGCCGGGAACGATCACCCGCTCGCGGGGCAAGTGCGCCGGAAATGGCTTGCGTACGGTGCTCGAAGAGATAGTTGTCACCGTGGAGCCTGGGCAGCTGCTGCTCAAACTGCATTGGAATGGGGGAGACCACACGGCGCTCGCAGTGCTGAAGAATCGCGTGGGACAACATCGCTGGAAGACCAGCCCCGCAACTGAGCAACTGATTGACGATCTTGCGCGCGTGGCGCCGGATCAAAGCATCGCAGCCATTCTCAATCGGCTCGGGATGCGTACGGGAAAGGGCCATACGTGGACGCAACAGCGTGTTCGCTCCTTCCGCAACGACCATGGGATCGAGGCGTACCGCGATGGTGAGCGGGCCGAACGCGGTGAAGTGACTCTGGAGGAAGCCGCTGGCCGCTTGGGCGTCAGCAGGATGACCGTGATCCGTCTGATTAAAGATCGTTCGCTGCCGGCCAAACAGACCTGCGCTGGCGCGCCGTATGTTATTCGAGAGACGGACCTCGATTTGCCAACCGTCAGGCGCTTGATCGAGAGTGGCCGTGCAGCATCACAAGATCCGCGACAAGGAACTTTGGAATATCAATGACGTAGGGAGATGTGCATTATGTTGCCAGCCTGTCGATAACGGCGACCAGGGTGCTATCCTGATCAAAGGCGGTGAGGGAACGGCTCAGGTCATCTACATGAGGCATGGGGCACTCCATCGATTGTTTGGCAGCGTTGATGATGCCTCACCCTCGCCGCACGCCCCATAGTATCTCCGCAGCTGGACGAGCCATATTCTAGGCAGCTCGATGCTCAAAAAACTCTGAGCACGACGCCGCTTCCAGATCAGGCGATCCCCTAGCAAGGTTATGCTGGGACAGGATACGTCCAGGCCAGTAAAAAGTGGCCGACCAGGTCGCTTTTTCATGCTCAGACTAAGCTAAGCCAGCCCAGCTCAGGCCTTGTCGATGACTTTCTTGACGGCATCCTTGGCCTTGCCGACGGCCTCCTGCGCTTTGCCCACACCCTTCTGCAAGGCGCCTTTAACCTCAAGGTTGGGGTTGCCTACTGCCTTTCCCGCGCCCTGCTTGACCGCGCCGGCGGCCTCGTTGGCGATGCCTTTGATCTTATCGGTAGTGCTGCTCATGATTGGTCTCCTGACGAGTTGATGGCAGCGCGTAGTCCCGCACTGTATCTAATTAACGCGACGATCCGCGTTCGGGTTGCGCTGAAAATGATTTCCGTTGAAAAGTTTTTTGATGAAAATTTATCACGAATGCTATTGACGTATCCAAAACGTGCCGATGGTTATTTTGAACAATAATCGTCTGGATCATTATTTATCCTCATAAGTGGTCGCACGCTCCATGATCACCCGAACAGAGCAGCAGCTCGGCCAATTTCGCGCGGATTTGGTTCATCTCGATGCTACCATCCGGCTATTTGCTCCGGAAATGGAGCCGAAGACGATCCCGGCGAAGAGGATCCGCCAATCTGATCTCTGGTTCGAACAAGGAGAGTTGCTGCTTGCCGTTGCGGAAGAACACGAAGACGAGCTAGTAGTGCCTCGAGCGATAGAGCGAACCCATGCCGGTTCTTGACCCACACGCAGAGGTTGAAAAGGTCAAAGGATGCGGCATGGCCTGCCGCAAGCACCTCACGCGACCCCGCCAATCCCGCCGACGAACAAAGTTAATTGAAAAGTTGGACGATCTGCCGTTCTGAGGGAGATTAGTGCGCAAGCACAAAATCGATTCGCGCCTTTGGTGATTCGGTCCGTAGAGTTGGCAACTTTGAGCGTTTCCACGCGTTGCTGTCGAGTAAGTTCGAAACTCGAAGGAGGAAATCATGCAGCGTCGTGAGTTCATTACCGCCGCGGTCGGAATGACCGCCGCTGTCGCTTCGGCTTCACAGGCTTTTGCGCAGCAGGATTATCCTGACTTTGGAGCGATCAAGAAGATGCCTGTCGGCGAAGGGGCAGCAGGAGCTGCGAAGAAGGGTATCGAAGAGGAAGCAGGAGCTGCGAAGAAAGGCATCATTGAAAAGATCACCGAGGCCCTCGGGGGCGGAAGTGAGGAAATGCATCCGCCGAAATACAAGGCTCTTGAGGAATCCGCGTCGAAGTGTGTCGTGACAGGCAATGATTGCCTCAGGCATTGCTATGGCATGTTCTCCATGAAGGACACGAGCATGGCCGCCTGCGCCAACGCGGCTTTTCAGCTCGTTGCCGCCTGCGCCGCGCTAAGCTCGCTTGCGGCGGTCAATTCCGAGCATACCGGCCATCTTGCTAAAACGGTCGAGATGATTTGCAACGATTGCAAAAAAGAATGCGACAATTTCCCCAAGGTCACTGAATGCAAGGATTGTGGCGACGCGTGTAAAGCCTGCGCCGATGAATGCCAGAAGATAGCGACTTGATCAATAGGTTCGGGTCAGTTGCTGAGTCCTCGGCATCGCTCTTAAGGAGCGCATTGCGCAAATGGCTGAAGGCATCGCGCACGCTGGCGACCGCGCGGGGTGCGAAGCAACACCAATCTTTTGCGGGCCGACCAAGGAACTTTGTTCGATGAGCAGCGTGCCCGACAGCCAGAAAGCCTATTCGATGACCGACTCGGCCGCCTCGCGATCGCGAGTTTGGCGCCTCTGCTGGCTCTTATCCTCGCGCATAAGTTTCTGCCAGCCGGGCGAAGATCGCTGCGCGACATTGCTCCCGGAATTTTGCTGACCTCCGCCATGTGGATCGCCGCCGGCATTGCCTTCGGTTCCTTCCTCGACGAATTCGCGCGCAATTATGTCACCACCTACGCTGGCCTCGCCTCGGTGATGATCGCGCTCATGTTTCTCTACATGATCGCTTCCATTTTCATCTTCGGCGGCGAATTGAACGCGGCCATCCTGCGGGCAAAACGCAAGAGAGATGGAAATTTGAAGGTTGAACAAGCTATGCGCGGAATTTGGTGACGACACGGGGGATTGGCGGTACCCCGCCCGCCGGTTGGCTTACCCGGCATTGTACTTCAGACACCGTCTCAAAGTTGGGGGTGCCGCGTCGAATTGTCAGCCCGCTGGCTGAGTTCACGCCGGACCGTTGCACTCCAGAATATGAGCTCATTCTTTCAAAAATGGGAGCCTGGCCGCTATGGCTGCGCGGTGGCTTTGATATCGGAATTCCTTCCTCTTGGCCATACGCCCGCGATCGAAACGGCGCGCCGCCGAACCCTTCAGGTTGGCACCAAATTGGAGCGTCAAATACTGGCTGCCAAGCCGTTGATAGCTCTTCCATCGGCCCGATCGATCGCGGTCTCGGTCGACGGCGGCCATGTGAAATCGATTAGAACCTATTAGATGCGATCGTTAGAGGTCATGTTGGCTTGCGTAAGTAATGACCAAGGGGAGCAGCAGCTTTTCAGCAGCGTCCCGGTCGAGGCGGATCAGCAGCGTCAACAGCTCAACGCAGTCTTGCGTGACCTTGGCGCAACGCTCACTACGCCGGTAACGGTGTTGATCGACGGAGCCGAAGGCCCACGCGTTCTTGGTGAGACCGCGAGCCCAGGTCCGACGCGTCATGGGTTGGATTGGTTTCACCTTTCGATGCGAGTTCAGCACGTTGCACAAACAGCCCGAAGTTGGCCGCGCGGGACAAAAGAAGCTCTCCAGCACGGCGATCTGCTCGCGAAAACGATTGACCGGATCCGCTGGCGGCTATGGCACGGCCGCCCCCAAGGGGCACCTCCCGCAAGGCAGGCTGATACCATGGGTCGAGCATCGCCCCCTGGTGCGATCAAAGGGTTTGACAAAAAGCGCGTAAGCCTTTGATGCCAAGATGCGGGGTTGCCGCTATCTGGACGTGTAAGATCTTGATTTACCTTGTTTAGCAGAGGAATCATAATCCTTGTGTCGGGGGTTCGAGTCCCTCCTCCGCTACCACCTTTCCCCCCCACATCCGGGCTGCCGGAAATACCTCATGGCCTATGAGCGCGGCGAGCCGGCCACGTACTTCGACTTCTATGGGAGCACCGGGCGGCGTGGGCAGCACGACGATGGCGGCGACCAGCTCGCGCAACGCCCTTACCGGCTCGCGATCGTCGCCCAAGCTTTCGGAGGACAGAGCCTTCTGAAGGTCCTCGACCTGCTGACGATAGCGGGCGAGAGCCGTCGGGTGAAGCGCCACGGTCTCGGGGGGCTTCTCCGCGCTGGCAAGATCGGCTTCGAGCCGCTTCCGCTCGGCCCTCAGCTCTGCGAGCGGTTCGCGAACCTCCGCTTCTTCGGAGAAGCCCTTTACATAGGATTGGAACATACGGTCGAACTCGCGTTTGACCCGCGCCAGGCGCTTTTCGATGCGCGACCGATTGGCGATCAGCCCGGCCGCGAGCCGCTTGCGCTCTTCGTTGTAAGTCTCGACATAGGCCGTGATGAGATCGGGCGTCGTGAGATTGGCTTTCAGGCCGTCGAAGACCGTGCGCTCGACCGTATCAAGATCATAGGAACGGCGGTGCTCGCAGGTACCAGTCTCCTTCATTTGCGTACACTGGATGCGTTGCCGCCCTTTCCTTGTGTCCTTGATGGACATGCCGGCGCCGCAGCAGCCGCATTTCAAAAGACCGGAGAGAACACGCTTTGGCTTGCGGGTGTGGCAAGGAATCGGGCCACCCCGCTCCTGCTTGAGCGCGATCGCTTGCTCGTAGAGTTCCTGGTCAACAATCCTCAGATGCGGCGCATCAATGGTCTGCCACTCTGACTCCGGGTTCGGGCGTGAGACGCGCTTCCCGGTGTCCGGGTCCTTGATCATGCGGACCTTGTTCCAGACAATGCGGCCCGCATAGAGATCGTTCTGGATCACCCCGTTATGGCGCTTGAGAGAGCCGTTCAGGGTTGAAGCCGTCCAGTAGCGTCCACGGGGGGGCGGAACCTTCCGCACGTTCAGGCGCATTGCGATTTCCCGTGGCGTCTTGCCGCCGACATAGGACTCAAAGATTTCGCGAACGACCGCGGCTTCGTCCTCGTCGATCTGGAGTTCACCGGGTTTTCCCGGCACTGGCCGGTATCCATAAGCGCGCCCGCCGGCATGCCGCCCGTCGCGGATAACGCCTGACATGCCGCGCCGAACCTTGTGGGCGAGGTCCTGGAGATAGAGGGCGCCGACGAGTCCGCGTATGCCGATTTGGATCTGGTCGGCCTTGCCGTCGTGGACGGCCCTGAGCTCGATCCCGAGAAAATTCAGGCGCTTCCAGAGCCCGGCGAGGTCTTCCTGATCGCGCGAGAGGCGATCCAAGGCCTCAACAAGGATGACGTCGAAGGCCCCATCCCGCGCCGCATCCATCATGCGCATCAGGCCGTCACGGCCAAAAATCGATGCGCCGGAGCGCGCGCGGTCATCGTAGGTGCCGATCACATCGTGGCCGTTTTTCGCCGCGTAGGCGCGGCAGAGTGCAAACTGATCTTCGATGGAGCGTTCTTGTTGAAGCTCGGTCGAGAAGCGCGCGTAGATGGCGGTTCGCATCACTGTCGGTCCGGTTCGGGCCGGGGCAAGGCCGCCTCGGCAGCCCGGCGATGATCCTCCCTCGCGGCCGCTCGCGCAAGCGATTTAACGAATTCCAAGAGCTTCGGGTCCGGCGTAGCCGAGCTGGCTTCCAGCGGCCGGCGCGCGGTTTCAGACCTTTTCTCGGAGCCCGGTGCCCGGTTCATATTCGCTGCTTCGCGTCGGCAAACGGCGTCAAGCGCCGTCATGCTCAACGTAGTGGCGCAGCAGTCCGGATTCCTGGTCGCGATCTGGTCAAAGTTGCTCCTGCCGTTCCCGGTCCATCTGTGTTCGTTCTTTGCCGGTCATTTATAGCGGCTGTCCTTGTGGCAAGCGTGAAGCTCCTCCTCTGACGTTGCGGCCCTGAAGGGTGCGGTTTGGCCCGCCGCTGTTCCAACGCCCGTGAACAACAACATGGACGAAAGGAACGACAATGACGAACCGGACCAGACGCAGAACCGAAGCCGAACTGAAGGCGCTCTTTGAGCAAGCCGTCCGCGCGATTGGTTTCTACGAAGCGCAGCGCGTGGAAGCGTTGATGGCCCTCGAAAGCCTGAGACGGGCGCTGAACGCCCGCAGGCCGAAGCCTCCTACTCCCTAAAGGCTCCCTAAAGGCTTACGCACAGCAAGCGCGCGTTACACGGGCGTCACTATCTCGACCGGCACGGCCAGGCCGATCGATATGCAGACCGGCGTGTAAATATCCAAATCGGCGTTGCGCGCCTTAAGCGTGACAATTAGGGCATAACGCGACTTGCGATTGCATATGTCGGTTGAGGCCCGGTTACGCCACCAACCGTTGATCGGCTTCACGCAAAGCGTATCGCGATTGAGCAACTCGATGGCCGGACCAGTCCAGACATCGCAATGCAGGGAGCCCGCAGATATGCTGTCTTCTCCAAGCATCCAGCGCGGGTCTGCGGGCTCACTTGCAGCCGGCCGCTGACGGGGAATATTGCGTTCGGACGGGTTTACGCGCTGTTTGAACCGCTGGACGGATTCGTTCTTGCGTTGGTGGTCGAAGCGGAGTCCGTGCGATTGGTAGCGTTGCGCGTCCACGTTCGCCGACAATCCCGGATTGGGGTCGATGAAGTATGACAGCGTCACCTTCATCTCGACGACCTCGTTCTCCAATTGCTCAAGCATCTGGCGCGGGATCGGCAACGTGTAGTAGTGGCACTCGTTGTACTTGCGGCCTTTTTCGATCTTGAATGGCTGAATCTCAGCTTGGGCAAATAGCGCCAGATGATTAAGCGCAGACGCGTTGGCTCGCTCAAAATTCGGCACACCGTAGCCGAAACGGCGGACAAGATCGTAACGGGTGCGCTTGCCGGGCGTATCGCCGAGTGCCGCAAGCATAGGGGCGGTCCACTCTGCGCTGTGCACCATCATGGCGCGGATTGTCTCTGGCCAATAATCTGGATGCTGAGCCGCGAGGCGTGCCGCCATGCGGGCCGCCTGGGCTGCTGCGGCGCTTGTGGCGTCAAACGGCACAAGCGGCAGTCCGGTGTCGCTGCCGGTGGTGAGCAGCGATAGCGAACCGACCGTCAGAATTTCCGTCTGGCCGGGATTGACTGCGCGGTTACCCGCTTCCATCACCAATTCAGGTTTGAACGGTGACAGGCCCTGGGGCCACGTCACGCTGGTGCGGCTGTGCGGGCTCAACTCACCCGCCGCCACCATCGGCGTCCAATTCTCATATCCTTTATCGCGCACGTCAATGATATCGGTGTACCCACCGATGGTTAGTGCATTCCACGCCTGCGCTGGGTCTTCAATCGGATATTCGTCCTGTGAGCGCCTGTTGGTGTAGTCGGTTTCTGCCACGACGTTCCCTGCAGAAACGATGATCAATCGCTTTGGGCGCGCCGACTCCGACCGATCCTCGTTTTCTTCTTCACCGTCATCGTCGGCAATCATCCGCCCGGCCGCCGCCTGGTCGATCGCCGCGCTCCACCCCGATGCGGTCGCACCGGAGACGTTGTCATTCGTCACAGCCATACAATAGACACGCGCTCGGTACGGCGCTTCAATCTCCGGAAGCGCAATTGCCGCTTGCGTGAGTACGCCGTAACTCTGCGGCTGGTTCGGGTCGAATCCAGCGGGAGGCAGCAACTTGACCGATTCAAGGCGATGAATCAGCCTTCGTTCCGACTGATCGCCCAGCGCCGCCGTCAAGTCGCCGTGTAAAACCATGCCCGCCATAGCGGTGCCGTGTCCGGTGGGGTCTTGATCGTCAACGCCCCAATCTTCATTTAACGTGTGCATGTCACTGGGCGCAAGCGCGGGTTCGATCAGCGCATGGCCGCGGTTGACGCCTGTGTCGAATACACAGACCGCAGGCGCATCACTGCTGGGCCAAACAATGCGCTCGGCCAAACCGTCCGTCCATTCGTGTTGTTCGCCCGTGACATCGTCAGTGAAGAACACGGGTGTATCGTTGGCGCGGCGCAACTCGGCAATCGCGCCCGTCGCGAACAACATCAACTCAATGGTCGCCCGCGCCGCGAGCACGGGAATGACGACGATCTCTGGGAAATACAGACGTCGGTCGACTTCCGCTGTGCGTACGTTCAACCGGGCGCAGACATCTTCAATCGCGGCTTCGCTGTCCCGGTGGCACCACAGTCCCCACCAGATTTGCTGCTGGGGCTCCGTCGGTAATGCACTTGGCGTGTCGGTCCAAAACGTTTCAAGCCGTGCGGTGCGGATGGCCTCGATGGATTCCACCTTGGCCTTGTTCGGCGGGTTGCCAACATCCGTCAGTTGTCCGTTCAGATAGTCATTGAGGATGTGTTCAAGAACGGGCCTGGCATGATCCGGGACGTACAGGGCAATCGTGCGGTCGTTCGCCTCGGTTGTCTTGGCAGCACCCGCCCGAATGTTTTGGGTCTTCATGTCGAGCTTGTCCGGCGACGTGCCCCGGCGCAGTTCGACCTCTAAGAACGTGCCAGTGGGCGTCTCAAGCCGCTCATCTATAGGCTTGGTCTGGTCGGCTGCTTCCAGCGCAACGCGCAATTCGTTTTGTATCCTTTGGCCATGCGCCGCGCGTTCGCGAACACCGCTGGAGCCGTGGCCCTGTTCGCCGACATATTCCTGCGTTAACGCAAATGCCGTGATATCAATGTGCGGGAGATTGTACCGGGAACGCATACATTATGAACTTTCCAAATCCAGAAAAGCCATCCGCATCGCTTGCCTCTCTTGCAGACGGTCGACAATGTCTTTCGTGCTTAATTGCTTTCGTTCATCCAATATAGCCGTTTTGACAGAATCGTCGGCAGCCCTGACGATTTCCGATTGGCTCAAACCTTCAGCCGCATGAATGATCTGCTTCCAGACCGGACGCACAACTTTCATAGGGCTGACATTAGCGTTAATCAGTTGCTTTATCTGGTCGGAGGTCGGTGCATCGAATTCCAAAACCTGATCGTAACGGCGCAACAAGGCGCGGTCGAGCAGAGAGGGGTGGTTGGTTGAACAGACGATGACGCTGTCCGTCGCATTGCCTTCCTCCATGAACTGCAGGAAGGAGTTCAGCACCCGACGCATCTCGGCCACGTCATTTGTGGCCGTGCGTTGACCGCCAACCGCGTCGAATTCGTCAAACAGATAGACGCCGCGCCGTTTGGCGGTTTCATCGAAGATCAAACGTAGCTTGGCTGCCGTTTCGCCCATGTACCGGGTAATCAGCCCTTCAAGGCGAATGATGAAAAACGGAAGATGAAGTTCACCCGCCAGCGCTTCCGCCGACATTGTCTTGCCCGACCCAGGTGGGCCGACGAACAGGATGCGCCGGTTGGGCGTCTTGCCATGTTCGCGCAACCAATCGCGCTTGCGTTGCTGGCGCAGGATATCCGAGAACCGCGCAACGAGCTGGTCGTTGAGTATGACGTGCTTGAACCTGTAACGGGGCTCACGCAGCTCCAGCAGACCTTCAAGGCTGCCTCGCGGATGCGCGAACGCAATCGGCACCGATGCACCGCGTGAATTCTTGGCGCGGGCCTTGTCAATTTCCGCGCGCATTTCCTGCGCGGTTTCGCGCCGTCCCTGCCGCGCTTCAGATGCAGCAACTTGCAGGGCGATCGAGAAGAACGCGTCTTCATCACCTTCTGCGCGGCTGCTGGAGTGACCCAACGCGGTCTGAATCGACTTGAAGTCTCGCCCGAGCTCGATCAGCTTCGAAGCATAATAATGGCGCAACGCATAAGGGGTGTACCGGGCCTTCTGAACGGATTTCCCATCCTTGTCCTCTGCCTGATCGACAAGCCCGGCCTCTTTCATCAACGGTTGCCACGCGCTGATTGTGAAGTTAGTTAGCGCCACCGGCTTTCCGCTCTCGGTCGGGAATACGAGACCTAAGGAAGAGTCGGGGCATCGTTCCTGCCATTCAAAGATCATGTCCGTGACAAGTGTCGGCACATAGATCGTTCGACGCCCGGCTTTCGATTTGACCGGGCCGATAATGCCCGTGCGATCAGCTCGCTGCCGGACGAGTATTCGACCATCTGAAAGGTTCGACCAGGGAAGTCCCCGGTATTCCGAAGGCCGCATCCCGGAGAAACCTGCAAGGTAAATCATTGGCCGATACCGGGCCCAGCACTTCTCCACATAAGCGTTCTTCCTGCCCATCCGGTCGGCCGCCGCGTATATATCTCTCATTTCTTGATCGGTTGGGATGGTGACTTCGCCATCCTCGTCTTCATACCGGCCGCCTGCCTTGATGGTCGCACCGGCCGCAGGGTCATCTCGGATAAAACCCTGCTGCTTCATTTCGATTATGACCGAGTGAAACGAGGACAAGGTTCGACGAGCGAGATCGCGTGTTTTGTGCTCAAGCAGCCAGTTGCGGAACTGGATCACGTCAGACGGCGCCAGCTCGTGAAGCCGCTTGCTCCAAACGTACTCTTTCATGACACGGGCGCGGCGCCGATATTCCTTGAATGTTTCCGGCTCTACACGCTCGCGGCCATCCCTGCCGATCTTCTCGCAAATGTCGATCCATCGATCGATAGACTCGGAAACCGAGAGGGTTTGGCCCGACGGAGCCTCGCGCAAGCTGCCCAGGTTTTCGATAAAGTCCCGAGCCGCTTTCATGGTGTCGAATTGGGAGTAACCGTAACCAGATGACCGCTCTTTTGAAGCGTAACGTACCTGGTATGCTGTACCTGTTTTCCCTGTAATCTTTCTTATGTTTGCCATTATTCTAAGCTTAGCAATGTCAGATTCCACAACGCAACAGAAATATTACATTATGAACGATGACGCTCGTTCTCGTGGAGCCTTTTCAGAAGCCGCCTGTCGGCGTGCTCTTGAGATACTTCGCCGCGCAAATATAGCTCGCAATTGCGCTCCGCTTCGACCTGTCTGTTGAAATAAGCACTCAACAGCGCTTGTCGCTCGATTTTAAGCCGTCCCTCGATCGGATCGATGAACCAGGGTAGCTTGCGATTTCCTTTAGCGTCCATATCTGAGGAGCGCTTTATCTGCCGCGGAGTCAGGTGAATATTCAACTCGGCTAGAACCTGCCGGGCTTCCTCAAGATCGAGATAGTGAGGTCTTTGGCTGACAAAGCCCGGCTTGCCGGATGGGCTGCCTTTCGGTAGCCGGTCATCGCGGTGTTCTTGCCTCTCAGTGTCTTCCCAATCTGCTTCCGTCACGTTGCTTTCGGCGATCCTTGCGCCAAGTATTCCAATACTTAATTATAAACCAATATTCATAATTATCCAATTTTTGGACGGCCCGGTGGATTCTGACGCGAAGTGCAACACTTGGGGCGCTCGGGCTCACCAAGGAAAGATCGGATTTTCCTTCCCTCTCCGCCGCCTTCCGCTACATTTCGAGATGCGAAGGCGGCTCCGGGGAAAGGAAAATCGAGTAGGCTCAAAGCGCTGGAGTGTTGCACTTCGCGTCAGAATTCAGGCCCTACGCTTGTCCGAATTTTATTGACTTTATGTTGTCAGATATGACAACATATAATGGATGACACGCAAGACCCGGCCGATTGCATGGATCAAAGCGGCCCGAAAAGATTTTGAGGAATTCCCATCAGGGGCGCGGCAGGATTTGGCCCGCGCCCTGACCGTCGTTGCCGAGGGCGGACACCCGGACATTGCGAAGCCGCTGACCGGCTTTGGGTCCGGCGTGCTGGAGCTGGCGTTGAAGCATCGAGGGGATGCCTTCCGCGTCGTGTACGCACTGCAAATGGGAGACGACATCTGGATTGTGCATGCGTTCCAGAAGAAATCGAAAAGCGGGATCAGCACGCCAAAAGCCGAAATTGACATGATCCGCGAACGGATCAAACGACTAAAGGAGGCTCTACGATGAGCGACGATTTTGAACTGGTACGTGGGAGCGGCAATGTCTTCCGTGACTTCGACATGCCAAACCCCGATCTTGAGCAACTGCGCGCCATCCTGGTGGCGCAGATTATTAAAGCTTTAGACCGCAAGCGCCTGACGGTCCGCAAGGCTGCGGAACTGACGGGTATTGCCGCCGCCGATTTCTCCCGGATTCGGAACGCGAACATCGGGCGGTTCACGGTTGACCGCCTGATGACGGTCCTGGGCCGTTTGGACCAGCGCGTCGACGTAAACGTGAAAGTGCGGCCGAATGTAAAACGGGCAAGCCCTGTCTCATCTCATAGATGAGAGCACTCGGCAGGCATTACCCCATCGAAGATGTTGTCGTGGGCTGCCTGGGTCTGCGGGCATGCTGCCGTTCAATCCGGCTCGTGCCGATCGCGCTGTCGGGTACGGCCGCCGTCATCATCGCCTCTGTCTCGTTTTTTGTAAGTTCCATCGGCTTTGCGTTCCGCCGCCGACCGTCTGGCGCGCCAGTCCCGCCGGGTTGATTTTTCGGTGGTCGGTGTACGGTCGGCTCCATTTTCTTGGTTCTTATCGGCCTTCTGTTCGTTGACTTCGGGCGGTGTGGTTCCCGAGGCGGCGTCGCGGAACTGGTCGCGATGAGTTTTCTGGTGGTCGGCCTTGTCTTGCTCGGATTCTATACTCGCGAATTCCTGGCGATAATCCGACCAGACCTTCTGACGATCAGCGGCGAGCTGCCGCCAGACCGTCTTCTGTGCGGCAACCTCGGAAGCGTGACGGGCTTTCATGGATTCCCGGTTCTTCTGGAACTCCTGTGAGAGTTTCGCCAGTACGACCCGACGCGACGCCTTCAGGGTTGCCGCTCTTTCATTGCGGCTCTGCGCCTGTCGTTGCCACAGGGCCTGCTTCTGGGTCTGTTGCTGCTGCTGGAACTGCTTCCGGCGTTCGGCGGGGCTGATCATCAGCTTGAACAGGTTGGCAAGGCCGCCCCGCTCTCTCAGGGCCGCATAGTGAAGGCGCACGGCGTTGCCAATCGCGCCAAGGAAGGCGCTTTCACGAGCGCTGAAGAGGCGGCGCTGGGCGAACTGTGTGCGCCCGAGTTGCTTCCACTCGGCACTTTCCTGGAGGTCGTGAAGCGCCTGCTCGGTATAGGGATGCGGCGGTCTCTTCCGTTTGCTTTTCCAGATCGCATCGATGAACGGCTGATATCGGTCGTTCACAGCCTTGCGGTCGGCTGTATAGCTGTTCCACAGTTTCTCGGCCTCAGTGCTGCGCCCCTTAAACGCGTTGCTCTGGGCTGCCTTCAGTTTCTCGACGTGGGCGGCGTAAGCGGTCCTGATCTCGGCGGCGCGCTGTTTTGCTTTTTCTCCGTTGAGCGTCCGGGTGGCCTGCCATTCCTCTCTGGTTTTCGCGTTGGCGGACCGCTTCGGCGGCTTGATGCCGTTGTCGAGGGCGTGGAATTTCGCGCGCCGCGCGGGGCTGCGAATAACGCCCTGGGTCACCTCGTAGTCGTCGGCCCAACGGTCGAGTTTGTGGGCGTCGTTCGACAGGGACACAGCCTGCCCGGTTTCAGGGTTGACCAGATTGACGATGACATGGACATGCTTGTGGGGCCGGTCGGTATGTTCGACGATGATCGCCTGATGGTTCTCCATGCCGAGGGCGCGCAAGGCGTCGGCGGCGGTCTCGCGCATATGCGCGGCGTCAGGGTTGTCGGCCTCGTGCCAGTTGAGCGTAAACGCGTAAACCGGCTTGGTCAGCTTGCGCCCCGTCGCCTTGGCGCCGGACCGCTTCTTCAACTCATCGGCCGCATCACACAGCGCTTTCATTTCACGCCACGCCCGGTGCGGATCGTCGGTCGCCAGATTACGCAGGTCCACGAAACCGACGCGTTCGGATGTTTGGGCGCCTTTGTCGTGCAGGACATACACAAGCGCGCCCTTGAAGGACGTCCCGCGCCCCTTGGTGGCTCTACCCTTCGCCCAGTTCATCGGAGGCCCGCCCTGGCGCGTCCATACGCCTGAGCAGGCTGCGCAACTCGTCCAGCGTCGCCTCGATGTTGCGCGCGCGGAATGTGTCGCCGGTCGTGTTGCAAGCGCGGGCGATCTGGTTGAGGTTCGAGCCGATCCGGGCGAGATCGTGCCGATCGATCGCGCTTAACGTGCGCGACCGGCGAACAAGGATTGTGCCTGACAGGGCCTGCTCCCGGAGGAAGTCGGACAGCGGGATGTTGTGTTCTGCAGCGCGGCCCTCGATGGTCGCCAGCTCGTCCTGCCGCACGCGGGCCGAAATGAGCAGCTTGCGCTTTTCGGAGTCGGTTTTTCGAGGCCTGCCGCCCGTTGAACAAGAAGGCCGCGCAAAGTTCAGACCGACCCACGACCGTCCTGAGACTACGCCGTCCCGCGCTCACCACGGAGGCGCCTTTCCCGGCTTCATGTGGCTGAATAGGCGGTGAGCAACGTTTGAACGACAATCAAATTCGCCACAAACTCGCACAGGTCGAGACAGACCGATTCGGAGAATGGCGGATTTATGCGGGTTTCAACGGGCTGGATTTTTGTGGCGAATTTCGTCGAATTTGCCGATTTGTTTCTATAATATTTAGCTAAGTATTTGATTTAAAAATGGTCGGAGTGACAAGATTTGAACTTGCGGCCCCTTGCACCCCTGCGCTGAGACCACACAAAGGGAGAATCTAACTTTCGCGTTCTTCATGTACGTGAAAGTTAGAGTCCACGTCGCCGCGAAACCGGCCATAGACGGGACTTTCGTAAGAGGGTTTAAACGCCCCCGGCTCTGGCCCGCCGCTTCGTCGAATGCCTGCCGGTCTACCTCATCGCTCATTCGATCGCTCCTACATTAACCAGGATTCTCAAGACAGAGGAAGGTGGCGCCGGAAGTCTGGGATGCGTCCAATCCGACGCGCGGTTCCCTCATCAACAATATTTCCGCCTCGGTCAGGGGCGGCAAGACCGGCGGCACCGATCATCTGCTGCCGTTGTGCCTGCCGGAGACCCTATCCATCCTCGATCTCGACGAGGACATTCTGACCAAGTTGTGCCGTTGGGGGACAGGTTATGTCGCCCATGTCCTTCGGGAAACTCGGCGCCCGTCGTCCACGGCGGGCCTGTGATGAAGGGGTGGATCCTTTTGCATCTCGAAAACTCGCGCAGTACCGCCTTGTTGCTGGAGACCTGCCGTGCGCGCGAACACCGGGTCGATCTGGACCGCCCCAAGGACTGTCTGGCAAAGATTCGAGGAGGCCGCTCGCCAAAGGCGGGTGCCACATGATGGGGCGAGCGGCGCCCCTGCCACGGGCGTGGCGGATTTATGCTGTCAGCAATTTCATCAGCCAGATCGGCACCTGGATGCAGTCGACGGCGCAGGCATGGCTGGTCCTCGAGCTGACGGGCTCGTCGGAGTTGCTCGGTCTGTTGGTCGCAATCCAATACTTTCCGGCAGTCCTGTTGGCTATACCGGCAGGGAAAGTGGCGGATCAGTGGGGCAGACGAAACCTCTTGCTGAGCGGCCAGGCCACGATGGCCATACTGGCTGGAGGGCTGGCGGCCATCGTGGCGGCGGGTAACGCCACGTATCCCGTTCTGGCGGGCTTTGCGTTGCTGCTCGGCGTCGGCAACGCCCTGTCGCAGCCGGCCCGCATAGCCATGGCCGCGACTTTGGCTGGTGGAGAGGGCGCTGGAGCTCACGGGCGGGTCAGAGCGGCCGGGATGGCGACACTGTCCTTCAATCTTGCGCGTATCCTGGGGCCGGCGCTGGCGGGCCTCGCGATCGCCGGATATGGTCCGACTTTCGCCTTTGCGGTCAACGCCGTCTCCTACCTCCCGCTGCTTCTGTTTCTTGCCGGCATGGACGCGGATGACCGGGTCTCGTCGAGCCAGCGCGGCACCGGCCGTGCGGCATTCGATCTGTTATGGACCAATGTGTCTACGCGGATTCCCTTGCTTACAGTGGCCGTGGCCGGCGTGTTCGCGATCAATGTGCAAACCCTCGTACCTGCCTATGCGCGGCTCGGACTCGGGCTCGATGCTGGCGGCTTCGGTTTACTGATGGGCGCGTTCGGCGCCGGGGCCTGTGTTGGAGGATTTCTGCAATGGCGGCGGCCCGCCGTTTCGATCTGGCGTTCGCTTGCCGCGGCAGCGGGGCTAGGCTTATGCCTTGCCGCGCTGTCAGCGACTCATCATTTTCCGCTGGCCTCCCTTATCCTGCTGGGATTTGGTATTTGCTCGGCAACTGTGCTTTCCTCGGCTTCGGCTGCGGTTCAGCGTTTCATTCCCGATCATTTGCGCAATGCCGCCGCCGCCTTGCAGGTGACGATTGTGCTCGGAACCAATCCTTTGGGAAGCGCTCTGACAGGGTGGATGATCGAACTTTTTGGCCCGAATGGCGGCAGTGCGGTGCTCGGCGCCGCTACCCTCGCTGCCGTCCTGGCTCTCACGTTTACCCATCGTCTCCATGCTGTCGGTGCGCCGAATTCAGTCATACGGTTTCCGGCAAATTGACTCGGCATTGACAGGGGATTCACGCGGCCTTGCGAAGAAGATGGCTGGCGCGCCATGAGTCGGGGGATTGGGACACAGCGGCGACGGTCAACAGGCATTTGAGTGTGGATGAATTAGCGGAGCGATAAGTGGGGTGTAGCGACGCCACCGCATCGTGGCATTTCCAGGTGATGTGGCTTTTGGCGCGTGGCCACACGGTTTCGCAAGTGTCGACGATGACGGCATTCGGCGAGCGATAGTTCGAGCAATTGCTCGCGCGTTACAATGCCGCAGGACCCGATGCACTGGGCGATTTGCGTTGTCCCAATGGTGCATCGGCGACGTTCTGGAGGGCGGGGCTCCCCGAGAGCGATTTCCTCAACATCGAAAGGTCGTAGCGCGATATTGAGGGTAGCGCTCCTCCGCTACCACACGCTACGGCGCGATATCTTAACGCTAAACTGCGCCAGAGTGCGCATTACGGTTCCGCGAAAATGCGCCAGCCCAAGGTCACATCGACCGCAATTCGGGTTTTTTTTCGCAAGTAAATAGTCGCTGCGCTCGGAGCAAACTCTCAGAGTCGGTCCGAAAAGTTCATCAACTCAGACAAAGCTTTCTGAGCATGAGACGAATCGAGGCGAGGTGGAGAAAAGCGAGCGCGTTTCGGGCGAGATTTTCGAAATCCTTGGCCAACCGGCG
>Ga0224556_1000059_pt1 | contig 19483 bp, 21 predicted proteins | sample 714S315metaG_FD_183007 | JGI IMG/M metagenome (GOLD analysis project Ga0224556, IMG submission 183007) | Peat soil microbial communities from Stordalen Mire, Sweden - 717 S3 1-5 | ecosystem: Environmental > Terrestrial > Soil > Wetlands > Peat | place: Sweden: Norrbotten County, Stordalen Mire...
ACGAAAGAACGGCAGAATCGTATCGGCCGCGACATCGGCAAGCTTCTCGACGAAAGCGGCAAAATCCACGGTTGTCATAGGCTTGTCCAATCGATGCCATCGTCAGGCGGCTCGTTGCCAGGCTGGCCACACGCCAAAAACCGGACCCCGGCTCAAAGTGATGCCTCTCAAGATCTGGATTTATAGCAACGGTGATGAGGAATGACGGCTGGTTCCGCTCTAAAGTTTTTGCTATCTGATCTATGAAGCAGAAATTTGAGGAAGGCGCCATGGGCGCAGCTGGCCAAAGGTTCCGCCAAACATAGAAGGGTGGAATGGCCAGCGGAAGGCGCACTCATTGCCTCATGCGATCAAGCAGGCCTTGACGCAAATATTTTCTGTTTTGTCTCTGTTGCATGCTTTAGATCATGATCGCTTCAAGATGAATCGCTCATGATTTCTATGTCTCTGTTTTGTTGCATGATTTTATCCAACCCGTCAGCAACTTTCTGGGATCATGCTCCAGCTGCGGACCGTGAGAGCGTCAGCCCTTTGCCGGGGTCTCTCCCATGTCCGATTTCAAGGGCCGTCGCTTTCCTACTGAGCTGATTTGGCTGTGTGTCCGCTGGTATCCTCGCCCCATCAATGCACATCATGGCGGGTCGATTTGACCTCGCCTTGAAGCTCGCGGGCCGATGGGCATATCTCTCCCGCGCAATCGACAATATGGGGAGATCATTGATACATGCTGTCGCCGCCAAGGGCGGTGTAAACAGAGACCGCCGGGCCCCACCGCGGCACTCGTTTTGCGTTCCACGCGATCGCACGCAGATCAAGCCGCTGAATGTGTGTGTCCTTGCGTACTCGGCCGTCCAGATCGGACAAAAACGTTTCACGTGAAACGTTTAAGTGAGATCGCACTGGCAGCTCCGGTGCCGCACAATTCCTCACAGTTGATGCACAGACTCACTGACCAATCCGCTCGCGCATTTGACTTTCGATCCGATAGGGATGCGCCGGATAAACGCCGAGAATCTTCCATTCCTTGCAAAAGAACGCCAGTTCCTCCAGCGCGCGGGAAAGCGCCGGCTCATCCGGGTGAGCCTCGACATCGGCCAGGAATTGGGTCGCGGTGAACTCCCCTTCGACCATATAGCTTTCGAGCTTGGTCATATTGACGCCATTGGTGGCGAACCCGCCGAGAGCCTTGTAGAGCGCCGCCGGCACGTTGCGGACCCGGAAGACAAAGCTCGTCACGACGGGTCCGTTGGCGGCCTTCGCCCATTGCGGGATTTTCGAAAGTACGACGAAGCGCGTCGTGTTGTGCGGTTCGTCCTCGATATCGGAGGCAAGGACGTCGAGATTATGGATATCGGCGGCAAGGCGCGTCGCGATCGCCGCGCGGGCCGGATCTGCCCATTCCGCAACCTCCCGCGCCGACCCGGCGGTATCTCCGGTCACATGCGCGGCAAGGCCATGCGCGCGGATGATCTTGCGGCACTGGCCGAGCGCATGCACATGGCTATAGACGGAGGTCACGGTATTGAGCTTGGCGCCCTTGACGCCGAGCAATTGAAAATGGATCGGCAGAAAATATTCTCCGACGATGTAGAGGCCCGAGCCAGGCAATAGGTGATGGATATCGGCGACTCGTCCAGCGATCGAATTCTCGATCGGAATCATGCCGAGCTCAGCGGTCCCATCGGCGATTGCCGCCAGCGCATCCTCGAATGTTGCGCAGGGCAAGGATTCCCACTCGGGATAAACGTTGCTGCAGGCGATATGGGAATTGGCGCCTGGCTCGCCCTGGTAGGCGATTTTGTTGACGGTCATTCATTCCTCAAACCAGACATCGCCCCTGATCCGAGCGGCAAAGTCACTGTGCAGAAGCGCGTGACGCGGCTTCGGCGCCGCGCGCCTGCCCCAGCCAAAAATGAAGCCCGGAAATCTGTTCCGCTAACCGTCAACGCCGCTACAAGGATTTGAATACAGTCGGAACCCAAAAATCGACGATAAATACGAGCGGCAACGCAATTGCAAAGGAAACAATCACGCTCGGACGGAAGGATCTCCGGAATAAAGCGGCGAATATGAAGACATTCCAGACAAATAGCGGAAACAGCAGGAAGTTCGCCAGCTCCGCGACATTGATATAGGGTAACCCATTCTCCGAAGTGTCCGATAACGCCAGAGAGATGAAAAGTAAAAAGCGCAGAAAGGTTGTTAGGAAAATTATAATGGCTCCACCCAGAGCCAGCGCGCAAAGCGTCTGTGTCAGCCGCTCCTGATAGCCTGAGACTTTCGCGCAGAGGAAGGCAACCGCGCCCAAGATAACCGCGCTTCCGATACCGCTCGCCGCCGCCCGGGCCAGCGAATAGTCCATGGCTTGACGAAGGAATACCGCCGCGGCGAACGCACCGAGGCAGACCGCCAGCAGAAGCTGCGACTTCGGAAGGACATCCGGGCCGACTTTCCAATTCAAAAGGCCAATAATGTTTTGAACGGAGGGCGGGAGGGTCAGCTTCATGGTTGCACTCGAATGCTCTGGCTAAGGCTAAGGATTCTGTTTCCGGCTCCGCGGCGCGGTTCTGCCCTGACGGACGGCGCGCGGACTGCAGGGCGGAAACGGGCCACGAGCGGATATTCGCCCATGGTCCGCAGTTCCCGCTGGTATTGTTCTACAGCGGACATCCGATAGGTACCCAAAAAACGGTCCAATCGTCAAACATCGTCCACCCGGCACTCTACGCCGGCGTTTTCGGGGTGGCCTTGACTTTCGGCTTGTTGCCGTAACGCCAAATGCCATAAACCCCAAGGGCAAGGACCACGAGCAACCCAAAATACATCCCTATGTTTCTGGCAATCGGTTGACCCACCGAAAACGGAAACTGGGAGACAAAGGTCTGGCCGTGTTCGTTTCGCACCGTCACGATGCCGATAAATTTTCCATTCTCGGGAAAGGTATGTTCGAAGGTCAGCGTGCCCGTCGGATATTGCTTTGGCGGGAAATAGGCGATGGTAACGGGGTCAAGCAGCTCCTTGCTCGCCAGCTCCGCATCCGACAAGACCGGAAGCCCATTCATGCGTGTATGGGTTCCATCGTCTTTGATGAGACGGATTTCCGTGAGCATGGCACGGAGCTCGGTATCTTGCATATCGAGTGCGACAACCGTTTGCCCCGTGTTGGGAACGTCATCGCAAAACTCCTCCCGGGAATTTTGCGGCTGGTACCCGGTGAAGAACATAATATCCGGGCCAATCCGCAAAACGCATCGATTGTCCACCATGCCCACCCCGCCATGGGCATATGCGGCCGAGGTGAGCAGACTCATGGCAAGCAGCCATGCGGCTATTCCTCGAATGATCATGATGATTAAGACCTCCCAAAAAGCGTTCCCCCGTTGGCGCTTCTGCTCCAACGGGGGAATTTAGGCATGGTTTACTGCCTTTGACAGACTGTCGAAGGAACCGACTTAGACCGGCAAGAAGGTCGGGATCACCGAACCGCCGACTTCCATCGGATAGCGTGTTCCGCTCGCCGTAAAGAAGAACAATACACCAGCAAACGAGCTATCGACGTCATAAGCAAGACCAGACAGACGTTCCGTATCCCACCGCGCATCCTGAACGGTGACGGTGATGTCCTTGGTTTCGCCGGGCTGAATCGGAGAATTATCGCTCAGAGTCAGGCCACGGTCCGCCAGCAGATAATCGGGATAATCCACTTTGGTCGTGTAGACATCGGGATTCAGGAAGCGAAGACCGGCGGTGTTAAATTCGCCGATCCGGACGGCTTCCTTGCCTTCGTTGGTGATCTTGAAATTGGCCACCAACTCACGGCCTGGCACCTTATAATTCCCGCCCAGATATTTGATTTTGAGCGGCCCCGAATCAACTTCGCCAGCAAGCGGCTGGATGTTGTGGAAGTCACCCGCCTGCAACGGAATTGTATTCGGATAACTGCTCGACGTAAGCGCATAGAAGATGATGACCGTACCCAGAACCACGGCCAGTGAGACCGCGCCAATGATACGCTCTTGAGGAGTAATAATCACGTCTTCCGATACACCGGTCGCAACCTGGACAAACCGGCCGATCAAGCCGCGCTTGCTGAACCAGAAGGCGATCCAGGCAGCACCGGCGATGTACCACAGCAGATGCCATCCATAGATCCGGCCGAGCTGATAGGTCTCGATATCGACGGTGGTGCCATTCAGCAACTTCACCGGGTCGGTGAAGTCATTGAAATTGCCCTTGACGTCGACCCACTGGCCGGGGCCGGGGATCGGGCCGCCGGTCTCAACGCTCAACTGCACGTGGGTGTGCCAGTGCCCGGGGCGCCGGGCTCTGAGGAGAATCCTGAACTCATAGGTTTCCCCTACCTTGAGCAACATGGACCGGGGGGTGAATTGCCCGCCGACCCAAACGCCTTCGCGGTTCGCGACGGCGCCGGGCTGTCCGACGTTGACGAACGCGCGATCCGGCACATGAACGGCCGCCGGCCATGCATTCATAATATGGAGCTTACCGGTGATCTCATATTCTTCGTTAACTTGAACGCTCGTCTTCGACCATTTCAAGTCATACCAATTCAGCGTCCGCATCCGGAGGAACGCCGCTTGCGATTTCTCACCGTGCGCGGCGGCTGGTCCGACGGAGGCCATCGTCACAGCGAGACCGGCAGCCAGGCCTAGGGCCCAGAGCCTCCCCGCTTGGCGCTTGGCTTGGCGCGCCAGTGTACCGAATATTGTTGTTGTCATTGTGAACTCCCCACACGGCAAAGCCGTGCCTATTGTTATCATCGCTAGAAGTCGATCATCTGTCCCATCAAAACCTTGCGGCAATGGGTTAGATTTTCGCCATATAACTCACAGTGGAGAACATCTTACCGACGTGCCACCAGACGAAATACACGATGATCGAAACGAACCCCGAGAAGAATGACGACACACCCACGACGTCCTTACCAAAGGTACGCATCGTGCCGCGCTCGATAATTCTGATGTATTCGGGCATCGACGTACGAACGTAATGGAAGCCAATGATGTCGGCCAAGCTCATGAGAGTGCCGTATTGCTCGCTCGCCTGATGGAAGGGAGCTAGGATGACCCAATTGTTCGAGTACATGAGCAGCGAGAAGCCCATCGAACCAACAATCGCGGTGACAATCCAGCTCTTGCTCAGCAGAAGCACGATGTCAATGTACAGCGCCATGGGAATGATCGAGGTCGGCCAGCACAGGCCGATTGGGAAGAAGGTCCAGCCCCAGAAGCTGACGTAGCGGTCGATCCATTCGCCCGTAAGCAGAGCGAGAGAAACGAACGTCGCGCCGAACGGCAGCCGGAAATGCTCCCAAAAGAAATATTGGGCGGCCGCCACAAAGGTGACGAGCATGATTGGCAGCACGGTCGGCCAGAAGCGCCGGTCTTTCCAGTCAATCCAGAAGTCCCAGTCGCCCGCTGTCAGCATGAAGTGGACGTGGTAGCCACCGATCATGATCAAAAATAGCGCGATCACAAGCAGAAGGTCGGCAGTCTTGATGGCGTTCGCCGCCTCGGCGCGGGACGTAAACGGAGAACCGGCCACTGCCCCAGACAGGGCGCCTACGTTTGGCGCCGCGACCAGCGGGTTGGAGCCGGCGCCGCCTTCGATGCCCGGCGACGCCGGGATCGATTCGGTCACCGGACCTGGCCCGGTCTTGAAAGATTTATCTCGTAGCATACTTTCCTCCCCAGTTACTCCTCCCGGACCCTATCGCCGGAATAACGGAGTAAATTCATTGGCATAGAAGATTATTCCCAGCCCTGGCACGGCCGGCCCCGGAGACGAAGCTCAACTCCGGGAATCGGCCGGGCCTATTGGGCTGAACGCTTCGCGGTCAGACCCAGGGGGTCCTCAACACGAGCGCTTAGTTTATTCAGCCGGCTCGACACCGAGCAGATCTTCATAGCCGTGCGCAAGTTCTTGGACACGGCCAAGAATCTGCAGCGCAACGCCGAAGACCGCAAGCGAGAACCAACCGAAGAACACGAACATCCAGTGCAGCGGAGCAACAAACAGTTCCTCCATGAACCAGAAGGTGTGGCCCCATTCATTGAGCCCGACGTTCGGGAAGATCATGAACGGGCCGACGAACAGAAGAACGTAAGCAACCGACCAGCCCTTGCAGGCGAAGGTCGGAAGCCGGGTGCGGGCATACATGAAGCCGCCCACGCCGATGACGATATACATCGGGTAGCTCATATAGAACTCGATGATATGGCTTGGCGTGAAGTCGGTGTCGCGGATGACCGTCATATGCCAGGTGCCATCCTGCTCGGTGAAGTAGCTGGCGCCCCAGTAGATCGCAACACCATAGATCAGAATCCAGCACAGCAGATTCATGATGCGGCGCATTTCTTCGCGCGGCTGGACGTTCGCCACGTCCTTGTCGCGGGTCTTCCACATCCAGCCGACGAGGGCCAGGAAGGAGATCAATTCGACCGGTTCCTCGATATAGAGGATGGTCATCCAGTAGGTGGTGAACTCGGGCGCGAAAGAATCGAGTCCCGCATACCAACCAAAAACCTGCTCATAGATACGCACGCAAACATAGAAAGTGCAGATCGCGAGCGTACCGATAATCACGGGCCTCCCGTCGAGCAGCGGCGCCTCGCCGACGGCCGCGGCCTCGCCGGTGCGCGCAGTTCCAGTTACTAAGCTCATGTCATTAACCCCTTTCTCAGAGTTGCCGCTCGCCGGCCGGAGGTATGGCAAACTGCCTTATGCTCCTTGGGTTCGCGTGGTCTGAGAAAGTTATGCTGAGCAAGAGAAATAGGCGAATCGATAGATTCGATTCATGAATCAATAGCAGTGATGGCATAGGGGCGAGCGCGGTTCGTTGGTCCGCATTTCACGTAACTGTGATTGTCTTTGAGCTATAGGAATCGGAGTGTTTGCAAAACAAATGGCAAACCATCAATCGAGGCGCGGCCACGCTTGACCGCGCCATTCGCGAGCAAGACGCGCGCCGGGCTTCAGTCTATCCGCCACAATATTCGAACCGCTGGCTATGATCGCGTCAAGCAATCGCGCCTTCGCGATTGACAATGCAAGCTATCGTCGGTTCCAAAGAGACATCGAGAGCGGCTTTCTCGCCACATCCTATGACAAAGAATCATTCTTGCCAAAGAATTATTCGACAGGTTGCCAAAGAATTTGTACTTTCGTACTGACAAAGAATTCTATATTCGTTTACAAAGAAGTTTATACTGTCTTCACGACGACGAATCAGACAATGATAACTTATAAAATGGACTACGCAATGGAAATGCTAAAGCGTGAGCGTCCGTCCTTCGGCACATCCTGAGAAGTTACGGCAGCCATCGGCAAGCGCATTAAGATCCGTTGGCGCGCAGGCGGCGCATTGTCCCCAGTAGGCCGCGGCGCCTCGGCCGAAGTCCGGGAAGCGTTCATCGTTGCGGCTGTGGACGATCATAACGGCCGGGATCGACGGGCATGGCATCGCCGCAAGATCTTGCCCCGTCATCCCCGCGGCGCGGCCGGCTTTGGGGACGTAGACGGGTATACCCTCGGCCATCGCGCCGCCATCGGAGTGCCCGAGATAAGCAATCGAACTTTCATCGACACAGAAAAAGCTTGCGACGGTCGCGGCCACCTTCGCCTGTTGCGAGACGGCCGAGGGCGACAAACTTAAATGATCGCTGTAGGCGACAATGAAACCACGCCGCGTCGCTTCTGTCGTCAAATCGTAAACAATCTCCGACCCGCGCCGGTGTATCCGGCCGGAGGAAAGACGACGAGCAACGGATAGGCGCGTGTCGGATCGTAATCGCTTGGCGTGCGAACGGCGATGGTTAGCGTGTCGGAGGTTTGCAAATTGTCGTAGAGACCTGCGTGACCAGTTCGGCTGCCGGGACCGCAAGCTGCCGCAATACCGGCCGGCCCGGCCGCGGCAACTTTGGGCCGCGGGCGCAAAAATACCAGAAGACCGACTACCACAATCATAACCGTTGCAATCAGAGCGATTGTTCGGCGCGAAAAGCTAATTCCCATAGGGCGACCTCAGCACGATCGCGACGGGGCAAATCTGCGATGGAAGTTCAAGCTTAGCGAAGCCGGGCCTTAGGTTGTACGGTCTCCTTTGGTCCGCGAACGAGGGGACGACCTCAAGGAAGTCATCACGTTCGCTGAAGGCCATCGCTGGACGCATAAAATGGAATCCGCCCCATCACATGGTTGAAATTGAGGAGTTCTTTCGGATTTTGTACACGATAGAGGCCGAGTTCGGGTGGCTCAGCCTCAGCGTGGTTCGATTGACGCCGGGCTGCGCCAATCGCTTGAAGAGAGCTAGCCGGGCAACTTCGAAGCCAGAATGTCGGCCATCTTGATCGAAGGCGGTTGGGCCAGCAAGTCTCCCGCTTTCTCCATCAACGCGGCGGCGATTTTCCCGGACATATGGGCTTGCCGGCCAGCGTCATCGGGAAAAGCGTCGAAAATGGCGAAGGTTGAGGGTCCGAGACGAACGCCGAACCAAGCAATCGTCGCAGGTTCGGCCTCGGCCAATGCCTTGCCCTGGCGCAAAAACTCGGCGACCGCCTCTTCTTTTCCGGGCTTGGCTTCGAGCGCGACGTAGACAGCGACATTGACCTTCTGAAGGCTCCCGCCGCGAGTCTGAGCAAACACCTGGGACGCGGACGAAACCGCCGCAGCGGTTCCCAACGCGGCAAGAAATTCACGACGCTCCATAGTTTTCTCCTTTCGAAGCTTGACGCCGATTGAGGGGTTCACATCCCGGCCTTGGCCTTCACCGAATCGAGGCCAGACTGATAGATTCCCGCGACGGCCTCCTCTGCACTGGCCTCCTTGCCGGCGGCCGGTGTAAAGGTACTCGACCAAGTTATTGTCGACAAGCCTTCGCCTTTGGGCTCCACCTTGATCGTCGACTTGTAGTCGCTGAGCGGCAATGGGCTCGACTTGATGGCATAGGAATAGCTCATGCCCTTCTCGTCACGTGCAGTCTCAATTTCTACGAAGGTGGCCTTGCCGTCGATGGTGACGAGCGTGCGGGTCGGCTCGGCATTGCCGTCCGTGGTGCACTTGCCTATAGCAGGGTGCCACGCGCTGATCGAGCAGAACGGGCCGATCATGGCCCATACCTTCGCCGGCGGGGCGTCGACGTCAATGCTCTTTGTAACCGAGGCGGCGGAGGCGGCGCCCGCGCCGAAGCTCAAAAGCGCGGCGGAGGCGATCGTTGTCCTGATACGCATAAGTTTCACTCCCCTGATTGCCCTTTGCAGGCGTGCTCACGACGACGCGCACAGGACCTTATCGCCAAGCCCGATCCGATCTGGGGTGCCTCCTATTGCGCCTTCCTTAGCCCTTCGCACGACCAAAGGAGCCCGATCGCTCTCGATATGACCAAAGTCCGAAACCCGACCCTTCAACAGGCGGTCCACCGGCCCCTCCTACAGCGTGATGATGTAATCAGGAGATTTCCCTGCTAATGCCGCATACAGATCAGGAAAACAACCGGCCTGGACCCCCTCAACAGTATCTCTGGGGGTGGCCTTCTCGGGCCACTTGCCGCCTTCAGCCAACCCTCGTTCTAATGCGCATGAATCGCACATCATTAAAAGGATGCTTTTCTCCTTTGCGACCTTAGCCAAGCGTTGGCCCATCGGGTCCCCTTTGCGCAGCAGAAACGTGTTATCATCGAAGAACATCATACCGACAACTTCTACACCATGAGCACTTTGCTCCAATTGGGGTAGAATCATTTGTCCCAGCTTGTAGCTGGCTGTATGACCTGAGGTGCTGAAGACGTATGCAACTTTCATGATTTTATCCTTCTTAGAACTCACCAGTCTTAGACCTCACCAACATTTTTCCAGCAAACAGAACGGCGCAAGTGGCTCTTTGCAAGGTGTGCCAAAGCTCGACTACTTGGGTTGAGGCACTTTGCGCAGATACGCTTTCGGCGCCTTCCAACCCTGCGGGTACTGCTTCTTGGCGTCGTCGTCCGACACCGAGCCTGCGATGATGACGTCCTCGCCATTCTTCCAGTTCACCGGCGTTGCCACCTTGTGCTTCGCGGTGAGTTGCAGCGAGTCGATGACGCGCAGCACTTCGTCGAAATTGCGGCCGGTGGTCATCGGATAGACCAGGATCAGCTTGACCTTCTTGTCCGGGCCGATGACGAAGACATTGCGCACGGTCTGATTGTCGGCGGCCGTGCGCTTGGTCGGATCGCCAGAGACCGGCGCCGGCAGCATGTCGTAGAGCTTCGACACGTTATAGTCGATGTCGGCGATCATCGGATAGTTCGGGGCAAAGCCCTGCGTCTCCTTGATGTCGTTCGCCCAGCCGGAGTGGCGGCCGAGCGGATCGACCGAAAGGCCGATGATCTTTACTCCGCGCTTGTCAAACTCTGGTTTGATCTTGGCCATGTAGCCAAGCTCAGTGGTGCAAACCGGCGTGAAGTCCTTTGGATGCGAAAACAGCACCACCCACCCGTCGCTGATCCAGTCGTAAAAATGGATCGTCCCTTCCGTCGTTTCCGCCGTAAAATCAGGCGTTGCATCGCCTATGTGTAATGGCATTGGATACCTCCAAAGCGGGTCGAGTTAAGATTGTGAAACATACACTACACCGATGGCATCTTGGGAAACGTGGTGAGATCTGGGTTCATACAATCCCACGGCTGTGCACTCGCCGTGTAAATGTCCATTGTGGGTTGAAACCAGGTTGGATCATCAAGAGCCCCCGCCACGATACCGACGACGTCAGACATCATTGCTGGATTTAGAAACAGCCGCGCCCCACACGCTGGACAAAAGCCACGGCTGACAATTTGCCCACAATCACCTTTAACATCGTAGTATTTCACATCGCCGGTGATTGTGACCGCACTCTTTGGCACGAAACCAAGGGGGCAAACGCACTTCCCGTTGTTCGTTGGCAATCACGGCAAAGGCAATTCCCAGCAAAAGCCACTGCAGCCGAACACTCATAGCGAATGGCGCCGCATGCACAACCACCAGTAGCGTGTATAGTCACAAGAAAACTCCTCCTTCCATTGCCGCCCTGCGAACAATTTTCTCAATGCTCGAGTCAGAAAGGGTGCTGGGTAGCGTTAGAGGTAAATTGCAAATAGAAGCAAACAACGTGATAAACTGTCGTTGCAACTTACGGTTTTTTTGGCTTTGTCACCCCACGCTTGGGCTAAATGGCGAACTGCTCCTCGGTCGGTTCGGCGCAACAATACCACGGCTCGCTGAGCTGAGCCGGCGTGACGCGAGCGCTTTTTGCAGGCACGGATGGGACAGGATGCCCGGCGAGTTCATGAGCGAGCCTCCATATGTCGCCGAAGATCTGATCATTCGGCTGAGTGGCGCCTTGCTGCACAAGCGCCCTAACCTGCATATGGAGCCTGTCGACCTTTGGGCCCGGGTTCGACCACGGATAGACTAACGCCGCTTCATCAAGTGCGCCCACGAGGGCACGAACCTCCGGGAGCTCGAGCAGCCGCGAGCCCGGCGGGATCAGTAAGCGGATCGTCAATTGTACCGACGCAACGGATCGGATCAGTCCAAGCTCGGCGATCACATTTAAGAGGTCCAAATAGCCGTCCAGGGTGATCCAGGGTGTGAACGCCACAAAAGTTGGAGCCAGCGATATGCCCACCTCATCGAAGAGCCGCACTACCCGGAAGAAATCCTCTCGGGTATGGCCCTTCTCTAGAATGGCCAGAACCCGGTCGTCCACAGATTCCACCGCCGTGGTCACAAATAGGCAACCGGTCTCTTTTAACACCGGCAGCAGCTTCGCATGCGCCAACAAATGCTCCACCTTGATTGTCACGTCGTAGGTCAGATCGGAAAACTCCTCATGCACCGCCCTGACGATACGAAGCGCATGCGTAGGGCCGTTAAAGAAGTCCGGATCCCCGAAGGTGATGTGCCGCGCGCCCGCCGCGGCTTGCTGGCGAACATCCCCTAGAACGATCTCCAGAGGGATGATGCGAAACCGGCCATTGTAGACGGGCACCACCGGGCAGTGCCGGCATACGTGCTTGCAACCGCGGCTCGCCTCCACGTAACCGGCTATCCGCCTATCTCCGTTCGGCAACCGTAAATAAGCGTACCGATCAAGCGAAGGAAGTCCCTCACGATGGGGGACGACGAAATCCTGCCGAGCGACCGACACGCGCGGCTCAAACTGTTCGCCTGGCGCTGCTTCGACGCCGCGCTCGAGGCGTTGGGCCAGGGCGGCAAGTCCCTCTTCAAACTCACCGCCCAGCACTGTCTGGACACCTAGGTGTCGCAAGTAGATCTCGTTCATCGGCGCATACAGCCCGTACGCCGCAATATGTGCGGTGGGGTTCCAGCTTCGCACTTTTGGAATCATTCGCGCCGCCAGACGGGTGGCGGTGTGCATTGGGACGTAAAAGGCGATGAGGCCGGCCCCCCGGAATACGTCTTCATCGAGACACTCCACAGCGAGGTCCACCGTCCTCACAACGGCACCACGTTCCCGCAGCATCGCGGCTGGCTCGGCTAGGCCGAATGGCTGATGGCCAAGTTCATAGGTGGAGACCAGCAACACGTGCGCGGCATTCTTACCTACGGCAGTTCGGACCTTCCACCCGTTGGGCCCGCAGCCAGCTCGGCCACATTCGGACTCGCTCGACACTCTCACTCGACTGTGGTTCATTACTTTGGTTCATTTCCGTTCATGCTTGAAGAGACTGGCTTAAGGAAACGCGCCTGATTACCGGATCACAAACGCATGACGATCTACGGTCGTTGTTACCTCTATCTCACCGTCACCGAGGGCCTTCCACCCGCCAAAAGGTACGCCATCTTGTAAGACCTTACGTTCCGTACCCGTTAGATTTGTCACCTTGAATGTCGTGTTACTGCCTGCTTTCTTATCGTCTCCGGGGAATATGGCTACCATCAAAGCGCCCAAGCCCTCATCGTAATAGGCTTGCCCAACATCGACCGTGGGATAGTCAACACTATGGACGGTGGGTTGATGGAATTTCTTTAGGTTCGGCTCATTGTACAGGCGGTACCAGCTGCCCGGTCCGCCAGCAACGGACATCAAAAGCCAGTCATTGGGCCAACCCCGAGGCCAAGGTTCATCAAGGCCGAATTGATAGTAGAATTCGCCATCTTTCGCGGTGGGCTGATAGCGATTATTCGCCCAGGTCATCAGCTGTGCGTGGGTATCTAAGTCGCCGAATTCCCAGGCACACGCCACTGCGGCGCCAAAACCGACCAAGTCCTCTCCACTTCCTAGCTCCGGAGGGAAGTTTATGTGGGCGGATCCGTCGGGCTCTTTGACCATAAACTTTTTCTTCGCCCCCGCGTACAACCGCCTGCCGAGAGTCTGGTCGTCAGGCCAATACTGGTAAGCACAACAGAACCAGTTGCCTGGGATCTGATGTTTAGGCCCATTCATGTTGTAGGGGATGTCACGATCGTAGTATATCGAGGCCCATTCATAAGGCTCGTCTGGCCCTTTGGCTCCACCGACGAGGTTTTTCTTGGCCCAGTCCAGCCACCGATAATAGCCGGTTCGTAAATTGGTGTTGTGGATCTTGTCGGTCATCTTCATACCAAGGCCACCGACGCCGACGCACCACGGAAAGACCTTCCCTACTTCACAATCGATTCCCGGCGTGAGATCGCTGCCGCCTTCGTCCACTGGCGCCGTAAATTGGTCATAGAGAACTTTTGCCATCTCCAGTTGCGTATACTTGAACCTTATCGTGTCGTCGTACACCAGCTCAATCGGTTCGTCGTACTTGGTACTGCCACAGACAAATTCATAGAGAGCAATGATGTTGAGCAGGTAGCCCTTGCCCATCATATAGGAGCCACCATTGCCATAGATCGGATCCGGATTGTATGTGCGGCCCACAGCCGGTGAGTGTGGCTGGGTGTAGGGTGAGGTGCGCCTTGCCTCTTTCGGAGGCACCTTGGTCGCGAGCCCGTTTCCGTAGTAGCCGGGCGCGTTGTAGACGCCCGCCCATCCCGGTGGCATGTTCTTGTCATAGTAATCATAGGGGTAGTGGCCTCGGTTAGGATCGAAGCCCTTTTGCTCGACCAGATCGAACCACGCTGCGTACTGGGTGTTCCGCTGGAGCATCAGGTCGATGATCTCGGCGCAGCCCTCTCGCCAGGCGGGTATCTCCTGGGCGATCTTTGCGGCGACCCGTGTCGACCATTCAAGGTCATAGCGAGGATACATGTACCAGGGGAAGATGCTCCATCTATCCCATGCGTCCGATATCTCGCCACCCTTGGTCCAGTCATCGTTGACATGGGACTTCCTCCACAGAAATTTCAATACTCCGCGTGCCTGATCAGAGAGTGAAGGGTATCCAGGGATCATAGACATTGTTCTAGTCTTTTCTACCCTTAGATCACTAGGAGCCGTAGCCATCGTTCCCTCCATACATCTGTCTCGACTCCACTCGCGGTGTTCGGGGCAGTTACGCGCGGCAAAAGAACCAGACAGAGAATACGCGCGGCAAGAGAACGGGACGAATCGTTTTTTTTGATCAGTGAATCAAAAATAGTTATAAAGCTACGGAATCAATGCCCAAGCAACGTATCGCAGCCATCAAAAGCCAGTGACCGCTCCCACCAATGTGGTTCCAAAGTCGAAGCCGCCCGGTAGCCCTGCCTTGAGCACGTTGACCGGACGGCTAACCGACCCTGCGGAGGCTAGCGCTTCAGAAACGAGAGAAGGTCGATGTTGACTTCGTCCTTGCGCGTGCTCGTGAGCCCGTGCGGTGCACCGGGATAGATCTTGAGGCTGGCGTTCCTGACGATCTTCGCCGAGGTGAGACCCGCGGCGCCGATCGGCACGATCTGGCCCTGCGAGACTTTTATGCTCGGTTGACCCTATAGTCCCTACAGGCCGTAGAGAAGAAGAGCTAACGAACAAGTTCCGCGGATGCACGAGAGTGGGAGCAAGACTGCCTTGGCAAGCGGTATTAACAAGACAGTTGGGTGGCCACCGGGCAGAATGCCGATAGTGCCGGACCGAACGATGGTGATGACAGAAGCTGCGCGGGAGGCGCTCGACGGGATTCTAGTTGCCGCATGGTACGACAAACGGTTCGGCGACCTCGGCACTGCCGCCGCATCGGTGCTGGCAATGCTCCTGCGACTGTATGCCCATGAGGGCAGGCCGCCGTCGGCAAAGGAGATCGCGGCGGCAACAGGATTTACCGAACTCGAAACTGCGCGATTGCTTACTGCGCTGAGTCAGCATGATCTTGTGATCCTGGAGCGTGATGGTGCCGCGATCCGAGGGGCCTATCCGTTCACGCAGTCCGCGACCGAACATTCGCTTACGTTCGTGCGGCGCGAACGCACCCTCAACACCATGTGCGCCATCGATGCGCTCGGCGCTGGTGCCATGTGCCGCGAGGATACTATCATCCGCTCAGGCTGCCATTTATGTGGTGTGCCTGTTATTGTTGAGACGCGGAACCGGGGCATGGCGCTCGACGAGGTCCGTCCGCGATCGGCCGTCGTATGGACGGGTTTCCGTGCGTCCCGCGGCTGCGCGGCAGACTCCCTCTGCACTGCACTCGTCTTCTTCTGCTCCGACGGACACCTCGATCTGTGGCGCGCATCAGGCAAAACCAACGATGGACGCCGGTTGTCCGTCGAAGAAGCCTTTCAGGTCGGCAAGTCGCTCTTTGCCGACCGCGCGTTGCTGGGCGGCGGCTGAGACCGGCGTCCCCCGTCGAACAAAGGAATAGACCCAGCGACGCAGCTCTGGAGACGCTTCCCAAAGCAGCGAACAAAACTGGATCGCAGGGGTCAATTTTGGACGCCGATCGGGGGTCAAAATTCGAAGCCGATTGACACGATATTGCGCTGGGCCTCCCGTTCAAGGCGGCGGCTGGACTGGATCCGATTAAGATAGCCGTAGAGGTAGATCTTCAGAAGTGTCGACGGATGATAGGAGGGCCGACCCGTCGCTGCCGGGTGAACGCCCTCAAAGCCAAGCGCCCCGAGATCAAGCTCTTCAATGAAGACTTCGACCACCCGAACAGGGTTGTCCTCGGTCACGTAATCGTCGAGCGTCTCCGGCAATAACAACGACTGCAGTCGGTCTTCCCCCTCGACGAAACGCCCCATGACCAGCCCTCCGATGTCGAGCCGATTCTAGCAAATTCGAAGGCCTTTTTACACAGTCTGCACCCTTCGCGGAAGTTCGGCTCAGAGTTCTCAATGACGGGAGTTGACCCCGAAGGCGACGTTCGCAACGTATTTCTCCACACATTAGCCGCTGGCGTCACTGGACCTGAGCGCCAGCGCAGAACTTCTAATTTGTCAACGCCCAGGGCATTGAATTGGATCGGTCCAATCCCAGATTTTCCCTCGGCCGTCGCCTTTGCGCGATCAGAGTCACCTGCTCCGTAGGAGCCGAACCGTCAGACCCAAAGCCGGTTGCCAAACTCACGGTGCGCCGTGGGGGCGAGGTCGTAGGCTGTGGCGGTGGTCGATGCCTCGTCTGTCCATTTACGAACCGCGTCGAGGTTGAGAATGGGTCAAATCCCGCCGGAGCCCGCGCCATCCGCTTCGGATCCACCGGGCGACGATACAGGCGCCATGTGGAGCGGCGCCCGCGCGGTGATCGTGATCTGGGTGTTTGCCGCCACCTGGGTGGCCGTGGCCCTGCTGTGGACTCCGACGATGCCCGCCGGCGACGAGAACCGCCCAGTTGAATTTCCCACCGTACCGGTAATTGTCCAGGCCGAGCCTCGATCCGACAGCGAGCCCGTACCACCTCAGCTCGCGGCGGAGCCCTCCCCCGTGCCGGACAGCCGTCAGGCGTTGAACGTGCCGCGTGCGGCGCCGGACGCCAATCAACTCCCCTCACATTTGCCGCTGCTGGCCGAAGCCCCTCGGGCCACGCCGCGTGAGCCGGAGGCCCCGTCCGGAAGTGCGCCCCAATTGCTCCCTGAGAACGCGCCGACCCCGCCTAGCACACCTGAGCCCCCAAAGACTGATCGATGGGAGGAATTCCAACTTCCCCCCAAGCCCAAGGGCTCTAACGTCGTCGACGAGTTCGGTAAGCCCGCCCCCAACTTTGTTCAGGCCGAGGCAGGGATTGCCTGCCCACCGCGGGACACACTCGAGAATGCGCAAGCATGGGTTCACGAACGGCTCAAATGCGAGCGGCACCCGACCCCGAATGGTCCTTGGATCGAATGGGCGGAATATTGCCCAAGCGGCCCGCTCGGGTATTTTGTGCTCAAGGTCAAGACCGGCCAGCAGAAAGTCTACCTATTCGAAAACATGCAGCCCGCCGTCTGGGAGGGGTTCAAAGCGGCCCCCCTCAGCGGGCAAGTTTTATCATAGTGAGATCAAGGGGAAACACCATTGGTTCCGGCTTGGAAGTGAATTGAAGCCATCCGCGCCCGAACTCACATGCCACCGGTGAAGAATTCGAAAAATCGCGGGTTTGGAAATGAGCCCCAAAGAGATTTAGCGCGCGGGTGGGACGGTGGGTCTCTCGACACCTTCACCCCAAGATCAGTTAGAGGTAGTTGTTATTCCCTGACAAGCCCTTAGGAGATCGGTATGGCCACCCAAGATTCCTCTATGCGCCATAGATAAAAAAACCTCGCCGAGAGGCCGTGCATCCGAAAACGGCGGACGGGTGCTCTTGGCCGCGGTCACTCAGAAGGTTCGCCAACATCGCGAACCTTCTGAGTCTGATCGCTTTGGTCGATCGGAGTCCGAAGGTCCCAGGCCTCCTCGGGACACACGAGAGCAGTGCCCAGCCATAGCCTTGCATGTCATCGGCGGGTCCACAGTCGCCCTCAAGCTGCAAGACAAGCTCAGCCGCAGCCATGTCTGGGCGCCCGTAATTTCCATGACTTTCCGCCTCTGCCGCGTTAATTTCGGCCATGAACCAAACAGGGGTTGGCGCATGAAGAAAGCCGCGAGGTTAAATGCAATAGGGATAGCTCTTCTCGCATCCTTGACGGTGGCAGGGGGCCAGACAGCCGCGCCCGCACCCGATGCGCCTCCCTCGCCTGCACTGCCTACCAATCCGACGCCCGCTCTGGCTGCGCCGACCGCGACATCCATTCCGTCGCCGACCATGGACATCATCAATAGCGCCAAGGTGACCGATACCGGTGGCAGCGATGGCGTCAGCCCCGCGATCGTCCGCGCCGAAGTGATGCTCGACCGCGTGCACGCGTCGCCCGGCGTGATCGACGGGCGCGACGGTGAGAACTTCGTGCATGCGCTCGAGATTTACGAAAAGGCTAAGGGGCTTAAGGTTACGAAGGGACTCGATGATAAGGTCTGGTCGTCGCTCCTAGCGGAGAGCGGCGGCCCGGTACTGATGGAATATGTCCTCACCGACCAAGATGTCGAAGGACCGTTCTTCCCCAACCTGCCCAAGGATTATGGCGAACTTGCCAAGCTTAAGGCGATGGGCTACCGCAACCCATCCCAGAAGATCGGTGCGATGTTCCACATGGGCGAGGACCTGCTGGCGACGCTCAATCCTGGTGTCGATCTCTCGATGGCTGGCACCAAGATTCTCGTTGCCGAGGTCAAGCGGCAGCCGATCCACGGCACTCTGAAGACGATCGTCGTCGACAAGAAGAAGAGTCAGGTGCTCGGCTACGACCGCGAGGACCACGTCCTCGTCGCCTATCCCGCGACGATCGGCAGTCGCGAGCTTCCCTCGCCATCGGGCACCTACAAGGTCAAAGGCGTGGCCTATAATCCGATCTACTATTACGATCCGGACAAGAATTTCGTGCAGGGCGACAACAATGAGAAGCTCAGGCTTCCGCCCGGTCCCAACAATCCCGTCGGTTCGGTCTACATCGCCTTAACCAAGCCGACCTACGGCCTGCACGGCACACCCGACCCCTCAAAGATTGACAAGAACGCCTCGCATGGCTGCGTCCGCATGACGAACTGGGATGCCAACGAGCTTGCGCATCTCGTCAAGCGCGGGATAGTCGTGAGGTTCAAGAGCTGATCCTGAAATTCCCCGCCATGGCCAAGAGGCGCTTGGCCTCGTCCCGGCACATTGTCGAGTCGCCAGGAGGAGTTTCACCCAGAGCGAGCTCCTGCCGACTGAACCGCCCCGGGTTTGCCGGAGGCTTCGACTCTTGAGAGGATGGGGCTATGAACACGAAGAAGACGACGAACAAATTTTCGGCTGAGGTTCGCGAGCGGGCGGTTCGAATGGTGCTGGATCACCAAGGCGACCACGCCTCGCAATGGGCGGCGATTGCGTCGATCGCCTCGAAGATTGGCTGCACGGCCGAGAGCCTGATGCGCCCCGGCGCGACGACGGCCAAGGGCTCGATGCGGATTACGACGAAGGCGCCCGGGTATAACGGGATAATGGCGCCCGGGATTCCTGAATGATGCCGCCCACCGTAACGGAATGATGCCGCCCGGGTCGCGAGCCTCGCTGGCCGATAGATTTTTGT
>Ga0224556_1000060_pt1 | contig 19381 bp, 18 predicted proteins | sample 714S315metaG_FD_183007 | JGI IMG/M metagenome (GOLD analysis project Ga0224556, IMG submission 183007) | Peat soil microbial communities from Stordalen Mire, Sweden - 717 S3 1-5 | ecosystem: Environmental > Terrestrial > Soil > Wetlands > Peat | place: Sweden: Norrbotten County, Stordalen Mire...
TAGGAGTTGGTCTTCACCGCGCGCACAGGGGGCAAGCAGGGGGCAAGAATGCACAAGTTCTCCCGCCGTCAGACTGTTGCATCGATCTTGGCCGCGGGCGCGAGTGCCGCCGTGCCCTCAACGCTTGCCGCACGTGACGACGGCTCCGCCGTGCATGTTTCCTTTCTTCTGGTCAACGATATCTACCGGATCGAAGAAAAAGACGGACGCGGCGGCATGGCGCGTTTCGCGGCAGTGGTAAAGGCGGAACGCGCCAGAGCGCTCGCCGAGAACTGCCATCTTATTTGCGTCCACGCCGGCGATACGCTGTCGCCGAGCTTGTTGTCGAGCTTCGACCAAGGCGCCCACATGGTCGATCTCTTCAATGATGTGGGACTCGATGCTTTCGTTCCCGGCAATCATGAGTTCGACTTCGGCAAGGAGGCTTATTTCAACCGGGTAAGCCAGGCCCGTTTCCCATTGGCGCCGCCTATGAAGCAACGGCGAGCGCCTCGCGTCCCGGCGATCTTGCCTTCGCGCCGACGATACCGGTGGTCCTTGCCAACGCCAAAAGCGCGCGCGCGGCGGGGGCCGATCTGGTGATCGCGATCGTGCATGCCGACAAGATGACAGGCACCGCTCTGATGAATTCGCATGCCGTCGATCTTGTGCTGTCTGGCCATAATCACGATCTGCATATTGATTTCGATGGCCGCACCGCGCTCGTCGAGTCCGAGCAGGACGCAAATTATGTCACGGTTGTCGACATTGATGTCACTCTAAAGCGGGGCGAAGCAAATCGCTCATGGTGGCCAAATTTTCGCGTCATCGATACCGCGAAGACCAGTTCCGATCCGGCGATGCTTGCCAAAGTCCAGATGTACAACGCCGGATTGAATCGGCTGTTCGACGTTGAGATAGCGACCCTTGCCACGCCTCTCGACAGCCGCGCGGAGGCTCTGCGCTCGGGGGAGTGTGCGATCGGCGATCTCTTTGCCGACGCGCTCCGCAAGGCTGCAATGGCCGACGTTGCCATTGTCAACGGAGGCGGCATCCGGGGGAATAGGATCTATCCGGCAGGCACCAGACTCTTGAAGCGCGATATCCTCGATGAGCTTCCTTTCGGCAACAAGACAATGGTGACAAATGTTCCGGGCAAAGCCCTTCTGGATGCACTTGAAAACGGGTTTTCTCAGATCGAGCGTTATGCGGGACGGTTTCCACAAGTTTCTGGGCTCTCCATTGTTGTCGATCCGGCGCCGCCGCCTGGGGCACGCGTGAAAACGGTGACAATCAACGGCGAGGCGCTCGACGTCAGCCGCGACTACAAGCTCGCAACCAATGATTTCATGGCGCTTGGCGGCGATGGCTATGGGATGCTCGCGGGCAAGACGCATGTGAGCGCGGATTCCGGCACCAGGCTTATCGCCCTCGATGTGATTGATTACATCGCGGCGGCGAAGCTGATCAACGCGAAGATCGAAGGAAGGATCGTGTTTCGATAGCGTTGCGCACGTCCTTCGCCCTAGGGCATGTCCCGAAAAAATGCTCGACTTTTTCGATAATGACATGCTCCAACTCTTTGAATCTGAGCGGGAAGCGCTCTAGCGGTTATTCCGAGCAGACCGCTGCCGGCGTGGCGGTTGCCCGGCATTTTTCTCTTGCGTTGAGCTTGTCACAACGAGCGGATAGAACTCGCACCGGTTGACTTAGACCATGATCGCTTCAAAAGGAATTGCTCATGGTCTCTATGTCTTTGTTTTGTCGCATGATCTTGTCCAGGGGTCATGCTCTAGAGACGAGAGCTGATGAACGAACCTGATCCTATCCCGCAGGACCAAGCGCAAGCGCGGGCGCAACAGCAAGCCGCGATCTTGATGCAGGCCCTGCCGCATATGTTGCACTATGACGAAGCGATCGTCGTCGTCAAATATGGCGGCCATGCCATGGGGGACGAGACGGTTGCGCGGGATTTCGCGCGCGACATGGTTTTGCTTGAACAGTCCGGGGTCAATCCTGTCGTCGTCCATGGCGGCGGCCCGCAGATCGGTGCGATGCTCGGCAAGCTCGGTATTAAGTCGGCGTTTTCGGATGGCCTGCGGATCACCGACAAGGCCACCATGGAAATTGTGGAGATGGTGCTGGCCGGTTCGATCAACAAGCAGATCGTCGGCTTCATCAATGCCGAAGGCGGCCGCGCGATCGGCCTTTGCGGCAAGGACGGTAATATGGTGATTGCGAGCAAGGTGGCGCGGATAAGCAATGACGTCGATCTTGGCTTCGTAGGCGAGCCGGCCAAGGTGGATAAGACCGTGCTCGATCAGGTGCTCGGGCGCGAGCTCATCCCCGTCCTCGCGCCGGTCGCGCAAGGCGAGGATGGCGAGACCTATAATGTCAACGCCGATACTTTTGCCGGCGCCATCGCTGGCGCGCTCAAGGCGAAGCGGCTGCTGTTGCTGACCGATGTGCCAGGCGTGCTTGACCGCGACAAGAATTTGATCAAGCAATTGTGCATCGATGAAATTCATGCGCTTATCGCCGACGGCACGATCACCGGCGGCATGATCCCGAAAGTCGAAACCTGTATCTATGCGCTGGAGCAGGGCGTCGAAGGAGTCGTTATTCTCGACGGCAAGATGCCCCATGCCGTGCTTATCGAGCTTTTGACCGATCACGGCGCCGGGACTCTGATTACACGGTGAACGACACGAGACCCTTTTTGAAAGATCTTTCTGGTGAGCCGCAAACGGAACCTGCCGGCGATGCCGCGCTAGAACCCGAGACGCAACCAGTTGCAAACGGCGAAACCGCATCTCTCGCCGATGCTGTATCGCACATCAACACCTGGGTCTTCGATCTCGACAATACACTTTATCCGGCCGATAGCGATTTGTGGCCGAAGATCGACCAGCGGATCACGCTGTTCCTGGCGCATCTTTTCGGGCTGGACGGCCTATCCTCGCGCGCCTTGCAAAAATATTATTATCAGCGCTACGGCACGACCTTGCGTGGTCTGATGGAGGAACATGACGTAGGCCCACATGATTTTCTCGATTTCACGCATGACATCGACCGCTCCTCGCTTCTTCCTAATCTTGCTCTCGCATCCGCGATCGCCGCCCTGCCTGGTCGCAAGCTTATTCTGACAAATGGCTCGCGCGAGCACGCCTTGCGGACCGCCGATGCGCTTGGCCTCAAGGCGATGTTCGAAGATATTTTTGACATTGCCGCAGCCGATTTCGTGCCGAAGCCCCAGGCTGCGACCTATGAACGATTCTTTGAAAGGCACATGGTCGATCCGGCGCAGGCTGTTATGTTCGAGGACCTTGCGAGAAATCTCATTATTCCCCATGAAAGGGGAATGACGACCGTGCTTGTCGTTCCCAAGCCAGGGCAAATGGATCATCGCGACGCCTTCGAGATTACCAGCGAGGCCGTGCCGCCACATATCGATTTCGTGACAAGCGATCTTGCGCTGTTCTTGATGGCCCTCTTCCAGGACACGTCCGGCGGGACTGACGTCTAGGTAGCAGGATCGCCTCAAGATGAATCGCTGATGGTCACTATCTTTTTGTTTTGTCCTATGATCTTTTCCAAAACGTCTGCAACTTTTCGGGACTTGCTTCAACGCTTTGAATTTGAGCGATTCCTTCTCGATCACGCGATTCCACGTGGAGGGCAAACGCTCTAGGAGCCATTTCCAACCGCGCGCGGCCATCAAAACTGTGCCTCACTGACTTTACCTCTTACCGGAGACTTCGATGGACGATCTCGAAACAATTATCGACGCCGCTTTCGAGGATCGCGCCAATGTCGATACAAGGACGCAAGGTGAGGTCCGCGAGGCCGTCGAAGCGGCCTTGCAGCTTCTCGACACGGGCAAACTCCGCGTCGCGGAAAAGATCGAAGGCGCGCCTGGGCCCAGTTCCTGGAAGGTCAACCAGTGGCTGAAGAAAGCCGTGCTTCTGTCGTTTCGTCTGAACGAGATGGCGCTGATTCCGGGCGGGCCTGGCGGCTCGTCCTGGTGGGATAAGGTGCCGTCGAAGTTCACCGGCTGGGGCTCCGAGCAACATGCCGCCGCTGGATTCCGGTCGGTGCCCAACTGCGTGGTGCGGCGCTCGGCCTATATTGCGCCGGGGGTGGTCTTGATGCCGTCCTTTGTGAATCTCGGCGCTTATGTCGATAGCGGCACGATGGTCGATACTTGGGTCACCGTTGGCTCCTGCGCGCAAATCGGCAAGAATGTGCATCTTTCCGGGGGGGTTGGCATCGGCGGGGTGCTAGAGCCCCTGCAGGCCAATCCGACGATCATCGAAGACGATTGTTTCATCGGCGCCCGTTCGGAAATCGTTGAGGGTGTGATTGTCGGCCAGGGTTCGGTGATCTCGATGGGGACATTCATTTCCGCCTCGACAAAGATCGTCGACCGGACAACCGGGGAGGTGCGCGTGGGCTTCGTGCCGCCCTATTCGGTGGTGGTTTCGGGTAATCTGCCGGGCAAAGCCTTGCCTTCTGGCGCGCCCGGTCCCTCGCTTTATTGCGCAGTGATCGTGAAAACCGTGGACGCCCAGACCCGCTCGAAAACCGCGATCAACGAATTGTTGAGGGACTGATGGCGGCGTCTTTCGCGGAACACGCCGGGCGGTTCGGATTCCGCACCGATCAAGGCCGGATCGACGCCAAGACATGGCGGCAGGGCACGGCGTTTTTGGCCGTGCCGCTCGCTGTTTTGACCCTAATCTGGCTTCTATTGGCACCGTTTGCAGAGCATGATCTCGCCAAAACGCCGTTCCTGGCGTGGGGCATCATAGCCACCTATGTCTATCTTTTGTTTTACGCTTTCGCGATCCTGTTGATCGCCATTTGTCATTACAATCTTAGCGTGAAACGCTGGCGCGACCGGGGCTGGCGATTTGCTGGAGCGCTGGCGGGATTGCTGCCCCTCGCCGCGCTGATCAGCGGCGCTGCGCATTGGTTGCAGCCGCGCGTGGCCGAGGTCATACCCTTTTGGTATGTTGCGGGCGTCGATGCGGTACTCCTGGCGGTCATCGCCTGGAACGCGGTGGAACTTGGCTTTTTTGAGAGCCGCGAGCCTTAATCGGTGTTCAAGAGCATTTTCACGCGAAGTGGATATCGGTTCGCGTCAAGAAAATGCGACAAAACAAAGATCTAGCGCGGCCGAGTTTGATTTTCTGCCGAGAATCGGTTCCCACTGCGCCTCAAAATGCTCTAAGACGGGCAAACAAACTGGCGAGCCCTAGCGATCATGACCACGCCTTCCCGTCTCGAAACCCTGGCCGATCTTCGAATCGAGATCGATCGCATCGACGCGGCGCTTCACCAGCTGTTGATGGAGCGCGGCGAGATCATCCATCGGCTCATCGAAGCCAAGGCGCGGCAGGGCGGCGGCTTGGCGTTCCGGCCGGGCCGCGAGGCCGACATGATGCGGGCCCTCGTCTCCCGCCATCAGGGCCTGCTGCCGCTCGACACCGTTGAGAGCATTTGGCGGATCATCATCTCGACTTTTACCTTTGTCCAGTCGAACTACAGCGTGCATGCCGATATTTCCGGCGGCGATGCCGCAATGCGCGATTGCTGCCGGTTCCACTTCGGCTTTACCGTCCCTTACGTGACACACCCCAATGCCGCGCAGGTCATCGAGGCTGTGGCCAAATCGGGCGGCGATCTCGGCGTCGTGCGGGTGGACACCGCGGAGGGGCCTTGGTGGCATGATCTCGCAGGACCCGGAGCGCCGAAGATCATCGCCAGGCTGCCCTTCGTCGAGCGGCTGGATCATCCCGCCGGAACGCCCGTTTTCATCATCGCCCAGCCGCTCGCCGAAGCGGCGGTGCGCGATGTGGTTCTTTATGATGTGACGATTCCGAATGGGGGGGACAGTCTCCTTCCCAACCCTCATGCGCCCCAGCTGGAAATTCTTGATAGCTTTAAAACCACGGCCGGTCTTTGTCTGATGATCGCGACGGACGCTGGCGCCGGTCTCGATACATGGCGCGAAACTCTTACCCGTTCCGGTGCTGCCGAACCACTTGTGACCGAAATCGGCAGCCACGCGGCGCGTTTCGATGCGAGCGGCGTCCAAAAGGTGGCGGCGCAATGATTTTGTTCCGGAGTTTTCTTGGATGATCAAAATCGCGACGACCGGAATTGACCCCCGGCCGCAGCCGCGCCCCGGCGTGCTCGGGATCGACCCTTATGTTCCAGGCCAAAGCTCGGCGCCCGGCGCCGCCAGGATTTTCAAGCTTTCGGCGAACGAGACGCCGCTCGGGCCTTCGCCCCGCGCCCGCGAAGCCTTGCGTGGCTTTGCCGATCGTCTCCAGGATTATCCGGACGGGGCCGCCACCGCCTTGCGCGAGGCGATCGGCGCAAGGCATGGGCTCGACCCCGAACGCATTGTCTGCGGCAACGGCTCGGATGAAATCATCCATCTGCTCGCCACCGCCTATATCGGTCCGGGCGATGAAGGCATTTTTACCCAGCATGGTTTTCTCGTCTATAGGATCGCCATTCTTGCCGCGGGCGGCGTTCCCATCGTCGCGGACGAAAACAATCTGACCGCCGACGTCGAGACCATTCTTGCCAAGGTCGGGCCAAAGACCAAGATGGTCTTCCTCGCCAATCCGAACAATCCGACCGGCACTTATCTGCCGTTCGCCGAGGTCAAGCGCCTCGCCTTGAGCTTGCCAAGCCATGTCCTGCTCGTTCTCGACGCGGCCTATGCCGAATATGCAACACGCGCGGATTATGCGTCCGGCGAGGCGCTTGTCTCGGACAGTGAAAACGTCGTGATGACGCGCACTTTCTCGAAGATATACGGTCTTGCCGGGATCCGGCTCGGCTGGGGTTATGCGCCGCTAGATGTGTGCGGCGCGATCAATCGCATTCGCGGGCCGTTCAACACCAATGGCGGGGCAATCGCAGCTGGGGTCGCGGCGCTGGAGGATCGAAGCCATATTGCAAAAGCGATCGCCCATAACGAGACCTGGCTTGCCTGGCTTACCCGTGAAATTTCCGCGCTCGGGCTCAAGATCACGCCGAGTGCCGGTAATTTTCTGCTTTTGCATTTCAATGGCGAGATGCAGGCACGGGCGGCGGACCGCTTCCTCTTGGGTAGGCGCTTGATCCTGCGCGCGGTTGGCGCCTATGGGCTGCCTCAATGCTTGCGGCTCACCGTCGGCACCGAGGAAGCGAACCGTCTCGTCGTCGAGGCGCTTAAGGATTTCGTCACTTTCGAGAGCCGCGCGCGTGCCTGATGGTCTCGGGGGTCCCTTGAGCGAGCCCGTGTTCCAGCGCCTCGCGCTCATCGGCATGGGGTTGATTGGCTCCTCCTTGGCGCTTGTGTGCCGGCGCAAAGGGCTCGCGCGCGAGATCATTGCCTCGGACATTTCACCCGCCGTCCGCGTGACTGTGGCCAAACTCGCACTCGCTGATCAGGTCGCGGAAACCGCGGCGGCGGCGGTCGCGGGCGCGGATCTTGTCATCCTTTGCGCCCCCGTTGGCGCAATGGGGACGATCGCGCAGGAGATCTCGCCCTATCTGGAGCCGGGCGCAATCTTATCCGATGTCGGTTCGGTCAAGGCTTCGATCGTCAAGGCGATCACACCGCATCTGCCCGCGAGCGTGCATTTTGTTCCGGCCCATCCCGTGGCTGGAACCGAGCAATCAGGTCCCGAGGCCGGGTTTTCGACGCTTTTTCTGAATCGCTGGAGCATATTGACGCCGCCGGAGGGGACCGATCCCAAGGCCGTCGCCCGCCTCGCGGCTTTTTGGACCGGAGCTGGCGCGAATGTCGAAATCATGCAGGCCGCGCATCACGATCTGGTGCTGGCGATCACCAGCCATGTGCCGCATCTCATTGCCTACAATATCGTCGGCACCGCCGCTGACGTCGAAGAAGTGACGCGATCCGAAGTCATCAAGTTTTCCGCCGGAGGGTTTCGTGACTTCACCCGGATCGCCGCCTCCGATCCGACGATGTGGCGCGATGTTTTTCTCAACAACAAGGAAGCGGTGCTCGAAATGCTCGGCCGGTTCAACGAGGATCTCAGCGCGCTTCAGCGCATGATCCGCAATGGCGACGGCGATGGCCTTTTCGAGCTTTTCACACGGACCCGGGCGATCCGGCGCGGCATTATTGAGCAAGGCCAGGAAACCGCAGCTCCGGATTTCGGCCGCCGGGCAGGAGAAACTTGACAAGATCTCCCTCCCGAGTCCGCTTACGACATCAATAGAGCGGTGGAATTTGGATCGATGTGCGGACAGGGCCGATCGACACAAAACCTTCTGAAAGAGTGACCGGCAGACGCAACCGCCCGGGGATATCGCTGCCCCTGCCGAACAGTCCCGACAGGACCTGGCCCGCGGTGATGAGGCCGGGATCGATATTCAGTTGGCGAAATGCATTAGAGAGCCCGGCGAATTCCGCGTTGAGTTTGCCCGCTGGACGATGCTGATCATCAAGATCAAGGCCGCCCTTGGCTTCAAATTGAATGCCGCCGCTTGTCAGCCGCACGGTGGCGAGATCGACGTGACCGTTGGCTAGGCGCCATTGTTCGAGAAAATCGGGAAGCGATTCCGCGCTGCCAATCCCAATTTGCGAGATCGTGCCTTCGACCTGCACCCAAAGGGGAAGTTGCGAATCCAAAAGGTTGTTGATCGCCGGAACTGAGCCGTCGTTGAAAGAAAACGTGAAATCATAAGACTTGTCTTGCCGGTCTGGCGACAAGGATATGGAGCTGTGAAATTCCTCGAATCCTCCGTCGAGCAAGTCCATGGTCCCCGCTTTCGCTTCAACCTTGACCTTGGTGCCGGCGACGGCGACTCGCTGATAGGCGCGTGGGGGGCCTTCAAGCTCGATATAAAGCTCGTCCCAGCGCACAGTCATATCGATCGTGCCATCGCTGGATTTCGCAGTAAATGGCGGCTCTATTTTGGCCAGCAAATTGTCGTTGCGCAGAAGCGGCGAGGTGGCGCGAAATCCACCCACGGTTCCCGTCAATGTCTTGTCAATGATTGTGCCTTGGAAGAGCAGATTGGTGCAGGAAACTTCGACGGTAAAAGGAAAACCGCCGATTTTCTGATCGGGACAGGTCCAGTTGCGTCCAGCCTGGGCTTCATGCGTCATCCAATTTGTGACGGCAGCCGCTGTCTGACGTGATACGAAATACCAGAATATCGACCACCCTACGACGATTGTCAGGAGCACGGCGCCAGGCACAAACACCAAATAATAGGCGGTCGAGCGATGCTTTATCTCTTTTTTTGTCGATGGCATGGTTTCCTCCCGGAGAGCGGATCGGCCGAGTACTTCCTCAGGCCGAGCCCCCTGTCTAAGCTCGGCATGGATGAACTTGGCTTTTCTCATCGCACGCCTTCGCTTATATCGCGGCGGACAGCGAAGCAAATTTCCTCAATCACAATCGATCTTGCCCCGGTCGCGGCTGGCACGCCCCATATGAGGGTGTTTCATTTCGCGAAAAGGCCAGGAACATCCTAGGGACGCTCATGGCGCCGGCCGTAGAGGGGAGCCACGGCGGACGGATTTGATTTTCCAAACAAAATGCGGAAAAGTTCATGCGAGCCAGCGTCTTTATGGCGGTTGACGATCGCCGCTGGTGCATGATTTGCAGGAGGTCATAAATCGTATATTGTCCGGCTTTAGCGAGTACCCATGCGCCGAATTCGCCGTTTACTCGTCGCTAATCGTTCCGAAATTGCGATTCGGGTGTTCCGCGCCGCAACCGAACTTGGAATTGGGACGATCGCGATCTTCGCCGAAGAGGATAAGCTTTCGCTGCACCGCTTCAAGGCGGACGAAGCCTATCAGGTCGGCGTCGGCAAAGGGGCCCTTGAAGCCTATCTATCGATCGAAGAGGTGATCCGGGTCGCCAAGGAAGCCAAGGCCGACGCGATCCATCCCGGTTACGGCTTTCTTTCCGAGAGTCCAGAATTCGCGGACGCTTGCGCGGCGGCTGGCATTATCTTCGTCGGGCCTAGTCCGCAGACCATGCGCGATCTCGGCAACAAGGTAGCAGCGCGCAATATAGCGATTTCCTGTGGCGTACCGGTCATGCCCGCAACGCCGCCCCTGCCGGATGATCCGGAGGAAGTGAAGCGCCTCGCACGCGATATCGGCTACCCGCTCATGCTCAAGGCTTCCTGGGGCGGCGGCGGCCGCGGCATGCGGCCAATCGAGGGCGAGGACAAGCTTCTCGATTCCATAATGAGCGCCAAGCGGGAGGCAAAGAGCGCCTTTGGCAAGGACGAGGTCTATCTCGAAAAATTGGTGCGCCGGGCGCGCCATGTCGAAGTCCAGATTCTCGGCGACACGCACGGCAACCTTGTGCATCTCTTCGAGCGCGATTGCTCGATCCAGCGCCGTAACCAGAAGGTAGTGGAGCGCGCCCCCGCTCCCTATCTCGACGATGCATCGCGCCTTGCCCTTTGCGAGGCCGCGCTACAACTTGGTCGCGCGGCCCATTATGCGGGAGCCGGCACGGTCGAATTCTTAATGGATGCGGAGTCCGGCGCGTTCTATTTCATCGAGGTCAATCCGCGCATCCAGGTCGAGCACACCGTGACGGAAGTGGTCACCGGTCTCGACATCGTGAAGGCACAGATCCGTATCGCCGAAGGCAAGCGCATTGGCGTGCCGGAAGAGACGGGTATACCGCCGCAGGAGTCCATTCGCCTGTCTGGCCATGCCTTGCAGTGCCGGATCACGACGGAAAACCCTGAAAACAATTTCATACCCGATTATGGCCGCATCACCGCTTATCGCGGCGCGATGGGCTTTGGCATACGCATCGATGGCGGCACCGCCTATTCCGGCGCCGTAGTGACCCGTTTCTACGATCCCTTGCTCGAAAAAATCACGGCTTGGGCGCGGACACCCGAAGAAGCGATACGCAGAATGGATCGCGCGCTTCTCGAATATCGCATTCGCGGCGTCGCCACCAATCTCGCCTTCCTGCATAATATCATTAACCATCCGCGATTCATTGCCAGCGATTACACAACGCGGTTCATAGACGAGACTCCGTCCTTATTCGATTTCAAGAAACGCAAGGACCGCGCGACCAAACTCCTGACCTTCATCGCCGAAGTGACAGTGAACGGCCACCCGGAAACCAAGGACCGCGCACGGCCCCCGGCCACGGCGCGCGAGCCGGTGGTGCCGCAATTTCCACTCATCCCAATCCGAGATGGGACGCGCCAATTACTAGAAAAGCTCGGCGCGAAACATTTCGCCGAGTGGATGCGGGGCGAGAGCCGCCTGCTTGTGACCGACACCACTATGCGGGACGCCCATCAATCGCTGCTCGCGACGCGCATGCGCACGAAAGACATCGCGGCGGCGGCCGGCGTCTATGCCAAGGGGCTGCCGCAATTGCTATCGCTCGAATGCTGGGGCGGTGCCACTTTCGATGTCGCGATGCGGTTTCTTTCCGAAGATCCCTGGGAGCGTCTCGCGCTCGTGCGAGAGGGGGCGCCAAATCTCCTGACGCAGATGTTGTTGCGCGGCGCCAATGGTGTTGGCTACACCAATTATCCAGACAATGTGGTGAAATATTTTGTCCGCCGCGCAGCCGCTGGGATCGATCTTTTCCGTATTTTCGATTGCCTCAACTGGGTTGAGAACATGCGCGTCGCAATCGACTCGGTTTGCGAGACAGGCAAACTCGCCGAGGGGGCGATCTGTTACACAGGCGACATTCTCGATCCCAACCGGGCCAAATATTCTCTCAACTATTACGTCGGCGTCGCCAAAGAGCTGGAGCGGGCAGGCTGCCATATCCTCGCGATCAAGGATATGGCAGGTCTCCTGCGGCCATCGGGCGCGCGCGTGCTGGTCAAGGCGTTGCGCGAGGCTTGCGGTCTGCCGTTGCACTTGCACACGCATGATACTTCGGGGATCTCGGCTGCAACTGTTCTCGCAGCGGCCGACGCCGGAGTCGACGCCGCCGATGCGGCAGTCGATACAATGTCGGGCACGACATCGCAGCCCTGCCTTGGTTCGATCGTGAAGGCGCTGCGTCACAGCGATCGCGACACAGGCCTCGATTCGGCGGTGATTCGCCAGCTCAGTGCATACTGGGAGGCCGCGCGCGGGCAATATGCAGCCTTCGAGAGCGACCTTAAGACGGGCACCGCGGAGGTTTATCTGCACGAAATGCCGGGCGGCCAGTTCACCAATCTCAAGGAACAGGCGCGCGCGCTCGGCCTCGATAAACGCTGGGACAAAGTTGCCACGGCCTATCGCGCGGCGAACGATCTCTTTGGCGACATCATTAAGGTGACGCCATCGTCGAAGGTTGTCGGCGACATGGCGCTTATGATGGTCAGCCAGGATTTAACGCCAGAAGATGTTCTCGATCCCAAGCGGGATATCGCTTTCCCGGCTTCCGTCGTCGACATGCTGAGGGGCGATCTCGGACAGCCGCCGGGGGGGTGGCCGAAGGCCTTGCAGGCGAAAGCACTGAAGGGCGAAAAGCCGATTACTGTGCGGCCCGGTTCGCTGCTCGCGCCGGCAGATCTTGCCGCTGCACGGGCCAGTGCCGAAAAGGCCTGTGGCCGGCAGCTGAGCGATGACGAACTTGCCTCCTATCTTATGTATCCAAAGGTATTTGTCGAATTCGCAACCATGATCCGCCGTTACGGCCCGGTTTCCGTGCTGCCGACGCCCGTGTTTTTCTATGGCATGCAGCCGGGCCAAGAGATGGCCATAGAGATCGAGCCGGGCAAAACGCTCGTGCTCGTTTTGATGACAATAGGCGCGACCGACGAGGAAGGGCAGGTCAAGGTTTTCTTCGAGCTAAACGGCCAGCCAAGGATCATCTGGGTGCGCAATCTCGATGCGGCGGTGAAAACCGTCGCGCGGCGCAAGGCCGAGGAAGGCAATGAGTCGCATGTTGCAGCGCCCATGCCGGGTTCGGTCTCGACCATCGCCGTACGGTTGGGCCAGGACGTGAAGACAGGCGATGTGGTCGCCACCTTGGAAGCCATGAAGATGGAGACCGTGCTTCACGCGCCGCGCGACGGGAAGATCGCAGAAATTCTGGTGACGCCGGGCCAGCAGATCGACGCGAGGGACCTCTTGATGCGGCTGGAATAGCCGTCATTCTCTTGCAAGCGCCGCGTCCTCTTGGGGGTAATCGCCAAGCCGGAACACGGGCGGTAAGTGGGAAATGCGCTGTGATTGCAATTCCTCTGGCGATTCCTCTTGCACGAGCGCCTTTGCGATAACAGAGTTGAGATTATCGAATCGGGTGACACTCGCGAGGAGTTCATGCTTGCAATCCCAGGAAAAGCCTGTGGCGAATGCAGTTTCTGTTGCAAGGTTCTTGAAATCACCGAACTCACGAAATCCGCCGGCAAATTGTGCGAACATTGTCTTAGCTCAGGTTCCGGCGGCTGCGGGATCTATGCGTCAAGACCGCAGGTTTGCCACGATTACGAGTGCTTGTGGAAGGGCGACCGGCACATGAGCCCGCGTTTGCGCCCGGATCGCACCGGCACGATATTGATGGAAGATCCCGATTCCGATGAATACCACGCCGTCTGCGATCCCGAAAAACCATTCGCTTGGCTGACGCCGATTGTCTTCAAACATCTTGTCGCAATGGCGAAAAGCGGGCGGATTGTCGTCGCCAAGGCGGGGTTGAAATCCTGGCGAATTCGCGCCAATGGGCAATGGGGTCCCTACGTTTGAATCGTTGCCAAACCCGTTTTCGCATGAGATCCAACAAAGAAATCCCGAAACTCACCTTGCCTCCCAGGAAAATCCTTGTATAAAGCGCGCTTCGCGGCTTCGGCCGGGGGCTGAACGGGAACCCGCTGTGCGGGCAGGATCTTTCGATCCGTATTCCCGGTGTCTCCGCCTTCGTTTGCTGATCGAGCCTTTCCCGGCTCGAAGGGCTCGGCGCCGGGCGTGCGATGATTGTAAAGAGGAAAGGCAGGCCAATGGCGCTCTATGAGCACATCTATTTGGCGCGTCAGGATATTTCCGCCCAGCAGGTGGAAGCGCTGACGGCGCAATTTAAAGCCGTCATCGAATCCTTCGGCGGCAAAGTTGAGAAAGTGGAATATTGGGGCGTAAAATCCCTCGCCTACCGGATCAAGAAGAACCGCAAGGCGCATTTTTCTTTTTTGAATATCGACGCTCCTCCCGCTGCGCTCACCGAAATGGAGCGGCAGATGGGCATCAATGAAGACATCATCCGCTTCATGACGATCCGCGTCGAAGCCCTAGAGCAGGGCCAATCGGTGATGATGCGCAAGCGCGACGATGACGACCGTGGCGATCGCCCGGATCGGGGTGACCGCGGCCGCGGCCCACGCCCCGAGCGCAGTGATCGAGGTCCAAGGCGGCCGCGCGACGACGCTATGGCTAACGAGGAGGCAAGCTTCTGATGACAACCGCCGCCGCGCCCCGCAGGCCTTTTTTCCGCCGCCGCAAAACCTGTCCGTTTTCCGGCCCCAACGCGCCTAAGATCGATTATAAGGACACCCGCCTCCTTTCGCGCTACATTTCAGAGCGCGGAAAGATTGTCCCCTCGCGCATTACCGCCGTTTCGGCAAAGAAGCAGCGCGAGCTGGCAAAGGCGGTTAAACGCGCCCGGTTTCTCGGGCTATTGCCTTATGTAATCCGCTGATTTGGTGCCCGGCACCGGCCGGGCATCCGCTTGCAGGATATTTCCACCAAGGTGGAATTGTTCTATATCCATGACTCACGAACTACGCACATCGTCGGCCGCGCGGTGAGGCTGCGTGGATTTGTGGGGATGCAGGAGACTTAACCTCTCGCGCCGCCCAAACCGCCGCCTTACAAGCGGTACAGCAAGGCATGATGAAGAAGCGCCTCCAAAGACTGGGCCCAGCCGCCGCCATAGGAATCGGGGCGGGAATTGCGGCCGCTGTGTTATGCAGCCTTGCCAGCCGGGGGACTATTCCCGCGGCTGTTCTCGCCAATCTTGCGCCGCTTCCCATCATGATCGCGATGCTTGGATATGGCGCCATCGCTGGGGCCGTGGCGGTTGTCTCGGCTACGCTCACCGTTTCCGTGCTCTATTATGTGCAGCAGAAACTCGGGAATCTCGATACCGCGGCGCTCGCCGGCCTGACTTTCGCTTTCTTCCTTGGGTTGCCAGCTTTTTGGCTAAGCCTCCTCTCGGTCTTGAGCCGGGTGAAGGGAAGTCCTAATTGGGTTGTAACGACCCGGGTAGGCAGCTTCTTTGCCCGCGAATATTGTCCGCTTGAACGCGTTCTTTCTTATGCCACGTCCGTGTGCGCCACCATAGGGGTCGCAATCGCGATATACGTCAGCTCTCTCTATGGCGGGTTCGACTTGGCGCTTGAGCGGTTGAGCGCCGATATTACTCCTTTCGTCGAGCAGCTGATTGGCCCCAAGATGCAGCTTCCAGCCGGCGTCGATGCGCGTGGTTTGGCGCGAGCCACAGTTTTGGCGGCGGCGCCGATGGTGGCGGGTTGCAGCCTCATCATGCTGATGCTCAATCTTTGGCTAGCCGGTCGCGTGGCTCAGCTCTCCGGACAACTTCCCCGCCCATGGCCTGACATAGCCTGGGAGTTGCGGCTGCCGCGGATCTATCTTTTGGTATTCGGCGCCGCTTCCGCGATAGGCCCCTATATCGGCGGCCTCCCCGGCCTCATTGTCATCATTGTCGCGGTGACGCTCGGCATCGCCTATGCGCTGTTAGGACTGGCTGTAGCGCATTATTTGCCACGCGGATCGAGCTTCCGGATTCCCCTGCTCATTGCGATTTATCTTGGCCTCGCCGTCCCGGTGACATGGTTGGTATTTCTCCTTGGGTTGGTCGTGGTCGGCATTCTTGACGCTGCTTTCTCTTTGCGGGATCGTAAGAAAAAGGCAGCTTTGCCGAAACCCTGAAAACATCAATTCTAACACAATTCAAAGGGTCACATCATTATGGAAGTAATTTTGCTCGAACGTGTCGGCAAACTCGGTCAAATGGGAGATAGCGTCCGCGTGAAGGATGGCTACGCCCGCAATTTCCTGCTGCCCGGCGGCAAAGCCCTGCGCGCGACGGAGGCAAATAAAACCCGCTTCGAAAGTCAGCGGGCCCAGCTCGAAACCCGCAATCTCGAATCGCGGGGCGAGGCAGCGACCGTAGCCGAAAAACTTACCGGCCAAGTGTTTGTCATCATCCGCCAAGCGGGCGAGACAGGTCATCTCTATGGTTCGGTCTCGCCGCGTGACATTGCCACTGCGGTCACGGATGGCGGCTTCAGTGCCAATCGCAATCAGATCGTCCTGAAAACACCCATCAAATCGTTAGGACTACACGAAGTCCCCGTGCATCTTCATCCAGAAATCGAAGCTCTGATAACCGTGAATGTCGCCCGCTCCACTGCAGAAGCCGAACGCCAGGCCAAAGGGGAAGCGCTTAATGTCGTCGAGGAGGCGAGCATGGATGATCTTGGCCTCGAAGTCGGCGCTGCGCTTGCCGACGCGGAAGGCAGCCTCGGAGAGCCGTAGAGTGTCACGCGAAGCGGGCACCGGTTCGCCGTCCGAAAATGATCAAAGTCTTTGAATGAGAGCGGTTTCGAAGGGTGCGTGTCGACACGCAAGCTGAAATCGCTCTTGATCTCACGTGCCGCGTTCCACCAGCAGTTTCGCGATCGCGGCGCGCAGATCGCCAATGCCATCGCTATTCAGCGAGGACGTGAACACCACCTCCGGAAAAGCGGCCGGACGTTTGGCGATGAGGTCGTGGGTAGCGGCGAGGCGGCCTTCTCGCTCGCTAGCCCTCACTTCATCCTGCTTTGTCAAGACGATCTGATAGGACACGGCTGATCGATCAAGAAGATCGAGCATCTCGATGTCGATTGGTTTTGCGCCATGGCGGCCATCGATGAGAAGGAACACGCGCAGCAAAGATGCCCTGCCGCGCAAAAAATCCTCGATTAAACGGCTCCAGGACGCAACCTTTTCCTTTGACGTGGCCGCGTAGCCATAGCCAGGCATATCTACGAGGCGCAACTTCGCGTTGTCGGCGCCGCCAAGAGCAAAAAAATTAAGTTCGCGCGTGCGCCCCGGTGTATTTGAGGTTCGCGCCAAGGTTTTCCGATTGGTCAGCGCATTGAGGAGCGAGGATTTTCCGACGTTCGACCGCCCAGCAAAGGCGATTTCCGGCGTGCCAGGCGGCGGCAATTGGGAGGCTTCTGCCGCTGCCCATATAAAAGCGCATTCCCCGGCGAAAAGCCTGCGGCCCATCTCCACAAAGTCCGGCCGGGCAGTGGCGGACTCCTTCACGCCGCCCGGACTCAGGTTGTTGCTTTCTTGCGGAACATGCCGGTCAAATTGTCCCAAAGTTCGATCTTGACGCCGGCCCGCTTCATGATTGTCGTTTGCTGAATGACCGACAAAAGATTATTCCAGCTCCAATAGATGACGAGGCCAGAGGCGAAGGTGCCAAGCGTGAACGTGAAGATAACCGGCATCCAGGTGAAGACCTGCTTTTGCACCGGATCGGCTGGTTCCGGGTTCACCTTCATCTGCAGGAACATCGTGATTCCCATGAAGAGGGGCCAGGCACCAATCGCCAGATAGGGGCCGAACACCGGAATCAGAGTGGGATCAAAGGGAATGAGGCCAAACAGATTGAAGACGTTGGTCGGGTCGGGCTTCGACAAATCCTTGATCCATCCGAAAAACGGCGCCTGCCGCATCTCGATCGTAAGGACGAGCGTCTTGTAGAGCGCGAAGAATACCGGAATCTGGATCATCACCGGCACGCAGCCGGAGAGCGGATTGATCCTTTCGCGCTTGTAAAGCGCCATGACTTCCATCTGCTGCTTATGCTTGTCGTCGGGAAAGCGGTCGCGGATCGCCAGGATCTGGGGCTGCACCGCCTTCATCTTGGCCATCGCCATATAGCTGCGGTTGGCGAGCGGGAAGAAGATTGCCTTGACCAAAACCGTGATGATGAGGATCGCAACGCCGAAGTTGCCGACAAACTTGTAAATAAAGTCGAGCACCCGGAACATCGGTTTGGTGATAAAATAAAACCAGCCCCAGTCGATCAGAAGGTCGAACTTTTCGATTCCCAAACTGTTTCGGTACTTGTCGAGCGTATCGGTCTCCTTGGCACCGGCAAATACCCGGGACGTAAATTCGCTTGAAGCCCCAGGTGCGAGTGTCTTTGCGTCAGTGTTGACAAAACCTGACTGAAAATCCGGGGGCGAACCGACCACTCCCGAAAAGCTCGCCTCCACGGCATCGTTCTGATCTGGAATGACGGCCGCGGCCCAATATTTGTCGGTAATGCCTAGCCAGCCGCCGGTGCCGGAGAAGCTCTTCGTTCCGCGATCTTCCTTTTCGATCTTGTCATACTTTATTTGCTGGACGCCGGAATCGCCGATCACTCCGACAAATCCTTCGTGCAGGACCGAATAGCCGGCGGATTCGCCCCTTCCGTGCCGCTTGACGAAGGCAAAGGGGTGGATGGAAACCGGCTGCGCGGACTTGTTCTCAACGCTATCGGTCACCGTGAACATGTAACGGTCATCGATTGCGATTTTGCGGTGAAAGACGAGGCCCTGGCCATTATCGTAAGTGAGCGTCAGTGGGGAGGATTCGGTGAGCGTCTCACGATCGGCTTGCCACAGCGTATCGTGTCCGGGCAGGACGAGGTTCGAGCCAGGATCGGTGAGGAAACCCGTCTCGACGTAATAAGGCGCCGGCGAATCCGCCGGCGAGAGCAAGACGATATGCGGACTATTGGGATCGACCGTTTCGCGATAATTTTTAAACGAAACGTCGTCGATCCGCGCTCCTTTGAGCGCAATCGATCCATAAATGGCAGGCGCGTCGAGTTTGATCCTCGGGCTCTCCGCCAAGGCATCTGCACGGGTGATTTGCGGAACCGGTTCGGCGGCCGGTGCCGGGGCGCTGGAACCAGTTGCTGAAGGGGAATTGCCCGCCTGCGGCGCTGATTGTTGCGAACCGGGCGCTGGCTTTGGATGCATTTGGGCTTGGCGCTGGCGCTCCTTTTCGAGCTGCGGACCGGCATAAAATGCTTCCCAGCCGAGGACGACAAGTATCGACAGACAGGTCGCTAGAATGATGTTCTTGGTTTCCTGGGTCATCCCTTGGGTGTCCTGCCTTTTAAACTCTTGCGGCGTACCTCACCCGTGCCTTCAGAGACGGGAGCGTTGCAGCCATGATCTGGACGAATTGGCGGTGGGTTTTTGCGGGTATCGATCTTGCCGAGTGCTCGTACGAGTTCTGCCTGCAAGCTCCGGAAGGACATACTGAGCGCTTCGGGCCTTGCGAGGATTACATAATCATGACCTGGCCGTGCCGGAAGAGGTTTGAGCAGCCGCAACGCTTCTTTGAGACGCC
>Ga0224556_1000062_pt1 | contig 19349 bp, 15 predicted proteins | sample 714S315metaG_FD_183007 | JGI IMG/M metagenome (GOLD analysis project Ga0224556, IMG submission 183007) | Peat soil microbial communities from Stordalen Mire, Sweden - 717 S3 1-5 | ecosystem: Environmental > Terrestrial > Soil > Wetlands > Peat | place: Sweden: Norrbotten County, Stordalen Mire...
AGGATCGCGCAGGGGAGTAGTCTCGGCGTCCACCTCGGCTTTGTGCTTGCCTACGTTGGCCGACTTGATGACATTCAGGCCCTCGGCATAAGCGGCCATGATGCCGTACTCGATGCCGTTGTGCACCATCTTGACGAAGTGGCCGCCACCGTTCGGGCCGCAGTGCAGGTACCCTTCTTCAGAGGTGCCGCCGGCTTTTTCGCGTCCGGGAGTGCGATCGATGTTGCCTATGCCCGGGGCGAGGGTCTTGAAGATGGGATCGAGGTACTGCACGGCCTTGTCCGGGCCTCCGATCATCATGCAGTAGCCGCGCTCCAGGCCCCAAACGCCGCCACTGGTGCCGACGTCGACATAGTTGATGCCCTTGGGCGCGAGTTCTTTGGCACGGCGGATATCGTCGATGTAATAGGAGTTGCCGCCGTCGATGAGGATGTCACCGGACTCCAGGTACGGAACTATGCCGGCGATGGTCTCGTCCACCACAGCGGCGGGAACCATCAGCCAGACCGCGCGCGGCTTTTTCAGCTTCTTGGCGAAGTCCTGCAAGGAAGAGGAGCCGACGGCTTTTTCCTTCACCAGTTCTTCCACCGATTTGGGGAACACATCGTAGACCACGCATTCGTGTCCCGCCTTCATGAGGCGTCGCACCATGTTGGCGCCCATTCGTCCTAGACCTACCATTCCTAGTTGCATCGCTCGCTCCTGTTGCAAAAAATTATGTCCAGCTCGTCTAACCCTCTTCTACACGCCCTGGGTCAGCACCATACTCTTCGACTCGATTACTTTCATCAGTTCATTCCACGAGTCGGAAAACGCCTTGGCTCCCTCAGTCTGCAATTGGGCTGCAAGCGCATCCACATCGACGCCAATTTTCGCAAACCGAGCTATTACGTCCTCGCAGTCGCCGCCATCTAGTGGCATCGCCTGTCCCAGCTCCCCGTGGTCGGCGAAGGCCTTCAGCGTCGCCTCCGGCATAGTATTCACGGTGTTGGGCGCGGCCAGCGCCTTGATGTAGAGAATGTCAGAGGCGCGCGGATCCTTGGTCCCGGTGCTGGCCCACAGCAGTCGCTGTGGATTGTATCCCGCCTTCACAATGGCCTGCCAGCGCGGGCTGGCCAGCAGGTCGACATAAGCTTTGTAAGTGCGTCCGGCAATCGCGATGCCGAGCTGGTCGCGCAGATCGTCGGGAACTTTACCGGCGACAGCGACGTCCCAGCGGCTTATGAAGATGGAAGCGACAGAGCCAATCTTCGTGTCCAGCCCGGCTGCGATGCGGCGCTCGATTCCGCGCAGATAGGCTTCAGCCGCGGCCAGATAGTGCTCACGCGAGAACAGCAAGGTCACATTGACGGAGACGCCGGCGAAGATCGCCTCCTCGATGGCCGGCAAACCCTGGGGAGTGCCGGGAATCTTGATGAAGAGGTTAGGGGGTGCGGCGCGCGCGTGCAACTGCTTCGCGGCGGTGAGCGTGCTGGCGGTGTCGTAGGCCAGCAGCGGCGAGACCTCAAGCGAGACCCAGCCATCCACACCTTTGGTCTGGTCGTGGACTGGCCGGAACAAGTCAGCGGCGCGGGTCAAGTCCTCCAGCGCCAGCTCGAAGAACAGCGCCTCTCCGGATTTTCCCTGGCCCAGTTTCTGCTGGATTGCGGGGTCGTAGGAGGCACTCTTCTTGATGGCCTGATCAAAGATGGTCGGGTTGGATGTGAGCCCCGTGACCGACAGGTCGTCGATATAGCTCTTGAGCGTGCCCGTGTTCAACAGATCGCGTGTGATGTTGTCGAGCCAAAGACTCTGGCCGAGATCGTGCAAAGACTGCGTCGCCTTCATGTCTCACCTCAGAAGTCGTCTTGTTGAAGCTATCAGCCAAGCTGGTTGGCTTCAACTGGGAGACGGAAAATTAATATGGTTTGCGGCCGTTTCCTCAAACCGGATAGTGGGGCAGTCACACGAATGTGTGACGGGCGAACATTGGTTTTCATTGAACCTCACATCTGCTGGTGATACGGTTAATACGTTCGGGATAGAGGTGTGCTTCCGCTTCCCGACGTTGGCGATCGACAGCCTGGGCTCCTAGTCTAATCATAATTCTTCGAGGTGAGTGCGTGGCGTCTTCTTACAATGGAATTCCTTTGCCCTCCAGCGGGACAAAAATCACTTTTGACGGCAAGTTCGTCATCCCTGACAACCCAATTATCCCCTTCATCGAAGGCGACGGCACTGGGCGCGACATCTGGAAAGCGTCGGTGCGAGTGTTCGATGCTGCGGTCGATATCGCGTACAACGGCAAGCGCCGCGTCTCGTGGTATGAAGTTTTTGCCGGTGAAAAGGCGATGGACCGCTTCAAGAGCTGGCTGCCTGACGACACCGTGGCGGCCTTCCGCGACTTGCGCATCGGCATCAAGGGCCCCCTGACCACGCCGGTGGGCGGCGGCATCCGTTCGCTGAATGTTGCCTTGCGGCAGATCCTCGATCTCTACGCCTGCGTGCGTCCGGTGAAGTACTACAAGGGCATTCCCTCGCCGGTGAAGAACCCGCACCACATGAACATGGTGATCTACCGCGAGAACACGGAAGACGTTTACGCCGGCATCGAGTGGAAAGAAGGCACGGCGCAGGCGAAGGAACTGATCGACTTCCTCAACAACAAGATGCTGGTGGGGACAAACAAGCGCATCCGCGAGGATTCGGGGGTCGGAATCAAGCCCATCTCGATTACGGGAACGAAGCGCCTGGTGCGCATGGCCATCAAGTACGCGCTGGAGAACCATCGCAAGTCGGTGACGATAGTGCACAAAGGCAACATCCAGAAGTTCACCGAAGGCGCTTTCCGCGAGTGGGGCTATGAGCTGGCGACGCAGGAGTTCCGCGGCCAGGTCATAACCGAGCGCGAGAGCTGGATTATCGACAACCTGGACAAGCATCCGGGACTGTCGATTGAGGACAACGCCAAGATGGTGGAGCCGGGCATGGAGTTTGCCCCACAGGACTTCCGCGACACGCTGTACAAGGAAGTCAAGGCCGTGATCGACAGCATCTACGCTACGCACGGACACGGCGCATGGAAGCAGAAGCTGATGGTCAACGACCGCATCGCCGACAGCATTTTCCAGCAGATTGTGACGCGGCCGGACGAATATGCGGTACTCGCCACGCCGAACCTGAACGGTGATTACATTTCCGACGCGGCGGCAGCGCAGGTGGGCGGACTGGGCATCGCGCCGGGAGCCAACATCGGCGACCAGCACGCGATCTTCGAGGCCACTCACGGCACCGCGCCGAAGTATGCCGACAAGGACGTGATCAATCCCGGGTCAGTCATGCTGTCGGGTGTGATGATGTTCGAGTTCATGGGCTGGCGCGAGGCTGCGCGGCTGATTGAGGACTCGCTGGAGCAAACCATCCTGCAAAAGACGGTGACCTACGACTTCGAGCGGATGCTGGAGGGCGCGACGAAGCTGAAGACGAGCGAGTTCGCCTCGCACATGATCCAGAACATGGCGCCGGTGGTGGCGTAAGCGGCGTTCGCGCGAATTGCTGAACGCCGGGAGGGCATGTGACGAAGGCACTTTTATTCGGAGGGGCCCTCCTGATCGCACAAATTACGGGATCGCCGGAAACTGACGCGAAGCTTATGGCGGATGCATTAGCACATAACTTGAAACAATGCTCCGCCCGAGTTGTGGTCGCGAAATACAAGAGCGGTTGGCAAAAGAACGCTTGGGGACCTCCGGCCGATGTGGACTACGACGTTCTGACTACGAGCTCATTGCTTTGGCCTTACCAACTAGTCATCAGCTACACGCTCCCGATCAGCATGACAAAGAACTACAAAAAGAAAGAGGATGCCGAACAAGACTCCAAGGCCGACCTAGTTATTAGAACCAAATACAAGAATATCTACGAATTGGGGGACAAAGGAGTCCGAATTTCCGCCCTACTGGGGCAGCAGCTCAATGGTGAGTGGCATGAACGGTCCACAGCTTTCGATGCCTGCTGGGACAATTTACCAAGCTCGAGCGCCAATGAAGGTAAACGCTGATGGCTAATCTCTCAGGCCCGCAGCCGGACGTCACGTTTTGCCCTCGTTGTAAGGCGAACCTGCGAAATGTGTCGCGCGGTGAGATGAAGTCTGGCGGCAACAGGCGTAAAGATGGGTCTGTGTCACCTCACACCCACACATACGAATGTGTCGTATGTAGAACCCGCTTCGAGATAAATCAGGATCAGTAGCAATGGCTTCAAACATCTTTCTTAAAGGAACCTAAGGACTTATGCGTAAGAAAGTAACTGTAGTTGGTTCGGGTAATGTGGGCGCGACCGCAGCCCACTGGCTGGCGTCGAAAGAGCAAGCCGACGTCGTATTAATCGACATCATCGAAGGTGTCCCACAAGGTAAGGCTCTCGATCTGTTGCAAGCGATGCCGATCGAGAAGCGCGACTCGTACGTTCTTGGTACCAACGATTACGCCGATACGGCGAACTCTGACATTGTGGTAATCACGGCAGGCATTCCGCGCAAGCCGGGAATGAGCCGTGATGACCTGCTGAACACCAACTACAAGATCATGAGCGATGTGGTGGGCAAGGCAGTGCAGTACTCGCCCGATTGCATCCTGATCATCGTTTCCAATCCGCTGGACGCCATGGCGCAGGCGGCCTATAAGCAGAGCAGCTTCTCGCGGAACCGGGTGATCGGCATGGCCGGCATTCTGGATTCCGCGCGCTTCCGGGCGTTCATCGCGCGTGAGCTGGACGTCTCGGTGGAGAACGTTACCGCCTTCGTGCTGGGCGGCCACGGCGACACCATGGTCCCGCTGCCACGCTACTCGACGGTCGCGGGTATTCCCATCACTGAACTGATGGACAAGGCCACCATCGACCGGCTGGTGCAGCGCACACGCGACGGTGGCGCCGAGATCGTCAAACACCTGAAGACGGGCAGCGCGTACTACGCTCCGTCGGCTGCAGTTGCCGAAATGGTGGAGGCGATTCTGAAGGACAAGAAGAAGATTGTGCCCTGCGCGGCGTACCTGGAAGGCGAGTACGGCATCAACGGGCTGTTCATTGGTGTGCCGTGCAAGCTGGGCTCCAACGGCATCGAGAAGATCATCGAGATCAAGTTGACGCCGGAAGAGCAGGCCGCGTTGCAGAAGAGCGCTGACTCGGTGAAAGAGTTGGTGGGCGTTATCGGGGTATAGGGCGATTCTGGCAGCCCCGATTCCCCTCTGAGATTCCATCGAAAATCCCCACTCATTCGAAAACCGCGAATGAGTGGGCACCCAGCTTTGGGTGGGGCAGCCGCGTGTACATTTGCGGTCACCTTCGGCTGCGTGCGTCCAGCGCGAGCGATCCTGCACCGGTAAGCAACAGAAACAGCAAGCCCAGCAACATGCTGAAGTCGGCGCGGGCCTCGTGCAGCATGCTCCAGACACCGGTTTTCGCGAGCATCGGGATCTTGGTTGTCGCGATGGCGACCAGGATGACTGCGAGCAGTGGAATCGCCGCTAACCGGGTAAACAATCCAATCAGCAGTAGTGTGCCGCAAACGATCTCAACTGTCCCGACAAACGGCGCCATGAGGTGTGGAGAAGGGATACCGATCTTCTCGAATCGGCCGACTCCGAGTTGGGCAGGAAACAGGAACTTCTGTATGCCCTCCGAGACGAAGACCCAGCCCACCAGAATGCGGATCAAGAGAAGGGCCTGCGAAACGCGTGAAGACCACAGGGGATTGTCAGACGATCTCATCATCTAACCTTAAACCCTATCGAGTGTGACCGGGACTAAGTCTAACTTTCGGCCTGACAAACGAAAACCCCACTCAAGGCCAAAATGAAGGCCTTGAGCAGGGCACCCACTGAGTTGGATCCCGAAAAACTCGAACCCCTGTTCGCTACTTGGTCGCGATCATCAGGTTCGCGGGGCCAGGCATGCGCACGCGTTTGATCTCGCCAAAGCCGGCCGCCTTTAGCCAGGCATCGTATTCCGGCTCGCTGTAGCTGGAGCCGGCGCGCGTGTTCACCAGCATGTTCAGGGCGAAAAGAGCACCGAAGCGCGGCGCGGTCTTGTCAGCTTCCAGAATGAAGTCGGAGATGACGATCCGTCCGCGGGGCGCGAGAGCCTGATAGGCGCGTGCGATGAGCTGTCGGTTCTCTTCGGGCGAGAACATGTGGCAGATCGCGGCTAGCAGAACCAGATCATACTTGCCAGCGTCGAGGGCGACGGTGAGCATGTCGCCTTCACGAGTAGTGATGCGGTCGGCCATACCGGCTTTGCGAATATAGTCCTGCGCGATGGGCAGCACGTCGGCCAGATCGACTACCTCCGCGTGCAGGCCGGGAGCGGCCTTGGCAAAAGCGATGGAGTAGGTAGCAGAGCCGCCGCCGAGATCGAGCATGCGCTTGGCGCCGTTCACGCCCACCGCCTGCGCCACAGCGCCTGCACGGCCACGGGCGTTATGGTCCATGGCAGCGATGAAGGGCTTTACCGATCCGTTGCCGGTGTGAGAAACAATGCTGGTGCCTGCCTTTACGGCCTCGGTCAGAGTTGACCAGGACTTCCAAAGGTTGGCCATGTGCAGTTGCGCCGTACGCGCGCTGTCGGGCGTTCCTTCGACGAAGAAGCGCGCCGCCAGCGGGGTATTGGTATAGGTGGCGCCGGCCTTCTGTAGCAGCTTCAGGCCGGCCAGGGCGTTCAACAGCATCTCGGTGGCACGAACGTCACACTGAATTTTGCCGGCAACCTTTGTTGCCGTGCCGCCCTCACCAATGGCAGTGAAGAGGTCGAGTTCGAGAGCGGTGAGAATAGCTCGGCTGGGCATGAAGCCACGAATCATTTCGCTGATTTCGTCCGGTAAGACGCCTGCCGCGTCTTTGCCCTTCAGCATCGCAAGATACTTGCTGCGATGGTCGACCATCTCGGCCTTCATCGCCTCGCTGTCGGTACGTTCCAGGCGCGCGACCTTCTTGCCGCCCTGGAAGTGCGAGGTGACGATCTCCGTCACCTCGTTGGGAGTCAGCTTTGTGTACCAGACGCCCTCGGGATAGACAATCATCACCGGCCCGCTGTCGCAGATGCCTAGACACCCACAACTGGAAACTTGTACTTCGTCGGCGAGACCTTGGGCGCCGAGCGCGCCGTGGAGCGCATCGAGAACGCGGAAGGAGCCGGCTGCGGAACAGCAGGGCACGCCGTCAGGTTTTTCCTGTGTGCAAACGAATGCGTGGTAACGAAAGGGTTCCAAAGAGAGCCTCCGAATACAGTGGTTAGTTGCGAGTGGTCAGTTACGTTTCATTATGCTGGTGGGAACCATGCGCGAGAAGTACGAAGCTCACAGGGTAACGTGATGCAAGCCGCTAATTGCCGTAGCCAGTAACTAACCACCAGCCACTGACCACTCGCCGCTGTCTCGAGATATTCACAGGCGTGGGTGCCGGTTTAGTCAACAATTGATGTTGACAGAGCACGGAAGTGCACTATGATGTTTGAAACATTTCGTGCTGGATTTGTTTTGGGTGGCAGACAATGCAGCAGACCTTCACAACGCGGGAAGTGGTTGCGCTAACCGGCATAAGCCCGCGTCAACTTCAGTGGTGGGACGAGCAGGGTATCGTGGTTCCGGCGCGCGCAGGCCACCAGCGGGTCTACTCGGTCGACGACCTGGCTGAAGTAGCCGTGCTGCGAGAGCTGCGGCAGCGTGGCTTCTCGCTGCAAAAGATCCGGCGCGTGATCCGCTTCCTGCAAAAAGAGCTGGGCAAGCGGCTGGTGGAGACGGTGAGCGCCGCCTCGGAATACCATCTGCTGACCGATGGCCGGCACATCTACCTGGAAGATTCGGCGCGTGGAGTGGTCAATCTGCTGAAAAATGCGCGCCAGCCGATGTTATCGGTGTGCCTGAGCGACGCCATCCAGCGAGTCCTCGATCCCATCGGCTGGGGGGGTGGCACCGAGTCGCGGGCGGCAAGAGGGGAGTCCAAAGCCCGCGAGATGGTTCCGCGGCGGAAGGCGCCCAAGCGCGTCCAAGCGCGTGCGGCGGGAAAGCGCAACGGTTCAATTCGTAATCTTATGGAACGACGCGGCAAGGCTTCGTGAACGGTTCTGTCACCCCGCCAACCGCGAAAGCGGCGCCTGCGGGAACTCTGAAGGAGGGCACATGATCGGAGAACTCAGTATTCTGAACGAGTGGATCCCCGAACAGATGGAGCCTGGAACCATCTTCGTGTTGGAGAATGCCGGCGACGTGGGCGAAAAGGATGATCCGTATTGGGCGGTGCTGGCGTGCCCGGCGTGCGGTCAATTGGGCCTGGTCACGCGCAAACAGGTTGGCGGATTACTGCCGGTGATCTGCGGCTCGGAACGATGCTCGGCGCAATTCTTTATGCGCGATGAACAGATCATGCCGCGTAAGCCGAATTAGAACGGTTGGCAGTAGGCCGTATCCAGTAGCCAGTTGGCGCAGCCGGTGTCGGCGGCGCAGCCTTAGGAATTGCATTGAGATTCAGAAGGGCACAGTTGCGGCTGTGCCCTTCTTGTTTGCCGGAAATGCTGTGGCCGGTCCGCCGGCTCACGGCGGCGGAGCCGTAATGTTCAGGGTTGCGGTCGCGGTCTGATTATCCGGATTGGTGACGGTCAGAGTCGCGGTGTAAGGTTTTGTTCCCGTCGGAGTGTAGGTAACTGCGATAGAGGTTGCGCTGTTGAACTTGACCTGAGGCTGAGGTTTAGCCGCACCGGTTTCGTCCGTTATGGTGACTTTAGCATCGGACGAAAAATTAGCGCCCGTCACGGTTAGAGGCGCTGGTTTGCCGAACGGAGCGCTTGAGGGTGTGATTGAGGAGATTGCCGGCTTGGCAGCTGTGACCAGCGTGGCAGGTTTGCTCACGCTCGCTGGCGTCTTCTCGATCGTACCCTCCAATTTCTTGGCGATATTGTCGAAGAACCGTTCTGAGAATCCGAACAGCAGGGCGATCGCCAGAGCGACAGGTTCGTTGGGGTTCTGCCAATCGAGGCTGAGGGCGGAGCCGAACAAGTTGAACTTGAGCCCAACTATGATCAGCAAAATGCCGCCCCAGGCGGAGAAGGCGCCGGTCAGAGGACTGAGAAACAACGAGCCCCAGGTTGAATCCGTGGCTGCCTCCGGACTAACGGGACCGCCCTTCGCGGTTCGTTGCAACCGGCTGAGCAAGCCGCCCACTGCCCCCACCAATAACAGGATGGAATTGGCGGGAAAAGCCAACCCCAGCGCAATAATGAACAATAAGGCGCAGCCCACCAGCCAGATCAAGCGATTGTGCCAGGCACAGACCTCGAAATAATTGTTGTCGAAGCTAGCGTTGATCTGCTCCCGCGCCTCCACCAGGATGGCCCTCCATCGTTGCACCGGGGCTGCGATTTCGCGTGTGACGGCGGCCTTGATATCGTTGACCAGGTCGGTGTTCCAGGGCACCATTTTCGCCAGCTGTACAACCTCGTCGCGAATACTCTCTCCCATTTCGTCAGGTCCGCAATGGCTGATCTTGAGGACCGCGTCGTTTTCGTTGATGAAGTTCTCCAGGACCTGCTGTACCAGCTTCAGGCCGGCGCTGGGAGTGGTCGCGTGAGTCATGGCCTCGGTGACAGACACCTGCGACTGACAGAGCTTCAGCAAAGCTTGCCAAGCGTTGGACTGGCCGGCTTGAGGCGGGGCAACCTTCATGTCGGCCGCCAGGGTTGCCGCCTTCCCGCCCACAGCCGTGAGCAATGCGAGCGCGCTAGTGCAAGTTTTCAGAGCGGCGTTCTGATCGGGGATACTCAACAAGGTTTGCTGGGATGTGCGTGCCCCATGGGTTGCAGTTGCCAACTCTTTCAAGAACTCCGATAGCCTCGTCAACTGCCCTAGCGATGCCGGCGAGAAGGTGTTTATCGTCAGCAGGTTCGTTGTACCGGCGGTCAGGTTCAGACAGGCATCGGCGGCAACCAGAGTGGCTTGCAACCCGCTCTTGCAAAGGTTCACATCGGTTGCCGTGGCAGGGTTCTTCGGGACGGCATTGCTGAAAGCCTGAAGCGCAGCCGAGGCCCGTCCGCGGAGATCGGCGAGCAGAGCGTCGCGAGCTGCCTGCGGCACGTCGACCGGCTCGATCAGCGCCAATACCATCTGCAACAGATGTCGCGCCTGCTCGACAATGACGGCTTCTCCCGAGGTAAGTGCCTGGCTGGCGCGATCAGCCAAGGCCACGGTCACCGGAGTGTTGATTTGCCGCAGCTCCTGTTCGGCGGTTTCTAATTGCGCCCGCACGAGTTCCGGCGGAAGCAGCGCGATGAATTCTACTTCCGCCTCGTGAGCCAGACTCCAACCCGCCAGCTCCTGGCCGCGTGTCCAGAACACCGCGTTGAAAAATCGGTTGGAGGCTGCGGGATATTCCGATTTGCTTAAGAGCCCCTCCTCAGCGGCCTTCTCCTGGGCGGCCTTCTCTTTAGCGGAAAGGCCGTCATCCCTGGTTTGCGGTTTCGCCACAGCCGCGTTTGTGGAACGGGTGAACCAACGAACATCCCGGAATCGCTTGTGTTTAAAGGGGTAAGCGGCAACGTCCAGCAAGCCGTTAATTTCAGCGAGGCGTCGTTTGGTGTCATCGGATTGCGGGAGGTGGCCGGCCTCGGCGGTCACTCGCGCCCGCACGGCATCGATTTCGGCCAGCACCTGACCTCGTGCCGGCTTGGCGATCATGTGCCATCTGACCAGAACCAGCCCAAGGAAGTAGCAGAAACCCACCGATATCAACAGCCAGGTTCCGGAGTGCTCGCGGCAGAAAGAGTACCAATGCGGACAACCACCGCGCAGCACCACAATCCGCGTTAGCGGGACGCTAGGGCCGGCTGGATCGGCGGGTGTCGTCAAGGTCGCCGTCAAGGCCAGGGAGCCGGCTCCTGGGACTTGCCCGGACGAAGCGGAATAGCGAACGTAGATCGTACAGTTCTTCTGTGACGCAATATCGACGCAACCGGATGAGTCGGCCTCGAGACCATCGCTGGATGTAGCCGCTACGTTGGTCAGCTTCGATTGCGTGAAGTTGGTCAGGGTAATCAGCTGGGCCGCGGACGTCGCACCTGCGACCGGGACGTTCAACGTCAGGCTCGAAGGCGAAATAGCGACGTTCTGAAATGCCCGGCCCGAGAGCAACACCTTTTGCGGCTGATTTTTGCCGTCACTGACCTCCAAGGTCGCGGCACGATCCAGGGGCCAAGGGATGCCGCCTGGGCTGTTGTCATTGGATGATTTAGCCGCCGGCGGCTGGCCGTTGGCAGCGGGCTGCTGGTTGCTGGCGGGTGCGGGGCTGCTTGAGGCCGCCTTGTCGCCCGCCGGCTTCTGGGCTGGGGGGAGCGGCCGGAATACTATGACCACATCGCATGTGGATTGAGGCTGTAGATTATTCAGACAAGTGCTGACGGCGTACGAGAAGTCGGCAGTGTTATCTCCGGAGAATGTCAGCGTGGGGCTGATAGGTGTGCTGCTCTTGTTCGTCAACGTCAACGTCTGCGGAGTGCTGGTGCCAATATCGCGATCGTTGAAGTGAATTTGACTGCGATCAAGCAAAAGCGCAGAGGCCGTTTGCGCTGCACAAGGGATGCCGCACGCCGTCAAAGCCACGGCAAGCGCGGTTATGGCCAATACTCTACGCTTCATCGGTTTTCCTCCCGCGCCAAGCCCCAGGTTGCAGATCCCGGCCGGGACCCGGCTGTTGATATTTGACTCTGAAAGCGGAATCGCACGACGGCCCTGTCACTAACAGTTTTCGAGATGACTTGGAAGCAATTGTTGTGGGAGCAGGCGTAACATACACCCACTCGTCTTAGCGCACAACAGTTTTCTTGGGTAACTTTCCCCAGGAGCCTTCCCACTCGGGCTACTTGTCAGTATCGGCTGTTGCTATGGTCCATGTCTTCATCCGGGGCGCTAATTCGTTGCAACCGTCGGGCCTGCGCTGCATCTTGAGTTGGAGTTGTCATTTCGCCTTGGCTTTTTGGGCAGAGGACGGTGAATTCCGACGATGAATCACGCCTTGCTGTTGGCTGTTGGCATTGGAATTGTTGCGGGATTGCGATCCCTGACCGCACCCGCGTTTGTCTCGTGGGCAGCCTATCTGCACTGGATCACTCTCACGGGAACGCCGCTGGCGTTTATGGGATCGCCCATTACGGTGGGGATATTTACCCTGCTGGCAATTGTTGAACTGGTTGCTGACGTGATGCCCAAGACACCACCGAGGACCGCCCCACCCGGGCTGATCGCGCGCATCGTCATGGGAGGATTGAGCGGAGCCTGTATTTATGCCGCAGCTGCGGCGACACCGATCACGGGAGCGATTCTCGGCATTGTCGGCGCGCTGATCGGGACCTATGGGGGTTATCACATTCGCCGCGCACTGGATAACAGTCTGAACGTGAAGGACATTTTCATCGCCATTCCCGAGGACATCCTGGCGTTCGTTTTGGCGTACTTCATTGTGCGGTAGGCAGGTCCCCGGCTTATTCGAACCGATGAATGCGGCCACCGCGCCGGCGCGAGTCTCAGCGGCGACAGCCGGCGCTTCATGCAGCATTCACAGACGGGCTGAAGGCGCAGGCCTCCCGGCGGCGCTCCCAGCTTTGCGGATGTGCCGCAGCATGTAACAATGCTTGCATGCTCAAATTATTAAGCTCAAGAGTAACTGTACTGGCGGCTGGTGTCATCCTGCTTGGAAGCGCGATGGCCCAACAGTCGGCGAACCCACAATCGGCTCCAGCGGCAAAAACCGCTCCGGCAGCCAAAACCCAGGCAGCGGGCGCGGGCGACGCGGCTTTGCCGACCCAGAAGGACAAGCTCAGCTACGCAATCGGGTTGAATATAGGTAGAGGCTTGCACAAGGACGGCCTCGATATCGACACTAACATTTTGGCGCGCGGTTTGAAGGACGCCATGGCGGGCGGCAAGACCCTGATGACCGACGAACAGGCCCAGTCGACGATTATGGAACTCCAGGGCCAACTGCGTCAGAAGGCGGACGCGCAGCGGCAACAGGCGGCAGTGTCCAACAAGAAAGATGGCGAAGCTTTTCTGGCGGCCAACAAGAGCAAGCCAGGCGTAGTGACGTTGCCCAGCGGACTGCAATACAAGATTTTGAAAGAAGGTACGGGAGCGAAACCCACTGCGACCGATTCCGTAGAGTGCAACTATAAAGGCACGCTGACCAACGGCACAGAGTTCGATAGCTCCTACAAGCGGGGACAGCCGGCAACATTTCCCGTGACTGGCGTCATCAAGGGCTGGACTGAGGCGTTGCAGTTGATGCCCGTGGGGTCGAAGTGGCAGCTGGTTCTGCCTCCGGACCTGGCTTACGGCGCGCGTGGTGCGGGCGATGCCATTGGGCCGGATGAGACCCTGATTTTCGAAGTCGAGCTGCTGTCGATCACGAAGAAAGACCAGGGACAGACCCCGAGTTCAAAATAGCGGCTTGGCATCCGTGGGTCGCCCCGACCTAGCGGAGAAAAGCAGGTCCGTCGACTGCGGCTTCGCTTCGCTCGGGATGACACATTGAACAAAGTAGGTGATGGCGCAGCGAAAGCTGCGCCGTTTCCGGTTTAACGCAGGGCGTCCTCGACTTCGCTGAGCCAATCCGGACGCTTCAGCAGTTCGCGGGGTTTGGGGCCATCGGCTGCCCCCACGATGCCGTCACCCTCCATCAGGTCGATGAGATGGGCGGCGCGGCCATAGCCGATGCGTAGACGGCGCTGCAACAGCGACGTCGAAGCCTTGCCGTACTCCAAAACAATGCGCACGGCATCTTGGTAAAGTTCGTCGTTCTCGTCGCCGCCCGCACTACTCCCGTCCGCGCCGCCGCTTCCGGAGTTGCCATCTTCGCGCGGAGCTTGCAGGAATTGCTCCTGATACTGCGCGGTGCCTTGCGAGCGCCAGAACTCGACGACGGCAGCAATCTCTTTCTCGGTAACAAGCGGAGCGTGCACTCGATGCACGCGAGCCGAGCCGTTGGGCAGATAAAGCATATCGCCGCGACCCAGCAGCGCTTCTGCGCCATTGGAGTCGAGAATGGTGCGCGAGTCGACTTTGGTGGCCACACGAAATGAGATGCGAGCCGGGAAGTTGGCTTTGATCAACCCGGTGATGACATCGACCGAGGGACGCTGTGTAGCTAGCACCAGGTGAATTCCCACGGCGCGCGCCATCTGCGCCAGCCGCGTGATGGAAGCCTCGACGTTCTGACCGTCGAGCATCATCAGGTCGGCCAACTCATCGATGATGATGACGATGTAGGGAAGCGGACGCGCGTCGTCGCCGCCTTCGTCGAATAGGCTGCCACTGTTGTCGAAGAGCTTGTTGTATTGATCGATGTTGCGCACGCCTTTTTCCGCCAGCACTTTCAGACGGCGTTCCATCTCCAGCACAGCATTGCGCAAGGCGTTCGAAGCCAGCTTGGGCTCGGTGATGATCGGCGTGTGCAGGTGGGGCACGCCTTCGTAATTGCCCAGCTCCAGCCGCTTGGGGTCAACCAGGATCAGGCGAACCTCCTGCGGCGTCGCCTTATAGAGGATCGACATGATGAAGGCATTGATGGCGACGCTCTTGCCGGAGCCGGTTGAGCCGGCGATCAGGAGGTGAGGCATGGCGTTGAGGTCGGCGCAGACGATGCGGCCGTTGATGTCTTTGCCGAGCGCCAAGGTGAGCTTGGATTTCGAGCCGAGGAATTCCTGCGCCTCCACTACCTCGCGTAGCCAGATGGTCTCGCGCTCGTGATTGGGCACTTGGATGCCGACGGTGGACTTGCCGGCCATGCGCTCGATAAGGATGCTTTCGGCACGCAAGGCAAGGCAGAGATCGTCACAGAGGTTAGTAATGCGGCTGTACTTGATGCCGGCTTCCGGTTTGAACTCGAAAGTGGTGACCACGGGACCGGGGTTGATTTGCACGACCTGGCCGCGGACATCAAACTCGCCGCATTTCTCCGCCAGCACCTGCGCCAGAACTTTGAGTTCCGCTTCGTTGATGGCGCTGGGCTCGTCGGGACGATGGAGCAGCGTGGTGGACGGCAGCTTGAAACTGCCCACAAGGCGCGGCATCGTAGTTTTGCCGTGGGGCGTGGAGTCAGCACGCGTGCCGACAGCGATGGCATCCGCTGGAGTTGTGTTCTCCGGCTGAGACGCGGTGGCATCGCCGCCAAACATGCGGTCGATTCCCGTGGGGGCAGCAGCGCTTTGCGCCGGAGGAACTGCGGCAGCAGGCTGCGTATCGGCCGCGCTTTCGGGTTCAGGCCCGGTCTCCTCAGCAGGCGCGAGGTAACGCTTGGGAACAAGTTGCGCTGTCACCACTGGCTTGGTGTTAGCGGCCGCGGCACGCTTCTTCTCCAATTCCTTGGCAGCTTTCTTGCGAGCTCGCTCCATACGCCAATCGGCAATGCGATCAAGCGCGGCATAAACAAAGCCCAGCCGCGTCTGCGACCAGATGCGGATTGCGCCAAAGGAAAACGCGGTGGAAAGGTAGAGCGCCACGGCAATAACGGCGATGCAGATGAGATATGCGCCGACGAGGTTGAAGTAGTGGATGAGGGCGTCGGCGACGATTCGGCCCAGCAAGCCTTCCGAGGGAAGCACACCCTTCCAGCGGATAGGCCAAGGCAGCAGTCCGACGAAGGCGGAAAGAAAAGCGACCAGCGCAACTGCGCCGATGGTCTTGGCATACGGTGAGCTGATAGGCCGCGAGCGAAACCAATGCAGTGAATACATGGCCAGCAACGCAGGCAGCAGAAACGCCGCGATGCCGAATGCCTGGAGCGCGAGATCGGCGACCAGCGCGCCGACGACACCGATCCAGTTGTGTGCGGGCTTTCCGGCGATAGGAGTGGCCGCGGTGTTGAGCGAAGGATCGAGCGGCGAATACGACAGCAGCGCAAGGAAAAGGAGGACCGCGAAGACAAACAGCAGGAAGCCGATGAGCTCATTGAGCCGCCGGTTGGCCGTCGGAGTAAATGGGCGAGCGAGATTCATATTGGCGTGCAGTCGTTTTGAGGGAGCGCGCTTGCGAGGACCCATGCTGATTCGTACGCCGCAAGCAGACAAGAAACCATCGCCGCGCATTCCTGTAAATGCGCGCGCTTCCCGGAGCGACCGATGCGGGCTGCGACTGCCGATACGCCAGAGCGAGAATAATTATCCCAAGAAAGCAAGGCGCCGCGGGGAGAAATGGACGGGCGAGGGGTGGCGAAGTAGATTCAGTCGCCAGTAGCCAGCGGTCAGGTAAATTCGGACCAACCCTCGGACCGGATAACTCACTTCTTCGGCGCACGCCGGGTCGAGGCGGGCAGCAGGTCGCTCCACTCGGGCTGAAGCCCTCGGTCGGGATGACACATCTGTAGCGGGTATCCGGTGGGCCTACCACTTGTTGACGAGTAGAGTGCCGAGGCAGGTGTCCGGGAGCACGGTGCCCTTCTTGTTCAACAGAGTGTCTTTCTCGTGGACGACCAGCATGACATCCGGAGAGTTGTGCGAGTAGCGGCATAGTTCCGCCCCGATGGCCCGATAAGCTCTCGCTGCCGGATAGGGTGGAACGTTGAGTTCGCCCAGCGCCCAGTCCTGGATTTTCAGGAGGTCGTTGCCGCCAGGCTGCATTTTCACGTATCTCTGGATCTGCAAAGGAAGCTGCGTCTTGACCGTCGTGCCCATCCAAATGTACGCCAAGGGTATGTTGGCAGAGTACAGGGATGCGGACAGGTAGGAATCCCACCATCCGAAGAAGCTAAGAAAAGGCAATACTCCGAACAGGACCAGGACAATCTTCTGCAAGCGAAAGGGATTTACCCATACGACTCGTTTGAACGAAAAATCTGTTTTCCAGAACAGTAGAAAAAGGAGGACGATCATCGCGATGTTCCATGGCCAAATTACCGAATTCCAGTGATAGAGAAATATGCAAGCATACAAGATATCCAGATGCATCAGCAGGCCGCAAATCACCGCGACATTCCGAAACTTGCGGGTGAGCAGCCCTATCGCGATCATGGTCTCAGCGCCGGCCATGATCCACCCCAAGGCATGGAAGACAGGCCAGCGACTGCTCAAGGCGCCGAACAGCGCCGCGGTCCCGACGACAAAGCGCGGGTTCATCTTTTGCAGGCCGCTATAGAAATAGGTTGCTACAACTATCAGGCGGCAAATATTGAGAGCATTCTCCTGACCGCGGATATCATGCGGCTTCCATGAAAAACAGGCGAGGCCTAGTAGCATGAAAAGGTAGAGATAGGCCCACGGCTGCCAACGGGTTTGATCGAACAGGGCGAAAAATAGCAGCAGGGCGGCGAAGGCAAGAATATAGGCTCGAGGCCTTGTGGCTACGCCGATGAATATGAGTAGTAAGAGCAGCGCGGCAAAGAAAATACCCTCCAGCAGAGTTGGAATATGCGGCAGGCCAGGAAATATTGGAATAAGAGGATAGAAGCGGTGACTAACCCAGAGACGGCGCGAAAGCAGGAAACCAGCGAGAAATCCCGATACAACGACGGTCTTGGTATAGGTGACCCTTTTGAAGGGATCAAGGTCGAGACTTCTGGTTGCTGTAAGCACCTTCTTAGACCAGTAATCTTGTGAAGCTTCCGCCCGAGGCTACTTTATCCTGTCCTGAGCAGAAGGCTCATCCTGCGTAGTGTCCAAGATATCCCAGCATCAGGACCGCGATGCCGAAAAGGATGCGGTAGACGATAAAGACCGTCAGGGTCTTGGTCTGCAGATAGCGCAGGAAAAACGCAATCGTTATGTAGCCAACAATTGCCGAAACCACTATCCCGGCTACGAAGGCAGCCATCCCCGGTGCCATTTCGCCTGGCGGGAGACCGTGTTTCATGACATGGTGCAGCTTGAACAGGGCCGCTCCGCCAATGATTGGCGTTGAGAGCAGAAAGCTGAAACGCGCGGCAGCTTCGCGGGTGAAGTTGCGGAAGAGGCCGCCAGTAATAGTGATGCCGGAGCGGGACACCCCAGGGACGACGGCGAAGGCTTGTAGAACGCCAACGGTCATGGCATCGCTCAAGTCAATTTGCGGAAGTGGCTTTTGGAATTTGCTGACGCGCTCGGCCACCCACATGATGAGGGCGACAAGGATCAGCATGGATGCAACAAGGACCGGCGCGCGGAAAGTGGTCTCGATATGCTTTTCCAGCAATGCGCCGGCGAGGGCGGCCGGGATAGTTGCAGCGATCAAGTACCACAGCAACTGGCGTTCGCGGCGCTGCTCTTCGGGCGTGAGGTCGCGCTGGTTGTCGCTGGTTTCGGAGAAGCGAACCACCTTGCCGCCCAAAGCCGCGCGGATAATCTGAATCCACGTGCGCCAGAAGTACAACAGGATGGCGAAGAGCGTGCCGGCATGCAGCGCCACGTCGAAAGTGAGGCCAGGATCGCTCCAGTTCGCCAACCCCAGTCGCGTGACGAGCCAGGGAGTGAGCGCCAGATGCGCAGTGCTGGAGACGGGTAAAAATTCGGTAAGGCCCTGAACGATGCCGAGGATGATCGCTTCAAGAATAGGCAAACTATTCCACCGTGTTCCCAAATGTGGGCATTTTGTTTGTCACCATGTATACCAGACGCTCGGCCCGATTGGACCAGTCGGTGTCATTGGGGTATTGCGCAATTAGCTTCTTGGCGATGTTGAGGGAGCGCTGAGTGGACTCGTCAGACTTCTTGAGGTCCTGCTTGGTTTTGTAGATTTCGATCAGCGTGGAATAGCGCCAGGCCGCTTTGTAGAGAGCCTCCGGAGTTTTGGGAGATTGCGGATGCTCGTCAGCGTATTTCAGGTAGAGCGTCGCTTCCATCTCCGGACATTTCGCCTCAGCCTCCCAGTCGCCGCAGAGTTTGTTGGCGATGAGGTGATAGGCGGCGAGGTCGGCCCACTTGGTGTGAGGATACTTCTTGATCACCTGGCGCATGCTGTCTTCGTCGATCTGATAGTGCAGTGCGGGGTCGCGCTCGTGGGCTGAAGGCCGCGAGGCGGCATCGGCAGCTTCAATCTGCCAGCGAATGTCGGCGGCGCGGTAGGCGGATTCGGCTGCCAGCGGAGATTGCGGGAAATATTAGGCGATGCGGCCATAAAGGCGCATAGCATCCTGCGCAGCCCCGCGGCGGCCACCGCGCTTGCTGGCTTCCATCTCACAGTCGAAGGCCTCGCCGAAGAGAACCTTGTCGCCGTCGGGGGTCGAGGTGGTGATGACGCCTTTGTCTTCAATCCAGCCGGTAACGTTGCGGTCGGTCTGGTTCTCCGGATCCTCCGGAGTGTAACCGGCGCCGACTGTGCCCATGACGTTGACCCAGCCTTTGGCGTGTTCCAGCACGGCGACCTCGCG
>Ga0224556_1000067_pt1 | contig 19042 bp, 29 predicted proteins | sample 714S315metaG_FD_183007 | JGI IMG/M metagenome (GOLD analysis project Ga0224556, IMG submission 183007) | Peat soil microbial communities from Stordalen Mire, Sweden - 717 S3 1-5 | ecosystem: Environmental > Terrestrial > Soil > Wetlands > Peat | place: Sweden: Norrbotten County, Stordalen Mire...
GGTAGCCCCTTTGCCCCTGCTTCCTTGTTGTAGAAGAAGGGATTCGTAGGCCGCTCCCACTCTAGAACGCTACCTTAAGCTCTTTGGGCTTGAATTGGCGTGCCAACTTAGAGAGAATCACCTTGTGTTTACGCTCTAAGGGCCGTGGCAGCCATTCCCAGGGAAGATTTGGCGGGACGAAGCTATGCACACCACACCCGGTCTGCCGTCGGGGAAACTTGTCTTAGCTCGGATGGTCTGGATCGTCTTTGTGTTTTGGGCCGCGACGGCGATTACCTCGCCTGCACAAACCCTCACCACGCTGTACAGCTTTTGCCCGAGCGGGTATCCTTGCCCTGACGGCGAGAAGCCTTATGCCGGGCTGGTGCAAGGCACTGATGGAAACTTCTATGGGACGACTAGCGCGGGCGGCGTTCCCGAACCCAACAACGGCACGGTCTTCAAGATCACTCCCAGCGGTACTCTGACCACGTTGTACAAGTTTTGCAGTCTGGGCGATCCGTGTCCTGACGGCGCGGTCCTTTTCGCAGGGCTGGTGCAAGCCACCGACGGGAACTTCTACGGAACAACCGTCGGAGGCGGAACCAATGTATTAGACGGCACGATCTTCAGAATCACGCCCAGCGGCACGCTGACCACCCTTTACAGCTTTTGCCACTTAGGTCCACCCTGCGCTGACGGCGACCAGCCTGTCGCAGGTTTGGTGCAAGCCACCGACGGAAATTTCTACGGGACGACTTCCGTGGGCGGGGGAAGCGGTTGCGGCGGCGGTGGCTGCGGCACGGTCTTCAAAATCACCCCCAGCGGCACGCTGACTACGTTGCACAGTTTCGACGGCGCGGACGGCGTTTACCCTGCAGGACTGGTGCAGGCCACCGACGGTAACTTCTACGGAACGACCACCGAGGGCGGCGCAAGCAACCCCTGCGTGGGCAGCTATACCTGCGGTACAGTTTTCAAGATAACGCCAAGTGGCGCCTTCACCTTGCTGCACAGCTTCAACGGTGCGGATGGCTTCTGGCCTTCTGGTTTCAGCTCAGCCGCGCTGGTCGAAGCCACCGACGGGAACCTTTATGGGACTACTTTCCAGGGCGGAGCCAATGACTATGGCACGGTCTTCAAAATCACCGCAGGCGGCACGCTGACCACGCTGTACAACTTTTGCTCTCAACCAAATTGTAGTGACGGCGTTGACCCCATAGCCGGACTGGTGCAGGCCACCGACGGTAACTTCTACGGGACGGCATCCGAGGGCGGAGGCAATGGTCCATACGGCACGCTCTTCAAAATCGCCCCCAGCGGCACGCTGACCACGCTTTACCATTTTTGCTCTCAACCCAATTGCGCCGACGGCTCTGGCCCTATCGCAGGGCTGGTACAGGCCACCGACGGCAACTTCTACGGGACCACGTACGGCGGCGGGGACAACGGGTATGGGACGGTCTTCAGTCTGTCGGGGCCGAATCCAAGCCCCGTGCAACTTGTTCCGGTGACGCCGTGCCGACTGGTAGACACAAGGCAAACACACGATCCAATTCAGGGCGGTACGTGGCAGGACTTCGTCGTTCCGCAACTTGGGGGCTGCAATATCCCTACAACTGCGGCGTACTCGCTGAACGTTACCGTTGTCCCACACGAGCACGGCTTGGGCTATTTGACGATCTGGCCTGCGGGCAAGAGCCAGCCCTTGGTCTCAACCATGAACTCACCCGATGGCCGGATCAAAGCTAACGCTGCCATTGTACCGGCCGGCGCCAGCGGCGCAGTCAGCGTGTATGCCACCGATACCACGGACGTCATCCTCGACATCGATGGCTACTTCGCCACGCCCAGTTCTGAAACCTCCCAGTTCTATCCGCTGACGCCTTGCCGTCTGGTTGACACGCGCGGCGCCCAGGGCAACCTCGGAGGCCCGCGCCTGCAGGCGCAAACGCCGCGCAGCTTCCCGCTGCTTCAAAGCACCTGCGTTCCTTCCGGGCTGGACATCAAGGCCTACTCGCTTAACTTCACCGTGGTTCCCAATCCATCCGGCCAACAATTGGGCTATCTGACGGTGTGGCCCACGGGCGAGTCGCAACCAACGGTCTCGACCCTCAACAACCCAACGGCTACGGTTGTGGCCAACGCCGCGATCGTGCCTGCGGGAACCAACGGCGCTGTCGAAGTCTATGCCTACAGCACCACCGATTTGCTAATTGACATCGATGGCTATTTTGCCGCGCCGGGAACCGGAGGGTTTTCGATGTATCCGGTCGCTCCTTGCCGCGTGCTGGACACGCGCCAGAACAACGGGCAGCCCTTCAGCGGCGAGAAAACTGTGAATGTAGTGGGCAGCCCTTGCGCGCCTCCCAGCAGCGCGAAGGCATACGTGCTCAACGCGACGGTGGTACCGCCAGGCTCCATGCCTTACCTCACCTTGTGGCCGAATGGCGAGCAACAGCCCGTGGTCTCGACGCTGAACGCCTACGATGGCTTCATCACTTCCAACATGGCGATCGTGCCGACGAACAATGGCTCGATCGATGCCTACGCCTACGCGCTGACGCAATTGATCCTGGACATCTCCGGCTACTTCGCGCCGTAAGAAGTGGCAGAAAGCAAGGTCCCCAGACTGGCCAGGGCAGAGGACATACCAGAGACATTCCCGATAACCGTCAAGAGACCCCTAGCGGACTGCTGCCGGGTGCCAAACCCTGAGAAATGACGCTTAGCGATAGCTTAGGAGACGCCTGAAATTATGCGAAAGACGAAAGCGCAACGCGAGGCTGAATGCTGGAGCGCATGTCGAACAGGCGGGCCAGGCGAGCGAGACGCCTACAACTACTTGGAGCAGCTCTGTGTCAAGACTGGCTGTCAATCGCCGGTTTCGATCTAGCTATGCGGGGAAGTCATTGTGCTTAAATGAGATAGCTCACTTGAGAAGATCAGTGTTGCCGTCTTCAACCCCGCCAAAACCCCGCCACTGACACACCTGCGATCCGGGCGTAAATGGCATCGTGATAACGGCCATTCCACGGATTCTACACGTCACGCTTCCTCTATTTTTCATACTTCTTGGGACTCGCTAACGGGGTGTACGATCAGCATCCAGAATGGTTGCTGCGATGAGGTCGCTACCTACTCAACCAAACAGATCAGTTTTGAAGTTCCGCTTTCGCCTCGTGCTTGCAACCATCTGCTGTTGTCGAACCCATCCGCACGGCGTTCCTCTTGCCGATTGCTGCCCTTTTCACGGCATAGTCATAGGCGACCGAATACGGCGAACATGTGCCACTGACTGCAGAGGTAGACCGAAACTCCGCCAATATCCCTTCCATCAATCGCTTTCGCCGACAAACCAATACCGTCTACTTTCTCGACGGCATGGTGCCAACAGACAGGACAGACAACGGGTGTTTCGTAGTCCGTGTTCAATGTTTCCGGCTCTGCTAACTGCTGCATTCCGGCATCCTAAGCGAGGACTGCCGCGAAGTCATCGAACTATCAGGGGATCGGCGCCGAACTTTGGTGGGATGGGAACTACCTTGGCAATCGTTGCCTAGCTGGAATCATAACGCCAGGCCTGAACAGTTGCTCGATCGCCGACGTCAGCTTCGAGTCGGAAGCCGAAATCCTTGATTTCGCCGGCCTATGGGCTGTTGCGGGTACCAGCTTTCTTCGATCCCTTGTCTGGCAAGAGATTGCCAGACAACTTGTCGGTGAGAAACTCGGATGACATCTTATCCGACGGCCACCGGAAGCACTGCCCGCTTTGCGTGAAATCATCGAATCCGATGGGGTCACTAACCGGATACTGCGAACAATAACTGACGGAACACTGGCCAGATTGCGTGAAGAAGGCGGTGTCCGCCGAAATAGGTGTTCCGTCAAACGTCTCGCCTATCGGACATGTGCAAGTTGCTACCGGAACGCCATTAATTGTTCCTGCACGTTTGCAAAGGAAGCTGTAGCAGTTTACCGACTTATTGCCCAGCATCAGGTCGCTACCGCAGATTAACCCGGGTGCTGGAACATCCTGCCAGTTAGCGAGTTGTTGCGGTGTCGTGGGGTGAGGCCAAAATCCCGACCAAACGTTGGACACATTGGGGTGTGGCAACTTCCCGCCATATTGCCACCCAGCACCTCGACTTCATCCAGGCCGTGGATAACCGGGCAAGTGCATTCCGCCGCAGGAAAATTGGCATAGCCGGTCTCGGTGTTGACTCGAATCTGCTGGCCCGTGGGCGCACAGGTAGCAGCCGAGCAGAACGCATAATCGCCATTACAGATTCTGCGGGATTGTTCAATCTGATTTTGCCCGAAAGCGAAGGGTGCTCCAGCCAGAATCAAGGCCATGGCTGCGACGAGACGAAATTGTTTCGAGTGGCGCATGGAATCTTCCTCAACAAAAGCGTTTTTTAGGATCCGGAGGATAGGGCCGAGGACAGACCGAACGACAGACCCAATATTGCTTCACACCGACGCATTTGTCAGCTGAAATTTGGTTGTGAAGAACACTATTTGCCTGATTTAGGACTCGGCTATGGAAGCAGACCTAACGAGATCACATCTGGACGCTGGAAGAATTGTGCGGCTTGCTTCCTCAGCGGAAACCAAACCCACAGGCAGACGGAGAAATGATTTTGAAGGCGCTGCGCGCCTGAGAGGATTTATGGCTAAAGCGAATCAGGTATCCATTCCGTATGTTGACCGGAGTATATCGTGGAACTATCGCTCCACCGCCAAGCCCATCGCATTGCCCCCACCGAGGCAAAGCGCCGCGATGCCCTTGTGCACGTCCCGACGGATCATCTCGTAAAGTAAAGTCGTGAGAATTCGTGCCCCGCTGGCGCCGATGGGATGTCCAAGGGCGACTGCGCCGCCGTTCACGTTGACTTTGCTGAGATCGAGTCCGAGCTCACGCGTGACCCCGATCGCCGCAACGGAGAACGCTTCGTTGATCTCGTAGAGATCGACTTCTTCATTTTTCCATCCCGTCTTCTTCCAAAGCCGACGAACAGTTTCGACGGGCGCCATCATGACCCAAGCGGGAGCAATGCCACTACTGGCCTGCGCTACAATGCGTGCCATTGGCTTCAGGCCGAGCTCTTTCGCCTTCGCCTCTGACATAAGCACAAGAGCTGAAGCGCCGTCGGTCACGCCCGGTGCATTGCCTGCGGTCACGGTCCCGTCTTTCTTGAATGCTGGCTTCAGACTGCGCAAAGCCTCAATGGTCGAGTCCGCACGCGGTGACTCATCCTTGCTGAACAAGACCGGAGGTATGCCTTTCTTCTTCGATAGCAGTTCGACGGGAATGATCTGACCTCTGAAGCGGCATTCGTTGATCGCGCGCGTCGCTTTGCGATGGGAGTTCAGGGCATATTCATCCTGCTCCTCGCGGGTGATCTTGTACTTCTCGGCGACATTCTCACCAGTATTCCCCATGTGGTAGTCGTTGAAAATGTCCCACAGGCCATCGTGCACCATTGAGTCGACCACCTTCTGATCGCCCAGCCGGAATCCCTTCCGCGCAGTTTGCAGAAGGTAGGGAGCATTGGTCATGCTCTCCATGCCGCCCGCGACAACGACGTGCGAGTTTCCTGTCTGGATAGCCTGTTGTCCGAGGGCGACCGATTTCAATCCCGAGCCGCACACTTTATTAATGGTCACGGCGCTCACGCTGTCGGCGAGCCCACCGCCTAGAGCAGCCTGGCGCGCCGGGTTCTGGCCCAGTCCGGCGGAGATGACGTTACCCATGATGCATTCGTCGACAGTGTTGGGGTCGATGCCGGCACGCTTGACGGCATCGCGCACGACGATGGCGCCCAATTGCGGCGCGCTGAAGTCGGAAAGTGAGCCCTGAAACTTGCCAATCGGTGTGCGTACAGCCGATACGATGACAATATCTTCTAGGAAGGCCATGATCGTCTAACTCCTGAGAGGGTCTGCCGGCAAACTGCGGGACTAGCTCGGGATTCCCATTTTGGGTCGCGAAGCGCTGCCACTTCGCTCTTCATCCCCGCGCCATTTCAAGGACACCCGACGTCACCTCGTCATGCTCGAGCGGGTCGAACGCTTTCGCGAAGTCGAGGACCACACGACCTCGCCGTGTTCGAGGCGGTCGAAGACCTGGTTGATCGATGACAAAGGCTGCAGCTCGATATAGGCCATGGGTTCATCCTTTTCTAATGCATTGTCCGGGGCTGGATTTCCGGCGCATTTGTCCAACGCGCGATCATCAGGCGGAATCGCGGCTCCTGCAGATTGTCTCTCCACGAAGATGCAGAAGCTGTATAGTTCTGCTCATGAACGGCCAAGAGTATGGAGCGAGGCGCTGTCCAACCGTTAATGTGGAGGGTAGGTGTGCATCAGGGGGTGGCCATGGCAGAATCATGTCGGCAGCGGAGCCAGCGAGCGCACCGACCGCACATCGATGGCGGCCCCTCGTCTCCAAGTGAGTTTCAACTCCCCTCACATGTGGTATTCACCGTTCACGTTCAACTCTTGTCCGGTGATGTAATCCCCGTCGGCGGCAAGGAAAGCAGCCGCTTTGGCAATCTCTTCGACCGTTGCGAAACGCCCCAGGGGAATCTTTGCCTTGATCTGAGCCGCAATCTCTTCGGGAATAGCATCCACCATTTCGGTTGAAGTGAAGCCTGGTGCAATGGCGTTAGCTGTAATGTTGAACTTGGCCATTTCCAGCGGGAGGGTTTTGGTGAAGGCAATGATTCCGCCTTTACTCGCCGAGTAGTTGGCCTGGCCAAACGCGCCCATTTGCCCAACGACGGAGCTGATATTGATGATCCGCCCAAACATCTGATTGACCATGGCAGGTATTGCTGCGCTGGTACAATAAAAAGTACCGTTAAGGTTGGTGTTAATGACGGCGACCCAGTCGTCATCGGTCATTTTGCGCATGCTACGGTCACGCGTAATGCCGGCGTTGTTCACCAGAATGTCGAGGCGCTGCCACTTGTCGAGCGCTGCTTTTACGATGCGCGCGGCTTCTCCTTTCTTGGCCACGTCCCCTTGGACGAGCAGGCACTCGCCGCCTAGTTCGCGAATCTCGTCGGCGGCGATTTCGGCCTGCTTGGCATCCGCCCGGAAGTTTACCGCTACGTACGCTCCACGGTGAGAGAGTTCAAGTGCGATCGCGCGTCCAATGCCGCGCGAGGCCCCATCCTGCGTCCTCGTGCAATTCCGGAAAGGTCTTCCCTCATGTCGGAGCCACGGTTCTGAACAAACAGTTCGCCTCGTGCTACCCGGCGCAGTACGTCCACGAGAGCTGGTCCATTCATCGAACGATAGATGACCCCTTGCGCCTGCAACCAACGCGTATAAGCGAACCGGTCGTCTTCCTCGGTCAGTACCAGTAGTGCAGTTTGGTGCCGCTTCAAGGTGCGGTGAATCTTCGAAAACACCGCCAGAAAGTTTGTCGACAGAATCAGTACCTGGGGGCTGACCTCTTTCAATGTGTTCAACAACTGTTCGGGAGATTTTGGCTGACTCACGATACAAACGTCGGGTGCCATCCCGAATGCCTCCACCATCCCAATACGAAAAACCTCCTGATGATCAGCGATGATGACGTCAATCACGATTGCACCTTCCCACCGAACTGCGGTTGCATTCCGGCTCCAAACATAGTCTTGTTCGTCTTGTTCTTATCAAAAACATGGTCACAATTGCACACCGCCGCTTTGGTGTAGTCAGAAATTGGGGGTGGGAAACCGCGGATTCGGGCGTGGCGCCGAGCCGCCGCCGGAACGAATGGCAACTGCGCAGGGATTTTGCTAATGGCCCTAGCGTAGGCCAATTCCAGATCAAGCAGCCTCGAGAACGGGAATGATGGTGACGGGCGCTGCCGCCCTCACGGCGTAGGGTTTAGATGCGAGGATCTTCATCTGCAACCAGTCATACGAGAACTCGCGGCCGCATTCGAGGCAAACCACGTATGTCCCCGTTACAGCCGCTGCTGCAGTGCTGCGTCGCAGTCTGCCGCGCACGGTGATCGGGAAGCTCCGCCGTTTGTGCCAACAACCGAAGACCAGATCGAACAGACTCATAAAGGCCCCTTCGAGTGAGGCTCGATCAATGCCGCCGGCGGGGTTTTTCCTCATTCCGCGGCTATCTCTAGGTTCCAGAGGAGATCGGGTTAAGCGCGCCCGCGCCAGTACCAACCCCCTCCACCAAGCAAAAACACAACCACGACGATAACCAGAATAGTTTCTAAACTCATTTTGAACGCCTCCGAACGTCTGTTAGAAGTCTGACAGTTTGAGGCTTCAGCAGTCTGTGCAAAAAAGAACAGCTTAAACTTCGGACTCCTGTGTCCGTCTTTGGCTTGCAGCGTGCTCTCCTATCGAGAGACCAGTCAGAACGGGGTCAAGCTGCGTTCTGTGGCATGAATCCAACTTTGCAGCTCTTCCTACGTGGAACTGGCCTTTTGGTTCTTGACCTGCAGATCGTTCACCACTTGCTGAACGTTGGGCACTTCCGTCGCCACTTTCCCGGCCTGTTCGCGTTTGTACTCCGAGTTCACTTCTCCGGTCAGCGTGACTACTCCGCTCTTCACTTCGTATTTCACATTGTCGTGCATCTTGTTCTGGATCAGTGCAGCGTCCAGATTTTTCTCGATGCCGTCGTCCAGGTCCGAGTTCACGGCCTTTGCTTCCTTTTCGATGCCCACGGGAACAACGGCAATCTGGTCCGCGACGACCTGGACGCCTGCCAGAGACTTTGCCAGGGATTCGGCTTGTGACTTGTCGTTGTCGCTGGCAACTTGCCCGCCAAGGGTTACGATCCCTTTGTCGCGATCCTGGCTGACAGAAACGTCCTTATAGCCTGCTTGATCGAGCGACTTACGAATATTGTCGGACACATCAGGTGACTTCGCGGGCGTCCCTGAACATCCGGCGAGAATCCCGACGGCTAGAAGAGTAGGTATGGCTATTGACAATCTGAGAGTTTTCATAGTTCTCCTTCAATGGATGTCATAATGGAATCGCAAACGGTGATGAAGCAATGGTGAGGTGCGTTGTGATCTTTGCATCCAGTAGCCTTCGTATAAACGATTGATGTCCCGCGTCTTTTGTTGTTGCCTCGACACGGTGCTACAGTAGCCCGACGTTTTCATGTGCGAACAAACTGGGTGCGGACTCAGTGGCTTTCGCAAGGCATCTGTTTTATCTCGTAGCTTCGGATCCAGAAGCGATGACCCCAGCCAAAATATTAGTCGACTGGGAACAGCGTTTCTGTACAGAAGGGAACATCGTCGGCGTTATTGTTCCTGCTTGGCTCTCGGAGAGCGGCTAGCCTACTGCGGAAAGCCGTTTACGCTGACATTGAATGTCCGCGAGCTGCGGGAAGGTCAATGTGTTTGTGAAGTCGCAACAGCCGAGTTCTGTCCATGTAGCAAGGTGATTGACAGGATAGGGCGGGAGGGTGTGGAAGGGCCGAACGAGGGAACGAAACGCCCCAATTAGTCTCGCTCCCTTACGGCTGGCCATATTCTGCGTTTCAGAACTCTAGGACGACCTGGTTTAGCTGTCTATCCAATATTGCACACTTTTGACGTCGGCGTTATATTTTCGCCATGCCCCCAATGGCAGATCAAGTCAGGGGCAAGAAATGAGTCGCCATCACTACGAGAGGGCTTGCGTTCGGTGCGGCAAATCGTTCATGCCGTCGGATAGTCGCCGTAAGGTGTGTCCCGATTGCTGGGAAAAAGAACGCAAAGAGCGCAAGGCAAAGTCTGAAATGACTCAGCAGGCCGAGCAGTGAGGGTCGGCTGGCGGCCCGCTCTCCCGAGGCCGCCAGCAACCGACCAACACGGAATTGAATCAGTACCGCCTATAACATTCGTAAGATGCTCACGTGATATCATGCTAATCGGGGTGGTTACCACCTTCTCCTCTTTCAGGTCCCCTGAACTAAGTCAGTCCATCTGAAGTTTTTCTCTCCTTAGGCCTCAGGAAAGCTGTGTAGCCATGCATCCGAGTGCCATCCTGCGCGAAGTTCAGCAGCTCTACAACGTGAGCGAACGGCTTGACTTGTTGGCCGAGCAACATCCCACCGTCTCGGAAGCACTCATCATCATTTCGGGAAGCGTTCGTAACACGGCAACTCTGTTGGAAGTGCTGGTTGCGACGAAGATCGGCCCTCTCTCCGGATTAGATCCTGCGAAGGCCTGATGGGTAAAACCGCCGTCATCGTGCGGGACCTAGGGGGTTTCAGGAGAATCGGGTCGTGGAGAACGGCTTTCACGTCATACGACAAGGCCGCGCCAAGTGCGCGACCGAAAGCGCATGTTTCGGGTTTCTTCTAGGCGTACAATCGGACCTGTAAGGGCGCTACCCTTTCTTGAGATCTGATATGAGCGCCGACCGCATTCCAACCCGCAACCAAGGCCGGCCCGCGAAGCGGGTTCCATCAGCTAACTCCATGCGATCGGCAAAACTGTCATCAGGCAAAATTGCAAAGCCTGCCCGGCTCCAAACACCTAAGCTGCAAACACCAAACGGCGGGACGGTTTTCGATCCCGAGACCTTTCTGACGAGAGCTGGGGTGGGAAAGCAGGTTCTCAACCTGAAGAAGAATGAGACGGCCTATGTGCAAGGTGACGCTGCCGACGCGATTTATTACGTGCAGAAGGGACAGGTGAGAGTAACGGTCACTTCTGCAAACGGGAAAGAAGCGACGCTTGCCTTGGTGGGTGCCGGGGAGTTCATGGGGGAGGACAGCATGGTCTTAGCTCATCCTCTTCGACTCGCGACCGCTACCGCGATGACCGAGTGTGCGCTGCTCAAGATCAGCAAGGCAGAAATGGTCCGCGTACTTCACCAGGAACACACGCTGTCGGATGTCTTCGTTTCTTTTCTGCTTACCCGCAACGCCCGGGTCCAAGCGGACCTGGTTGATCAGCTTTTTAATTCCAGTGAAAAGCGGCTGGCGAGGATTCTGTTATTGCTCGCCCAGTTCGGCAAAGAAAGCAAGCCCGAGACGGTAATTCCAAAGATCAGCCAGGAAATCTTGGCTGAGATGGTTGGCACGACCCGATCTCGAGTCAGCTTCTTTATGAATCGCTTCAGAAGGCTAGGCTTCATCGAATACAACGGCGAGCTTAGGGTTCACAACTCCCTTCTAAATATCTTCCTGCAGGAATAATAAAGTGGCCGCGGTTTTGTGCGGCTTCCGGGGCGAAAGAGAAGCGGCTCAAGCCGGGTTCAACGGTTTGACAGACGGCTTTAGAGCAACTCTGCCAGCGCCGCTGTCGTCAAGCATCTCTGCTCAGACGGACTCAAATGCGTTGACGGCTGAGAGTTCCGGCAACATGACGCCGCGCGGCCTCAAACGATAACAAGACCGCTGGAGAATCGCCGGCCGAAGACGGCGATCCAGGCGTCGGGCGTCGCCCTGTCCGGAGCATTCCTTGTTCTTGAGTGGGTTGTTAGTACGGGTTCGGTAAAATCCAGACTAGATCCCAGATTTAAATTCCTATACGGCGTAATTCTTGATACTGAATTCCATTTCGGCTCGACGTTTGCCGTAACGAGCCACCATGATCTCGTAAGGTGACCTGCGGGCAATCTCGCGATAGGTGGTCCTTTGGCTTGGAATCGGAAGCCGGTCGCCTTCCGGCCGCAGCTGGTTTGCCTCACTGAGCCGACGAACGATCTCCAGATGCACTTCTGGTACCCGCTTGCGCTCAGCCGTCATGTACAACTCGTCGATGACCCGATCGCTGACGATCTGTACGTCGGGAACGGTTCGAGCACCCCTCTTGCCACGGTCGGCGTGCCTTAAGATGATTGCCCGGACGTCGCGGCCCGCGGCTACCCACTTGCGGTAATCTCGCCAGACAGTGAGCCAACCAGGCGGCTTGTCATCATTGACCCGCTCCGATACCAAACGGATGAGCGGCTCCATGCTCGTCCTGGTCATCGAAATGGGCTGCCGCCGATCAATCTCTTTCAAATACTGCTCACGCTTTCGGCCGAGCGCAACCAGTTCGGGCGGATAGGCGGCGAGATCGCGGGTGAGCTTCGCGGCGAGTCCGCCGGCGGGACCCCACGCTTCCGCCTCGGCAATGAACGATATCTCGCTTCGCGCAAACCTATCGAGAAGATCATCTTCAGTAAATGTGCACCATTCCCCTGTCGCGGTGTTTTGCAGCTGCCACCTGTTGTCCGGCAATCTTTGAAGTATCAGGAACTCACTTGCTCCGGCCTTAATCCGCTGCCCCTTTCTCAGCGCGTTTAGTGACATCTTTCCTCCTGACAGTGCCGTCGCGAGCGTGCGGGATAAGGGAAAGGCCACACCTGGCGCCCGATCGGTGTGATGCTCACTCTGGAGTCAAGTCCAAACGGCTCCCACCAGTCGATATGCAGCGTGCCGTCGAGCACGAGGCGAAGCACGCCTGGAACGGTCATGCCCTCGGTTTCGCTGAACGTGCGCACGCTCAATTCCGGCGCTGAGGAGAACGCTCTCCGGATTCTTTCGTGCTCGGCGGCTGAGACATTAACGCGGCGGTAACGCAATAAAAGGCTCACGTTCGTCAGGCGGGGCTCGGCGCAAATCTCTGACCGCTTCCAGAGCCTAAATTGGTAACCATGCTCTGCCAGCAACTCGCGGATCAATGCGAAGCGTGCCTGATTCTCAGGCTTATCGGCCTCCGAGTCTTCCTTGACCTCCACAACTTCCTGATTAGCACCCCAAACGACGAGAATGTCTGGGGTGTACCGATGCTTTGTCCCATCGTGGTGGTATTCAAGAAAGAAAGGCTGCTCTTGCCAGGCGTCGGGAGTTGCCGTGGCTACTAAAACCCGAAATGCCTTCAGCTCGTTTTGTGACTCCGCATGCCGCGAGCGCCCACTTGCCACATCGGCGACCTTGCCCTGCACGCCCGACTTGGACCGGCTTACCGGCTCGCGCACTCGCACTAGCCGATCAACTGCAAGGCAGTCCGTGGACTCGCGGGAGGCGACAAAAGTCAGCTTGCTGCGGTGCGGTCCTTCAATCAGTTCGTTCATCAGCTCTCCAGGCGCACATAAAATGCCTGTGTTTCTCCTGGTCTTATGTAATCCTGTTAGAGGACTAGACCATCCCTTATGAGGAAGTCTAGTGCAGATCTTTTTTGATGTCAACACCAAAAGGATTATGATATCCTTTTAGAGGATACACACATGGCAGATATCTACGGACAGATTGGAAAACAGATTCGGGAGCTGAGAGCTACGCTCAAAGGCCAGGGTATCAGCCAAGAGGAGTTGGCACAGGCGGTGAACACGACCGCCAACACGGTCTCTCGCTGGGAGACTGCCACCTATAAGCCCTCGATCTCCGATTTGGAGAGGCTGGCTCGGTTCTTCGGCGTGCCGATCACCGTCTTTTTCCCCAAGGCGGAACCCAAAGCACGAACGAACGCTCTTCTCAGCGCGACGGCGGACCTGGACGACGAAAATCTCGAAGAAGTGACATTGTATGCACAGTTTAGAAGGGCACGGCAGCGAAAGAAGACACGGTAGGCGACGTGGCCGTTTGCACTCCACCCGCCACGCCATTTCACCTTTAATTGTGACTTGGGGATTTATCGTAAATTGAGGCGCGTGAACATGTGTCTGGCTTCGATAACGAACACGACAAGGCCCAGAGCTACCGCAGCAGAAATGCAGCCCAAAACTCTCTTACGTACCCCGCTTGCAGGATACAGAGTTCGGTGGGGTTTCCAACCACTGAGCCACCACCACAGCGACACTGGCTTTTGACCCGGACTCGCGTTTACATCTCTCACGAGTCGCCGGATGTACACCCACGCCATAACATAGAACACCGCCGCAACACTGAAAATGATGATGGACGGAGTCGTCATAGAGCGATCACTTGTGTAATGGCGATATAACGCCGATTACGCTACGGCGTGATTTCCCAAACGACACCGCAGCCCGTGATCCCTTCTACGTTGCACGACCCATTTCCGCCGTAATACGCTGTGCCGTAGATATTGCCTGCCGCGTCAAGGATTACGCTGCCCATGGGATCCGATCCGTTGCTGCCATTAAAGCTGACTGAGGTGTAGGTCCAGCCGCCGTTCGAAGGCGTCAGCTTAAAAACCTCGCCCTCGTTGTACAAGCCAGTCCCGCTCGACGTGCCGTGAATGTTACCGGCTGCGTCCAGCGTGGGGCTGTCACGGGGTCCTGTATTACTACCCGAAAAGGTGTACAGCGCGTTGAACGTCCAACTGCCATTGGAGGGCGTCAGCTCAAAAACCCCGCCCCCACCGCCGAAACAACCCGCAGTGCCGAACAGGTTGCCCTGCCCATCCATGACCACGCCGCTGCAGGTGGATGCATTCTCGAACTCATTGGAAGCCAGGACATTATAGATCCAGCCCGAGCCGGAGGGCGACAGTTGGTAAATCACTCCGGTGTCGTCTGTACCGCCTGCGGAGGTTGTGCCGTAGAGATTGCCGGAGCTGTCGAAGATGAGGCCGCCGAAAGGGTAGTAACCCCCCTCTTCGACGAAGTTCCGGAGAATACTCTCGGTCCAGCCGCCATTGGAAGGCGTGAGTTCGAAAACTACACCGGATCCGCCGGTTCCACCGTTCTCCGCTGTGCCATAGATATTGCCGGCCTGGTCGAAGACCAGACTGCCATAACCAGGATATGACCCGTCACGGTCGCTGCCGCCAAACGAGTGGAGCACCGTTTCCTCCCAGGGGCAGATCACCGAGTGGCAGGCCGCAGGCGAGGGCCGCAGGCGATAAACCGTGCCCCGGCCGTACTGTCCGCCGTCGTTAGTTGTGCCGTAGAGGCTGCCGTCGGGCCCAAACACAACCCCGCTATACGGAATCTCGCCGTCATTCGGAGGGCCCTGGAAGCTGTACAGTGGCGTCAAGACCCAGCCTGATCCGGCGGGCGACAGGCGGAAGACCACCCCTACATCGCTCGCCCCACCATAGGCGGTCGTACCGTAAAAGTTTCCCGCACGATCCATGGTCAACCCGGCCGTGGGATATTTTCCGTCGTTGCCGCCGGTGAAGCTGTGCAGCACAGTCAGGGTCTGCGCCTGCGCTGGGACATCTGCCGCTAAGATTCCCGCACAAATCAGCGCCATTGCGGTTTGCAAGCTGATGCTCAAGATCGAAGTTGCACTACGCTGTTGATAAGTCATCTTGGACCCCTCCTCGACTGCCTAAGGCTGGCCTTTCGAACGCGCCACTATCGCGCCGTCGCAGGTCAGAGTCAACTTAATTTTGCATTACGGTCTAATAAACTGACAGGAAGAGACTTAGCTTGGTCGTTTCAAGATGATTGGCGAAATCAGGCGTGGCTGTTGAAAAAGTCACTTTCGCAGAGATGCTATTCCCCTGGTGTGATTGGGCGCTGGGGTTCTTGTTTTGTTTGTGGTGGGTTTGCTTAGGCGGCTGCAGGGAGGGTCGGATTCGGCGCTTGGCTGAGGAAGCGGACCAGCCGTTTGATGTTCTGGGCAGCCGCCGCCAGGAAGAACTGCTCACGGACAAACTTCATCCTGCGCAGCCGCAAGCGACGCAGTCCTATCTGATTCTTGAGTTCCGCAAACAGGGCTTCCACTTTCTTTGGCGTTGTGCGCTAGCGAACTCTGGCGTGTTGACTAACTCGCGGGCACGTTGCCGAGCGGGCTCATGGACGTGGATGAGAGATACTTGTACTGGCCCGTGGTGCATTGCGCCTTTTGCGAACACGCACCGCAACGCTTGCGGTTTCCGATGTAGGCGTGGGTTCGATTCCTGACATTCAAACCGACGAAGTTGAGTTGTTGGCCAGCTGGACAGAGGTAGCGGATGCTTTCGGGAAGATACGTAAAACGCTCGGGACCATAGAGCGGACTGTTCTTGCGGAGAGCACTGTCACGCGTGCGCATATACGGTGTGATGTCCCGCTCCATTAACCACTGCAGGAACTCGCCGTTGCCGTAGGTGGCATCGGCCACTACGGACGTGGGTCCTCGTCCTTGCCATTGGACGAAGCGCGTGATCATCTCTTGTGCGGCCACGGTTTCCTGGCTCATCCGGGCCGCAGTCCCTTGCACCCCTACGATCACGCAGCTGGCATTGTCCACCAGGTGGTTGTCGTAGTACCCCAGCCGGGCCGGAGTGCCGCCCTTGGTAGCGTAGGTCGAATCCGGATCAGTGGTCGATACTTGTTCTTGTTCATGCACCGGCTCTTCCACCGGATTCTGTTCTTCTAGTTCAGTCAGATACTGGCGCAGCGTTTGCTTGACTTGGGCCGCTTCGGCCAACTGTTCGCGCGGAATCCGGCTCTCCTTGGCCGCATTGGCCTCGACGAAACTTCCATCCACCGAGAGGTTGTCCCCGCGCACCAGGCCCACCTCCATGCACTGCTTCACAATCTGTTCAAAAAGCTGCTCGAACAGCTTCGACTCCTGAAACCGTCCGTGCCGGTTCTTGGAGAAGGTGGAGTGATGCGGAATCTCCTGATCGAACCCCAGCCCCGTGAACCAGCGCCATGCCAGATGCATGCGCAGCTCTTCCACTAACCTGCGCTCGCTGGTGATGCCGTACAGGTAGCCGATCAGCAGGATGCGCAGCAGAAGTTCGGGATCGATGGACGGTCGCCCCGTGTCGCTGTAGCTGTCCTTCAGTCGCTCGCGGACAAAGGCGAAGCTGACGTGCTCATCAATGAGCCGCAGCAGGTGGTTCTTAGGAATGTAATCGTCGAGTTTGAAGTAATAGAACAGCGATTCGGAACGGGCTTGTTGCCCCATCATGATCAGCAGGCCTCCGCGAGTGAAGATCACGCAGTACATGGAACCTATGCTTCCTTGTACCGCACCTTGCCTGCTTATCAGAGTGACTTTTTCAACACCCACAGGCGATAGCGCAAGTTACTCCGAAACGATACACCCGGCTCCGTAACTTGCGAAATGGCGATATTGCGCCAGCAATCAGCAGTCGTCACTGTTTGACTGTAATCGCTGGGGGTACGGAGGGTGGCTCAGGCTCATGCGGCACCCTTTCAATAGGCACCGTCTTCAAGAGAACGAGGTGTTCACCGTTCCATTGGTAATATCGTGCGGCGCAGTTCTTTTCCTCTGGACATCCGTCCGCGATGAATAGAGAACTATTCAACTGGTAGTGCAGTCCCCATTGCTTCAAAAACCCCTGTTGGTCGCCCCATGTGATGCCAACGTATGGTGGGTCGTAGGTGTGTCCCGTCGTGGCGTCAACAATTGCGAACTGAGCACAAGAGGTTCCGCAGCCCCAAATGACAACCGTGTAGTGACCTGAGAAGTTCGGGCCTTTGCGAGCTCCTTCGCGTATCACGGTGCGGTAACGGTGAGCGAAGGCCGATGTCGGCTGAGCCGCTACAGGGTTGCCACGGAATATGTCGGAGACTAAGCAATCCCGAAACGTGGGAGCCGTCTGTTCCTCGACTGCGGACACAGCAGTGTGAAGCAGCAGCAACAGGAGAACACCTGCGATTAGCCTCGTCACAGCAGAACTTTACGACTAAGACCCAAAGAGTTCAAGGATAGCTGGCGAAATCGGGCCAACTCACAACCAAACCGTCCCGGACAAAACGACGAGCGAAACGCCCGCTCCTCTCGCGGTCCAGAAACCGGTTCGTGGGAGCCGACACGCCTTTTCAAGAATTGTGTCAAGAAATTTCACTAATTCCGTCAACCTACAGGAAGGAGGTGAAGCATCATGAAAATCAACCTGGCCGAACGCGAGTTCGTCTATCACGGCACCACCCTGGCCGATCCCAATCCCAAGTTCTCCATCGAGGAAGTCCGTTCCTTCTATGCCACCCAGTTTCCCGAACTGACCAACGCAGCCATTACCGGCCCTGAAACGGTTGGCGACCGACTGCGCTACAGCTTCGAGCGTGCCATTGGTTCAAAGGGCTGATGAGATGACGGATGCTAGCAAACAATCGCTGTTACAGGAAGTCCGCGAATCAGAGGGGCGGCAGACTAGCGCCAACCCTCTGACCGGACTGATGCTGAGGTGGCTCGAATGCAAAGACTCGCAAGAAGCAAGCAGTGCTCTCGCACGGGCTCTCTCAATGCAAGGAAGCGGAGATCCCGTGTTCCCCGGACCGGGCATCTGGCCAATCCCGCCAGCCTGATCGGAATTCCTCGGCTGGAAGCGGCTCACGCCGGCAGCCGCATCGCCTTTGGTTGCTCTGATCTGACCGCTTTGGCCCAAACCCTGGTCGAAATCGGCCTCGCCACTCAACCCGACTGGATCGCGGTAGGAAAAACCCCTGCCGCACTGGTTGATTCTGTATTTCGCCGCTGTCTCCGCGACCACGGCCAGGAAATCATTACAGAGCACTTTGAGCTGTCCCTGACGCTCGGAGAGTCTATCGTCGACACCAGTTACTCGGATTCTGGCGCCGATTCCAATGGCCAGCTCTTTCTGGTCCTCAATACCGAGTCATCGTTCCCGTTAGGCATTGGCACAGTGATTGAGGAACTGGACCGGTGCCATCCGGGTCTGGGAGTGGCTTTCTACGAGACTCTCCGGCAAGCCCTCTACCGCTGGGTCCGTGTCTACGACGATTGGGACGCCCGCAACCGGATCGAGCAGATGGTCGAGTGGGGGGAAGGGGAGGAAGATCCCGATTCTTACCGGCAAACGCAAACAGGAATCGTCCTGCATGCCGAAGTGGAAGGGCTGTTTCTCTTTCCCGCTGCGCCGCCATTCGAAAAAGCCGTCGGCAGGAAGCAAGCACCGACGGCTCACAAAGGCATCCCGGAACGCAGGCTTACTCGCCACCGTCTCCGAGCGCGCATTGATCGTCTTAAAGCCGATAGCGGCGTCTGTGGCCCAGGACGGAATCAAGCCCCAGCGAGCTAGCGAGAAGTGCCGCGCCGGCCTGGATGGATCTTGGCGAATAATTCCGACAGGCTGCGACGGGGCGATGTTGTAGCGAGGCTCCCAATCGACCTCGTTCTCGGTCTCGAAGTATTCCTCGATCAATTGCTTGCGTCTGGACAGACGATACCGACCACACATCTCCCACTCCTCAGATCCAAGTAATAATGTAATGGAACT
>Ga0224556_1000069_pt1 | contig 19019 bp, 8 predicted proteins | sample 714S315metaG_FD_183007 | JGI IMG/M metagenome (GOLD analysis project Ga0224556, IMG submission 183007) | Peat soil microbial communities from Stordalen Mire, Sweden - 717 S3 1-5 | ecosystem: Environmental > Terrestrial > Soil > Wetlands > Peat | place: Sweden: Norrbotten County, Stordalen Mire...
AGTCAGTTGCGCGAAACTCTGAAGCGTATCAAGAGCGCCAGTCACGAGCTGGGAAGGCGCGAGCTGACGCCGGCGCATAAAGCTGAGATTGAGAAGCTGGAGAATTCGCTGATTCAAACGGATGTGCCTCCGCCAGACGCCCTGACGGCCAGCGATCTCGAGGACCAGCTGGATTCGCTGCTTCGCAGTCACGGACAAAACGATCTGTGGCAGCTTGCCGCTTATCTGGCGCGCAAAAACTTCAAGCCCGTGGTGCTGGAACAATTATTTGCCACGCTGGGCGCCGAGACGGCGAGAGCCGCCCTAGTGAGGATCTCGGCTTCGGTGGAAATCGCCGATCTGTTGGACCAGATTGAGAGCAGCACGTCGCGAATCTCCGATCTGGTGGGCGCGATCAAGGAATACACGTACATGGACCAGGCGCCGGTGCAGAACGTGGATATCGTCAAGACGCTGGAGACCACGCTCACTATCATGAATCACAAACTCAAGCGCGGGGTCGAGGTGAAGCGCGATTATCAGAAGATTCCGTTTCTGGTGGACTCTTTCGGAAGCGAACTCAATCAGGTCTGGACTAACCTCATTGACAATGCCATCGACGCGATGGGCGGAAAGGGCGAGCTGCGAGTACGCACGTATCGCGAGGACGATTGCGTGGTGGTGGAAATCGGCGACAACGGCCCGGGAATTCGGTCGGAGATCGAGCCGCACATTTTTGAACCATTTTTCACTACTAAGGGCGTGGGCGAGGGAACTGGTTTGGGTCTGGATACGGTGCAACGCATTGTGAAGAAGCACCGAGGCAATATTCAAGTGCGCTCCCAGCCGGGAGATACGCGTTTCCAGGTGTGGCTGCCGCTGGCGCCGAGCGCGGCTTGAGCGCCAGCATGGATGTGCACCTGATTGACGGGACCTACGAATTGTTCCGCCACTTTTTCGCGGTTCCTGCGGCGAAAGATGTAAACGGTCAGGAAATCGGCGCAACGCGCGGCGTCCTGGCGTCTGTTTTATCCATGATCGAGAAGGGCGCAACCCACATCGGAGTTGCGACTGACCACGTTGTGGAGTCTTTTCGCAACGACCTGTATCCCGGGTACAAGACCAGCGAAGGTGTGGCTCCGGAACTGCTTTCGCAGTTTCCGATTCTTGAGGAAGCTCTCGAAGCGATGGGCGTGCTGGTGTGGCCCATGGTTGAATTCGAAGCGGATGATGCGCTGGCCTCCGCCGCCACGAAAGCCGCGCTGAATGAACACGTCAAACAAGTCTTCATTTGCACGCCAGACAAAGATCTCGGACAGTGCGTGGTTGGCACGCGAGTCGTGCAGATGGATCGAAGGCACGACACCTTACGCGATGAAGCCGGCGTCGTTGCTAAATTTGGAGTGAGCCCGCAATCGATCCCGGACTATCTGGCGGTGGTTGGCGACAGTGCGGATGGATTTCCCGGCGTGGCGGGATGGGGCCAAAAGGCTGCCGCTTCTGTCTTATCGCAGTACTCTCATCTGGAAAACATTCCGAAGAATTGGCACGAATGGCATCCGTCGATCCGCAAGGCCCGCGGGCTGTCGGAATCGCTGTTCGGGTCGTGGAATGACGCTCTGCTGTTCCGGACGCTCGCAACCTTGCGGCTTGATGTGCCGGTTTTCGATACGGTCGAGGACTTGCGCTGGATTGGACCGCGACCGAGTTTTGAGGATTACTGCCGGCGGATGAACTCGTCTGAATTGTTGCGTCGCGCCCGGACGGCAGGATCGGGTCGACCGGCTTGAACTGGAAGTGCGCGACTCGGTTCTGAGATCGAACGTGGCGCTCAGGATGTTTTCTTCAGGCGCGAGCGAAGAATCTCCATAGTTTGCTCAAGTTTCTTCGGACCGATCGGGCGAACCGGGAAGTATGTTTCCGCGCTCTTGCCTGCCTTCGCGAGAGCTTCGGCCTCATCGAGTGGCGTGCGTCCCTCACGGTTGCGAAGGCTTGGATCGGCTCCGAATTCGAGCAGAAGTTGAATGAACTTCGCGGGGTCAAGGACGAGGCGGCTCCGAATGACACGATGCATCGGAGTATTACCCTCCTCATCTCGCCAGTTCGGGTTTGCGCCATGTTCGAGCAGGACGCGGGTGACATCGATGGAAGCGACGCCGGCCGCCGGCCCCCAGGCATAAGCGTCGTAGGGCGGGCGACTTGCAACGGCGCCATGCTGAAAAAGGATTGCCGCCGACTTTGGTTGATGGCCAAACGCCGCCCAACCTAGAGGAGAATTTCCCGTGGTCAGATCGTTCGCGGCCGCCGGATCTTTAATCAGAATTTGTTCAAGTTCGTCGTGCATTCCATAGGCGACAGCGGTGCACACGTCGGGTACCGCGCCGGCGTCCAGCAGGATTTTCGCGAAATCATCGTGATTTAGCTCGAAGCAGTCGTGTAACGGCAGTCGGCCATCGGCGTTGCGCACGTTGAGGTCGGCGCCGCGTTCGATTAGAAGTCGAAGCACGTCGACCTTGGCTTCCGCAATTGCGAGGTGGAGCAAGCGCATGCTGAGCGTGTCGCTGGGCCTGTCCAGACGGGGCAGGTCAGCAGGGGCATTCACCAGTTCTGGATTCTTGTCGAGGATTTTTCGAATCGTTTTCAGGTCGCCGGCGTGGACGGCATTGATGAGTTGCTGGCCAAAGTCGTGCAGTGCATCCACATGAGCCTTGAGCTTGCGCCAGCTGGGAAAACCGTAGGTGCGGGCGACCTGGAGTTGGGCCTTGGAAAGTGGGACTTTACTCTGCGCTTTGCTCCGCAAGTCGGGACCCCGCTCGCGCATGGTCTTGAGGAGTTGCTTGGCTTCGTTCTTCAGGTGCTCGAGGTTGGCGCGGGCTGGGAGCTTGCCGGCGGAGTAGACAGGACGAGGGCCGCTCATAGAACCTTCCTTCCGTGATCGCCCGTTGTCCGCGTGGTTTTCGGGCTGGAAGTAGGGTTGTGCTGCAAATGCAAGGTGAGTGGGCTACGCCCTCTACGCGGACCGACGGCCTCCCACAAGGCCGGGAACTAGGATAGACAATGTCCGCGGGCGGTGCAAGCGGTTCCCGTCCACGGCGTCGACAGTGTTGGCCGAGGTAGGGTCCCTCGCCCGGCGGTCGCCGCCCTCAGGATGACATCGGGGCCGAATAATTTCGGAAATGAGTGACTATTGGCTGCGAAGTGCCATTTACTTGGGCAGGGGAACGCAATACAATTTGGCTCCGGGATTTTCGGAATTTCTCCGGTCAGCTTACCTCCCTCACCGGAAACAGGGGTCGAATTTGGTCGGCCAACCCACAAAAATCGGCAAGTACGAGATCGTCGACCTGATCGGCCGGGGTGGCATGGGGGTGGTGTACAAGGCCCGTGATCCGCAGTTGGACCGGCTGGTGGCGATCAAGATGATTATCGGGGCGAACCCAGCCCTGATGAAGCGATTCGACGTGGAAGCGCGGTCCACGGCCGGCCTGCAACACCAGAATATTGTCACCATCTACGATTTCGGCAGCCAGGACGGCAACCCCTACCTGGTCATGGAATATCTCGAAGGAAGCAGCCTGGAGTCGATCATTTCCGCCGGGCGCTCCTTGAGCCTGGCCAACAAGCTTGGTATCTGCATTGCCGTCTGCAACGGGCTGAACTATGCGCACGACCGCGGCATCATTCATCGCGACGTAAAACCCGCGAATGTGATGGTGCTGAATGACGACAGCGTGAAGATTGTGGATTTCGGCATCGCCCGGATCGGCGATACGGGAATCAGCCGCACCGAAGTCGTTGGCAGCCTGAACTACATGTCGCCGGAGCAGTTCCAGAGCATACCGCTGGATATCAGGACCGACATTTTCTCCACTGGCGTACTCCTCTACCGGCTGCTCACGGGCGCGCTTCCTTTCCAGGCCGCGGGCGAGGCGGCGGTCATGTACCGGATCATTCATGACGCGCCGTCGCCCATCGCTTCCTTTGTGCAGGGTTACCCGGCCGAACTGGATTCCATCGTTGCCAAGGCTCTGGCGAAGAACCGTGAGAACCGGTATGCCAGTTGCAGGGACCTGGCTTTTGACCTGCAGCTTTTGCGGGAACAGCAGAAGCATACGGACGCGGCGGAATGGCTGCAGCGGGCAGAAGCGGCCATACAAAAGACGGAATGGACGAAGGCGGAGGAATGCCTTAAACAGCTGTTAAAGATCGAAGAGCACAACAGCAAGGCCTACCAGATGCTGGGCGAAGTGCAGGAGCGGGTTCGCCGGCAACGGCGTGCGGAGCAATCCCGCCAACTGCGGACCCAGGCCGACGAGGCTCTTCAGGATCATCGCTACGATGACGCGCTCGGCATTCTTTCCCAGGCCATTGAAGTGGACGCGACCAACCAGGAACTGGTGCGCCTGCGCGAGTCGGCGCGGGAAGCCAAGGCGCGAGCGGCGCGCCTGCACCAGGCACTGCGGCGAGCCGAGGGAGCGCAGCAGGCTGGGGATCTCGACGAGGCGAAACGAGCGGTGGGCGAGGCTCTTGAACTTGATCCCGAGGAGACTTCCGCCAAAGCACTGCGCTTCGTGATTTTCAAGCAGGTGGAAGAACGGGATCGTCAGCTGAAGATGCGCAAGCTCCTCGACGATGCTCGCGAACAGCTGGCAGCCCGAGATTTAACGCGGGCCATGGAAACGCTGAGCGAGGCCGAGAAGGTTGACTCGGTGTCGGTGGAACTCCGCTCGCTCCTGAAGGCCGCGAACAGCGCGCGTGAGCAGCAAGTGCGCAAGGCGGAGTTGGAAAAACTAAGCCGTCAGATCGAGGAAGCGCTGGCTCGCGAAGACTATGAGGGCGCGTCTGCCATCGCGAATGACGGATTGCGGCGCCATCCGCAGGAGCCAGGACTTCTGAAACTGAAAGCTCTGTCGGAAGCGGAGCAAAAAAGAGTCAAGCTGATTGCCTTCGCGCGGGAGCGGTTGCTCACCGCCAACGGGCTGCTGGAAGCGGGAAAGACCCTCGAAGCTCTCTCGGTGTTGGAAAGGGCGCTACAGGAGGTTCCGGGAGAATCGCAGCTGGAGTCGCTGCGGGCCGACATCAAGAACCGGCTGACGCTCGAAGACGCGGAAGTTCATAAGCGTAGTTTGCTGGAGCGGGCGCAGGAGGCGCTGCGAAGAAAAGAATTCAAGGAAGGAATTCGACTGCTGGAGGCGGCGCAAAGTGAATTCCCCGGAAGGACTGAGATTGAAGACTTGCTGCGGACCTCGCGCAAGCTGCAGGCCAAGGAAAAGCTAGTCGGAGAAGTGCTGTCGTTTGCCCAGCAGCTTCTATCGCAGAAGGGACCGCAAGCGGCGGCCGAGTATCTGGAAGAGCAGGTTCCGTTCGTCACCGATGACCGGGTGGGCGCAGCGCTGAAGGACGCGCGCCGCCATGCCGAGCAACTGCGGGCGAGAATCCAAAACGCCGTGGAGGAAGGCAAGCGCATCTTGCGGGAGCACGGTTCGCAGGAGACCAGGGAATTTCTGGAGGCGCAACCCGCGCAATTCCTGGAGTCGGCGGAGTTTCAGGGGTTGGCCGAACTGCTGCGCAAGCATGAGGCTTGCGAGAATCTGGACCGAGAGTTAGCCAAGCAGAGTGATCTCGGTGCCCAGATCCGAATGGCGGAAGAAGCGATTCGAAGGAATCCGGGGAACGAAGAGATTAATGTCAGACTGGCCGCGCTGCTGCAGTTGAAGCAAGCGGTGCAGGGTATCGTCGACCGCGCGGGTGGGCTGGAAGGGGCGAGACATTACGGCGAAGCGGCGCAACAGATGGGCCTGCTGCGGAAGCTGTACCCGCGATATCCGAATCTCGAGCAAGAGATTCAAAGATTGCAGCGTTTGGAACAGCAGCAGAAAAGTTTGGCCGGAAAGTCGATTGCGCCGGGAATTATCGACAAGACGATAGCCGATCAGCAGGTCTTTGAAAAAACGCAGTTGCAAGCTACACGGATGATGGGGGCTGCCGCGCCAGGCGAAATCGCTGCGGTCAGCCAGCCACAACCTGGCCCGGTTGAGGGAACGCTCCGGCCAGCACCCTTGGCGGTCATCAAGTCCCAGGCGAAATGGTTCGGCATCGGCGCAGCTGCGCTGGTGATTGTGGTGGCAGGCATTGCGTGGAAACTGTCGAGCGCTGGTGCGGTTGCGGTGAATATTCAGGCGGTTCCTTCCGACGCTGCCTTGCGAGTGGATGGCAAGGCTTGCCAGTCCCCGTGTGCGCCACGGTTGTCGGTTGGTTCGCACACCGTGGATGCGGAGCGTTCGGGATACATTAGGTACGCGGGAAAAATTGATGTGGCCCGGGGGGGCCAGACTGATTTCGAAATTCCGCTCTCGGCGGAGCCGACCCCTGCAGAGACCGTGGGCTCGGGCGAGGCCAAGGCGGAGGAAAAGGGTCCGAGGAGCACTGCGACTGGCCAGTACTTGATTATTCAAGGCCCTGCGGGAGCTCACGTGGCCGTGGACCAACATCCGCCGGAGTCGATCCCGACCACAGGCCGGTTGTCAGTTCCGGTGGCACCGGGTTCCCATAGCGTGGAAGTCAAGATGGATGGCTACGGGGTTTGGCAGCGCAATGTGCAGGTGCAGGCGGGCTCGCGCCAGCCACTGGTGGCGGAACTCAAAGCGATTCCAAATCCGACGCTGCCGAATTCCAACTCGCACAATGCAGCGAACGGCCCGACGAACATTCCTGCGAACGTTGCGCCAGCGCCAACTGCCACTCTGACGGTGAGTCCGGACACCATCGACAAGGGACAGTCGGCCGAGTTGCGCTGGGACACCAAAGGCGCCACCGACGTTACCATCGACGGCCAGAAAGTGCAGCCGCAGGGGACCATGAAGATCGCGCCCACGGAATCCGGGAACCACTACCTTGCGGCCCACGGTGCGGGCGGAGACGCGAAGGACGTGGCTCATTTGGAGGTCAGAACACCGGCGCCAATGACGCCGCCCGCAAATCTATCCGACGACCAGAACGGCATCCAGCGGCTGCTCGACTCCTATGTGATCGCATTCCAACAGAAGGATCGGCGCCAGCTGCGGCACCTTTGGCCGAGTATGAGCGACAAGACTTTCAAGGAAATGCAGAACAACTTTAAAGATGCCGAATCCATTCACCTGACTCTTCACAAGAATGGTCCCGCGCAGGTGAGCGGCACCGCCGGGACGGTTGCGTGCGTTCAAGATACGGAGATAAAAGTCGGCGGCCAGGTTCAGTCTTCAAGCTACACTGCTACGTTCTATCTTACGAAGTTGCCTGACGGTTGGGTTATCGACCGCATCGAATATCAAAAAATCTCCCATTAGTGTGGGGGGTACTTCCGCGTAGTCCCATGCTCTCCGGTTTCTCTTGACAATCTGAAGTTGCGCGGCTTATTCTCGCCTCCTTGATTCTTGATTAAGGGAGTTACCCGGCCCTCGGCCTGAGCTCCCTCGTCGCTTCTTGGGGCTTCGTGCGTTCATGTAGTAGTGAACACCAGGGACTCGATGGCATCCGATCAACTCCCCTAAAATCGGACAGCATGGGCGTGTCTCGCAGGGGCAACTCTCACGTGAGATTTGCCCGCCAGCGTCAGGAGTGTATATGAATACGGTGATCGAACCCTGCATACCTTCCAGGATCCAGCCTCAGTACCATCCCAGTCATGAGCAGCGGCGCGGCCGTGCCATTCTGGCGCGAGCCGTCACGCTTTTGTTGATGGTCATTTGCGGGGGCTCGGTGGCAGGGGCCCAGTCGCTGGGCTATGTAGTGAACTCGACCGACGGGACGGTGACCGTCTTCGGCAGTGCGACGGTTTCCGTGGGCAATCAAAGTTACTCGGACGACACGCTGCAGACCGTGACATTTCCCACCCAAGCGGGACAGTCCGCTCCAGGTCTGGTGGGCACTGCGGCAGCGCCAGCGGCGGGCAGCAACACTCCTCCGGCGCGACTGGTTTACGTAACCGACCAGGCGAATAATCAACTTTGGGCTTTCGACGTCAGCACGATCTCGCAGGCGAATGCCGTGGCGAAACCGGTGAGCATTGCTACGGGTTCCTGCACTGCACCGTTGTTCAATCAGCCGGGCGCGATTGTGATTGCCACCCCCGGAACTTCGGTGTTTGCCTATGTGGTGAACCAGGGCAATGGCACGGTTTCGATCATCGATTTGCTAGCTGCGAGCTGCGTCGCCCAGACGGGTGCTCTGGGCGCCGCCATTACCGGGATCGCTGCATCCCCGGATATGAACGAAGTGTTCGTATTGGGCTCGAAGGTGGGTACACCTCCGGAGCCGGGTCTGTGGGAGATCGATACGACCGCGACTTCGCAGTCCGCAGCCCAGGTCGGTACCTCTCCGTTTAAGTTCGTTAACCCGATCTCGATTGCCGTTCAGAACGACACCGCCTCTTGCTACTTCATTGCCATCAGCGATCAGGGCAACTCAACCGTGTTTATAGCTGCAGTTGGCCCCGCCAACAACACTGACACGAACTGTCCCGACGGGGTGACGCCAACCAGCGCGCTGTTGGTCCAGTCAGTTTCGATAGCCGATACCACTGCTCCCAATCCCATCGGCATGGTTTCAACATTTGCTCCCGGAGTAAACGGGGGGCTAGTTTATGTTGCGGACGCTGCTAACAATCTAGTCTGGGAGATTGACTGTTTCGTCCCGAACGCACCGCCGGCGTATTCATGTAATGTTTCCGATAGCGGGCCGGTGGGACTGACCAACAACGCTACTCCGACCACGATCGGAATATCGCTCCCTCAATCGATCTCTCTTGGCACCACGGCAGCAAAGCACCCGGTGAAGCGGGTGGTAAGGAAAGGGGCAAAGCCTGCGGCGGAGGAAGACGAAATATTCCAATACCTTTATGTCGCGGGTACCTCGTCGTCGGGGTTAGTGTTTGATTATGCCGATGTTGGCTTCTGTTGCGTTGACGTGCTGGAGTCATTTTCTGTCAGCGCGGTAACGGTAGGGAACGGGCCGCAAGGGCTGAATTTCTCTGGAGTGGATCCCAACGATCCGCCGGTCGTGTGGTTTATGACCGGCCCAATCGGTACGACCAACGGGGGCGGTGCTCCCATTCAAGGATCGACTTGGGTAATGCCTGCGGTCACGGGCGAACTCACCGCTTTAGGCAGCACAATTGTTAATCTTAATTCGGCAAACTCACCCACCTTCTCACTCAATTTCGGAACGACGGCTGTGAACGGCCAGTTCCCTTCCATCACCTTATTCTGCGCGCCCTTCGATTCAAATGTAGGTGGTATTACCGACTGTCCTGGTAGTGACCCGGAGCCGGGGGTAAATGGTTTAGGCGGTTCGTCGTCGACTACCAGCGGAGGCAGCGGTGGAAGTCTCAATCTGCCCGCCAGCACGGTGTTCACGGTGACGCTGGAATCGTGCTCGGAATCTACATGTCCCACGTCGCCTAACCCGTCAACGGATACGGTATTGAGTCAACAAGTCAACGCGGGTGCGGTCTGCACCCTAACCTTGACCCCGTCTCCAAATACAGGCCTGGGTAACGTAGCCGTCGGACAACCGGTGGACGCCCAAATAAGCTGCCTGGCACCGGCGACCGGCACTCCGCCCGTCGACGACGGCATAAGTGCGACAATCACTTGGGCCCCAACCGTAACTGGAGCAGTGAGTTGCACTTCTTCGACCTGCCCGGCCCCCCTTACCTTTCCCAGCGGTTATGCCTACGAAAACCCCACGCTGTCGTTCCCCAGCAATAGCTACGCCGCGACGGGCAATTACACCGTTACGGTTCAGGGCACGGATACGACCGAAAATATTCCCATTTTTTTCACGGGCACATCGGGATCGCAAACCATTACCGTCGTCGGGCCGAGCGTCAGCGTAAGCCCGACCAGCACGGCCAGCCAACCCTTACCGGTTCTGCTGTCGGGTACGGAGGCATTTTCCGGGCTTGTGAGTAACTCTGCCACTGCCCCAACCGTAACCTGGACGCTGACCTCCGGCGGAGCGGCGTGTTCGCCAGCCTGCGGCACCGTGAGCGGCGAAACGGTCAGCAGCCTGCCTACGACGGGAACTCTCAACTACACGATCGGTGCCACTTATACGGCGCCTGCGGCAGTCTTTGCCGGGACGATTACGCTAACCGTCAGCGCAAGTGGCGCAAGCACACAAGCCTTTATCGCGATCGCTGGGCCCACCATCAGCGTAAGCCCGACCGGCACCTCCAGCGCACCCTTACCGGTTCAGCTGTTGGGCACACAAACATTTTCCGGAATCGCGGGTAACTCCCCCGGCACGCCAACCGTAACCTGGGTGCTGACTGCCGGCGGTGCGGCATGTTCACCAGCCTGCGGCACGATCAGCAACATTCAGACTACCGTGATCGCGGGAACGCCCAACTACAACATCTCTGCCACCTACAACGCGCCTGCGGCGTTGTTCGCAGGGACGATTACGCTAACGGTCAGCGCAAATGGAGTGAGCGCCCAAGCATTTGTCGTAAACACAACTTCGACCACTACGCCTCCGCCGACCTGCAGCTTTAGTTCGCCTCCGACGACGGGGCAGACTGGCCTGGCGGTAACGGTCGCGCTGGCTTGCACCGCGCCGGCAAACGACTCGTTGAGCGCGACCGTAGACTTTTCCGACGGACCGCCAACCACCATGACCGGTACCGTGATCAGCAGCGGAACCTTGACGCTCACGTTCACTCACACTTACGCCAACACAGGAACCTACGCGGTCAGCATCACGTCCATCGCCGATACTACTTCCTTACTGTTTGGAACTCCCCCCGCGGCGGTTTCCATCACCGTGTATCTCACTCCGACGGTTACGCCGGTGCAGTCGAGCGTAACCCTTGCACCCGGACAATCGGAGACTTTTGCGGTGAACTTCGCGGGCGGGTTGTCGGACGCGAATATAACGTTCACGGGTTTCTCGTGTCAGAACTTGCCCACCGGCGCCACCTGCACGTTTTCACCCGCGTCGATTACGCTGGATGCCAACGGAAACAGCACCAATACTTTGCAGGTGACCGTCACATTGGCAGCGTCAGCGTCGTCTCGCGCGGTTCCTCCCCGCAGCCCGCAGCAGATGCTGCTGGTCGCATCCCTGTGGGGTCTTCCGTTATTCGGAATCGTCTTGTTGGGGGCAACCTCGGCGGGCGCAGGACGAAAACGCCGTCGACTGGTCGGGTGCGGGCTGCTTTTGGTTCTTATGCTCATGCTCATGTGGATTCCGGCATGCTCGAGTGTCACGCAAACCACTCTCGCCTGCCCCGCCTGTGCGACGCCGGGGACCTACACGGTTAATGTGAATGCCAGTTCGGTCAATCCTGACCTGCAGGCTACGACGGTGTTTACGCTGGTGGTTGAGCCATAGGCGGGATCAGACAGAGGCGGAAACCGTTGCGACCAACGAATTACGCGGAGATCACATCCATGCGAAAACTGTTGTTGTTTGCCTTTCTATTGACGGCAATCATGAGTTGCTCATCCGCTCTGGCGCAGACCTGTTCTCAGTCGGGCAATAGCCGCCTCTACTGTGTTCCCATTCTCTCGGTGGAGAAACTCTCGATCCCCGGGTCGACCGTGGTTCCGACCGTCCCGCCGGCGTTCTCCGCCTTGAACTCGTCGCTGGGCATTCAACTCAGCGACGTTCCCAAGCCCTCGCCGGCATCCGGTATTGTCTTTTCTTTTGGACCATCCGGGCTTACGCGGGAACGCGAACTGGGGCCAATCTTCACGGAACGGCCATCCATTGTGGGCCGGCACAAGCTCTATGTTGCGTTCACTTATCAATACTTCGAGTTCGACAAAATTGATTCCGTTTCTCTAAAGAACATACCGCTGCTGCTGAGCGGCTGCCAGACCGGCACCACGGGCTGCACTAATAATCCATTCATTGCGACCGAGAGCCGTCTGGATTTGAAGGTTCACCAGTTCACACTCTATGCGACCTACGGGATACTGAGCCGGCTCGACGTCTCTGTCGCGGTTCCGCTTCTCGACGTCCGCATGGGAATGACCACCGCGTGCAGCATTTGCGGGCAGACGCAACCCGACGGCAATTTGCTGCTGTTCACTCCGAATGTCACGGCCGCGAACGCGGGTGGCATTGGGGATGTGACCTTTCGCGTGAAAGGAACCGTGCTGAAAGGCGAAAAGGCTGGACTGGCGGTGGGAGTTGATCTTCGTGCACCTACCGGTAACGACTTGAATTACCTTGGGTCTGGCGCCATCGGTGTTCGTCCCTTTGCCGCGGTTGATTACAGAGGGAGAATTTCGCCGCATGCCAGCATCGGATATCAGGCGAATGGAAGTTCTATCCTGGCCAGCACCGATCAAAGCACATCCAAATCACTTCCCAATTTCCTAACCTACACGGTGGGCGCCGATTTCGGAGTCCTGAAGTCATTTAGTGTGACTGCCGACCTCTTGGGAGCAACATACTTCAACGCGAGCCGGTTGCTGCTGGGGACGGTGACAGGGCCACAGGGCCTGGGCAATCACGATGTAACCTGCAGCTTGACCTCAAATTCGACCTGCCAGGGCCAAACCTTCAACACGGATAGCTTTTCAGTTGGCGCTAAATACAATCCCCGCGGGAATCTGCTGGTCACTGCCAACGTGCTGTTCAAGCTGGATAACAACGGACTGCATTACAAACCGGCTCCAATGGCCGGAATTTCCTACACGTTCTAGGGTCGTGATGTTTCCTGATTTCCTGCAACATGGACACGCCGAAAACCCGGCCAAAACCGCCTTGTAAACAGGGGCAAACTGATATCTGGGGCACTGGAAACAGCGACAAATCCCAGTATTCTGATAGCTCCGGGGACAGGCTTTAGGCCGTCAAAAGGCGGTAGTTTCGACCTGTATTGCGGCTCGCTCTCGCAAGCACATGCCCCGGCTGGAACGCCGCGATTGGGTCAAGCCGGGGTCAATGAGTGAAATGGCCTGTTAACAACAGCTAGCTGCGATCGCTTCCCATAAGCCGAGTTGTGACCCGCGTCGACGGGAGTCCGTCCTGCCAGGCAGACTGCCGCCGCCGTCATAAATGCCACGGAAAGTGATGATTCTGCGCGCTTGACATGATCGATTTTTAATTGCCCGTCCCGAAGCCGACTCAATCTTCCCTGTCGCTTACTCCCGTTCATCCTCAAGTCCTAAAATGTTTATCCTGCCCCACACCTTGGGCCTTCTTCTCGCAACTCCACAAGCCCATTTTTTGCTACATTATTTACAGGGCCCTTGGGAAAGGAGGAGACGCATGCGACCTCAAATTGCCGGTACATTCGCATTCAAGTGTGCTCTTCTCTTTTTGGCGTGTGCCGTATTCAGTTGGGGATTGCAGGCAAAGCTGTCCCTTTACAAGACTCCGCAATCTCCTTCTAACGTCACAGTTGCCAAACTTTTGATGGAGAGGCGTTCCTCCCAAACCATGGTCTTAATTGAAAAGGCCCTGAAACCAGATACGGCTCGGGAGACGTTCAACCTAATTCCGTTATTGGTTTTGTCCCAGGCGATTTTGTTTCTTACATTCAGGTTTTATCAAGCTGAAATAAACATCTGCAGGTCTCGCAGATGGGACTTTCATGGTCCGCACCTCACGCAACGTCCTCCTCCAGCCTTCTGTTGGTCCATCCAAGGCGATATATTTTAGGCACACCCGGCCTATTCTCGAACATCGAAATCAAATAGGACCGTTGGGGTGGTCGCCGGTTCCCCTTAAGGAGATGTACTGTCGTCGATTCCGATCCCGAACTTGCGGGGATTGAAACTAGGTGGCTCCATGCATCGTAAGCGAATGTTTTGGGTTGCGGGGCTTCTCTGCCTTTTGTTGGCAGCTCTCTTCTTGATCGTTCGAAGTCACTACGGCAAAGCCCCCGATGTGGAGCCGAGGGCGGCTGCCGTCGTCGCGGTCACGCGTGGGAACCTGGCCAGTTCGCTGTCGGTTGCTGGTCAATTTCAACCCTATCAACAGGTGGATCTCCACGCCAAAGTCTCGGGATATATCCGCTGGATCAAAGTCGATATTGGCGACCGCGTTCGTCAGGGCGAAGTCCTGGCTCTGCTGGAAGTCCCAGAATTGCAGAATCAAGTAGAGGGCGCTCGGGCCGAGGTCCGCCACAGCCAATCTGATATCACTCGCGCAGAAAGCGAGGTCGTTGGCGCCGAGTCGACGTACTCCGCAGTGCACGCTGAGTACACCCGTCTGGAAGAGGCTTCCAAGGAAAGACCGGGGCTGATCGCGGAGCAGGAGTTGGATGACGCGCGAGCCAAAGACCAGCAAGCAGCGGCACAGGTCGGAGTCGCGAAGGCCTCGCTCGACGCGATGCAGCAACAACTCGGCGTTTCCAACGCGACTCGCAGCCGTCTCGAAACGATGTCCGGGTACGAGCAGATCGTCGCTCCCTTTACAGGAGTGGTGACGAAACGCTACGCCGATACCGGAACGCTGATTCAAGCCGGACAGGACAACAACACGGCTACACTTCCCGTGGTGCAAGTGGCCGAAAGCGACCTGCTGCGGCTGCGCATGCCGGTGCCGGAGAGCGACGTGCCCTACATTCAGGTCGGCGGCGATGTGCAGGTGAAAGTCAACGCGACCGGGCGCACATTTACAGGCAAGATCATCCGTTTCTCGCGCGCGCTCGATACCAACACCCGAACTATGCTGACCGAGGTCGATGTCCCGAACCGTGATCTGAGTCTCAGTCCAGGGATGTACGCGGAGACGACGATTCAGCTCCTGCAAAAGAATGACGCTCTTATTTTGCCGGCGCAGGCTGTCGTGCAGAATGGCGATCAATCCTATGTGCTGGTGGTGGATGCGACGAACCACGTCGAGAAGCGCAATGTGACCCTGGGGATTCAAACCTCAAACCGAGTGGAGATTACCAGCGGTCTGCAGGCTGGCGACAACGTGATCGCCTCTGGACAGACTGGCTATCAGCCCGGGGAAGTTGTATCCCCGCATGCGGCGTTCATTCCGACGGCGGCGCAGGAGGTGAGCGACTAATGTCCTCTTTCGCCATCAAGCATCCGTTCTTCATTCTGATGCTTTGCCTCATGGTGATCGTCGTGGGTGTTACCACGGTCGCTCGCATGCCCGTCGATCTGTTTCCGGAAATTAATATCCCGGTTGTCGTGGTCGCGACCTTTTACGCGGGCATGCCGCCGCAGCAGATCGAGGCGGATATCACAGATAGCTACGAGCGCTTCTTTACGTTGGGAAGCGGAATCAATCACATCGAGTCGCGGTCGCTGCCCGGGGTGAGCCTGATCAAGATCTACTTTCAGCCGGGCACAGACGCGAACGCCGCTGTCAGTAATATCTCGAATCTCGCCATGGCGAATTTGCGGCGACTCCCGCCGGGAACCCTGCCTCCGGTGGTGCTGAAGTTCGACGCTTCGAATCTTCCCGTGTGTCTGGTCACCCTCGAAGGTCAGGGTCTCGACCAGACGCGGCTTAAAGATCTGGCGCAGTTTGAAGTACGGAATCAAATCGCTAACGTTCCCGGCGCTTCCGTCCCGCAGCCTTACGGCGGAAAGTATCGGCAAATCCAGATTTATGTCGATCCGGTCAAACTTGAGGCTCACCAACTCTCGGTGATGGACGTGGTGCACTCGGTGAATGAATCGAACTTGATTCTGCCCGCCGGCGACGTGCGCATCGGACCGAAGGACTACAACGTCTATGCCAATAGCCAGATTCCGGTCGTCGATGAAATCAATGCGATGCCGATTAAGACGGACAAACAGGACCATATGGGTGAGTCCGTATTCGTTGGCGATGTTGGGAAAGCGGTGGACTCAGGTCAACTGCAATACAACATCGTCCGGGTCGATGGTCAACATTCCGTCTACATTCCGATCTTAAAGCAGGGCGGAGGATCAAACACGATCAGTATTGTGAACGGCATTCGAGAGGCCGTGAAACATCTGCTTGACATTCCGAAAGCGCTGAAAACGGCGGTCGTGTTTGATCAATCGGTTTTTGTGAAGATCGCGGTAAAGAACGTGATCAACGAGGGCAGCATTGGCCTGTGCCTCACTGCGCTGATGATACTTCTCTTTCTCGGAAATCTCCGCGCGACGATTTCGGTATTGCTTTCGATTCCCATTTCGTGCCTTGCCGCCTTCATAGCGTTGAACCTGGGCGCAAGCACCATCAATACGATGGTGCTCGGCGGCATCGCGCTCGCTCTTTCCCGCTTGATCGACAACTCGGTCGTCGTTCTTGAGAACATCTTTCGTCACATGGAATTGGGCGAACCGGCGGTTGAAGCCGCCATCAACGGAGGCAAAGAGGTCCAGCTTGCAGTGCTGGCAGCTACGTGCAGCACCAGCATCGTTTTCTTTCCCGTTATCATGCTCTCGGGTGTCAGCAAATATATCTTTAGCGCTCTGGCCCTCGCGGTTGTGTTGGCGCTCTTTGCTTCTTATGCCGTTGCCCTGACCGTCGTGCCACTGTTCTGCGCGAAGTTCATCCGTCTGGAGCCTGAACATAAAGACACTCCTTATAGCACGGTGGGCGGCGCCAGGGAGGCAGTGCTAGAGGTCGAACGGGAACAAAGAATAAACATGGTGAACATTTTTCGGCGCATGGTCATCGCTTTCAATCAGCAATTCGAACGGTTGCAGGAAGCCTACGAAAAAGCTATCGCGGTTTGCTTGGATCGACCCGTATTGGTCGTATGTGGTTTTGCTGCTTTCGTGGCGCTGAGCTTTGCGTTGTTTCCATTCCTTGGCGTGGCTTTCTTTCCGCGCACCGATCCCGGGCAATTTGTGGTCAATGTCAAAGTCCCGCCCGGAACTCGTCTTGAGGTGACTGATGAGTACGTCGGAAAGATGGAACAGGACATCCGCGACGTAGTGTCACCGCAGGACATGAATATGATCGTGTCGAACATTGGCATTACGCCAGATCTTTCGGCCATCTATACCAGCAATTCCGGAATGCATACCGCCTTCATTCAGGTTAGCCTCAAGGAGGATCATAAGACCAGCAGCTTCGCTTACATGCAACGTTTGCGCGAGAGGTTCGCCAACGACTTTCCAGAAGTGAGCACTTATTTTCAAACGGGTGGATTGGTAGATTCCGTCGTTAACCAGGGGCAGCCCGCTCCGATCGACATTCGAATCGGGGGCAGTGACCTGGATGAACCGTTTGCTTTCGCTAAGTCCGTGGCTGCGAGGGTGAAAGCGTTGAGTTCGGTCAACGATGTGCTGATTCCGCAGGACCTCGACTATCCGGGGCTGGAATTGGATATCGATCGCGAACATGCGGCGCTGCTGGGCATATCGCCGGAGGCGGCGCTCGATAATGTCATCACTGCGCTTACGTCGGACACGATGATTGCCCCGAGTTTCTGGGTCGATCCGACGACTGGCAACAATTACTTTCTCAGCGTGCAATATCCCGACAATCAAATTAAAACCCTGACCGACTTAAAGCAGATTCCCTTGCGCGCCCCCGGAGCCACGAACACAACACCGCTTGAGTCACTGGCATCTATCAAACAGATCAATACGCCGACGGAGGTAGATCACTACCAACTGCGTCGCAGTTTCGACATCTACGTCATGCCGAAGAAGGAAGATCTCGGCCGCGTAAGCGCTGAGATCAAACACGTCCTTGATGACATGCACCACTCTTCCCAGATCACTGTGTCGATGGGCGGAGCGATCTCTGACATGAACAGTTCGTTCCAGAGTTTCGGCATCGGCCTCATCCTGGCGATCGTGCTGGTTTATCTCATCCTAATGGCGCAGTTCGCTTCGTTCTCCGATCCATTCATTATCTTGCTGGCGATTCCTCCGGGGCTTTCGGGCGTGATCCTATTCCTGATGGTCACGGGCACTACGCTCAACGTCATGTCGCTCATGGGAGTAATCATGATGACCGGAATCGCGGTTTCCGACAGCATCCTTATCGTGGAATTCGTCGGCACGCTCCGCGCAAGTGGTCGTCCCCTCAAGCAGGCCCTGGCCGAAGCCTGTAAAGTGCGTTTGCGTCCCATTCTGATGACCACGCTAGCCACTATCCTCGGCCTCATTCCAATGGCGCTCGCTCTGGAGCCGGGCAGCGAACAATACGCGCCGCTGGCACGAGCAATTCTGGGAGGGTTGACCGTTTCCGGCATCGTAACCGTTTTCTTAGTGCCGACAGCGTACCTGCTGATTCATCGCAACAAAAGTCGTGATGACGAAATCGATCCCCGAACCGGTGAGGTGACCCATGCTTAACCGAAGTCTATTCTTGCCGTTCTGGCTTCTGCTGTGTCCGGTCGCCATGCGCGCACAGGAGGTCGTTTCGCAGCAGATCGCGCAGCTTCCAGATGCGCCCCGGCTCCAGGCGCCGGCCCAGCAGTCAACATCGGCGTTGAATTCCGCGATAACGAATTCTCCGGTCTCTTTCCCGCCAGACTCGACCGGAGAGCCGCTCACGCGCCAACAGGCGGAACAACTAGCGCTCAAGAACAACCCACGAATTAGCGTTGCGGCGCTGCTCGCCCTGGCACAAAAGCAGGTCGTCCGCGAGACTCGCTCGGCGTTGCTTCCGAAGCTGAATGGCAATGTGACTGGAGTCGACGCCGAGGAAGCAAGCCGCATCTCGGCTGGGACGCTGGACGCCTCCAGGCTCCTCTATCACGTGGGGGCGGGGGTTGATCTCAATCAGTTGATCACGGATTTTGGCCACACCCACAATTTGGTCGCGTCCTCATCCTTTGAGGCAAAGGCCTCAGAGCAACAATCTGTTGCGACACGGGAGGACATCGTTTTGGCGGCGGACATTGCTTTCTACAATGCTCTGGAGACGCAGGCCACGCTGCAGGTTGCGAAGAGCACAGTCAAGGCTCGGGAAGCGGTCAGCGATCAGGTCAATGCACTAACTGCGAGAAAGCTCAAGTACACGCTCGACCAGAGTTTTGCGCAAGTCAATCTGTCGCAGGCCAAGTTGCTCGACCTCGATTCGCAAAATCAGTTCGATGCCGCAATGGCGAATCTCAATGAGGTGCTCGGAACCACGAGCGATCA
>Ga0224556_1000071_pt1 | contig 18914 bp, 16 predicted proteins | sample 714S315metaG_FD_183007 | JGI IMG/M metagenome (GOLD analysis project Ga0224556, IMG submission 183007) | Peat soil microbial communities from Stordalen Mire, Sweden - 717 S3 1-5 | ecosystem: Environmental > Terrestrial > Soil > Wetlands > Peat | place: Sweden: Norrbotten County, Stordalen Mire...
CCGCGATAGCTCCCGAGCGGCGTTACCTGGTTCGATGATCCCATATCAACTCTCGAGTAAGACAATCAATTCGATTTCGGGCGACGGCAGGTCTCCCGGTACATACACGCCCACGCTGCGCGTCCGCATGATGTGCTCCCAACAAGGTCCGCTCCGTGTCACCACAAAATACTGGCTGTCGACTTTCGCCGATATCGCCGCCGGAGGAACTTGCATATGGTTCAGGGTCAGACCGGGTAGAGCCCGTTTCACCAACTCGGAAACGAATTGCCCAGAACACACTTTCACCAGTTGCAAAGTTTTCGAGATCACATCCGCTTCTCCCACCGGCGAGCGCAGCCCGAGTATCCAGCGCGAGCGCCCCAGGCAACGCTGGTCCCGGATCTCGCCTTCGTAAAAATAACGCACTGCCCCCGGCTTCAGCGGAATCACCACCGCCTGCGACGGAACAATAATCTCGAGGTGGCGAATAATGTGATCCTCAAGGTAAGCAAAGCCGGCCTCGGGATCGTAGTGGTTATAGGCCGGAAGCGAACGCGGACTGCTGTCCAGGCTGAACGTGCACAGCGCCCCGGCCAGCCGCGACATTTCGCGAAACAGTTCTTCCGGGTGCCGGTGTTTGGCCAGCAGAATATGCCGCAACGGAGTCAGGCTGGAGTTGATGGCATGCAGAAACCAGAACTGCGAGACTTGCCGGGCAGACATTCCAGTCTGAAAGGTCCCGGTCTGGTGCTGCTCCTCGCTGACCACTGCACTCTTCTCCTCCAGAATTCCAACCAGCCGCTGCAGCATGCTAGTCAACCGTTCGCTGCAACTTAGACTCAGGCAAGGTGGAATATGCGCAGGATCATAGACGAAATGGCCCGACTGATCGCGCATGACTCGTGCAATCGGGATCGTCAGAAGATTTTCATCTCCCGTCGGCAGCACGACCAGCCGGATGTTCTTGCGTCCCAGCTTGACCGGCTTGGCATCCAGGCCCGTGTTCTCGTCATGCACCATTTCGACCGTGCTGGTGTAACGGGCGCTTCCGGAGGGTACGAACTCGAGGTCGCAGTTCTGCTGCCCCGGAATCCAGCGCGGCACAGCCAGAGCCACTGTCAAGCTGTCGGTCGCAGGCAGGAACTGCTCGACGATATTGCGCGGGTCAGGGCGGGGGTCACACTCTGGAATGTCAAACGGCAGCCCGTCCTGAAACATTCCACGGGCATGTAGCAGGCTTACCGTGCCGTTGCGCAGGGCATCGGCATCGAGCTGGCAGCCCGCCAGCCCATAAGCGTCCCTCCAAAGGCTGGCCGTGGCAAAATGGACGGCTTCCTCAAAGTACCGGTTCTGCGCCTGAAAATGCTGTGGCGCCAGATACATACCTTCCGCCCACACTACTCTGGACAGCAACTTCATGCCCGCTTCACCTGATACTAGGGAGGTTTTACCGCTGTGAGTTGCGCTCCGCAGCCCGACGCAAACGCGCGCGTCCGCGGCCAACGTTTCGCGTCTGGCCAGCGATGCTAGGCGACTCAGTCCCTATTGTCAAGGAACTCACTCCATCCTTACATATGCAACGGCAAGGCAAGGGCAGACAAGGAAATTGGAAATCCGGGAAGGGTTCGGACCACTGCGTGATCTGATTCTGTCGCCGAAGATGATGACCAGTGAAACCACCCGGAACGTTTTCTTGTAAACTTGATGACTGGATTTTCTCTGCTCTTCGTACGCTGGGCGGAGTTGCGTTCCAAATTGTCGCCACGTCAATGTTCGACCGCCAGGTTATAAGGGAGGAGAGCGTGTCCGGCGCAAACGCCAGTTTCGTACGCTTCTGTGAGATATTTTCAAGTCGGGCCGCCCGTCTTCGAATAGGCAGTGCTCCACCCCAGCGCCTACTATACGTGTTGGGCGTCGCACTATTGTCACTGGCGTCGCTCAGCTGCGGCTCATCCCACGCAATTCTTCAGATCGCCGCTCCCTCGAGCGTGGTATCCGGCGTGCCCTTCAGCGCGACAGTTACCGCGATGTATAACGGAGAACGGGACACGATTATCGACGGCCCCATACACTTCACAACCTCCGACAAAGCCACCCTACTTCCAACTCTTTACGTATTTACCGCGGCCGATGCAGGCTCTCACACCTTCACGGACCTTGTCCTGGTGACTCCCGGCAATCAAACTATGACGGTATCCGATTACGACGCGACTCCCATAGCCGGAACCGTGATCATCATGGTTCTGCCGTCGACCGCTGACAGGTAAAGGTTGCGATGATGATTATGGATGCTTTGACAATTGATTGACGCCTATGAAAAAATTCCTGCAATGTGTCTGGCCGATGTAGATCCCATTTAAGATCACACTAGAAGAACGAAACGCGAACGATGCCGCTTGTGGACAGAAAAACCTACTATGCGGCTATGCACATAAATGAAGAGGCCCGCAAGATCATCCTCCCCTCGCTCTTGATCTTTGCTGGTCTTGCAATCCTCGTCCCGATGGCAAGCGGCCAGCAATGGGACTACAACCCGACGAACCCTGATTTCGATTCGATATACACGGGCGTTCCATCCCTGCGTCCCAGCAATGAGAATGTCGCCAACAGTTATCTGTTGGAGTTCTGCGACGACGACAGCGGCGGCGGCGCAACGGAGGGTCACCGTGATGTCGCTGGCTCGAATTCATCTGGCGATGCCGCGGCTTGCGCCCAGGAGGGGAATCCCGAGGGTGGACAGGCTTCACAGTCAGCTCCCGGCAACAGGCCTGGAGAAGCTTCAAAGAACCAACCATCTGCGAAAAGACTGAGGGTATCCAAGCCGGATTTCAATCGGGACTTCTACTACGGAGACAAGCTGGAGTTTGCTCTGGACGTGGGATGGCTTCCCATCAATGTCCCTTTTCCTTTCGATATTTTCCTAGGCGATACCTATGAACTGTACCCTCTTCGATACACGCTGGTACCAATCATTGGATCCCTCCGATGGCATTTTAGCGACATCAAAGGTCCTTTGATTCTCCGCGGCAATTGGGACGCCACGTTCAGCCTTTCCGTCACCGCGATTCCGCGAGGCCCTGAGACGCGATATTTCTCTTACGACATGGGGGTTCGGCGGAATTTCGTCCCGCGGAACTGGCGGGTCACGCCTTACTGGGACGTACGCGCGGGCTTGGGGCTCATTAACGCGAAAGGACCTCTAGGCGTGTATTATGCGCAGGGACAAGATTTCACTTTTACTCTCAACATGGGTAGCGGGGTGAGATACAACTTCAATCCTCGCTATGCAATTACTGCCGGTCTGAATTGGATGCACATATCGAATGCCAATTTGTCCGCACCACGGTATTCGAACTACGGCATCAACGTTTACGGACCGATGTTTGGAATTGATATCCAGTTGCGCCGGCATCAGCGACACTCCGAGCAATAAGGCGAGTCGCTCGGCGCCCGCACGCGCGCGGTGAAGACCTTTGAGACTGAGCACAGGGCCAGAAGACCGTATTCCCCTGTTTCGTTGTTCCTCTTGTGTTCTGCGGAAAGGAAGTCAGAACTTCGATTTTGATTCGACCTCTCGGAATGCGAACCCTTAAGAGGAGGCCGCAAAGCCCGAAACGACCTCAATAGGCATTCGTACTGTTGAAATGCGCAGCAAGATCATGGTAATGATCTGCAGCTCGAAGGTCAGAGTCCAATCGCAAAGATAGTGGCCAAAACCCCTCCGTGATTATCTCACCCAAAGATCCGAAACGCACTGAGCTTGCGCTTGATTGCGAGCGGTAAGTAACTCTGATTCAGGCCCAGGAATAGACCAGCGGATTTGGCGATCTCCTGCCGAATACCTTCGCCTGCCGAGCGTCCTGAACCCCTGTCGCCAACGCGCCTAACCTTTTTCCCCAGCAACTTCCAAACGGCACGGAGCATCGTTTTTTTTGTGCCGGGTGCGTCCCAGATATTCAAGATCTTCAGGGTGTAACCAATGTCGAAGTACCGCTTGAACAAGTCGCTCGTTGTGTGGTTATGAGAGTGAAAAACACACGCCTCGGGTTCGTACACGATCTTCCAGCCCGAATCAAGAATGCGCTTCGCGATTCCCAGATCCTCGAATACTTTGAGATCTTCCGGAAAGTACGTCGACTCCCAAACGCTTCGCCTCATCGCGGCATTGACATCCGAAAAATGATAAAAGCGGTAACCGAGCCCATTTCGGTGTGCTGGATCCTTCACAAACTTCTTCTCCCCGTACACCGCGTCGAGAGCGTCATCCCGCTCCAGAGATGATCCCGGTCTCGGTACCTGTCGTCCGTAGACCGCTCCAACGCGCGGGTCAGCGAAATTGGCGACCATCGCTTCAAGCCATTGACCCGAACTGGGAATCGCGTCCTGCGATAAAAAGACCAGAATGTCTCCGCTGGCAAGGCTTGCTGCAAAATTTCGTGTACGCGCGTGATGGAAGCTTGCCGATGGAACCTGCTCGATACGCACCTGAAAGTCTTTTGCAACTGCCAGGGTCTCATCCGCGGACCCGGAATCCACGATGATTACCTCCATCGGACCTACACTCTCCTGACCATGAACCGCTTCCAGACACTGCGCAAGGTCGGGCATTCCGTTCTTTGTTAGAATGAGGATCGACACCTTTACCCCGCTGAAACTATCGCAAGATGTCGCCCTAGCGCGTGCGACGCCCATCGTGGCCCGGGCATGATTGTCTTGAGCAGATTCAACAGGCAAACTGACAGATCTGAGCCGGTCCACACGGGAGGCTTCGGTTAGAAAGCCCCGCCCCTCCTGAATGATACTGCGTACGACCACAACATCATCTGAGTTTGGGACCTCCGGTTTGCTTTGCATGCTTCTGTCCTTCGAATTCTCCTTCATCTGCAAGTTAGCAACCCGTCTGCCTTGTTAGAGATGCGCCCATTGTACACTCCCCTGCCTTAAATTGAATTGCTCTCTTGCGGCCTTCGTACTTAGAGCCTTAGCTTTTCTTGCTCATCCTTAAATGCTCGCGCGCGATAAGGCTGAGCCCAGAGCGCCCACAACTTGTTCCACTTGTCGAAGAATAACCATTTTCCCAAATCCTTCGCATCTGTGAATTCGTTGTTCCCCGTCGGCTCTGTTCCGCAGAATCGACGGCACGCTCCAGCACATCCAGCTTGGCTCTAAAGAATGCAGAACCTCCAGCCGCGCTTGCTGAAATAAATCGCGGTTCCAACCTCAACAGCAATCGCTTCGGCGCCGACCGCAGAATCAGGCCGAACGGCATGTCTTTCAGATCCACAACCTCGATATTTCGCTGCGAATACAACACTTGACGGGACGGAGCCTTGCCGATCGTGGCCCGTAGCGGTGATACACAATTGCCCAGGGGAACTAAACCCACTCATAGCTGCAAAGTTGCGCGAAGCTCCAAGAAATCGCGCTCAATCGGCGCGGAACAATCTTACTTAGCTCGCAGCGGCGCACATACGTCGGCTGGCACGTTGACGTTTCCGCACCGCCCCGACGCTCGGTCTCGCATTATCGGTCAGGGTATGCACCATGACTGTCGGAGTTGCCACGAGAGGCGGTCGGAGGCGTTTCAAACCTGAACACCGCTCCTCCCGTCGCAGTATTTTCCCTGATCTGATTTCCACTTGAGGCCACAGACCACTTGATCGCAGCCCCAGAAGCCGCATCCCCTACGATTCGGTTATGTTCAATCACATTGTTCCTGCTAGGGTTGGCAGGACCGATGAGCATCTGGTCAGCGTTCCCCGAGTGAAGCGTGTTATTGTGCGTCAGAGTGTTGCCAGAAATTACGCTGTCGGACACATCAAGGGACATCCCGGTTAGTCCGTTATTTTCAAAAGTATTGTTCTCGATCTTCCACGCCTGGCCATCCACGAACAATCCCGTTCGATCGTTGAAAGAACTCAAGTTCCCTGAGACTACCGATGACGCTTTTTGCGAATTGCTGTGAGGATAACTCTCAGACATATCCAAACCGTCGTAATGGTTGTGCTGGCTGTGGTTGTCTATCACTTCCGCGAAGGTGTCGTAGGTACCGTCCCCTTGACCCGAGTAATTCTTCAAACCACTTTCCCCGCTGAATTCTACGAGGTTGTGCCGAATGGTCACCTTTTCAGCCGCAGCCCAGACGATTCCACTGAAACTGGCGTACCGCACGGTGTTATCGTGAATACTGTCCTGTCTGTTCGCCGCGCCGTCCTTCGGGGTGTGCCACAACGCGATACCTCCTACGAAATTCCTGCCGGCCCGAATGTCACACAACGCCACTTCGGAAAACTGAACGTCAAACAGCAGGATCGAAACCAGATCGCCGGTGACCCGGTATATATGAATTCCGTCAGACGACATGATTATGGTCGGCCCTATTCGCTGCGCTTTTTGGGCGGGCGATAGCTTAGACCAGATATCTCCGTCGCCCGGCTGAGGTTGATATCCAGCCCCAGCGCCCTTCCGGTCCACCGTCACAAGCGTACCCGGATGCGGAGTTGGGAATGCACCGGGCGCCACTGCGGTAAGCTTGCTGGCCGACTGCATATTGAAGTTATCCAGGAAATGACCATCGGTCCCATGCACATCAAACACAGTAGTGTCGTCAATGATGGTGGATTGCGCTCCCGATCCCATCATAAACAGCGGACTGGAGCCCTTTACCGTGCCAGTCATCAAGTACTTGCCGGGAGGCAAAACTAATGCTTTCCGCGAGACGTACGCGGCCTGAAATGAGGAAGTATTCTCGGTTCCGTACCAGTAGGCCAGCCCCCTTGAACTGAAGCCGGCCGCCACCGAGAGGGTTACGCGAGAGGCGCTGTTCACCGCCTTGATGGTTGTAGTCAGGGAGCCGTTGTCAGGCCCCGCTCCAGTGATTACGATGGTCCTGCCTTCATCCCGGCCTTGGACGAACGAGCCCGAGGCAGAACTAAAAGTAGCAGACCCGCTTTGGCTCTCCCCGTCGTTTCCCGCCACAGCGTCGCCTTTTGCGCCAAACTCTGTGACCGGCGTGAGTCCCTTCACGCGCTCCGGGTGACGAAAATCCAATACCACAGCTTCCTTAACATCTTCGGCCGATTCTGTTCCCGCGTATGTGGGAGGGATAACCACAAGACCCGCCCCGGCACAGCCGGTAATTGCCTGCGAGACCGTTGTGTACTTGAGTCCATCCAGAACACAGGTGCGATTGACAGTTAGGCCTGACTTTGGTCCTGCTGCGCCAGCGCCCTGACCAAGGAGGGTAGCAATGCTCACAAGAACGACCACTATTATCTCGCGCATAGTCCCAAGGATAAACGACTTGGTAACGCGCTGTCTAATGCGGCGTGTGTTTGCTGGGCAGAAGTGTTGAAAGATAAGAAACCCGCCCGAGCCAGTTACTGCGCAGCCGGTAGGGCCCCAAACACGGCAACTCCCGTCGGAGTCCCGACATAAACTCTGCCGTTAACGATTGTGGGCACCATGAATTTGTTTGGGGCAAATTGGTCGCGCGCGGCGTTCGTGTTGCTGTTGTAGACTTCATTGGAGAGATCGCTGGCATCGTAGGCGTGAAGTACTCCCGTGGTTCCATTCTCCACGGCCCAAAGAAGCCCATTGGCGCTCCCATTCGCCGATATGCTGGGCGTAGCCCCGGGATACGGGAACGAATTGCTGGAAAGCATGGTGAAAGGTACAGACAGCTGGGCGTTCGCGACCGCGAACGCCTCCACGGGCTGCCCACTCGCCCCAAAGTACACCGTGGAATTGAAGTAGGCCGGCGTCGAAAACATGGGCCCATACAGGCCCCCAAAAGGCCCACAACAGGCAGGAATCTCTTGCCGGACGTTGTCGACCGAGGGATCGAACTTCCCCATGTTGTCGCGGTCCACAACATATATGAATCCCGTCTTGCCCGACCCCAACCCTAAATGCCATTGTTTCCCAGCGTCATCCAAAATATCGGGCAGGAGCAACGTGCCGCCCGATCCGAGGTCATAGTCGCCTTCTGACTGCACCGTCGTATCGTACGGTGCAAAAAAATCAGTGACGGTCGCAGGAACGGTCGGGCCAATCTTGACGAAGGCATTGCCAAAGTCTCCATTGGTGGGAAACCCGTTGGCATTCAAGGTGGTGTCGAACAAGCCATTGCCAACCATCAGATAAACGCTTCCCGCGGCGTCAGCCGCAGGCCCATCCCCCGACATCCAAATGCCCCCTTGACCGCCATTGGGCGTGAGATTGAGGACCATCGCCTGTTGCAGGTTAGATTCGCTATAGCCGATCACCCATCCTGTGTACGGCTCAATGTCGCAGTGCGATGCCCAAGCGGTGTAGATCACTCCATTTGACGACAACAGTGCTGCACGGATCAAATATTGCGTGGAATCGAACACGACGTTCACGCCGTTCGTACCGTCCCCAACACCCGGGTACTGCGCCTGAATCGTTGTTGGGCCACCAAATAATTCCACTCCGCTGGCAACATCCAGTGCATGCACTCGATGGTGATAAGCCCCCGCGTTGTCCTCCGTTGCCGCGACTAGGTAGATGGCGCCGTTGGAGCCTTGCGTCCGAACGATCACAGGAGTTGCAGTGATCCCAACCTCAGGAGTTACGGCCTCGGGGCACTCAATGTCATCGCTACTGGTTTCGCCTGCTCCCAAAACACTGGTTTGCCAGAGCAGCGCACCCGTGTCGGCGTCGAAAGCATAAACACTGTCATGCTCCGTCGCTACGTAGATTACGTTGTGGTTTCCCCTGCCGGGGATTGGCACATCGCCCAGATAAAGGGGCTGCGCGTCCACCTTCCCATCGGTTGGTAGAAATCCCACCTTACCGAACGACGTCGGGTTGACATTCTCCGGCGTTAGAAGGATCTCGTTCAGATTCTGGCCGGTGCGCAGATTGTCGTTGTGAAAAGTAGTCACATCGGGTGGCTGGTATACCGCGAGCACTGCGACGACGCTTCTCACTGAACCTGAAGAATCGCTGACCACCACCTGGAACTGAGACCAGTTGTCAGCCATCGTAGTCGGGGGCGTCGTGTAAGAACTCGCCGTAGCCCCCGGAATCGGCAGTCCATTTCTTTGCCACTGGAAGGTGAGAGTGCCGGCGCCGCCAGCACTGACGCTGAAAGACACCGCCTGACCGACGGTCACAGTCTGGCTGTTAGGTTGTTTCGTGATCGAGGGCAGGGTTGAAAGCGACCCTCCGCAACTTAATAAGGTGCCCGCAAGTAGAATGATCGAGAAACTGCCACTCCTCTTACCTAAGGTCATTGTTCTTGATGTTCCCCGGGGTTAGCTCCGGCTCTTCTTGACGCCAGAGTCGCGCAGTATAGCCGGAGGACGACATCCGACGCAACCGGAAAAATGCGATGGGAGGCATTTTCAAACAGCGTGACTACGACTCCCTTTCTGTACTGGTAGTCACCATCGGGGACAACCTGACATCCGCCGAAGCAGCTTGAAGCACCTGAATAGTCTTGGCTGCAGTTTTCGGCCAAGTATATAGGCGGGCACGCGCAAACCCCTTCTGCCGCAAGTCAGTGATCAAATTGGAATCCTCGGTAAGGCGTCGAATTCCGCCGGCAATCGCATCAAGGTCGAGTGGATCGACCACAATTGCCGCATCCCCAACAATCTCCGGCAAAGAACAGACATTCGAAGTCAAGACTGGGGTCCCGCACGCCATGGCCTCAATGGGAGGTAGTCCAAAACCTTCGTAGAGCGAAGGAAACAAGAGCGCCAACGCTCCTCTGTAATATGCGGAAAGATCTTCGTTGCTGGGAAACCCCACGAATGTCACCTGCCATGCCAAACCCAGATCGTTGACCTCACGCAACATGTCGGGGCCGGGTTCGCCCGTCAAGACTAGGCGAACATCGCGGCGAACTCCTGAAATGGCGAAGGCCTTCAATAGACGCGGAATATTTTTGTGAACCTTGTGACTGCCCACGTAGAGCAGATAGGGGTACCCTGGAGCGTGCCTTTTGCCTGTGGAAGTAAACGGAGGCCCCACTCCGTTGCCCACGTTGATGATCTTCTCCGACGCAACGTTCGCCCATGCACAGATCTGCTGTCTGGAATATTCCGACACAGTGAGAACATAGGCCGCTCGGTGGCAGGCTGGCTTGATAATCGTTCGGTAGTAAGCGCGTTTCGCAGCATTCGAGTTGTCCGCTACGCAGAGATGATGTAGGTCGTGAAGGCTGAATACAAATCGTCCCGGCCAGCCCAACGGAGAGTTATAGCCCGGGCTAAAAAATAATCGCGGGTTCCTTCGCCACAGCGAAACCCCGAGAAGAACTGGGTCCAACGGGTGCCAGGGGCGCCAGAGAGCCTGAAACGTTTCGAGCTCCGGGACTTGCTGTTGCACCTGTGCCGCAAATCGGCCAATGCCATGGTTGCCGATCCAGCGCGCGTCGTAGAGAATGTTGTCCATTGGTCCAATCCTAGCCCGAGCGCGACCGTGACGTAGCGGCATCAAGATCGATGCCATCCCCTTCGGGAGAACCCTGAGCTTCTGGGAACTGCAGATGCCGGTTTCCGCCTCGTCGCCCGGCTAGGAGTTTGCTAGACTCAAGGTCGGAATCACAACAATGTATTCTATCTCACAGTACGAGACCGAGCTTTCCAGACTCTATTCTCTTCAGGCTCAGATTAGCTACGATCCCTACCTTCATGCCCATTCAAGGAACGCGGCCGTCATCCGCCGCCAAGTCGCTATTTTTGAGCGCTGCAAAGATGCTATCGCAGACGCGCGCAGGGTTCTCGACTGGGGCTGCCGCCACGGTGCAGATGCTTGTCTGGTTCGCCTTCTCCGGGGTAACGACGTCGAGCTTCATGGATGCGACGTAGACCCGCCGAAGTACAAGGCCTTCTATGAGTTTGCTGGGTTGGAATACGCGCAATTAACTCATCCCTATAGATTGCCCTATGAAGACAATTCCTTCGACGCGGTAATCGGAAGCGGAGTACTGGAACACGTTCCGATCGATTCTGAGTCCATGAAGGAGTTGTACCGGATTATTCGCCCGCAAGGACGTCTAATCGTAACGATGTTGCCAAACAGCTATTCGTACACAGAATGGCTTAACCGAAGACTACATAATCCTCACCACCTCAGGCTGTACACTTTGGCGGAAGCGCGGCGCCTGTTCATTCACTACGGATTTCTTCCCGTCCGCTATGGTTACCATCAAGTACTTCCGACTCTCTCCAGCCTGAACCGCGGAATATTCGATCATCCCCTTGCCAACAAACTCGTCGAAGGCGTCTCGCATCTGAACGGTGTACTTGAAATACTCTCGCCGATCAACAAGTTCTCTACGAATATCTTCGTGGTGGGCCAAAAGGTCAACGCTTTTCACGGCTAGGCAGCGCCGCTCCAAGGCTGAACAGGGTGCCCGCGCCGCCTCTGCTGGAATAAGGACTGATTCCGCCGCTCTCCGTTGTCCCGTAGAACAGCCCATTAGTCGCTTGAATCAGGCCAGCTGCGGGGAGCTCGCCATCGAAGCAGTCATCGTCTCCATCGGTTACTGCGCAAAAGCTATAGAGCTTGGTCAGCTCGCCTGTGGGTGTGATTCTGAAGACTGTGCCGACAAAAGGGGCGCCGGTGATCATGACACCAGTTGTCCCGTAGCCGTTTCCTCCACTAGCGGTTGTCCCGTAAAAGTTTCCGTCGCTCGCCTGCACCAGTTTGGCTGCGGGGTTGGCGCCGTCAGTACAGTTTGTTTGGGAACAAAAGCTATACAAGGTGGTAAGTGCGCCTGTCGGAGTGATTTTAAAAACGGTGCCAGAGTTGCTGGCTCCGCCGTGGTATGTGGTTCCGTAAAAGTTTCCGTCGGTCGCTTGCACCAACCCGGCTGCAGGGTTCGCGCCGTCCGGGCAGCTTGTTTGGAGGGGTTATTTCGAAGACTGTACCAAAGCCGCCACTACCGTTTGGGGATCCGAAGTTCGTCCCATAAAAGTTGCCGTCGGCACCCTGCACCAGCCCAGCTTCCGGGACCAACCCATCAGAGCAGTTCGTTGTGGCGCAAAAGCTGTAGAGATTGGTCAGATTCCACGTCCCGTTTTGTTCGGCTATTTTGAAGACCGCGCCGCAGCCGCCGTTATAACACTGAGCCGACTCGTTGGCCCCTCCTATTGCTCTCGTACCGTAGAAGGCACCGTCGCTACCTTGAACCAGCGGGTCGTCGAACCCGTAGCCGCCGTCCGTACCATCAGTGCAGTTTCCGTTCGTCCTGCTTTGCGAACAAAAGCTCCACAGCGTGGTCAAGGTCCAGGTTCCATTTTGTTGATACAACTGAAAGACGATGCCGCTACTGTTGGCACCCCCTGCGGAGGTTGTCCCGTAGAACTTCCCGTCGATGCCTTGTACCAACGCTTCGGGGTAGGAGCCGTCTGAACAATCCGTCTGGCAGAAGCTCCGAAGTATGTTCATGGAGCCTTGCGATGTGTATTGGTAGGCTACGCCGTGACCAGCATACCATCACCATAAAAAGTTGTTCCGTATAAGTTCCCATCCTGACCCTGCACCAGTCCGACTTGCGGCTGGTCACCATCAGCACACGCAGCGTCTTGGCAAAAACTGTAGAGAGTTGTGAGAGCGCCGAGGTTCGCTATGCAGGCCACTTGAACGTTTGTGATATTCGCGTTAGCCGTTCCGCTGCCATTAGTCACCACGCAGTTTTGCGCCGGATTCGAGGGCTGCGTAAGAACCGTGACGCTATACGCGGCACCACTCGCGACCGGTGTGCTGAACGTAAAGCTAAACGTTACGCTTCCGTTCGTGTTAGCGGTGAGGTTGTCGCCACCGTTATCTTGCAGCACCAATCCAGTGCCCGCGAGACCTGTGACTGTGCCGCCAACGGTGTAAATGGTGCTGCAAGTGACTCGCACATCCGTGACGTTAGAGGTAGCGGTTCCACGCCATTCTGGACAGCACAGCTCTGCGTTGGGTTTGACGGCTGGGTAAGAACGGTGACATTGTATGCGCTGCCAATCGCGAAAACCGTTGAGAAGAGAAAGCTTCCGTTTCCGTTGACGGGTAGGTTATTCCCGCCATTGTCTTGCAGCACCAGACCGGTACCGACAAGGCCTGTCACCGCCCCGCTGATGGTGTATGTAGTTGGCGGTGTTGTCTTCGCGGAATTCCCACCGCAAGCTGTCAAAAAAATCAGCGCTGCTCCCAACCAGACAACTCCGGACGAATTCACGCGCCCTCCATTCCACGCCTGCTGTCCCCCAAACACTCCACCTTACGACACGCCACGCCGAGCAAAGTTGCGCGCCACGATGACGTTAGCCGCTAATTGTTTGGCCGCAGGCGTACTGCTCTTCCAGTGACATCCAACCTTTACTCGAATGCAAAGACTGCACAATTGAGATGTCCGCCGGACATCCCCAGCACACACGGCGAAAAGCGACTCTGCTCGGAGCCAGAACGTGACTCTTCCATGCGCAAAACTTGTGGGTAAGTTCCTTCGGCTCAAGGAATGCTGCGCATCAGTTTCCCAAATCCACGGTTCTGGCGACTGGAGTCACTTTACTGCATCGGCACTAGCCTTACACTTTCACGAAAGACTTTATTTGCTCCGACCGTGGAAGCGAACCGGATAAAGAACGCTATAAGCAGCGCTTCTGGCAGTAGCCATCCAATGCCTCCGACCGGTATGAGAGAAATATTGGCCAGGAATGCCACCAAGAAGAAGTCTGCAGGGTGATGGGAACAATTCAAGCGATTCACGAATATGCGCGCCATCCATCCTCTGAGCATTGCAAACATCGCTAGATAAACAATCGCGAACACTCCAAAGTCGGCGTACTGTACGCCCACGCCGAAGTCGGGTGAACCGGCGTCCCCCTCAAGGGACCCGGGAAAGAATTCGTCATCGAGAACCAATGCCCCGAAATTCTTCGGTTTGCTCGGCATAATTGCACGGGGAATGCGTCCAATGATCTGTGATTCCAGAGTGAGCCGACCGTATTGTACGGGGAAACGGGAATCGATCACCAACATCGCGTTTCGAGTGTAGTCAGAGTACGAACTTATCGATTCCAAAACTTCCGATGGACTATCCCCCAAAACCATAGTCATTGCAAACAACGAGAAACCAAAGAGACCGAAAGCAAAAGCTGCGACAAGCGAAGGCAGAAGCGTGACTCTCCGCTTCTTGACGTACACTTCGAAAAGAGCAAGAAGCAGTACCAACGAAAGAACCTGGCCCTTGCTTCCGTGCAGCACAAGCACCCCCGTTGCCCCCAGGATGATCGATCCTCTCACTTTCAGGGAACGTCCACTGAATTGAGCCAGAATGACAGCCAGATACGCGAAAACACTTGAAGTATAGAAGTTGATGCCAAACCCGGTTCGGGTGTGGGTATAGAGATCCCGCGGACTGAAAATATATTCTGGGAATTGGAGCAGGATGGGGGCATACATCAGCACAGCCGATCCCAGAAACAGCCAGGCAAGCAAACCGAAGTTTTTGTACGAAAACAAAAACGGAAGCCGAATAAGCCTTCGCGTTGGCCGCGTGTACACGTAAGCAAAAACAACGTTCTCTACCGCCAGCGTGCCATAGACATAAACGTAGGCATAAACGGTCGCGCCACTACCCAATATCAACGTGAAGATCATTGGCAGCAAGTAGTACGCGGGAATTGCCGTGAGGAAAGTGGGAGTGAGCAGGTTGAGGTAGCTACCTTCGTGGCGGCTCACGTACACGTATGCGCCCACAGAAGCGATAAGCGAAACGATTAGTACGATATTTGCAAGCCAGGTTGAAATCATCATACGCAGGACTCAGTCTCTCGCTGAGTTCGAGAAGGCGTGCACGTCAATCCGGTGGTTGCTCTGAAATCGCGGCAGCAATGTTGGCGCAGAATTTCGCAGTTGTGAACTCTTCATCGATCCGCGCCCGATTGTGGTCCAACAATACTTTATTGTCGCTGTTCCTCACCCGCACGATTCGATCAAGCAGAGCTTGGTGATCCCCGAACGGAAACAGCCAATTCTGCGGCAGGCACTCTGCCATCCCGTCCGAATTTGACGCGACGATCGGCAAGCCGTACGACATGCCTTCCAGCATGACCAAAGGCACCCCTTCGAATCTCGAAGGAATCAAGAGCATATCAAGGCCGGCATAGACCCTTTCCGGATTGTCGCACCACGGCAGCACATCAGTAATCTGGGATAAACCGCGATTCACGATCATGGTCCTGAGCTTTTGCTCGTCTGGGCCTTCCCCGACAAAAACGAGCCTATATCCTTGGAGGCAGTGTCGAAACCGGCTGGCAGCCTCGAGGGCGAAATCCTGTCCCTTTTGCCTGAAGTCGATGCGGCCGATCACACCCACGACGTATTCCTCCGGCCCTATCCCGTGCCTTTCCCGAAAAGCAGGTCGGTCCGGTTTCACCATCACTTTCACCTCTATCCCGTTTGGCACGACCACCACAGTCCGTGTCACGCCCCTCTCAAACAGCATTCTCTTTGAGCTCTCGCTGATGGTGATGAATTTGTCGGGTAAACGATAGAAATACCGGTTCACCATTTCACGGAGACCCAGACCGAATGGCTTGCCGGACACCGACAGGGCGTGAGCCACAGGGATGTAACTAATCGTTCGAAGTCCGGCGCGTTTCGCCGCCAGCAAACCCAAGCTCCCGCCTTCAATGCGGCCCTGAGAAACCACAACAACATCCGGGTTTATCCGCTTCATCACGCCCTTGATCTGCTCGACCTTTCTCATACTGATCAGCGAGCGAAACGCTTGCAAACTCTTAGATTTGAACTTCAGCGGAACAAGAGTAAGGTTCCCCGTCAAGTCCGCGATCTCGGTAAACGCGCTACAGAGCCGGTGGTTCCCTTCGTAAAAGACGGCGGATACTCTGAAGCGGTCCCCTTGACACAAGCAGCGAACGGCCTTCAAAGTCATCGCTTCGTGACCGCCAAACTCAGCGGCATCGCTGTAAAACAGAATTGACTTCACGATCGCCTCGCCCGCCGGCCGTCATCCGTTTTGTAAGTCACGCTTTTCGATATACTACGGTCACTGAGTGTCCTGCTGGCCGAAGAGCCGCGACCCTAAGCCCTCCTTCAAGAAACAGAGATGCCGCCCTGATGGGAGCCTTGGCGAACCACGAAGCGAATGTTGAATCTAACGATAGCTGCGGCCTGCCCAGAAGGCTATTCAACGAATTTTCGATCAATGCGGTAGAGTAACCTCGAATGTGCAGGTCCGAAAGCGCCTCATATCCAAAGTCGACAACCTCCAGGCCAAATAGCGTACCTACGGCCCTCAGAGCCCGATCCGTCCACCGCGTGGCGTGATGGGGAGGCATATTTAGAATATTGTTACTTTGTCGCCCCACAAAGCCGTCTTCACGAGGAACGGACTGTATCAACTTTCCGCCTGGCTTAAGGCATCGCAGTGACGACTCCAGAAAGCTCTTCGTATCCGCAATATGCTCCAACACCTGGAAGGAACAAACGACGTCATAGCTGTCTGGATGGTCCTTCGCGTGGTCCTCGATGTTGCGCTTGCCCACTTTGAGCCCGCGTTGCCGAGCCATGTCGACCGCAGCTTCACTCAATTCGAGCCCTTCGTATGAATCTGGCCGGATCCTCTGGGCGAATGCGCCGCGCCCCATGCCCACTTCCAATACCCGATCCTTGGCGGAGATATGTCGGGCGGCGAATTCGTACTCTTCCTTTTCTGCCAGGTAGTACCAATCGAGCCGTTGCAGGGATTCATAAAAACCTTCATCTCCAATGAAAGGCGGGGCATAGAATCTCAGGTCGCAACGCTCGCACGCTCGAAGCTCAATCGCCGAGAAACCTCGATCTCCCAGATCGATATCCAAGAGCTTGAGGTACAGCCTGCGCAGCAGGGCATAAGGCAGCGACTCTAAAGTACGATTCTCCGAGGATTGGCAGAGCGGGCAAAATGTCATTCTCGACTGCTCACCTTAGGGACGTCTGGTCCGCACTTTGGTTTTATGAAGCATCCACTCCCGCACCGAGACTCTATCGCACTCTCGACTCTTCGCGCGACGAGAATCTAAATCGACAGCCCGCTGCGTTTTTTCGGTATACCGTCCGACGATCATCTGCAACCCAGGGACGCTTTACCGTGCTAGGCGGTCTTCGTCGGCGAGGATGCACTGGGCAACCGCCAACTCCTTACTCGAATCGGGTTCTTGGCAACAATACTCCACAGAACGCGGGCATAGATCCAAGCTATATTGCGGTATTTCCGGGAAACAATTCCCAGAATCGACGCACTCACAATCCGCACTGCGGCAGCAATTACCAACAACAATGAGACCAGCAAAGCCTGACCGATTCCTTTGTGTTTCAGAAAATGATAAATCGTGCCGCGATTTCCATGCCAGACCACAATGTACGGCGCCTGCACCCCGCTTCGTCCGGTTAGGTGGACAACTTCTTCATCGGGCAGGAAGACGATACGGCACCCTGTTCTCTTGGCGCGCATACAGAGGTCGCAAACATCCTCGATGCAAAGAAAGTATTCGGGATCATAGCCGCCGATCTCTTCGAAGATGCTGCGGCGAATGAGCAGGCAGGATCCAGATACGAATAGTACATCCTCCTGCTTATAGAAGGACAAGCGATCCTGCACCAACCTCGGGATCCGGTATGGCAAGACCCGCCACATCAAGACTTGACTGATTCCCCAAGCGCGCTGGGAGCTCACGTGGGAGGCCCCGTCCGCATAGACGTTTCTAGGGCCGACTACGCCCACATCCATGTTCTTGTCGAGAAAATCAACCATCCGCTCCAAGCTGTTGTCGCGAAATACCGTATCCGGATTCAGCATGAGAACGTAGTCACCACGGCATCTCTCCATCGGGGTATTGTTCCCCGCAGCCAGGCCAATGTTCTCTGCATTAAGAATCGCATGGACATTCCAGTACCGGGATCCATAGTCAGCGACCATTTGAGGAGTGCTATCAGGAGATGCGTTGTCGACCAGGAATACTTCCAGCGGCACAGGCTGCTTGAGTAGGCCATCCAGGCAGTCTGGCAATTCGTTACTCGAACCGTACGTGACAACGACCACTGAAACTCTTGGCCGTTCGGTAGAGCCCAGCCCACTGCACTCTGTTGGCTGGTCTGATCCCTGGACCATTCGCAAGCATGCGTCATCACCCAACATCGATTCTCGAGTTTCTGCAGACGCTGAATTCAAGTTTGAGAACTTCGGCACTATGTCAACGCTCCAATCATCCATTTTGCTTTATGCTCCAGAGTTAACGCGCCCGCCAGCCGAAAATCATTCGGGCCAGCGGTACTTGCATTTCCGGATCGAGAAGTGTGCGCCAGGTCCACAGCCAAGTAAGAACGCAGATCACGCACGCCAGGATGGTGGCATTTCCGGCGGAGAGACCGACGGTGAAGAGAATGCCAACGGAAACGAACACCGCCGCCAACTCGGGTGTTACGGCCTGACTACCGTCCCTTGTCTGCCATCGCAACAGAACAACCATGCAGACGAAATCGACAATCGCACGCCCCAACCATGCAAGCGCAGCTCCCCTTACTCCGAAGCGGGTTGCCCCCCAGTAAAAGGCAAAGCAATAGATGGGAAACTCCGCCATGTGGACCCATGCCGCCAAGTCGGATCGGCCTCGCGCGTGCAACGCCGTGAACGCAATAGAAGCTGTCGCCTGCACTACCGCCCCTGCGAGAAAGACTTGGGCAGCGAAAACGGCATCCGGGGTGTTCCGCGATCGCAGCCAGAGCCTCATCAAGAAGGGCGAGAGCAGCACCATCGAAATTGTCAGTGGAGTCATCACAGATAAGCCGATCGCCACCGCCCCTCGGTATACAGTCCGAAACTGATTGGAGCCCGACTGGTCCAGTCGGCTCATCAATGGGAACAAGACCGCGCAGAAACTGCTGATGAGGATTTGCGCGGTCTT
>Ga0224556_1000075_pt1 | contig 18769 bp, 14 predicted proteins | sample 714S315metaG_FD_183007 | JGI IMG/M metagenome (GOLD analysis project Ga0224556, IMG submission 183007) | Peat soil microbial communities from Stordalen Mire, Sweden - 717 S3 1-5 | ecosystem: Environmental > Terrestrial > Soil > Wetlands > Peat | place: Sweden: Norrbotten County, Stordalen Mire...
GATGTTGTTTGGCCTGCTTTGATTTCCATCTTCGCGGAAGGGCCGAGAGCGCCTTTTTATCTCTTCTTCTTTTTCGTGCTGGCCGCGGCTGCTTATCGTTGGGGACTCTGGGAAACCCTCTGCACGGCCGCCGCCGAGGTCGCGTTGTTGTGGATCGAAAGGTTTGTTCTCGTCCACCGCTGGTTCGGTCCTCTGGGCCCGCCAGGTTTTTTAGGATTGCGGGTGAACGTTCCGGAGTTTCAACCGCAACGCCTGTTCATGCTGTCGGTCTACCTTCTGGTGATGGGTTTGTTGCTGGGATATCTGGCTGAGCAGCAAAAACATCTGCGGGCGGAGAAGGCGGTAGTGACTGGCACATTGTCGCGGATACGGGTGGAAGCGGGCCTGACGGGGACGATTGAGCAGATTTTCCATGAAGCCATGGCGATGTATGGAGCGTCGCGGGTGGTGGTGGCATCGCAGGAATCGCACAGCCAGCGCGTTTTCGTGGGAGAGTTGACACAGGCGAATGGGCGGGTGCCGTCGGAGTTCCACTGGCTGGACTCGGGCTCGCGCGACGCGAAAACTTATCTCGATGATTTTCCGGGGGACGTGTGTTACGCCTCGGTGCGCGGCGATCGGTGGACCACTTTGGCGCTGGATGACACGGGTCACGCCGTGCCGGTGGCGAACCTGGCGCCAATTTCTCAACTGCGGGGAGTCCAGAAGTTTGAGTCGCTGATTACCGTCGCCTTTCTCTTTGGGAGCGAGTGGAGAGGCCGGGTATTTCTATTCAACCCGTCATGGCGTGGCGAGAAGCAGGAGGAACTGCGCTTTTTGCTGGATCTGGTCCACCAGGTCGGACCAGCCGTCTACAACGTTTACCTTTTGCACCGCCTGCGGCGCCGGGCGGGGGCGGCCGAGCGCGCGCGCTTTGCCCGGGAATTGCACGACGGCGCGGTGCAATCGCTGATTGCGGTGGAAATGCAAGTCGATGTAATACGCCGGCAAGCCGACGCCGGCAAACCGATCGGGTCGGAATTAGGACGCATCCAGGGGTTGCTGCGCGAGGAAGTGCTCAAATTGCGAGAACTGATGCAGCAGATGAAAGCGATCGACGTCGATTCGCAAAAGCTGCTCGGGGTGTTGAACGACACGGTGGAGCGCTTTCAGCGGGAGACTGGAATCCAGGCGCGCTTTGTCACCGACCTCGAGGATCTGGACATGCCACAACGCGTTTGTCGCGAAATCCTGCGCATTGTGCAGGAAGGACTGGTCAATGTGAGAAAGCATAGCGGGGCGCGGCACGCGCTGGTGCGTTTGGGATCGAGCCAGGAAAAATGGAGCCTGACCGTGGAGGATGACGGGAAGGGATTTCCTTTCGCGGGCCGTTACAACCAGAGTCAGATGGAAGAAGTGGGGAAAGGGCCTATGATCATAAAGGAACGGGTGAGTTTAATTGCCGGCGAACTCACGGTAGAATCAAATCCCGGACAGGGAACGCGCCTGGAAATCAGTGTGCCTCGCAGCGGGGAAGTGCCTCATGAATTTTAGAAAGACGCAGCCGGTTCGACTCGTGATTGCCGATGACCACCCGATCTTCCGCGATGGGTTGCGGCGGTTGCTGGAGGCCGAAGCCGACCTGAAGGTTCTGGGGGAAGCATCGGACGGCGCCGAGGCGGTGAAGCTGGCGCGGCAATTGAAGCCCGACATCCTGTTGCTCGACCTGGCAATGCCAAAACATCCGGGGTTGGAAGCTTTGCGGGAGCTGAGTGTGCCTGCCACTGCAACTCCGGTGCGGGTGATTCTGCTGACAGCTGCGGCGGAGAAGAGCCAGATCGTCGAGGCGCTGCAGCTGGGCGCCCGCGGAGTGGTGCTCAAAGATTCCGCCACGCAGCTGCTTCTGAAAGCGATTCATACCGTGATGGAGGGCGAATATTGGGTCGGACGGGAAAGCGTTTCCAATCTGGTGCAGTACCTGCGCACGCTGATGCAGTCTTCGCATGACGAGGCGCGGCAAAAGAAATTTGGTCTGACGCCGCGCGAACTGGAGATCGTTTCGGCGGTGGTTGCCGGGTACTCTAACAAGGAAATAGCGGAATATTTCAAGATCAGCGAAGATACCGTCAAGCACCATCTCAGCAATATCTTTGACAAACTGGGGGTTTCGACTCGTCTGGAACTTGCTTTGTTTGCAGTGAATCAGGCCCTGCCTTTGAAGAGCATTGGCTGAGCAACGCAGTCCCAAAATGGGCCGAGCACGTGGCACTTCCGTGCTATTGGCGGGGGAGATTCGGAATACTAGAATCCCCATAGAGATCGGGGACAGTGTGGTTCGGGTAAGTTGTGCCCGGAACGGTTTGGAGGGCACGGTTTTCGGAAGTGAGAAAGAGGAGCCCTGTGGCGAAACATTTGCAACAGCTTTGGAACGATGAGCGTGGACAGGACATTGCGGAATACGCAGTTATGCTGGCTGTGATTCTAGTGATTGTCGTGGGCACGATCCGGCTCATCGGGTCGAATGCCAACAACGTGTTTTCTCAAGTTGGTAGCGCAATTCAGTAAGCGGCGACTTCGGCAGTTTTTGAGGCACGCGGCAAAGGGCCAGCGACACATGGGCCCGTCCATTCTCCCGCATGCCGAAGCTTGAGTCTGCGCACCCCTCGTATTTTTCCCTCAACTATTTCTGTTGGGTTTGCGAACCCGTTGTGGTGAGCGCGACCTTCTCTGTGCCCCCGCTCGACAACCGGGTGAGGTAAGGGAAGACCGGCGTGATCTCGAACTCCATTTTCTCGCGTGCCGAGGTCAACGCAACTGGTTTGGCCTTGGACAGTTCCGCCTGATCGGTCCAGGGATCGACGCGGATGCGGCCGCCCAAAGGCAGAGCCGCGATCTGGTCGAGGCGCTTTTCGTCGAGCGCCGGCGCGGAGGCCAGCAGGCCCGCCATTCGGACGTTCTTTCCACCGGCAAAGCTGTTACCCAGGTGCGGGCGAATCAAATGCTGCAGCTCGGGCGCTTTCTCCTGCAAGGCCTTCAAGAACAATCCTGCGTTCCCTAATTTGTCTTTGTATGGGGAGTTCTTTAGGAGCTCGAGAGCCTTGGTGTCAGCGGCTTGCTCTTCCGCCGGAGTGTGCTTGAAGTCGAGGCTCTTGAAAGAATCTTCGTCGTGGAAGAATAGCTTGTCGTTGAAGGCGAGTTTGGTGTCGAAGTGATGCCCCAGCACGATGTGGCTGAGTTCATGGGCCAGAACCATGGCCAGGGAGGCTTCGTCGGGAAGAACATCGAGCAGGCCGCGGCTCATGACGATGGTGTGGCCGATGGTGAATGACTCGAGAGGCGAAGTCAATAGGACGCGGCAGCGAATGTCGCCCTGCAGGTCAATGTTGTTGGTGACCAGCAGATTGTTGACCACGGTGGCCAAAATCTTATCGACCTCGCCGGGCGGCGCCAGCAAGCCAATCTTCTGCAGGCGATCGATGGCGTTGTCTTCGGCCTGTTGCTCCCACATACGCTCGGCGACGATGGGAGTGGCATCGGCGGCGGTAGGGCTCTGGTCGGTTATCGACTGCGGAGAATCAACCAGGATCTGCGTGAATTCTTCATTCTTTCCGATGTTCTTCAGGTCATAACCCCAGAGCCGGGTCTGCGCCTTGAAGTGGACAGTCTTAGTGAGTCCGCTCTTGAGATTCGATTCTTCGGTGTAGACATAAGCCGGCAGCCAGGTTCCGGAACGCATGTTAAGGCGCCAACTGTCGAAGTGGAAGTAGAAATTGATTTTGGGCTCCGGATAGTAGCTTCCGTTGAAGCGGACAATGTTGTAATCCTGGTCTTCCACCCAGATCCTGCCCATGAAGCGCGAAATCTTCTGGTCTTCCCGGGGCTGGACATCGATCACCAGGCAGCGGACTTCGCCAAGAAACTCGCGCCGCACGAACGTAAACTTATAAAACTTCTTCTGGAAATCAGTGTCGAGCACAACCATCTGAGCGAAGCCCATGGGAAGGAACTGCAAGGAATAAACTCCGGTCAGCTTGGCGAGCATGCGATGACCGAATCCAGGCTGGCCTACGAAAGAAACATCTTCGGGGCCATCGTTCATGTCGAGCCGGCCGAGAAAATACTGGTCTTTTACGGGACTTGTGTTGCCGGCGTTGTCGCTCTTCAGGTCCTGCAGGTAGGTCTCGATCAGGGGATGCATGTGGCGCATCTGGGCGAGAAAGAAGTGCTCGCGCTGCACCACGTGATCGATCACGTCATCGAGCGTGACTGCAGCCGGAGGAAGAGAGTCAGCACTCTGAGCGGGCGCGCTTGCGGGACTCAGCTGTGCCGTGGGAGGAGAATCCTGAGCGTTGGCCGCAAAAGCACATGACAACAGGATGAAAACCAACGTAAGAATCAACGGCGAGCCCGAACGAACCATCCGCATAAAGAACCTTCTGGGAGTCGATCACGCTAACTGAAAAATGATGTGCAAGACGACGGTCGAGTCCGATGGCTGGCCGTCTTTCAGGGCTGGTTTGAATCGAATCTGCTCGGCGGCGTGTACCGCCGCGTCGTCCAGACCATGCCCGAGTCCGCGAACTATTTTCAATACGTGTATTCTGCCGGTTGCTTCAAAAACGGCTTCGAGAAGCACCTCACCCTCGACGCGCTGGGCGCGGGCTTCGGCGGTGTAGATGGGAAGCGGCTTGGAAAGAATTTCAGCCGGCACGATTTTTTCGGCCGCCTGCGCCGCGGGGCGGGATTGAACAGTGGGAGGTGCAGGAACGTCAGCATCGCCGAAGCCCGCTGAGCGAACCGCGCCGCGAGAGGAAGCATGCGCATCGGAAACAGCAACTCCGTTGCCGAATCCCGCGCTGGCAACCACGCCGCGCGTGCCGTTGGCCCCGCCGGTTCCGTTGCCGGAACCTGGTCCGGCAGGCATATCGAATCCGCCCGCCTGCGCTATGTTGACGGCTCTCGTCTGAATTGATTTCGCGGGGATGCCGTTGGGATCGCCGAAGCCCCCAGTCTGCACTTGTTGCGGTGCGCGACTGATGGTCTGCGGAGCTGAACTGCCCGTCGAAAAAGTGTTGATTCTCACGATTTGTTTGGGAACCAGCGGCGTCGTGGAAAGAGGCAGAGGATCAAGTTTCTTATTGGCGATTTGCACTTCCGGAGCGGGGGTGTCCTCCACTTTCGGCTTGGGTTGCGGTTGAGGAGCGGGCAGCCGCAAAACCGCGGGCGGAGGATCGAGCTTCGCAACAAGAACTGGTTTGGGAAGCTGCCGCTGCCGTGCGAGATTGACCGGAACCGGAGTTGGGACCAATTCGATGGCGTGGTAATCCTTGGCAGGGCCTTCGAGGATCTCGGGATGGAGAACTGGGACCCAGACAAAAATTGCGACGATCACCGCCTGAGCACCGTAACTCAAGAAAAGGTCAGACCAAGGCATTTTCCACTGCGGGAGCGGGGTGAACAGGGCCGATTCGGTGGAAGACGAAGGTAACGACATAATCAACTCAGAACATGCAAACGGTTGAAACCCTGGACACAGTATAAAAGCTTTCTTATCTTTTTCGGATACTGGGAAACCTGTAAGGCAGGGTGCAAAGTGAAGAGTATCTTTGACCCCTGGTTAGTTATGCACGATATAGACCATTTCGCAGATTTGAAAGAAAATGGGCAACCCCTATGGGTTCAGTTGGTTGGGAGAGGTCGGTGAGGGCTTGCTGAGTGGGCGCGGTGGGCCCAGTACCAAAACTACATCATTGTATGGAACAGATTTCCCAAAAGGGGCAGGGGCGCTGCGATGTCGGCCCTTGCTTCGCCGGCCCTTTCCGCCGGCCCTTCAGCAGCGCACAATCTTGGTGCTTTCAATGCCACGGGTGGCGTTGCGGGTGTCGACTACCAGTTGGGCTTCGCTAACGATGTGGCGATAGTCGTAGTCAGAGTGGTCGGTGACGATCAGGATGCAATCATACTGGCCGAGATTGTCCAATTCCGCGCACTTCATCTGCAGATCGTATTTGCGGCCCTTGCCAATGAACGGAAAATAAGGATCGTTATAGCTGACCTGGGCTCCGTCTTTTTGCAGCAGCTCGATGATGGTGAGAGCAGGCGACTCGCGCAGATCGTCGATGTCTTTCTTGTAGGCCACTCCCAGCACCAGCACGCGGGCGCCATTCACTGCCTTCTTGTGGCGATTCAATGCGCCGGCCACGGAAGAGAGAACATGGTAGGGCATGTTGTTGTTGATCTCTCCGGCCAGCTCGATGAAGCGGGTCTGGAAATCGAACTCTTTGGCTTTCCACGAGAGATAGAAGGGATCAATCGGGATGCAGTGCCCACCGAGGCCCGGGCCGGGATAAAAGGGATGAAAGCCGAAAGGCTTGGTGGAAGCGGCGTCGATGACCTCCCAGATGTCGATGCCCATGCGCAGGCAGAGCAGCTTGAGCTCGTTGACCAGTGCGATGTTGACGCAGCGGTAAATGTTCTCCAGCAATTTCGTCATTTCCGCGGCAGCCGGAGACGACACTGGGACGGTGCGAGCGAAGATGGAACCGTAGAGGGCGGCGGCGAGTTCCGAGGCCTGCGGATTCAATCCTCCGACGACTTTAGGAATGTCGCGGCGGGCGACGGTGGTGTTGCCGGGATCCTCGCGCTCGGGGGAAAAAGCCACGAAGAATTCTTTTTCCGTAGGGGTTTCGCTGCGGGCGGCTTTGAGACCAGCCCGGTTTTCTTTTTCGAGGATCGGAATCATCACTTCTTCGGTAGTGCCGGGATATGTCGTACTCTCGAGTACGACCAACTGCCCCGCGCGCAGGTGCGGAGCGATGGCGTGAGTGGTGTCGGTGATGAAGCTGAGGTCAGGTTCGTGATATTCATTCAGGGGCGTGGGGACACAGATGATAATGGCGTCCATCGCGGTGAGTTGCGAATAATCGGCGGTGGCGGAAAAGCCGTGCGCCTGGGCGGATTGTATTTCCTCCGCCGCAATGCGGTAGATGTAGGAACCACCCTTGGCGAGTGTGTCGATCTTGCGGGCATCGACGTCAAAGCCGGTTACCTGGAACTTTTGTTCGCTGTACAGCAAGGCCAAAGGAAGGCCAACGTAGCCGAGGCCGATGATCCCAACGCGGGCCTGGCGCTGCTGAATTCTGCTTCTGAATTGATCGACTGACGCATCGGCTGCGGGGGAAATCGTCATGAAAGTTTCCGGAATGCAGGAAAAAGGGGCGCCAATAAAACAGTTTGATTTTAGCACGCAGAGGAATGGCGCCTGCTCAATGAGTGCAGCACTGCGGCACCCGAAACAGCGGAAATGCCGATAGGGGATTGTTGTAGAGAGTTGATCCGTCGACAATTCAACCAAAAGATGGGAACAGGAGGGCCGTGAGCAGAAAAAGGTGGTTCTGGGCGGTTGCGGTTGGTCTGGCCGCGGCGGTGCTCACGTTCGCCGCGAATGCCGGACGCTTGCTGGTTGTGGACGCGCCGCAACCCTCGGACGTGATTCTGGTGCTTGCGGGGGAGACGGATCGCCGTCCGGCGCGCGCCTTGCAGTTGCTGCAGCAGGGCTACGGCCGCCGGGTGGTCATGGATGTTCCCGCCGAAGCGAAGATCTACGATTCGAGTCAACTGCAACTGGCCGAGAACTACGTTGAGAATCTTCCGCAGGCGGCATTGATCCAGATTTGTCCAATTGAGGGCCTCTCCACGCGCGAGGAATCCCACGAGGCGGAAAAATGCCTGTCCGGCGAACCGGGTAGCCGAGTCTTAATTGTGACATCGGAGTTTCACACCCGCCGTGCGCTGGACATCTTCCGCCACGAGGTTCGCGGGAAGTCCTTCTCGGTGGCGGTGGCTCGCGATGAAGCCCAATTCGGAACACGCTGGTGGACTCACCGGCAGTGGGCCAAGACTTGCATGGACGAATGGCTGAAGATGCTGTGGTGGACCGTAGAGGAACGCTGGCATTGAGCAGAATCGCCTGTCCAGAGCGGGAAGCGCTGGGGAGCGGCACGTCAGTTTTCCACCGGAAAAAGTTTTCGCTAACACAAAAGGCATTGACTGACAACAACGAGGAGGGTACGATTCGGAGCAAGGACACCAAAACAGTTATTAACGGAGTGTGGGAATGGGCAAGTCCGCGTTTCGCGGTATGGTTAGTTGCGTGCTAATGATTCTGTTCCCCGGTTCGTTGTTTGCCGCCGATTCCAATGCGGCCATGCTTTACACAAACGGCGCAGCCTGGGTGAACGGCGCGCATGTTCCTCGCTCTACTTCCGCAATTTTCTCTGGCGATCTTCTGCAAACGCGTTCTGATTCGGTGGCGAATATTAACCAGTCCGGCTCCAGCATTACTGTTCTGTCCGACTCTCTGGTGCAGTTCGAGGGGGCCTCGGTAGATATCCAGCACGGCGGGGTGACGGTATCCACGTCGAAGGAAGTGGCGGCCACAGCAGGAGACGTGAAAGTGGTGCCGGCGTCGAACGCGTGGACGGAGTTCAATGTTTCCGACCTGGATGGGAAGGTCAGGATCTTCGCGCGCAAGGGCGACCTCACGATCAGCGACGGCCAGAGTGTGGTTACGCTGGCCCAAGGCCAGGACACGACGCGCGACGAGTCTTCCCCTACTGCCGATCAGAACGGAAATCAGAACGGCAAGAAGAAGAAAAAGAAGGCGGCTGCGGGGGCACTTCCGGCAGCGAGCGGGGGAATCCTGAGTTCTCCTTACGCGATAGGCATTGGTGCGGGAGCCATCGTGGGCGTAACGACCTGGGTGCTGCTTAAGAACGACAACCCGGCCAGCCCGACCATGCCGTAACCGGCGGTGGAGTTTTCGCGCAGTTCGTAAATCCCGAAAAAGTCCGATAGCAGCCGGGCACAGATTGTGCCCTTCCAACTCTGTTTCGCGCGCTCGCCGTCGCCCTCAATTGCGCCGGTTTCCTGGGCTCATTTCCGCTCTTGGTGGGTGCGTGTCCGGTGCTCGCCTAGACCACTTCAGAAGCGCGGAACATCTCTTCCTTTTCTGTGGATGCGGGTCTGCGCTTCTTGGATCGCTGCAGCAACGGTTTCGCCGCGGCGATGGTGCAGAGCACGTAGAAGAGTGCGGCGTTAGCGGGAATCTGCAGATTAAAGTCGAGCAGGCTGTGGACCAGGATTCCGGTGAAGCCCAACGTGCAAGCCAGAGTTACGGCGCCGCTTACGTCGGACGTCCAGTTGGCGATCTTAGGCATGGCGGAGCGATAAAGAACGATGATGAACCAGACCATGGCGCCGAAACCGAGCAGGCCCATCTCGGCCAGTAGCTGCAGATAATCGTTGTGCGCTTCGTTCACAAAGAAGTTTGTATAGAAGCTGCGATACTGCGGGTAGACCACGGGGAAAGTTCCCAGGCCCCAGCCGAACACGGGCTTGTTCCCGAACATCCGCAAGGCATCGCGGTCAATAGAGAGGCGAGTGCCGCCGGAAAGTTCGGTGCGAGCTTCGGTGGAGATGCTGGAGACCCGCGAGGTCAGCTCTTTTCCCCCCAGCCAGGTCAGCAAGCCGACCAGTACAACCGCGAACACCACTGCCCCGACAACGATGCGAGGGTTTCTTCGCTGGCCAAGCAGCACCACGGCAAAGAAGGCGAGCTCCACGAAAATGGCGAGCATGCCGCCGCGCGATCCGGAGAGGAAAACCGTGCCGATCATGATGGCGGCGGCGACCCCGGCAGCCATGCGCTCCTTCTCCCCCGCCAGTCGCGTGAGAGACAGGACCAGGAGGATGGGCACGAGCATCTCCATGAGCCCGGCATAGTGGTTGTGGTTCACGTAGGGACCGTAGATTGCGCCGCCCATGCTGGGTTGGCGAACCCAGAACAGTTTGCCGTTGGGAGCGATGCCCTGCAGCAGGGCGAACGCAGCTATGGTGAAACCGTAGAGGGCAAGGACGACAGCGATGATGCGCGCCTGCGAACTGCGCAACAGGGTCTGCGCCGACAGGAAACATAGCATGGCATAAGCGCAGTACAAAAGTGCTCCGGAGATGGTGTCGTGACGATAAGCACTGATGCCGAAAACGATTTGCAGGAGGATGAGAAGTCCGAACCCTGCCATGGGAAGGAACAGCGGGTTCCACTCGATGGTCAATTCGCCGTCCAGGAATTGTTTGCGGAGCCAGAGGCACATAAGGACCACCGAGCCGGCTTCGAGAATGAAAGTTGACCAGGGTTCGACGGCGCCGAAGGCGACCGGACCGAACATCAGCAATCCGAAGGTTCCATAAAGCAGGATGGTGTCGATCTGCGCTGCCTGCGATTGGCGATCGACCTGCCTCGGCTCTTTTATCGGTTTGTTTCTCGGGTTTTTTCGGTGAACGCGCATCAGAGTGCTGTTTTTTTCTGCGGCAGTTGGTCGCCTAAGACGGTTTTCTGGTGAGATGGAAATCGTCGATCCAGAGCTTACCACGGATTGGACTGCCCGCCGGAAGCCGCCGGATATGAAGCACGACCAGTTTGCAATCCGGTCCGGTCTTGAAGTCGCCCTCCGCCGATTTCCAGAAACCCGCATCGATCAATTCATCGCTCTCGTAATAGATCGCTTGCGTGTACATGTCCTGGATCGTGAAATGTGGCCCTCCGGCTCCCTCCATTTCCACGTTTTTGTAATAGGCGGAGAACTGGTAGGTGGTGTTCGGTTGAACGGCAACGAACTGATAAATGCCGGCGTCGCTGATCCCGGGCCCGTCAAAAGTGATGGTCAAGGACTGCCGGCCGGCATGGGAGTCGGTGGGATCGAGTTCCAGTTTGACGCCCGATTGGCTCTGATGTTGCCAGTCAAAACCCGCGTTTAACACGTTCAGGCTGAAGCTGCCATTCACGATCAGATTGCTCGACGATGGCAGGTACGAAGTGAGCCCGAAGCGCTCGGCCGTCTGTCGCCAGACCAGAACCGCCTGGTCGACATCTTTGTGCTGAATCAGATAGCGGAGATATTCATCGGCCTGGCGGCGCTCAAAGGGCTGATGGGTCTGCATCAATGCCGCCCAGGCCTTGGCGGTGCCGGCGGTCTCCTGCTTTGTCTCCAGGAGGTTGAGGAACGCGGTGTACGCATCATTGCGAGGAGGCACGAAATCGCGCAGCAGCACGTCTACGTCCGGCTCGATGCGCCAGCAGAACTGGATGGCGGCCTCCGCCAGGGATGGGTCATTCGCGAGAACGACGCGAAACTCGCGCAACGCTTTTTCGTTTTCGCCCTGCACCAGGTAGAGATTGGCTGCTTCCCAGGCTACATCGGGCGTCATGGAGTCGGCCTGGATGGCGCGCTCCAGAGCTGCAGTCTGGGCGGCCGTGTCGCCCAGAACCTGATAGGCGCTGGCTAAGTCAAACCAGAAGCGGGAGGAATGCGGGTTGAGCCGTACGGCCGCCTGGTATTGCCCAACCGCCGAGGCTGGATCGCGAGCGACAAGATCGTAGAACCGGCCAAGATGATTGCGATAATCGGCGTTCCCAGGATCGAGCCAGGCAGCCTTTTGAAGGCTGGATAACTGGACTCGGCTTCCCAACCATGAGGCCGCAAACCGGCTAGCGGCCAGGCCAACATAGACCACAGCGAATGCGACGGCAACGCCCACCACCAGCCGCTTGCGAGCCGTACTATTGAAAGCAATCTTCATGGGGTGTGGCGGAAAAATCTTTTGTTAGGCACTGCTCGTTTGCTATGCACTGCTTGACGACGGGGAGCTTTCTTCGACTTCGTCGCCCTCTTCATCGTGCCCGGACTGTTCGTCGCGGTAGTAGCGGGCGTACTTGCTCTTGTACTCGTAATAATAGTAATAGTCCGGAGAACTGAGGTCGACGGCGTTGAGCAGCACGCCCACGACCTTGGCGTTGACCTGCATGAGAATATCGCGCGAGCGTCGCAACGCGGTCTTGGTGGTCTGGCCGGATCGGATGACGAGCACGACGGCGTCGGCGCGGGGCGAAAGCACGACCGCGTCGGTGACCGACAGCGACGGCGGCGTGTCGATGACGATGTGATCATACTGCTCGCTCAACTGCGCGAGCACGTCTCTCATGTTGGTAGAGGCCAATAGTTCGGCGGGGTTGGGCGGCGGCGTTCCCGCCGGCAGCACGAACAGATTGGGCAGGATCGCGGTGCGCGTGATCGCCTGCTCCAGGGTGGTGCTGCCGGTCAACACATTGCTCAATCCGCTGTGCGGACCCATGCCCAGAGTCTTGTGAATGCTGGGGCGGCGCAAGTCGGCGTCAATCAGCAGGACCCGCACGCCTTTCTGGGCCAGCACGACGGCGCAATTGATGCTGGTAGTGGTCTTGCCTTCCTGGGGCAGAGCGCTGGTCACCATAATGACCTTGGGCGGCGCTCCCAGGTTCGAGAGCAGCAGAGAAGTGCGCAGAGCGCGATACGATTCCGCCATCTGCGACTGTGGCCGGACCTGGGTGACCAGTTCCACTGCTTCCTTGGAGGTGGCGATGACCAGGCGCTTGGGATTTGGGCCTTCGCGGGCCGACCTGGAACCAAGAGGAATCATGCCCAGCGAGGGCAGGCCAGAAATGGCTTGGGCCTGTTCGGTGGTGCGCACGGTGTTGTCTAGCCCTTCCAGCATGAAAGCCAGTCCAACCCCGGAGGCCAGGCCGAGGACCAGGGCGAACAGCAGGTTTCGCGGGACATTTGGTTCGATCGGCCCCGCCGGGGTGGAGGCTCGATCCACGATGCGGAAATTGTTGGATTTCAGTCCCGCCGAAACGCCCGCTTCTTTCAGCTTTTGCAGCAGACCTTCGTAGAGCGTGCGGTAAGTTTCCGAGTCGCGCTTGATGATGTTGTATTCGATAGCGCTCTCGTTGAGTTTGTTGGCTTCCTGTTTCTGTTTCTCGAGAGCCTCGCGCAACATGCTTTCGCGCTGCAGGGCGGTGGTGTACTGGCCGTGCACTTTGCTCGCGACCTTTTTCATTTCCCCTTGCAGCTGCGAATCGATCTCTTTCAGCTGATTGTTTATCTGCGTCAGCTTGGGGTAGGCCGGGCCGAACTGTGTACTTAAATCTGCAGCCTGAATCTTGAGATCGGCCTGCCGGCTGCGCAGGATCTCGAGCAATTGCGACGCCGACTGTGTCCCCGAGCCGGATTCTTCCATGCCGCCGGCGCTGGAGGCGATCGCGTCCGGATCTCCCGACTCCACCACGCGGTCGAGGGCTTCCTTGTCCATGCGCTCACTTTCGGCGATCGTAAGTTCTTTGTTGAGTTCGTCCAACTTCGCCATGGTGATGTTCTGTTTCTCATCGATTCCCAGGATTTCGTGCTCTTTCTGATAGCGCACAAGTTTTTCCTGGGAGGCTTCGACCTTCATCTGTAGATCAACCAGTTGGCGCTGAAGCCAGTCCGAGGCCTGCATGGTGGAATCAAAACGGGCCTTGAAGTTGTTCTCGACGTAGGTTTGCATCAGGGTGTTGACGACATTGGCAGCTTTCTGGGCGTCCGGGCTGCGGAAGTGGACCTCGATGATGCGCGTGTTGGGGACGAGGGCAACTCGCAGACTCCCTTTGAAGCTGCCCACCATGGCGGCGGCTTGAGCGGGATCGGTTTGCAGCGGGTCGGGGGCGAGATCGTTGGGAGGCGACTGGCTGGCGGACTCCGCGCCCCGGTCGAGATGCAGTTCCTGGATCACCTGCAGAGCCAGAAGATTGCTCTGCAGAATCTTGATATCGGTCTCCAACTCGGTGGGGTCGAAATAGTCGAGACTGAACGAGGCGGAGTTTTGAAAGTTAAGACTGGCGTCGGGTTTATTGATCTCAATGGTGCCGCCGGCCTCGTAGACGGGCGTCATCTTGAGGCTGGCGATGGCAACTACCGAGAAGATCGTTACCAGGCTGACCAGAACCACCCACTTGCGCTTTTGCAGAACGCGAATCGAGTCGCCGATGGCTGATTCCTGCGGAGGGAGGTCTGGATAAAAGCGCGCCCCCAGCCGTCCCAGCTCCAAATTCTGGGTCGGCTGCAACTCGCGAATGACGGGGTTACTGGCTTGTACCAGGGGTCCGGAATCCATGCCTGCTCCTCAACGATTCTGTAACTGCTCTAAAAGCCCGAACCGGGCCGTGCTGCACACAATAGCTCAACCCCGGATCGAAGAGGCTGGTCTATCGCGCAGGGAATTGTTTTGCACTGAGTGATGGAAGAGTTCGGCAGACATTCTAGCATTGGATGGGCAAGAAGCATCGGCAAAAAAAGTCGCGTTCCGTTTTCGGGAGGCCGTCAAGGAGACGGGTGTGGTTGCGCCGAATTTAGGGAAAGTCCGCTATACTAGCGGGCAACCGTGGTTTCGCGCAGGTTGGCTGACTTTTGTGGGAATGAGGCGGATGGGATGAATTGGTCGGAACAGTCAGTTTTGGTAACGGGCGGGACCGGGTCTTTCGGGAAGAAATTCGTTGAAATCATGCTGAAGGAGTACGGGCCGAAGCGCCTGGTGATCTTCAGCCGCGATGAACTCAAGCAACATGACATGCGCTCCGCGGGACTGGACCATCCCAGCCTGCGTTATTTTCTGGGTGATGTGCGGGACCCGGGTCGTTTGGAACGCGCTTTTGCCGGAATCACGATCGTGATTCACGCGGCCGCGCTGAAGCAGGTGCCAGCCTGCGAGTACAACCCGTTCGAGGCCATTCAGACCAACATCATGGGCGGGCGAAACGTGATTGATGCGGCCATCAATCAGGGGGTGCGGCGCGTTCTGGCGCTGAGTACCGATAAGGCAGTTAATCCGATCAATCTTTACGGTGCGACGAAACTTTGCGCGGAGAAAATGTTCGTGCAGGCGAACGCGTATGCGGGCGATCAGGAGTCACGCTTCAGCTGCGCGCGCTACGGAAATGTGGTGGGAAGCCGGGGCAGTGTCATTCCGGTTTTTCAGGAGCAGAAGCTCCGCGGTCGCATCACGCTCACCGACTCGCGCATGACCCGTTTTTGGCTCACCCTGGAACAGGGCGTTCGGTTTGTGGTGAGCAGCATCGAGCAGATGCACGGCGGAGAGATTTTTGTCCCTAAGATTCCCAGCATGCGTCTGGTCGATCTGGCGGAAACCATTGCACCGGGGTGCGAGATCGAGACTATCGGGATTCGTCCGGGAGAGAAGCTGCACGAAGTGCTGGTCTCGGAAGACGAAGCGCGGAATACTCTCGAGGTCGATGACCGCTACATTATTCAGCCTTCGCATCCCTGGTGGCGGCGCGAGAACTGGGTGCAGGGACGGCCCTTGCCGGAAGGCTTCCGGTACGCCAGCGACACCAACGAACGCTGGCTTACGAACCGCGAATTGCAGGAATTAGTTTCTCCGGCCGCGCCTGAGGAACAGCCGGTCCCGGCGCGGGTTCCAGCCTAACGCCGGGCTCATGAGTGCCGGGATATGAGTGCAGAGATTATGAGTGCGACGTCGGTCAGCCCGCGCACCCTTGCCATCAACGGAGGCTCGCCCGTGCGCGCGAGTTTCCTTCCTTATGGGCGACAGTCGGTGGACGAGGCCGACATTCAGGCTGTAGTCGATGTTCTGCGGTCAGATTGGCTAACGACGGGGCCCAAGGTTGCCGAGTTTGAAGAGGCCTTCGCGGCGCGCGTGGGAGCCGCGCATGCGGTAAGTTTCAGTTCGGGCACGGCTGCCTTGCATGCGGCTGCATTTGCGGCTGGACTCAAGTCCGGCGACGAAGCGATTACCACTCCCCTGACGTTCGCCGCCACGGCGAATTGCGTTTTGTATCAGGGGGCAACTCCGGTCTTCGCGGACGTCAGCCGGGATACGCTCAATCTCGATCCCGGGGAAGTCGAAAAAAAGATTTCTCCGAAGACGCGCGCGATTCTTCCCGTGGACTACGCGGGGCATCCGGCGGACCTGACGCCGATCCTCGAGATCGCACGGGCGCACGGGTTGATCGTGATCGAAGACGCCTGTCACGCCCTGGGAGCGGAGTACCATGGTCGCCGCGTGGGCGGGATCGCTGACATGACTGTGTTCAGCTTCCATCCGGTGAAACACATCACGACTGGCGAAGGCGGCATGGTCGCGACCAATAATCCAGAGTTTGCCGAGACGTTGCGGCGCTTCCGGAATCATGGAATCTCCAGCGATGCGCGCCAGCGGCAGAGCGCCGGTCAGTGGCACTACGAGATGGTCCTGCTCGGATTCAACTATCGATTGCCCGATATTGTTTGTGCGCTGGGGATTGAGCAGTTGAAACGGCTGAACGCGAATCTGGCGCGGCGGCGTGAAATCGCGGCGCGCTTTACGGCGGCGTTCCGCGAAATTCCCGGAGTGATTCCGCCGACGGTGCGGCCTGAGGCAAATCCGGCGTGGCACTTGTATCCCATTCGGCTGAATGTCGAGAAGCTGACGGCCGATCGTGCACAGATCTTCCGGGCCTTGCGGGCCGAGAATATCGGCGTGAACGTGCACTACATTCCGGTACATCAGCACCCTTACTACCGCGAGCGTTTTGGATATAAGGGCGGGGAATTTCCCGTGGCTGAAGACAGCTATGCCAGGCTGATCAGCCTGCCCATGTTTCACAGTATGAGCGATCAGGATGCTGAGGATGTGATCGAAGCAGTGAGGAAAATCGTGGGAAGTTACAGCTGAAGTTGCAGCCGAAGTCGCAGGCAGGAACGCGGAGGCGCGTTGAAGGTAGTCGCCATCATTCAGGCACGCATGGGGAGCACGCGTCTGCCCGGCAAGGTACTCAAGGACCTGGAGGGCGAAACCGTGCTGGTTCGTGTGGTGAATCGTCTGCGGCGGGCGCGGCTGATTAACGAAGTCCTGGTGGCGACCACGGATCGCCCTGCCGACGATGCGATCGTGAAGGAGTGCCGCGGTCTCTCGGTTCTGGTCTCGCGTGGTGATCAGGATGACGTGCTGGATCGCTATTTCCGCGCGGCGCAACTGGCCAAGGCGGAAGTTGTAGTGCGCGTGACTTCGGACTGTCCGTTGATCGATCCGGAAATTACTGACAAGACGATCGCCGCATTTCTGGAGGCTGGTCCCGACTACGCTTCCAACGCCTTGGTGCGAACGTACCCGCGCGGGTTGGATACGGAAGTCATGTCGGTTGCCGCGCTGGGGCGGGCCTGGCAGGGGGCGCGAAAGGGTTATGAGCGGGAGCACGTTACGCCGTACATCTACGAGCATCCTGCAGAATTCAGGCTTTTGTCAGTGACTGGCGATGCCGACTACAGCAGACATCGGTGGACCGTCGATACTCCTGAGGATTTGGAATTCGTTCGGGCCATTTATGTGCGACTCACGAACAATCCCACGTTTCTTTGGCAGGATGTGCTTGATCTTCTCGATCGGGAGCCGCAGTTGATGGAGCTGAATCGATCTGTCATGCAGAAAGCCCTGCACGAAGGCTGATGATTCCTGGTTCACCACTCCTTCGGGCACCACTTTCTCGGTCACTGAACTCTCGTCCACTCCTTTTTCGCGCAGATACCAGCGTCGCGATTGGCACGGGCCACGTGATGCGCTGCCTGGCGCTGGCGCAAGCTTGGCAGGACGCGGGCGGGCGCACGGTGTTCGCCATGGCGGAAGCGACCCCGGCTGTGGGGGAACGCTTACAGCGCGAGGGCATGGAGATGTTGCGGCTGAAGGCCGAGCCGGGCTCGGTGGACGACGCCCAAGAGACGATCGCGCTTGCCCAGGCCGAGCACGCTTCCTGGGTCGTGGTGGACGGTTATCGCTTCGGCGCCGACTACCAGATGGCGTTGACGGGTGCGGGGCTGAAAGTGCTGTTCATCGACGACAACGGCCACGCTGGACTCTACGCTGCGGATATTGTGCTGAACCAGAACATTCATGCGCGAGAATCTTTTTACAACGACCGGGAAAAGTCGACGAGGCTTCTTCTCGGTACGAAGTATGCCCTCTTGCGGCGCGAATTTTTTTCAGCGAAAGACGCCCGGGAGATTCCGCCGGTTGCCCGCAAGGTTCTGGTGAGTTTGGGCGGAAGCGACCCGGATAATGTAACGCGCCGTGTCGTGGAAGCGCTTGAGCAAGTAGCCGTAGCGGAGTTGCAAGTGGTGGTGGTCGCCGGAGGAAGTAATCCGCATGGCGCGTCCATCGCAGAACTAGCCCCCAACTCCAGTCACAGTTGCCGCATTCTCAGGGACGTCGCGAACATGCAGGAACTGATGTCCTGGGCCGATCTTACGATTTCGGCCGCCGGAACCACTTGTTGGGAGTGTTGTGCGCTTGGTCTTCCGGCGATTTTGGTGGTCGTGGCCGACAATCAGATCCTCAATGCTGAAGCTTTGCGCGCTGCCGGCGCGGTGAAACTGGTTTCGGGCGGATCGCAATTCCCGATCGGCGAGATGGCGCAACTGATCACGAGCCTTGCAAACTCGCCTTCGGAAAGGCAAACTCTATCGCAGACCGCGAGCGCGTTGGTGGACCGCGGAGGGACGAGGCGGGTCCTATCGATACTAATGGGCGACGATAGTTCGGAAACTGAGGAGGGTCCGTGACCTCTCTACGAGACGTTCGTCCTGACGACGCGGATATGATTCGCGAATGGCGTAACCTGTCGAAAGTGTCCGATTACATGTACACCGACCATGTGATCAGTCCCGAGGAACATGCGGCCTGGTTTTCGCGTGTTCTCAAAGATCCCACGTGCAAGTATTGGGTCATCGCGTGCGACGGCGAAGATGTGGGGGTCGCTTATCTATATGCCATCGACCGGACGAATCGACGATGTTATTGGGGTTTCTACGTGGTGAGTCCCAATGTTCGGGGCAAGAGCGTGGGCACCTGCGTTGAGTACGCAGTA
>Ga0224556_1000077_pt1 | contig 18700 bp, 20 predicted proteins | sample 714S315metaG_FD_183007 | JGI IMG/M metagenome (GOLD analysis project Ga0224556, IMG submission 183007) | Peat soil microbial communities from Stordalen Mire, Sweden - 717 S3 1-5 | ecosystem: Environmental > Terrestrial > Soil > Wetlands > Peat | place: Sweden: Norrbotten County, Stordalen Mire...
GCAAAGGTGGAAGAGCCGGTGATTCTGGCCGTCATTCTTACAAATGAGGAGTACGTCGGCGGGATTCTAAACCTCGTCGAGGAAAAGCGCGGGAAGCAGAAGAGCTTTGAGTATGTGAGCGCGTCGCGGGTGATGCTGCAGTATGAATTGCCGCTGAATGAGATTGTGCTCGATTTTTACGACCGCCTGAAGTCGGTTTCGCGCGGCTATGCTTCGCTCGACTATCATCTTTCGGGGACGTGGGACTCGCCCATGGCGAAGCTCGACATTATGGTGGCCGGGGAACCGGTGGATGCGCTTTCGACCATCATCCATCGCGACTTCGCCTATGAGCGCGGACGTGCGCTGGCGACGAAAATGAAAGAACTGATCCCGCGGCAGATGTTTGAAGTGGCAATTCAGGCGGCAATTGGGGCAAAGATTATTGCGCGCGAGACTGTGCCGGCAATGCGCAAGAACGTGCTGGCCAAATGCTACGGCGGCGACATTACGCGAAAACGCAAGCTGCTCGAAAAACAAAAAGAGGGCAAGAAGCGCATGAAGCGGATCGGGCGGGTGGATATTCCGCAAGAAGCGTTTCTCGCGGTGCTGAAGGTGGGGGAAGGAAGTAGCTAAATCCGCCGAAGGGGAAATCCTATGTTACGCACTGCGGCAATCATGGTCCTGCTCACGGCCCTTCATCCATTTGCATTGTCTCAGCCCACCAACGCTAGCAACCAACTTGTCCAAGCCCAACAAGCCACTCCAGTTCAGCCCACCCGTCCGCGAAGGATTCGCGTGTCCGGCGCGGTAATGCTCGCAATGTTTGAGCGCAAGACGATGCCGGTATACCCCGATGAGGCGCTGCTAAAAGGCATTCGAGGCGAGGTGATTCTAAACATCGAGGTCGATGACACGGGCAAGGTTGTGCTGTGCTCGCCAGTCGAGGGCGACCCGCTCCTCGTGGCGGCCAGCGTGGAAGCGTTAAAAGATTCTCGTTTTCGTCCGTATCTGCTCAACGGAACTCCGATCTGGGTCGAGACGCAGCTGGGATTTCACTTTTCCGTGGAAAAGATGGGCGGGAGTATCACCGGGAAGGTGGAATGTATCACGTCCATTCCCGATCGGGCGGAGTTTCGTACGGGCGTCGAGACAGACGCGGGCGTAATCGTACTGGACCCGCACAAGATTTCCGGGGGCGATCCGAAATTGCCACCTGAATTGGAAGGTAAATCAGGATCCGTCTATTTGGCCATCACCGTAGGCGCAGACGGCAAGGTTCAAGATGTGAAAGTCATAAGCGGCGATCAACCCTTCGTTGGTCCCGTCGTCGACGCGGTAAAGCGGGGAGTTTACGAGCCTCGGCTGGTTGATGGAAAACCTTCTGCTGCAATGATTGAAGATAGCTATCACTTTGGGCCGCGACGTTGAGAATGCCGATGCCGAAATAGCTCTACGGTCGTGTGACGACCTCGTTGGGGCCAGCGGGGAGGACAAAGTTGACGCCATTTTCGCGGTTGGCTGCGACGGTGGCCGGGATATCGAGGGCGGAAACCTCGATGCTTCTTATGCCGTATCCGGGCTGGGCGTTGTTGACGCTATGCGCGTAGAGGATGCGGCCGACGATAGCGTAGTCGGGAATTTGTTCTTGATGGCCATCGCGGTAGACGAGGACGGTGGGCGCCAGTGCGGCGGAAGAAACTGCCTCCGTTTGCCGAGCTGAGGATCCCGTCGGATCGGATGATGCCCTCGGTTCGCGTACCGGCGCCGGGGGCGTCTCTCCGGTATCCGGCCGTCGCGCGCTTCCTCCGTAGCGAACGTAGCGATCACCTTCCAGTTCAATCAGCAGCGGCGCAGCCTTGGGTTGCGGCGGAGTGTCGGCGGCGATCGCCTGCTGCATCATGACGAACTGCGGGGCGGACTCGGGCGCCGGTTGCTCGTAGGGGTAATCGTCGTAGAAATAGGGATTGTCGCCGAGAAAGTATCCGAAGGGGACGCCACCACGCCGATGGTTGAAAGAGGATGCTCCGTGGCGCGCCGAACCATAGCCGGGTGCTGGCCTGGCGGCTCCTCGCATTTGTGCCAGACCGGCGGGAACTGAGGCTGGCACAAGAGCGAGCGCTGCCGCGAGAACGAGAGTGAGTCTGGTTGCCATCGGCCCCCCTTTTGTGATTTTACGCTCGTTATTGAGGGACTGGGAACAGTCGCAGAAGGCCGGATGGGGGCCAACCGAGACGGCCTTCGAACTCGGTTGCAGGCGCAAATCCTTGGGGTAGTTTGGGGTACAGGGTTCGCGGTATGTGCAAATCTCACATTTCGTGACGAAAGTGCTGATTTGACGCGGGATCGGCGCAATGGTCGTCATAAGCCGTTAACCAACTTAGAAACATAGGCTTAGGCTGAATGGAGCGCTGCCAGCATATCTCTTCTTGGCACCCTTGGATGTCAGCTGATCGTGTGTCGTCCACTCATCCACAGTGTTTTCCACAGGGTGAAGGACGCTGCCTTTGCTGCGGATGGGCATGACCTCCGGGGCTAAAGCCCCATTTCAATAACTCTGTTTCCGGTGCCGTTGAAGCTATGCCCTTTCAAACCTCTAACCGTCCAAAGTTCTGACTGTTTTGCGATTCGAAGGATGCGCGACAAGGGTAAAAAGGGGAATGGGCAGAAGTTTTCATCTCTCCTCTGGAGCTTTTTTCGGGAGCATAGGCTTCAATCTGATAAGGTCTTCGACCGTAGTCAGCATTTTATTGGTTCCGAATTGTTGTTCCAGACGCCGCGCCATGAGTTCTGCCAGCGGCGCCTGTGTGTAGGCCTCGCAAAAATCACGATACATAAACGGCATCCTGTTCACGTCCATTTGATTCAGCGCCTGGAGACCGCCGATTCTTCGGAGCGAGTATTCGACGCGGGCGTCGAGGGGAGGGGGTAGAATCTCTTTTCCTCCCGAGCGAATCGGCAACAGGTCTACGCCCCACTTGCGAAGATAGTCGTTAACATAGGCCCAGGCGGCGTCGGCTTCGATTTTCTTTTCGTCGTCGGAGCCTATCCCTCCCTGCCGTTCCTGAATCAATTTCCCGATGTCTGCTACACCTGGAAAGTAGGATGACTTCATCCGCCACTCTCTAAATGCCCACTCGATAACTTCAGGGGACACATGCTCAAAAACCCTGGCAAACTCAGCGAATAGCTCCTTTTGCACTTCCGATTTGCTATTTTGGGCTGTTAGATTGATTTCTACGGCTAATTTCTGCTGCGAGGGCGAGGCCGTCAAGGATGTTCTGCTTTGTGCGCTCAGAGCGTTGCGTTGAGGCTGAGGGCTTGTATGTCGCATTACTATTCCTCCACTTCATGTTTTCAAAATAGGAGAGTTTGAGCGCTCCACCCCCAAGACTCTCATCCAGAGCTTTGCCTCTGATGAATTTAGTTGCCTCTTCTTGCGAGCAACCCATGCGCTTCGCTTCCGCCTTTACGGCCTCGGCAACCGTAGAGATGAAACCATTCGTTGCTGCTAGTTGGAGGTTCTCAATTAAACCCTTAGCGAGTATCCGCGGAATGTAATTCTCCAAGAATATCTCGGGGCTTATGCCATATCTCGAAGCTAGGTTCCAAGCTGTTGTGATGCGGCTCACGGATCCGCTTATCGGTCGCCCTGTATGCCTCGCTTCTGCTCTTACAATTTCAACCACAGAGCCGATGGTGGTCGGAATATTCCCTTTACTATCTCTTTCCAGTCTATCGATAATTCGATTCGCACATTCCTGTGCGGTGAGTATTTCTTGTTCTGTGAAGTATTCTTGTTCAAAAGTATTGTTCCCTAAGTTTTGTTCTTCCTTATATGGGATGTCACGAATGTCGCGAGAGCGCGACTGGACTGTCGTACTCTGCGACGTGGAGGTCGCGGGGAACGACACAGGAGACGTGGGAGACGACGCGTGCGTCGCGTGGCGCGACAGGAATGACGCGATGGAGGACGTAGAAGTCGCATCTTCTTCCGCTGCTGTGTTCTCGTCAGTGAATTCCTGATCCGGAATTTGATCGAAGAGCGGGATGACGATTGCGGTCTTAGGACGCGCGGGTACGGGAATGAGGAAGTATGTTGTCATGTTCGAGGACCGGATGATGCGGATGAGATTCAAACTCTCAAGCTTTTTGAGCGCACGCTGGACGGTGCGCTGCTCCACGCCCAAAAGTTCCGCCACTTTGGCAGTGCCGACCCATGTAGAACGGGTTTCACAATTCGCATGCCGTGCCAGCGCGTGATAGACCGCTATTCCCGTCGTTCCCACTTCGCGGGCGTAGTGATCGATGAAACTGTTTTCTGTAATGTAGAAATTAGCCCTTCGGCCGCTGCGGACTGCTTCTCTCATTTACTTGGGAACCCCTTGTTGCAATATCAAGAATGCCGTGTTCAAGTTTGCTCTTGTTTGTTGCTCGCGTGAGTGCAGCGCGACGGTTTTTCTGTGTACATCTTGTGGAGGTGTGGTCCTGCTTGTGGAGAACGCCGGAAAACACATCCCAACTAGTAACGCCGTGGTGCCGTGGCACACAGCGGCCTCCGATGACTCCGTAAAAAAATACAGATCCCTCGCTCCGCGAAGGGATGACAAGTGTGTGTTACTGACAACGTACATTCCACCAGTGACTCCGTTACTCGCTGGGTTCGCTGTTGCCACTGGCCAGGTTGGCGAAGCGCGTCGAATTGTGCAGGAATGCGAGATGGAACTTGCCGATGGGGCCATTGCGCTGCTTGGCGACGATGATTTCGGCTCGGCCTTTGAGTTCTGGATCGTCCTGCTTATAAATCTCTTCGCGGAAGATGAACATGACCAGGTCGGCGTCCTGCTCAATGGAACCGGATTCGCGGAGGTCGCTGAGCTGCGGGCGATGATCGCCGCCGCGGCTCTCCGGAGCGCGGCTGAGCTGCGAGAGCGCGACGACCGGAACTTCGAGCTCCTTGGCCAGGGCTTTCAGGCCGCGCGAGATCGCCGAAACTTCCTGCGTGCGGTTTTCGAAACGCTTGCTGCCTCCCGACATGAGCTGGAGATAGTCGACGACGATGAGGTCGAGGCGGCCCTGCGCTTGTTTGAGGCGGCGAGCCTTGGCGCGCATTTCGGTGAGGCCGATGCCAGCCGTGTCGTCGATGAAGAGTTGCGCTTCCGCGAGTTCGGCCGCGGCGCGCATCAGCTTTTCTTTATCTTCCTTCCAAAGCGACCCGGTGCGGAGTTTGTGCGCATCGATGATGGCGCGCGAGCTGAGCAAGCGGTGGAGCAGAGCTTCGCTCGACATTTCAAGCGAGAAGATGCCAACGGTTTTGCCGTCGTCGATGGCGGCATTTTCGGCGATGTTCATCGCGAACGAGGTTTTGCCCATCGAAGGGCGCGCGGCGAGGATGACGAGGTCGGATTTCTGCAAGCCGCTGGTCATCTCGTCCAGATCGTCGTAGTGCGTCGCAAGGCCGGTGATGCGCTGGCCGCGCTGCATGAAAGCGTCAATGCCACCGGAAAGGCGGATGGTTTCGTTGATACGGGTGAAGCCTTTGCCGATGCGCTTTTCCGAGAGCGCGAAGACGGCGGCTTCGGCGTCGTTCAGGATTTCGTCGGCCGGGTCGGATTGCTCGCTGGCCTTGGCGATGGCGTTGTTGGCGGCTGTAATCAGGCCGCGCAGCATGGCCTTGTCGCGGACGATGTGGACGTAGTGTTCGATCGAAGGACGGTCGGGCACGCCATCGAGGAGACTGGAGACGTAGCCGACGTCGCCGATGGCTTGCAGATCTTTTTTCCGATCGAGCTCCTCGATGAGTGTGATGATGTCGATAGGGCGCGAATGTTCGGCGAGCTCCAGCATGCGCGCGTAGATGCGGCGATGCGAGTCGAGCGAGAAATCTTCGGGGCGGAGATGCTCGGAGGCGTCGTTGAAGGCGCGATTGTCGAGCAGGATGGCGCCGAGGATCGAGCGCTCGGCTTCGACGTTCGCCGGCATGCGCCCGATGGTGGAGTCGATGGTGGCCACGATGTTTAAGTGAGTGCGAGGCATCGTAATTTGTTTTGGCCTGTGGACGTATGCGAGTCGAGGCGGAAAACACGTCCGAAATTATTTTTTTTGCGCCAGAGCCTTGCTTACCTAAGGGACACCTTCAGGTTGATGAGAGCCCCAGCCTCGGCGCCCTGGGGGCCTCGCCCTCCGTAACGGTATGAGCGCAGTATGCCACGGAGCGAAGAAAAAGCAAATATCTTTGCGCGGCCTGCAGGGCGGGCCGATCACATCAGTCGGTGACCGGCATCATGGCAAGGCTGCCTTGCTGCGCTTGACGATAAGACGTAAATAAGCCTCGTATTGCCGTGAGTACTCCGAAAGCTGAGCCGCCACGGAGGCAGTAGAAGTAAAGGAGTCCGGCATGAGCTACGCCATTGAGGGCCCGCTTCCACACCCCCCTACGAAATGCGTCACCATCGACGTTGCCGCCTCCCGCTGCAACGTTCCGGCAGAAGAGATCGGGGAATACGTGCGCGAAGGCCTTCTCATTCCGCTCAAGTCCAACAATGGGGTCCAGTACTGCACGGACCTCGACTACGGATGGATCCATACCATCAAGCGCTTGCGCGAGGAAGCGCACCTCTCTTTTGACGGCATCCGGGAGTTGCTGCGCACGCGGTGTGCGTGCTGGAAATTTCGTCATTGCGAATTTCACAACACGAAAGAGTGCCCCATGACCCAGGACCCATCCAAGCCCTGCTGGGCCAATCGGGCGACCTGGCATGTGCTGGCATCCTATCCATGCTATTCCTGCCTTGTCTATCGCACGCTCCCCTTCTGTGGATCTGTAAGAGCCGTGCTCCATGGTTCTCCTTGCGGGGCGACACAAGGCAATCGAGATCGAGCGCAATAGAAATGCGTCTGACGGAGACTCGATAGCTCGAGGTTCAGGGACAATCAGCGAAAAACAAATGCGGCTCGGGCCAGCCACCCAAGCCGCATTGTTGTCGCAGATGCTTCTGGCTGCCGTCTTCCGCCCTAAGGAGAAGACCATCGCCTACTGGCGCTCCGAAAAGCGCCGTGCGGTGATGCCCGGCCTGAAGCTTGCGCTTCAAGCTTGACGATTCAGCGCTTCAATCCCGCCCTTGGAAGGAGAGGATCTCGGAGGAGGCCGCAACGCCCGGGCACCAGCTCACTGGACATGAACCGGAATTCCCCCGGCGATTCCCCCTCGAGAGAATCACCGGCAACGCTAAATCTCATCGGCAGCCGCGCAGAAACATACTCGCGATTGACTTCTAGCAATGTGCCGGATGGTGGGCAGATGGCGCAACGGGAAACTGGGGCGGTTCTGTGCATAAGCTGTGGAGGCGGCGAAGTTCTTGTGGATGGCGGGAGGAAAAGCGGGGAGAATTTCGAGAGACGAGGCGCGAGGGCGCCCTTCGCTTCCCAGTGGGTTGAACCCGCGCTCCATTTCCCTTGCCCGTTGTACCGTTTGCCTTACAATACCCTGCAAATGATTGCGCACTTGCGCGGGACGCTGCTGGCGAAACATCCGAATCAGGCGATCGTGGAAACCCATGGCGTGGGCTATGACGTCGTGATCACGGTGCCGACGTTTTCGGAAATGCCGGCGGCGGGCAGCGAGGTCGCGCTCCACATTCACACGCACGTTCGGGAGGACGCACTCAGTCTGTATGGCTTTTTGCGGCTGCGGGAAAAACATCTGTTCGAAAAATTGCTGACTGTGAGCGGGATCGGGCCGAAGCTGGCGATTACGATTCTAAGCGGTATGCCGGCCGAGGAAATGGTTGCGGCCATTCGCGGGGGCGATGTGGCGCGGTTGACGCGCATTCCGGGAATCGGAAAGAAGACCGCTGAGCGTATGGTGCTGGAGCTGCGCGACAAGCTCCCGGCCGCGGCGGGAGCGGCGGAGACGAGCGCGGCGCAAGCGAGCCCAGTGGAACAGGACGTGATTTCGGCGCTGGTCAACCTGGGTTATCAACGGGCGGCGGCGGAAAAGGCATTGCTCGCATCGCGCAATGGCAAGGATGCAGGGACTAAGAATTTTGAAGCATTGTTCCGCGACGCGCTCGGAACGCTGTCGAAATAGTTCGCGGCTAACGGAACTCCGATTCAGTGCCGGCAAAAAAGCCCCAACCACAGAGGGCACAGAGGACTACGGCGCTTAATCGATTTTGAGAACGATCTGGAAAGTCAGGGGCCCGAGGGGGAGTCTGTGCGCAAGCTGGTTCCGGTAATTCTTGTAATCGGGTGTTTCGTGGTGGTTTTGTTCACCAGGGGTCCACGGCTGGTGGATGAGCGGGAAAACAAAGTGCTGGTGAGGCCGCCGTATCGAAGACTGGTCTCGCAGCGGGCGAAGGAACTGCACGATACACTGACGATCGCCGATCTGCACGCCGACTCGCTTCTGTGGGGGCGCGATCTTCTGCGCCGCTCCTGGTATGGGCACGTGGACATTCCCCGGATGGCCAACGGCAACATCGCGCTCGAAGTCTTCTCGCTGCCGACCAAGACGCCGCACGGCCTGAACATCGAAAGCAATGACGACAAAAGCGACGATATCTTCTGGCTGGCATTGGTGGAGCGCTGGCCGCCGCGGACGTGGAAAAGCCTGACCGCGCGGGCGGTGTATCAAGCCGAGCGGCTGCATTCTTTTGCGATCGCTTCGCGGGGCAGCTTCGCGCTGATCGAAACCTCCGACCAACTCAACTGGTATCTGGAACGGCGGAAGAGCAATCGGCGCCTGACGGCGGGATTGCTCTCGATCGAAGGGGCGCACGCGCTCGACGGCAAGCTGGAAAACCTGGATGTGCTCTATGCCGCGGGCTATCGCATGATGTCGCCCAGCCATTTCTTTGACAACGATATTGGAGGATCGGCGGCGGGCGTGGGGAAGATTGGACTGACCGACAAGGGCCGCGAGTGGGTGCGGCAGATGGAAGCGCGGCACATGATCATCGATCTGGCGCACGCCTCTCCGCAGACGATCGACGATGTGCTAGCGATGGCCACGCGGCCGGCGGTGGTTTCGCACACCGGGGTGCGGGGCACGTGCAACAACAACCGCAATCTTACCGACGATCAGATTCAGGCGGTGGCGGCGAAGGGCGGGTTGATCGGGATCGGCTACTGGGACACGGCGACTTGCGGCACGGATGCGCGGGCGATTGTCCGGGCGATGCGCTATGTTTCCGACCGCGTGGGAGTGGAGCATGTGGCGCTCGGATCCGATTTCGATGGAGCGGTCACCGAGCCTTTCGATACGACCGGCGTGATCGAAATTACAGCCGCCATGATGGATGCAGGCTACTCGGAAGAAGACATTCGCAAGATTATGGGCGAGAACGCGATGAAGTTTCTGCGGGAGAATTTGCCGGAGCGGTAAAGGGCGATAGTCGGTGCCGTGCGTCGGTCCCGCTAACGCTTGGGGCGTGTTCGGGGGTGAGATATCTGCTTACAAGCAAATCTACTCTAGGCGGTCTGCGAGTACACGAAACGATGCTTTGATTGCTGGCCATCCACCTGTAAATTTCGCTTTGGGAAATTCGTTCCCGAATCGGCTCGTTTTCTCCGGAGCGCAACTTGGTCTGGCAGGATTACGTACCTCGCGACATACAGGAGTCGTACGAGACTCGGGACTACCATCACGCCGCCACGATACTTGCGAACGAATTCCGAAGCGAATTTCAGGATGTTTGCAAGGCCTTAAGCGAATTTCGCATCACAACCGCTGACATTCTGGCCAAGGGCGGAAACGAATCGGCGATCCCTAAGAGGTTCTCCGCCATCCTCCGCCCTCTAGGATGGAAGGAAGAGAAATTGCAAGCCAATCTGATGGTCGACGACAGAACAATCAGCAGCGATACCCATCGGATCGACTACGTAAAGGGCCGAGTCGCCTTGGATGTCGAGTGGAACAGCAAGGACCAGACATTCGACCGCGACTTGTACGCATTTCGGTCGTTTTTTGAGTTCGGAAAGATCAGCGCTGCCGTGCTGATAACGCGGAGCGAACAAGTATAGACTTTGGAGGAGCCTCGATCTGATTTCAACTGATTCGATGTCTCCCTAGGGCTTCCCAAATATGATTAGCTATGTGAATTACTACCGCTGCCCCAGGGAGGGAACGCAATGGGCAAATGCGTGGTCCTCCATGTGCAACGACAAGTGCCCCAACTGTAATGCGGAGATTGAGCCTTATCGAAGCGATGAAATCAGTGCTCCCTTAGCTCATGAATTTGCAATGCAGCATTGACGTCGCCGCCGCCTACAAATCCGGCACGCAGATCGCTCGCGTTGTAAGCGAGCACTGGTGTGGCCGAGAGCTTTATTGTCCCGCTTGCGATTCCAACCAAATATTGCCGTCGCGGGTGAACACGCCTGGTCTCGACTTTACCTGCCCGCGATGCGACCAGGTTTTTCAACTCAAGAGCTCGCGAATCTGGAATCCAAAGAAAATTGTCGACGCGGGATACGACGCGATGATTCGTGCGATTAGGTCGGATAGAGCGCCGAATCTTCTCGTGCTTCAGTACACGAGCGAGTGGTACGTCCAGAACGTGTTGCTGATTCCTCGGATGTTTTTTTCCGAGAGCGTCATTGAGAAGCGCAAACCTCTAAGCCCAACAGCGCGCAGGGCGGGTTGGGTTGGCTGCAAGATACTGCTGAGCGGAATTCCCGAGGACGGCAAAATCGCGGTTGTATCGTCCGGCACCCCTGAGCCACGAGAACAAGTTCGGCGAGAATTTGAACGCGTGAGGGGGTTGGGCAAACTGCCGCCGTCCTTGAGGGGCTGGACTGTGGATGTCCTTAACGCCATCCGCCGATTGGGGAAGTCCCAGTTTTCCCTTCAAGAGCTATACCAACTGGAGCCGGAGCTGCAAGCGGCGCACCCTCACAACCGGAACGTACGTCCGAAAATGCGACAGCAACTTCAGGTGCTCCGAGACCTGCGGCTCCTCGACTTCACGGACAAGGGAACCTACAGGCTTCGTTCATGAAAAGACGGTGGCCCCGATGGTCGCGGCGTCGGCTTCTATTTCCGAAACACGACCGAATTGATACTTTTCGGCGTCAGAGGAAAGAATGCGCGCACGCTCGCGCCGGGTCGTAGGCAGGTCAACGTCATCAAAACCCAGAAGCGTGAGCATTCCCGAAAGCCGGATGAGATCTACGAGATCATCGAATCCTGTAGCCCAGGACCCTACCTTGAACTATTCGCTCGCGGTCTCCGGCGGGGATGGACTTCTTGGGGCAATCAGGCCGACGAGTATTTCCCGACTTGGTCTACCTACGCAAATCACTCGCAGAGCGGGCGGGACTCGGATCATCCCCTGCTCTTCGACTTGCCCGGTGCCTAGCTAGTTGCCTACGAAGCGGAGATAAAGGTCGCGGTCCTGGCGGCAGGTTTCGGCCATCTGTTTGACGCGCTGCCAAGCTTCCAGCTGCGAGTCATCTCGGACGCGTTCCCGGACGCGCTCCCATTCCTTCAGGAAGCCTTCCATCTGCAGGTGATTGAAGACGGTTTTGCCGAAGGGATCAACGCCACTTAGCAGCACGAACGTCGGGTCGCTCGGGGCTGGAACAACTCCATTCAGAATGACCCATTCGCTGCGCTCGCCCAGGTCGTCTTCCAGTTTGATCACTAAGGACATCGGGAATCCCTCGAAATTTGTGCTGGCGGAAATGTAACAGTCTTGGAGGGGGATTTCAAAGACGGGGCGGGTGTCGAAGGTAATGTTGGGGAATGACGCGTGGTAAGGAGCACCGCACCGCACCGCACCGCGAGCGGGCGGAGCGCCCGCGGAACCGCCGCCACCACCCCAGCCCGCAAAAAACCGCGCAGTCTGGGGGCCCCGTGAGGGTGCCGGCGCTACGCTCTACGCCAGAGCGGTGTGGGTTCCGTGCTGGAAGTGGTATTGGACGATCTTGGCGGCCAGGGCCGGGCTTATCTGCATGCCTTGGGCCCCGACGGAGCGCACGACTTCTCCGCGGCAAACGACCTCGGTTGAGGCGAGTCCGGCAATTTCGGGCGGCAGCACAAGGCTGATCTCGAGCTGTACGGTGGGCTGCAGCAGTTCCTCGGCGCGGAACAGGATGCCGGAGCGGCTGATGTTCTCCGTGGTCCCAGGCCGCCAATTTGCTTCGCCGAGCGGGCGATAGCGGAGAGGCAGTTGCAGCTTGAAGCGGCGAGCGCGATACGGCGGCGCTTTCTTTTGTTCCGCGACACCGGCTTTGGCGGTGGATAGCGCGGTTGCGCTAGGCATGATTTCGGAGTCGAGCAACTCACGCACTTTTTCCTTCAAGGTGGGAAGCGTAAACGGCTTTTGCAGGAGATTGACGCCGGCGTCGAGCAGTCCATCGTGCCCAATTACATTCTCCGTGTAGCCGGACATGAAAAGCACGCGCACATCGGAGCGCTGCGCCGCGATCTTCTCGGCCATTTCGCGCCCATTCATCCCGGGCATGACCACATCGGTGAGCAGAAGGTGGATCGGGCCCTTGTGGCCATTGGCGATTTGCAAGGCGGCGGCGCCATCGGCGGCTTCAAGAATGCGGTAGCCTTGCGTCTCCAGATACTGCCTCGCCAGCTGCCGTAGATTGGCTTCGTCTTCGACGAGCAGGATCGTCTCCTGGCCGTGATCGGGGCGCGGCAGACCGGCCACTTCCTGCGCGGCCGCGATGTCTTCACGGCCATCGATACGCGGGAAATACGCGCGAAAAGCAGTTCCGCGCTCGGGCTGGCTGTCGACAAAAATGTACGCGCCGCTCTGCTTGACGATCCCGTACACGGTGGAAAGGCCGAGGCCGGTGCCCTTGGTGCCCTTGGTGGTGAAGAACGGTTCGAAAATGCGGGACTGCGTTTCGCTGTCCATGCCGACGCCGGTATCGCTGATCGAGAGCATGACGTATTCGCCGGCGACGATCGGCGCATGGGTGCGGGCAAAATCCTCGTCGAGCGAGACGTTCGCTGTCTCAATCGTGAGCTTGCCACCCTGGGGCATGGCGTCGCGCGCGTTCACAGCCAGGTTCATGATCACCTGGTCAATCTGGCCGGGATCGGCCCGGACCGCCCCGAGCACCGCACCGGGTACCATGACGAGATCGATATCCTCGCCGATCATGCGCGTCAGCATTTTCAGGTTTTCGGTGACCACTTCATTCAGGTCGAGCACCTTCGGCGCCAGCATCTGCTTGCGGCTGAAAGCGAGGAGCTGGCGGGTGAGCGAAGTGGCGCGCTGGGTCGCGTTTGAAATCTCCTCGGCGGGACCGCGGAGCTGGGGATCGGGGCCAATGCGCTCCAGCAGAAACTCCGAGTAACCGGAGATCACCATCAGGAGATTATTAAAGTCGTGGGCGATGCCACCGGCCAGGCGGCCGACCGCTTCCATCTTTTGCGCCTGCCGAAGCTGCAATTCGAGGGTCCGCGTCTCGGTAATGTCTTCCATGAAGATTTCGAAGCTGCTGTCTTTGCCGTTCGGAATCACGCGGCCGGAGATGCGCACAACGATCGCAGAGCCGCCCTTGCGCACGCACTCCACGATGAGGTCGTCGAACTCCTTTTGCGCCTGAAAATAGTCCGCGGTCTGAAACCACTGCTGGGCGTCGGCGTAGAGGCTGCCGAGGTGGCGCCCGGTCAGATCGCGAGGGTCGGCGTAGCCGAACATGGCGACCAGAGCGGGATTTGCGTCACGGAGAATTCCGAGCGCATCGCAACGGCAGATACCGTAGGGCGCATTCATCACCAGCGAGCGAAAGTTGGTTTCCGAGCGGCGCAGACTCTCCTGAGTGGCGCGCAGGGCGGCGTTGAACCAGCAGATGAGCAAGGCCACCGCGAAAAACAACGCCAGGTGCGCGATCGCCCTGCGATACTCAGCCGCCGTGTGACCCCCGGCAAGCGAATAGTAAGCGCCCGCGGTGAGAGCGAACGAGGTGGCGGCGAGGCCGGGCTTCCATCCGCCGTACCAGGCGCTCACCATGACGGCAACGGCGAATACCACGAGGCGGCTCTCGGCTGGATCGGAGAAGAATAAAGTTGGGATCAGAGCCAGCACCGCGCTGAGCAGGGCGACGCCGTAGCGCAGTGCGGGAGCCCGCGCGGGCGTGAAGGCGAAGATGCGGATGAGGGGGAGTTTCATTCGCATACCTAGATGCTATGCGCGCATCCAATGCGCGGCGAGTTACGCTGGTACACCGTATTCTCCCTTGGCGGTACATTGGCCAGAAGTACATCAGTGGTCCAGCTCAGACGAAGGCGTGGAAGTGAAAACCCTTGCCCACAGCGTAGTCTGAGTCGTGGTCTTCGTAAAGACTCGAACCGGAAAACTGGCGGCAAGGGAACAAAGACTTGCAACATGGGCCGGCGAACGACGAAACTAGCCGGGCAGCGGAGACGTTGGCCTGATGGTCCTGGCTTGATGAACCTGATATGAATATCGGCTTTTTTGGCGGCAGCTTTGACCCGATTCACCGGGGACACATCTCGCTCGCTCGAGCGGCTGCGGAGCGCTATGGTCTGCGCCAGGTGCTGTTTGTGGCTGCCAGTGTACCTCCGCACAAGCAGGAGCTGCCAGTTACGCCGTTCGTCCATCGCTATGCGATGGTGGCGCTGGCTACGCAGGATGAAAAGCAATTTGTGCCGTCGCTGGTGGAGGCGCCGGAAGCGGGAACCCCCGCCGGAAAGCCCAGAGCGTCTTCACCTCGTCAGACGAAGACATGTGCCGGGGACCCCGGGACTGTCCTTCCGCAACCCGGCGCGAATTACACGATCGATACCGTGCGGCGGGTGAAGGCTACGCTCAAGAAGCCGGACCGCCTGTTTTTGCTGGTCGGAATTGACGCCTTTCGCGACATTGCAAACTGGCGGGAAGCGCGCGCTCTGCTCGGCGAGTGCGAGTTCGTGGTGGCGAGCCGGCCGGGCTATTCCTTGCGCGATGTGGCCGAGGCGCTGCCGGAACAGTTACGTCCTCCCGCGGCCGTGACGCGCCCGTTCCACAAGCAACCGGCCACCGGAGACCTCGTTCTGCCGGGAGTCACGCTGCACTTGCTCGAAGGCGTTCAGCAGAATGTTTCGGCGACCACGATTCGCGCAGCTGCGGCGCAGGGCAAACCGCTGGCGCGCTGGGTGGATCCGCGCGTGGCGGACTACATCAGGAAGATGGGTTTGTATCGGGGCAGTCGGCCCGAGTGAAGAACGTGCCTGGCAGTGCTCGCCGGCCCAATTTAATTTCGCGAGAGAAATGACTCCGCTGTTTTCTCTGCTTCCACCGGATTTTCCACGCGTGCGGAGATTGCCCGCGCCTCTTCCAGGCGCCCCTGCTGCTGCAAGGCCCGCGCCAGCAACCAGTACCCAGGGTCGGTAGGATGCAAGGCGACGGCGCGCGAATATTGCCGAACCGCTTCCGCCTGGTCACCTTTCTCTTGGGCGATCAACCCAAGCCCGACCATCGGCTCGGGCTGGGCAGGCGCCAGTTGCAGCACCATTTCGAAACATTGCTTCGCTGCCGTCAAGTCGCCCATTTGCCGATAGGCATGCCCGAGATTGAAGTAAGCCGTGGCACGCAGGCCTGGATTGGCCGAGTAAAGAGCCACGGTCTGATAGTGCTCGATGGCCTCTGGCAGATGGCCACGGGCCTGCTCATAAGGACCGAGGTTCATGTTGGCTTCGGGATCTTTGGGACGGATGGCGATCGCGGCCCGGAATTGAGCGGCTGCTTCTTCGGTTCGGCCCTGGCTGGTCAGATAGTCTCCGAAGATGTCGTGGGCGAGGAAATTGTCGTCGGTAAGCGCGAGAGTGCGGCGCCAAAATGCTTCCGTGTCGCGCCAGTAATCGACCTGACGATAAGTGAGCGTTCCCAGAGCGAACAGCGCAATGATGGCGGGAGTAGCGAGGAAAGCGGCGGAAACCTTGTGACGTTCGGCCCGCTCGGCCACCAACCATGTCAGCATCAGAAACAGGCCAATGAAAGGAAGGTAGGCGAAGCGGTCGGCCATGGCATGCGCCCCCACTTGCACCAAACCGATCATCGGGACCAGACTGCCTAGGAACCAGAACCAGCCGACCACAAGATAGCGATGGTTGCGTGCGAGAAGAACCGAGACAGTGACGAGCAGCAACAGCGCCGCCGCCGCAATCACTTGCCAGACAGGGTACAGCTCGGTAGGGTGCGGATACAGCGCCACCAGCTTCGAGGGCCAGAATGCCTTGCCAAGGTAGCGGACGTACGAGATCACCGCAGTCTCCAGCCGGAGGAGCAGGCTGTACTGGGAAGCGCCCTTGATGGCCCCCCCGGCCCGTTCGGCCTTTACGGTGATCGCCGCGCTCACTGCCGAGAGCAGGATGAGCGGCCCCTTTTCCCACAGCAGCCATCCCTTCCACAATCTGGGCGGGCTCCCCAGTTGCGCCCCCGCTTCCGAGGGAGCCGGGGCAAAGATTCGGCATAGCGGCCAGTAGTCCCACAGCAAAAGCAGGAACGGAAACGTGACGATTTGGGACTTGCTCATGAGTCCAAGCGCAAACAGAAAAAACACGGCCCCGTAGCGGAGAAGAGCGGGCTTCCGCGTGTACCAGGAATAGACATGCAGCGCCAACAACAAGAACAGCATGCTCAACACGTTCTTCCGCTCGGCCACCCATGCCACCGACTCAACGTTCATGGGATGAAGCGCGAACAGAGCCGCGACCATCAGGCTGCGCCAGCGGAATCCGGTGGCGTTCTGAAGCAACAGAAAGAGCAAGACCGCGTTGACCGCGTGCAGGAACGCACTCATGTAGTGATGGCCTGCCGGATTCAGACCGAAGAGTTCGAAATCGAGTGCATGAGAAAGCCACGAAACGGGTATCCAGTTCGCCCCGTCATAAGTGGTAAAGACCCACCTTACTGTTGCCCACGTGAGGCCTGCCCTTACATGAGGGTTTTCCGGGATGTATCCGGGGTCGTCGTAGTTGAGGAAACCATTGTGTACGGTGGCGTTGTAGGCGATCAACGCAGCGGCAGTCAGCAGCAGGCAGAGCAGCAAAGTTTGTTGCGAATGCGACTGAAACGGCCGGAAGGATGTTGAAGCCGGCGGTTGTTCCAGACGCTTCGGCGCCGCTGCACTTGCAGATGCACTCATAGATACCGTTATTTTCAGCCGAACAGACCGATCAACGGAAAAGAAGAGGAAGTTGCCGGTGCCGGAAGTAACCGGTGGATCTTCGCTCCTCCGGCGGTGATTTCTGCAGCAAGCCGAAACGGCAGTGCGAGCTGCGTGAATTCGTGCCTTGGTTGGGATCTCCGGGTCTGGTCGCGTGTCATTGGCAAACCGCAGGTTACAATCAATGGACCGGTATGACGAAGAACCCCCTCCGCCTCCAGATCAATGAAGCCATCCTCGCTTGCCAGGAAAAGCAAGCCGAGCAACTGACCATTCTCGAGCTGGAGCAAGGCTCGGGCGCGTTTACGGACTATTTTGTGATGTGCAGCGGAACCAACCAGCGGCAGGTTCAGGCTATTGCCGACGCCGTGGATGAACGGCTGGAAAACATGGGCCTGCGCGTCACCCACCAGGAAGGCTACAAGCAGGCGGAGTGGGTGCTGCTCGATTACGTGGATTTTGTCGTCCACATTTTCTCCGACAAGGCGCGCCAGTTCTACGATCTGGAACGGCTGTGGAAGTCGGCGAAGCGAATGGAGCCGGCGGACTTGCTGGCCAAGCCGAAAAAGGCGCGGGCTCCGGGAGCCAAAACCGCCGCTCCGCGCAAGCCGCGGAAGACGAAGGCCTGAGATGTCCGCTACCAATGCAGAGCTATGGGGTTCACGATACCGCCTGATAGCCGCGGAGAATTGGAAAGCAAAATCTGCGGCCATGGGCGGCGCGGTCACCGAGGCGCTGGTGGAGTACTCGCAGCCAGTCGCCGGAATGGCGGTGCTCGACTTGGCCAGCGGCACGGGCGAACCGGCCATCAGCCTGGCGGGGCGCGTGGGGCCGGAAGGCTCTGTGATTGCCGTCGACCAGAGCTCGGAGTTGCTGGAAGTTGCCGCCGAACGGGCGCGGCAAAGAAAGCTGGCCAATCTGGTGACGCGCCAGGCGGATGCGCACAAACTCCCGTTTGCCCAGCACAGGTTTGATCTTGCTACCTGCCGCTTTGGAGTGATGTTCTTTGCCGATGCTATCGGAGCCCTGGCCGAGTTGCGGCGCGTGTTGAAGCCCGGCGCGTGCGCCTGTTTCGCCGCGTGGGGCCCGATCGACCAGCCGTATTGGCAGACTACGATGAAGATTGTGCAGCGGCATGTTGGGGGCGCGATGCTCGCGGAGGGCGGCGAGAATCCGTTTCGATTCTCAGCTCCGGGTTCGCTGACCAACGCGCTGCGCAACGCGGGATTTCAGAAGGTCGAAGAGTCGACGCGCAATTTGCCGTGGACCTGGCTGGGAGACGCGGACGAGGTCCTCGACTACGCATGCACGTTGAGCGTGCCCTTTCGACCGATGCTCGAACGCGTTCCGGAACGGATGTGGCCGGCGATTCGCGCGGAGGCGCGGGCGGCGATCGAGCGCTATCGGGTGGGGAATGAGATTCGGTTCGGCGCCGACGTGGTGCTGGCGTCGGGGAGGGCGTGAGCGTCCGCAGCCGTGAATATAAAAGTGGCATGGATCGGAAAGACGAAAGAGCCGGCGATTCAGAGCCTGACCGATGAATACCTGAAGCGGATCGCGCGCTACGGCGAAATTGAGGGTCTGG
>Ga0224556_1000082_pt1 | contig 18461 bp, 12 predicted proteins | sample 714S315metaG_FD_183007 | JGI IMG/M metagenome (GOLD analysis project Ga0224556, IMG submission 183007) | Peat soil microbial communities from Stordalen Mire, Sweden - 717 S3 1-5 | ecosystem: Environmental > Terrestrial > Soil > Wetlands > Peat | place: Sweden: Norrbotten County, Stordalen Mire...
CGACCCTCAGGCGCGCGCCGTCGCCGTCGCCGCCAAGGATGCTTATGATTTTCTAGGCTCTCCCGAAGGCGAGCTTGCGATCGCCAACGCCGTGATCTATGCCGCAACGGCACCGAAGTCGAATGCGGCCTATGCCGCGTTCAAGGGCGCGGTGCGGCTCGCCAAAGACCACGGCTCCTTGATGCCGCCAAAAATTATTCTTAACGCGCCAACAAAGCTCATGAAGAACGAAGGATATGGCGCGGGCTATGCCTATGATCACGACGAGCCGGAAGGCTTTTCAGGGCAAAATTACTGGCCTGAAGCGCTGGGGCGCCAGACACTTTACCGGCCAATGGACCGGGGCTTCGAGCGCGACCTGCGCGCGCGCCTTGACTATTGGGCCAAGCTTCGGAAACAAAGGAACGGTCCGGAATGACATCGTGAAATGGGATATTTTATCCGGCGGCGCGGCGGATGTTTTTCCAATCTTATGTCGCAGTTCAACCGGCGCTCTTAACATGCTCGCGGCCAGGCGGATGCGCCTTTCTGGGATCTGCCAGCACAATCTGGAAGCGGCCGCGCTCTGGAGGCCAGCGGCATGATCGATCGCAACGACTTGCAATGGTATCGCGACGCGATAATCTATCAGCTGCATGTGAAATCCTATTTCGATGCCGACAATGACGGCGTCGGCGATTTCGCTGGCCTCACGCAAAAGCTCGATTACATCAAGGATCTCGGCGCGACCGCGGTCTGGGTCATGCCATTCTATCCCTCGCCGCTGCGCGACGACGGCTATGACATTTCCTATTATCGCGGAATCAATCCCGCCTATGGCAGCCTGCGGGATTTCAAACGTTTCCTGCGCGAAGCGCATGAGCGCGGATTACGAGTCATCACCGAGCTCGTGATCAATCATACATCGGACCAGCATCCGTGGTTCAAGCGCGCCCGGGCAGCAAAGCCCGGCTCGGCGGCGCGCAATTTCTATGTCTGGGCAAGCACGGACAAAGGCTATAAGGACGCTCCGGTCATTTTCCTCGACACCGAAAAGTCGAACTGGACCTGGGACGAGCAAGCAAAAGCATTTTATTGGCATCGCTTCTATGCGCATCAGCCAGATTTAAATTTCGACAATCCCCGCGTTCTCCAAGCCGTGCTCGATGTCATGGCCTACTGGCTCGATATGGGCGTCGATGGTTTGCGGCTTGACGCCGTTCCCTATCTCATCGAGCGGGAAGGCACCAATTGCGAAAATCTTGCTGAGACCCATGCGGTCATCAAGAAGATCAGGGCTGCGGTCGATGCCCGCTACCCGGACCGGATGCTCCTCGCCGAGGCAAATCTTTGGCCTGAGGAAACCGCGCAATATTTCGGTGACGGTGACGAATGCCATATGGCCTTTCATTTCCCCCTCATGCCGAGGATCTACATGGCCCTGGCGCAGGAGGACAGGCATCCGATCACCGACATCATGCGGCAGACGCCGGAGATCCCGGACAGTGCGCAATGGGCGATCTTTCTACGCAACCATGACGAGATGACGCTCGCCATGGTGACCGGCACGGAGCGTGACTATCTCTGGTCCTTTTATGCTGCCGACCCACGGGCGCGGATCAATCTTGGCATTCGCCGCCGTCTTGCTCCTTTGCTTGAGAACGACAGGCGCAAGATTGAGCTTCTGAATTCGCTTCTGTTTTCTTTTCCTGGCACGCCAGTCGTCTATTATGGCGACGAGATCGGCATGGGCGACAATATCTATCTCGGCGACCGTGACGGCGTGCGCACACCGATGCAATGGTCGCTTGATCGCAATGGCGGCTTCAGCCGTGCCGATCCGGCCAAGCTCTTCCTGCCCGCGATCCAGGACCCGGTTTATGGTTTCAGTGCCGTCAATGTCGAAGCGCAGCTCGCGAGCCCGTCGAGCCTTTCGACTTGGATGCGGCGGATCATTGCGGTGCGGCGATCGCATGTGTCTTTCGGACGGGGCTCTTTGCGCTTTCTTTATCCGTCGAACCGGAAGGTCTTGGTCTATCTCCGCGAGTTCCAGAACGAGCGGATCCTGTGCGTCGCCAATGTCTCGCGGGCGCCGCAAGCGGTTGAGCTCGATCTCGCCGAATTCAAGGATGCCGTGCCCGTCGAACTGACAGCCGGCAGTCGGTTTCCGGCGATCAATTCGCACTCCTATCTTTTGACCTTGCCGGCCTACGGTTTCTTCTGGTTCAGGCTTGAGCCGGCCGACGCGACCAAGGACCGCCAGGACCAGCACGTGGACCCAGGGCTTTTCACGCTGGTTGCCACTGGGAAGCTCGAAACGATCTTTTCGGGGCGGGAACGCGTCGCCTTCGAGCGCACGGTCGCGCCGCGTTTCTTGCCCTCACGGCGTTGGTTTGGTCATAAAGAGACTTCGGTCGCCGGTGTCTCGGTCAGGGATTTCGCCGTGCTTCGCGATGGCGGGCGGAGCCGTTTTATTCTGCCGCTCCTCGACGTCAAACTCCCGGATGGCGGGGTCGAGCGTTATTTCGCGCCACTTGCCGCGGAACCGGAGCACAAGGATGGACCGGCTCTTAGCAACGCCGCTGCTCGGCTGCGGCGCGGCGCCTTGACCGGCCTGCTCTATGAAGCGGAGGCTTGCGAAGGTTTCGTCCCGGCGATGGTGGCGGCCTTGCGGCGCAGCGAAAGATTGGACACTGGCCAAGGTGGCAGAATCTCTTTCTCGCCGACGCCTCATCTCGGGGCCGAGCTCATGATCGAGGCAACCGATGTCCACCGTATTGGTGCCGGACAACGTAACTCCTCGCTCGTCCTCGCCAACCAACTAATGCTGAAAATCCGTCACCGGGTAGAAATTGGCTCCGACACAGAAGTTGAGACACTCCGCTTTCTGACTGAAGTGGCGCATTTTCCCAATGCCCCTCCTCTGCTAGGCGTTGTCGATTATGTCGACAGCGAGGAGAATCACACCGTACTCGCGATCCTGCAAACTTTCATGCGCAACCAAGGCGATGCCTGGTCATGGACGCTCGGCGCATTGAAGCGCATCCTCGAGGCGGCTGCCCTAACGCCGGGGCAAGACGACCGCGTCGAACATGAGGAATTCGCAATCTACATGCCGCAAATGCGGCGGCTTGGTTTGCGGACGGCGGAGATGCATAAGGCGCTGGCGACTCCAACCGCCGATCCTAAATTCAAAGCCGAGATGCTGTCGTACGACGATGTCTGCGAGGCAGCGGATGCGGCAAGAATTCTGGCCGAGCGCGCTTTCGCTCGCCTAAAGACGAATGCCGCGAACATGAGCGACGACAAGCGCGCCGCTGCCGAACGGCTGCTGGCCCGGCGGGAAGAGTGCTTTGCTCTGATCGATGAGCTTGTTCAAAAGCCGAATGGCGCCATCAAGATCCGCATTCATGGCAATTATTGTCTTGGCCGGATCCTGATCGTGAAAGGCGATGTCATGATCGTTGGGTTCGGGGAAGGTCCTTCCCTATCCCCGGCTCAAGGACGCGCCAAAACATCGCCGCTGCGCGATGTCGCGGTCATGCTGCGCTCCCTTGCGCATGCGGTTGCCGTTGCCAAAAGCGATCTCGCCCAGTTCGTCCCCGACGCGACGCGCGTGGCCGCAAGGCTCCAAGAGGAATTTGTCTTATTTTCTCAAATCTTCATCCAGGCTTATATGGAGGGTGCGCGCGACAGTCCGATCTGGATTGAGGATGAACGCACGCGCAGGCACCTTCTCGTCCTCTATTTGCTGGCCGAATTGCTCCATGAAATCGAGACCGAGGCGGAAACGCACCCTGACTGGATCGATACGGCAATCGACGGCGTCACGGCGATCCTCGATCGCATGGCACAGGCATCATGAAGAGCCAAAATTGCGCCGCGAAAGGGCGCTTCCCAATCGCGAAATGAGGGGTGCTAGTGGGAGCGATCCCGAAGGCGGACGTTTTTCAATCGCAAAGCCCCCGGCCAAGCCGGGGACGCCCGTCAGTTGTATCGTATCTCCAGCACGAAAGAGACGTAGTCGCCCAACCGCGGATATCGAGCGTTGACGGGCCGAAGGGTTCGTGATTATTAGCGTGATCCTCACCTGCGTTCCGGGATGGAATATCGGTCGCGGCGTGAACCTTTTGTCTTTGCGTGATATTTATCGCGAACCCGGTTTCGGTTTCGGAATCATGCTCAAGCGGCCATGCTTTGCCGGCTTTCCATCGTGGATGGCTGTTTTCGCTTTGGCCCATGCCCAGGATATTTTTTGATGGCGAATACCCCCTCGGCCAAGAAGGCCGTCCGTAAAATCGAGCGGCGCACCGCGGTTAACCGCTCGCGGCGTAGCCAAATGCGCACCTATGTCCGCAAAGTCGAAGAAGCAATTGCTTCGGGAGACCACGGCGCCGCGGCTGCCGCTCTGCGTGACGCAGAACCATTGGTCATGCGCGCGGCGCAAAAAGGAATCGTGCATTCCAACACGGCCTCGCGAAAAGTCTCGCGATTAAGCCGGCGGGTTAATGCTCTAAGCAAATGATTGACGTGCGGCGAAGAGCTTTATCCTTGAGCCCGGCCGATGCCGGGCTTTTTTTTCGCAGCTGAAAAACCCAATGCGCATCATCGCTACTTTGCCCTCAGTTGAACACCGCACAGTCAATTTCCATGCAACTCAATGGTTTGCCCTTAAAGCCAGATGACATCTTCAAGACAGGCCGGTTTATCCCAGGCCGACACCTTGCCCCAAAAAATTTTTGCAACTTTTCCCAGAAGCCGAAAGACTTCGATCCGGCTATTTTTTTTCCCCTTTTGGGTTCCCGATGGACTCGCACGAAATCAGGCGGTTACGCACACTACCGGATCACACGCCTTCGCAACTTTGAAACTGACAATAGCGCTCATTCATCAAGCGGTGTTTAAGGATTCGTTAAACGGCGCTTGCGGGCTGCTTGGGCTGTGTTAAAGTCTCTCTCCGGTCTTGAACTGGCTTGCTATAGTGTTCGAGACCGACCTCCTTTGAGTTTTCCAGTTCGTTAGTGAGTTTAGCGTGTAAAGCGCGTCACGGCCCCGTATAATAATTTAATAAGTTCAGGGTTACATATCGCATCGTTTGAATATATACTCTGGTTAGACTTTCTACAGATGCTGGTTTATTGGTCTCCAGAGTGTTTCGACCGGAATTCGGGGCCTCTTTTGATTTATGTAAACAAGCTCTGTGGCAGTCCATGCGGAGCGAAGGGGGATATACGACCGTGATGGCATTCATTGAATATCCGAATGTTCAGTTTCCCTACGCAGCCAGAAAAATCCTGACGGAGCGCTTTGAAAGGGCTCATTGGGCTGCATCGCGGCATCGCCGGCGCACACGCGGCTAGTTCCGCAGCCATCCTTTCTCCCGTCACTATCACGTTTCGGCGCCGGTATTTAAGCGGACGCTGTTGCTTTACTTAGATTCCTGAGGATGAAAACAGATGCCGGATGTGCGCAGACAAATTCCCGACTCCGGCGCCGCCGCCACGGGTGAAGCCTGGATGCGAATCTGCCGGCGGCTCCGCCTGGAACTTGGCGAAGACGTTTTCTCATCTTGGTTCGGCTGCCTCGAACTCGATGCTCTCTCCGACGCGGATGCTTATCTCTCGGTTCCCACGAAATTTTTGAAGAGCTGGATTCAGTCACACTATACGGACAAGATTCTTCAAGCGCTCGCCAGCGAATTCCCCCTGATCAAACGGGTGTCGATCAATGTCCGTACATCGACGCGGCTCGCTCCCCCTCATGCCATCGGCAGCCACCTCGATCCCGTTCCATGCGGCGACGCGAATTTGGTAAAAGGCCGAAACGTCACTTCATTGGCGTCCTCCTCCCAGATGGTGGCATCCGCCGCGGCAATGCCATCTTCGAAAAAGTCGGCTTTAATGGAGGGTTGCGAGGCCGAAACCCTTTGCGGATCGCCGTTGGACCGGCGTTTAATTTTCTCGAATTTTCTTGTCGGTTCATCCAACCAGCTTGCCCATGCCGCAGCGCAGAGAATCGCTTCCGCGGCGCCGGGAGACCCATTGCTTTTCAATCCGCTTTATCTCCACGCTTCTGTCGGATTGGGTAAGACCCACCTTCTCCAAGCCGCCGCGCATGCTGCCACCTCGGCAAAGCACAAAGTCATCTATCTCACCGCCGAGCGATTCATGTATGGTTTCGTCGCCGCCCTCAAAGCGCAGACGGCGATCGCTTTCAAGGAAAGGTTGCGGGCGATCGATCTTCTTGTGATCGACGACATCCAATTTCTCCAGGGCAAGTCGATTCAACAAGAGTTCTGTCATACGCTCAATGCCCTGATCGATTCCCGCCGGCAGATCGTGATCGCGGCCGACCGGCCGCCAGGCGATCTCGAAAGTCTCGACGAAAGAGTAAGATCGCGCTTGGCTGGCGGTCTTTGCATCGAAATCGGAGGGCTCGACGAGGCGTTGCGGATCAAGATTCTTGAAGCACGCATTGCCGCCGCGAAACAGGTGCATCCGACTTTCGAAGTTCCGGCCGCGGTCGTCGCTTATGTCGCGAGCGTCATTCAGACGAATGGCCGCGATCTCGATGGAGCCGTCAACCGGCTGCTCGCCCATGCCTCTTTGAATGGCGCTCCGCTGTCGATGGAAACCTCCGAGCGCGCTATTCGTGATCTGGTGCGAACTCCGGAGCCAAAGAAGATCAAGATCGAAGACATCCAGAAACTGGTCGCAAGCCATTTCAATGTCAGCCGAGCCGATATTCTTTCCTCGCGGCGAACCGCGACCGTCGTGCGGCCGCGCCAGATCGCCATGTATCTTTCCAAGCTCTTGACCCCGCGCTCGCTTCCGGAAATCGGACGCCGTTTCGGCGGCCGTGACCACACGACCGTCCTCCACGCCGTGCGAAAGATTCAGGGGCTCGTAACCGCGGACGGAACTTTGTCGGAAGAGATCGAGCTTTTGAAGCGGATGCTTTTGGAGTGAGTGCGTTTCGCATATTCCCCCGCGCGGCGAGACACGTTAGGCTCGGCCATGGCGCAAGCAACGATTCGCATCATCGGCATCGATCCGGGTTTGCGGACCATGGGATGGGGCGTGATCGAGGCCTCGGGCGCGCGGGTTGCCTATGTCGCAAGTGGCGCCATCCGGTCGAACGATAGGAAAGCGCTCGCCGAGCGCCTGCGGGAGCTCCACGAGGGTCTCGGCTCAATCATCAGCGAGCACAGGCCAACGGAGGCGGTGGTCGAGGAAACTTTTGTCAATCGCGATCCGCAATCGGCCCTAAAGCTCGGCCAAGCGCGCGGAATAGCGCTCGTCGTTCCCGCTCTCGCCGGTCTTTCGGTCGCGGAATATGCGGCCAATCTCATCAAGAAAACCGTGACCGGCTCCGGCCATGCGGAAAAATCACAGATCGTGATGATGGTGCGAACGCTTCTGCCGGGAAGCGATGCCCAAGGCACGGATGCGGCCGATGCCCTGGCGGCGGCCATTACGCATGCGCGGATCCGCCTATGGGCGCGTAATCTGGAAAACGCCGCCGGACGTTAGCTGGCTATGCAAACAGGTATGAATCCTTTCATATAGGGTCGCTGGCGGCTCACCGCCTATGGATAGGCTGCGGCGAAGATGATCGGCAAACTCAAAGGCATTATCGACTCACAGGGCGAGGATTATGTGATCCTCGATGTGCAGGGTGTTGGATATATCGTGCATTGCTCCGGGCGCATGCTGCAAAAGCTGCCGCGGCCCGGCGAGGCGGCCACACTCGCGATCGAGACTCAAATGCGCGAGGATTCGATAAAATTGTTCGGCTTCATCTCGGAGACGGACCGCCATTGGTTCCGGCTGCTGCTTACGGTGCAAGGTGTCGGCGCCAAGGTCGCACTTGCGATTCAAACCGTTCTCGATGCCGCAGAGCTTGCTGCCGCGATCGGCTGCCAGGATAAAGCGGCAATTTCCCGGGCGCCTGGGGTCGGTCCGAAACTCGCGGCGCGGATCGTCTCGGAATTAAAGGACAAGGCAGCACCTCCCGGTACGTCCGGCATGGCAGGCGTCTGGCTTGCAGGACTTGATGGCGGCAAGCCCGCCGCCGCGCAAGACGCGCTCTCGGCCCTCGTCAATCTCGGCTATGGGCGCTCGCAGGCCATGGCGGCCGTGGCCGATTCGGTCGCAGCGCTTGGCGAGGACGCGCCGGCCTCGGAACTTATTCGTCAGGGTCTCAAGGAACTCGCCCGCTGATCTTGACCCTTGCGCGTCACGCAATCCTGTCACGCCTTGCCGTGATGCGCAGCCTCAGCATTGGCGTCGAGTGGCCAGCGCGGTCTTGCGGCAAAGGTCAGATCGTCGACAAGGCCGAGCGAGAGCCGCTCGATCCCCGCCCAGGCGATCATGGCGCCATTATCGGTGCAAAGACTCGGCGGCGGCAGGACGAGCCGCAGCCCGGCCTCGCCGCAAAACCGCATCAGCGCCCGGCGTATGGCACCATTGGCGGCAACCCCGCCCGCGACGACCATAGCGTTGGGATGGCCCGTGGTTTCACGGAAAAGACGCAAGCCCGCCCGGCAGCGATCGATGACCGTATCGACCACCGCGGCTTGGAATGAAGCGCAGACATCGGCCACGTCGGCCGCGGTCAAAGGTCCGGCGCGTTCGACTTCAAGCCGGACCGCGGTTTTCAACCCGGAAAATGAAAAGTCCGGTTTCGGCCGGCCAAGCATGGGCCGCGGCAAATCGAAACGCCCGGCATTGCCCTCCGCCGCCAAGGCCTCCACCCGTGGTCCGCCAGGATAGGGAAGACCCAGCATTTTGCCGACCTTGTCGAAGGCTTCGCCCGCCGCGTCGTCCACGGTCGAACCGAGCCGGAGATAGTCCCCGACCCCCTTCACAGCGACCAATTGGGTGTGACCGCCGGAGACCAACAGCAGCAAATAAGGAAACGCGAGCTCGTCGGTCAGCCGCGCGGTCAAGGCATGCGCTTCGAGATGGTTGATCGCGAGAAATGGCTTGTGGCTCGCCAAGGCCAGGGCTTTTGCTGTGGTCAATCCCACCATGACCCCGCCGATGAGACCCGGCCCCGCCGCCGCGGCAATCCCATCGAGGTCCGCCAAATCAAACCCAGACCGCGCAAGTGCGAGTTCCACAAGCCGGTCGATGATTTCGATATGGGCGCGCGCCGCGATCTCCGGCACCACACCGCCAAATGCCGCGTGCTCGGCGATCTGGCTCATGATCTCGTTCGATAAAATTTCGCCGGGTCCGCCTGGCTTCAGCTGCACGACGGCGGCGGCGGTTTCGTCGCAAGTGGTTTCAATACCGAGAACGCGCATGACACTCCTTCAAAGGGATTCCCTTGCTGAAATATTCTCTTGCAAAGGAATTCCCTTGCTTCAAAAGCATTCCCTTGGCCGCCGGTGGAGCAAATTTGGCATCCGCTGCCAGCCGCATTAAGCTTCAACCTATAGAACCAACCAAACCAATAGGAAACGCAACAATTCCTTCCACTTCGCGACCGGGCAAAGCCCTGCCCTTCAGGCTTGGGACGCGCGGCAGCCCCTTGGCACTCGCCCAGACGCGCGAACTCATGGGCCGCCTCATAGCGGCGCATGGCCTCGATGCGGATGCAATCGAGATCATCACGATCAAAACCAGCGGCGACTTGATTCTCAACGTGCCGTTGAGCGAAGCCGGCGGCAAGGGGCTTTTTACCAAGGAGCTTGACCATGCCTTGCTGCAAGGCGACATCGACGCCGCCGTGCACTCGGCGAAGGATTTGCCGACGGTCTTGCCGGAGGCGATCGAAATCGCCGGCTATCTGCCGCGTGAAGATGTGCGCGACGCGTGGATTTCTCCACATGCCCCGCATCCGCTCGGGCTTGCTCCAGGAAGCGTGGTCGGCACCGCCTCGCTTCGGCGGGGCGCCATGGTCAAGAGGTTGCGGCCGGATCTGAAGATCAGCCTCCTGCGTGGCAATGTCGAAACACGTCTCGCCAAGGTTGCCAAGGGCGAAGCAGCCGCTACTCTGCTCGCACTTGCCGGCCTGAAACGCCTTGGGCTCGAAGCCAGCGTCACCGCCGTTCTGGATGTACAGGAGTTTGTTCCGGCGGCGGGCCAGGGCGCGATCGCCATCGCCATGCGGCGGGACGATGATGGCGTGCGAGCGCTGCTCGCGCCGGTTCTCCATGCACAGACAGCCGTTGCCCTGGCAGCGGAGCGTGCCTTTCTGCGTGTTCTCGATGGCTCCTGCAAGACGCCGATCGGCGCTAACGCCCGTGTAGAGGCGGGGCAAGTCGCACTTCATGCGATCGTGCTCAAACCCGATGGCTCGCAGTTTTTCGAGACGGCGGCGTCCGCGCCGTTGGACGAAGCGGCATTGCTCGGAGAGGCGATTGGGCAGGAGCTCGCCGCGCAAATCCCCGCCGATTTTTTCGACGCATAGCGTCAGACCATCTTTCTCCCTTCATCTTGCTCGCTCACGCCATTTTGGCGCGTGTGAGACTTTGCGCCAAAACCCTATTTGTCCTACCATCGCGGCAACGATAGCCGGAATGGCAGGGAGGAAGCGCCATCATGACAGGTTCTCCTGTGAAGACAGCGGTGGCAGGGCCGCGCTCCGTCGCTTTGATCGGCCCCTATGGAAGCGGCAAGTCGACCCTGTTCGACGCACTGATGGCAGCGGCTGGATCGCCCTTGAAACGGCCCGGGGACATTCGCAAGCGCGTCGTAAGCACCGAGTCGAGGCTTGGGCATTGTTCCTTTCTGGGTGATCGCTGGTCGATCTTGGATTGTCCGGGTTCGGTTGAATTCGCCTTTGAGACGGAAGCGGCGTTGGCCGCGGTCGATCTCGCCATAGTCGTCTGCGAGCCAATGACCGGCCGTGCTTCCAGCGTGCCGCTCTTGCTGAAAGCGCTTGAGGACTTTCAGGTCCCGCACCTTATCTTTGTGAATAAGATCGATACGCTGACCGGCTCTCTCGACGACACGCTTGCGGCGCTCCAGACATGTTCCAAATACCCGCTGGCGCCGAGGCAATTGCCGATCCGAGAGAATGACGCGGTGGTCGGCTACATTGAAGTCGTGAGCGGACGCGCCTACCGGTACGGCGCGAACCAAGCGGCCGAGCGCATCGAGATTCCTCCCCAACTCCGCGATCCCGAGAAGCATGCGCTCGACGGATTGGCCGAGGTGCTGGCCGATCAGGACGATGCTCTGTTGGAAAAACTGATCGAGGAAGTTGAGCCAACGGCGAGCGAGCTTTACCAGCATTTGCGCAAGGATCAGGCGAGCGGCACGATCGTCGAGGTTTTGCTTGGATCGGCGGCGCGAGGGCAAGGCATTTTTCCGCTATGGAAGGCCATGCGGCACGATGTGCCCGATGCAGCTGAGACAGCAGGCCATCGCGGCATTGTTGCCGAGGGAGAGCCGCTCGTGCAAATCTTCAAGACTCTCCAGGCGGGCAAGCTCTCCTATGGCCGCATCTGGCGCGGCGTGCTGCACGATAGCGCCACGTTCGATGGAGCCCGTGTCGGCGGCATTCACCGCTATCCCGGCGGCGAATCCGTCAGAGTGCCCGAGGCCGATGCGGGGGAACTCGTCGCGCTCGGAAGGCTCGATGGGGTCGCGACGGGGGCGGTGCTTGGCAATCCCGGCGCAGCAGGCTCCCTGCCCTTTCCTGCCCCGCCGCCGCCGGTCTATGCGTTCTCGATCATGGCAAAAGACCACAAGGACGATGTCAAGCTGTCCGGCGCTTTGCACAAACTCGTTTTGGAAGACCCAGCCCTTATCATCGAGCACAATACCGAAACCGGTGAGACGCTCATGAAAGGGCAAGGAGAAATCCATCTCCATACGGCCATCGAACGCCTCGCCACAAATTATAACCTTCAGATCACCACGGCGGCGCCGAAAATTGCGTTCAAGGAAACGATCCGGCGCAAAGTATCGCAGCATTCAAGGCTCAAACGCCAGACCGGCGGCCATGGCCAATTCGCCGACATCAAGCTGGAGATTGAGCCGCGCGGCCGCGGCGAGGGTTTTTTGTTCATCGATAAAGTCGTGGGCGGTGCAGTACCTAGGCAATATATTCCGGCGGTCGGCGAAGCCGCCGAGGAGGCCATGCAGAAGGGACCCTTCGGCTATCCCGTCGTCGACGTCGCGGTCACCCTGGTGGATGGCATGTTCCACGCGGTCGACAGCTCCGACATGGCTTTTCGAACCGCGACCCGCTTGGGCATAGTTGAAGGTCTTGCCAAGGCCGACCCGGTGCTGCTCGAGCCAATCGAACATGTCACGGTGAGCGTGCCGAATAATTTCACCGCCGTAACCCAACGCTTGCTGACCGGCCGCCGGGGTCAGATCCTAGGCTATGCCGAGCGGCCAGGCTGGCCCGGCTGGGACGATGTCGTGGCACTTGTGCCGGCAGCGGAACTGCATGATTTCATCATCGAACTGCGCTCGGACACCATGGGGCTTGGCGACTATCGCCACCATTTCGACCATCTCGCGGAAGCCCGCGGCATGACGCCATAGTGAGGGTGCTGAAATAACGATCATTATAGAGCGCATCTTTGAAACGGGCTATCGGGGCAAGCCTCGGACAGCGGCCATGCAAAGTCGCGCACAATCCAAGCGCTCGATGGAAGCGGCGTTAGATTTCCGGCTGGTTTCGAGTTCAACAGGGTGATGCCCATCGGTGCCACCGCTCTTAACCGACGAGACGCTGTGGCAGGTAATGCATGACGACTGCGCCAATGGGACGCCAGGGTTTTCTCCCTCGATGATCGAGCTTCCCAGCATTTTGGTGCGAAAAAATCCATCTGCATGCCATCCAGCCGGTGCTGGTTTCCTTAGTCCTGGCAGCAAGGTGGACTTTGATTTGTGCCCGATTCGACAGGCCGAACACGCGTGAGCATGACTTTCGAAAAGTATCTTTGCCTGGCCTATCGCGTTGCACCTGAACACGGCGGCGAGAGGCTTGACCGTTTTCTCGCGGCGGCGGTATCTGAGCAGAATGTATCGCGCACAAGAGTAAAGAGCCTGATCGAAGCGGGGCACGCGTCTATCGACGGCGCGACGGTGAAAGACCCAAGTCAACTGCTTCGCGCCGGACAGACCGCCGGCTTGCACCTGCCCCCGCCCGCCGATCCCGCACCTTCGGGCGAAAACATTCCGCTGCAAATCGTCTACGAGGACGAACATCTGCTCGTCATCGACAAACCAGCGGGCCTAGTGGTGCATCCGGCGGGAGGCCATGAAACAGGAACGCTGGTCAATGCGCTCATCGCCCATTGCGGCGCGAGCCTCTCAGGGATAGGCGGCGTGAAACGGCCAGGCATCGTGCACCGGCTCGACAAGGACACCTCGGGCCTTTTGGTGGTCGCGAAGACAGACGCGGCGCATCACGGACTGGCCAAGCTCTTCGCCGATCACGGGAAAACCTTGCCGCTCACCCGCGAATATTTGGCCTTCGTTTGGGGCACCCCGGCACGGCCTTCGGGCACAATCGACGCATCGCTCGGCCGTCATGCCACCGGCCGCCAGAAGATCGCGGTCGTGCCAGAAGGGCGCGGCCGCCGCGCGGTGACCCATTGGCGGCTTATCGAGAGCTTTGCTGGAGAAGCAAGCCTCGTCTCCTGCAGGCTTGAGACGGGGCGAACCCATCAAATCCGCGTTCACATGGCCCATATGGGTCATTCCGTGTTGGGCGATCCCCTATATGCGACAGGATTCAAGAGCAAGGCGGCGCGGCTTCCCTCGGAGGCTCAGGCCAACCTCGGCGCTCTCTCCCGGCAAGCTTTGCACGCGGCGGTGCTCGGTTTCCCACATCCGGTGACGGATGTTCCGATGCGCTTCGAAAGCCCACTGCCGCAAGCGCTGCAAAGACTGCGGGATGCACTCGCGGGGCAGGACTCAAGATCCGGGTAGCGGCGTCTTGATACAGGTCAATATGCGATTCGCCGGTTCTGTTACCTCAGATCGCGTCAGATGGAGCCGGGAGACGGCGCCGGTAGGAAATTTTCTTTCCCTTCCTGTGGGGGCGGGCGGCAATTAAGCCCCTCTCACCAGCTTGGCGCAAGAAAAACGTACCAGTGTTGCTGGTTTCGCTCAAGAATTCACACTTATTTTACCGGAGGATCTAACTCCGCGAGCAAAGCCATGGTAATTTAACGGTGCGGTTAGAGGCAGCGTGGTACTTTTGTATCGTACAAATTGAACCTTCCGCGTCCTGGAATATTGCTAATCTTTAATCCCATTGCCTGGCCGAGTCCTCTTTCGGTCATGGTCGAGGCATTCTATATTAATCAATCGCATGGCCGACGTTTGAAATGGCCGAAGACGAACCCGCTAAAACAGGGGTTCAAGGAGAATCTGCAATGGCTGCCGCACTGCCAATGATTTCCGGTGAAAGTGGGCTCGCTCGCTATCTCAATCAAATTCGTCGGTTCCCGATGTTGGAACCGCAAGAGGAATATATGCTTGCCAAGCGCTGGCGCGAGCATGAGGATCCCGACGCGGCACACAAACTTGTAACCTCCCATCTCAGGCTTGTCGCCAAGATTGCGATGGGCTACCGGGGCTATGGCCTGCCGATCAGCGAAGTCGTCTCGGAAGGCAATGTCGGCCTCATGCAGGCCGTCAAACGCTTCGAGCCCGACAAAGGCTTTCGCCTGGCCACCTACGCCATGTGGTGGATTCGCGCCTCGATTCAAGAGTATATTCTGCGTTCCTGGTCGCTTGTGAAAATGGGAACGACAGCGAGCCAAAAGAAGCTTTTCTTCAATTTGCGCCGCGCGAAAAGTCAGATTTCGGCGCTGGAAGACGGCGATATGCGACCCGACCAAGTCAAGGTCATTGCCCACCGGCTCGGCGTCAGCGAACAGGACGTTATCGACATGAACCGGCGGATGTCAGGCGACGCCTCGCTCAATACGCCGCTGCGCGAGGAAAGCGAAGGCGAATGGCAGGATTGGCTTGTCGATGATGGCGCAAGCCAGGAGAATACCCTGGCCGATCGGGAGGAGAGCAACAATCGTCTCGATGCCCTGCACAATGCGCTCGGCGTCCTGAACCCGCGCGAACGGCGTATTTTCGAGGCGCGGCGGCTTGCCGATGATCCAATGACGCTCGAGGCCTTGTCCGACGAATTCGGAATTTCCCGCGAGCGGGTTCGCCAGATCGAGGTCCGTGCTTTCGAGAAAATTCAGTCCGCCGTGAAGACCGGGGTCGCGAAAACGGAATCGCTGCCCCAAAAGCGGATCGAGAGCCACGCCGCACCCCTCTAATACGTGGTTTCTCCTAGAGCATGTTCCGGTCAGATGACTCCGTCTGTAGGGCAAGTGCTCTAGCAAATCGTCTCGCGGGGCGAACGGCCTCGAAACCTGGGATTTGTCTCGCATCCGTGGAAAGCAAGCCGTCTTGGCGGAACCGGCTCTGACCGCTGTGGGCGATCAGCGACACTCATGGAGAGCCGGTCTTCTCGCGGCGAGGCCTTCACGATGATCGACCTGTATTATTGGACCACCCCGAACGGGCACAAGATCACTTTGTTCCTCGAAGAGGCGGGAGTTCCCTACACGATCCATCCGGTCAACCTCGGCCGAGGGGACCAGTTCAAGCCGGAATTTTTGGCGATTTCGCCCAATAATCGCATTCCGGCAATCGTTGACCAAGATCCCGCCGACGGCGGCGCCCCGGTGTCCATTTTCGAATCAGGCGCCATCCTCCTCTATCTCGCTGAAAAGACGGGCAAATTCCTGCCAAAGGATTTGCGCGGCCGGATCGCGGCGCTCGAATGGCTCTTCTGGCAGGTCGGCGGCCTTGGCCCGATGGCCGGCCAAAACCATCATTTCAAACAATACGCACCCGAGAAGCTCAGCTATGCGATCGAACGTTATGTGAACGAAACCAACCGTCTCTACGCTGTTCTCAATAAGCGCCTGGCGGACTGGGCCTTTGTCGCGGGGGAGTATTCGATCGCCGATATGGCCTCCTACCCTTGGATCGTCCCTTACGAAAATCAAGGCCAGAAGCTTGCGGATTTTCCGCATCTCGAACGCTGGTTTGAAGCGATCCGTGCGCGTCCCGCAACGCAACGCGCCTATACCAAAGCGGCAGAAATCAATAGAGCGCCGATCCCTGTCGACGAAGAATCGCGCAAAACCCTGTTCGCGCAGACGGCAGCCAATGTGAAATAGGGTTCGCCACCGCCCCGCCGCAATCAGCCGCTTTGGTTTGCTTTATTTCTTGAATTTGCCGGCTTATATCGGCCCCCTAAAGATCATCTTGGCCAACCCGGCCCGCGCCTCATGGCGAGGGGCACGAAAACGCTCCGCGTCGAAGCAGCGTGGCCGGGCCGCATTGGAGACAGGACGGAATGGCGGGACATAGTCAATTCAAAAACATTATGCATAAAAAGGGCAAGCAGGATGCGATCCGCTCCAAGCTCTTTTCTAAGCTCGCCCGCGAAATTACCGTTGCCGCAAAATTGGGTCTGCCAGATCCTTCCATGAACGCGCGTTTGCGCGCCGCTATCTTGGCCGCCCGTGCGGAGAATATGCCGAAGGAGAATATCGAACGCTCCATCAAAAAGGCGTCTGGCGCCGACTCCGAGACCTATGCCGAAGTTCGATATGAGGGCTATGCACCAGGTGGCGTCGCCATTATCGTCGAGGCCTTGACCGACAACCGCAACCGGACGGCGGGCGAGGTACGCTCCTATTTCAGCAAAAGCGGCGGCTCGCTTGCCGAAACCGGTGCCGTGTCCTTCCTCTTCGATCATGTTGGCGTCATCGAGTTTCCTGCAAAGGCCGCATCGGAGGACGCCATGATGGAGGCGGCGATCGAAGCCGGAGCCGACGACGTCCAAACGAGCGGCGACAGCTACGAGGTCATCACCTCGATCGAAAGCCTACGCGAGGTTGCGCAAGCACTCGAGTCAAAATTCGGCGAGCCGCGCAAGGCGAATTTGACTTGGAAGCCGCATAATACGATTGGCGTCGACGACGACACGGGCGAAAAGATTCTGCGCCTCGTTGGAATGCTCGAAGAGAATGACGACGTGCAAAACGTCTACGCCAATTTTGAGGTTTCCGACGCGCTGATGGCGAAGTTCGCCGGCTAGGGCAGCTCTCAGAGGTTTCGAAGCGCCGCGCCGGCCAGCCGGCCTAGAGTTCCGACTCATTCATTTGCATCCTGCTTTGACGATGGCGATGGCTTCCTGGGCTCGGCGATGGAGATGGCTGCCCAAGTGAAGGACCGGCCCGGAATGCGAAAGTTTTGGGCCGCTCATGTGGTGGCGGGCGCTCCGCATTGCCAGCAAGGCAAAATGGAGCCAATCTGAGAGTCAAATACCGATTCGTCCGGGGAATGTCGGTTCCATGGCGTGTCAATTGATTGATCCCGATGCTCGAAAGGACGCTTTGGCAGCTGCGCAGCGGCTCAAGATGGCGCGGTCCGCGCATGCATATGTCAGAGGCAACACCACGCATTTTTACGATTGGCTGCGTCATCTGAAGAGGGGCAACCTACCCGAAGGCCCGCCTGTCTGGATTTGCGGGGATTGCCACGTCGGAAATCTAGGCCCGCTGGCACACTCGGACGGTCGGGTCGAGATACAGATTAGGGACCTGGATCAGACGGTGATCGGAAATCCCACTCATGACATCGTTCGCCTTGGGCTTTCATTGGCTTCCGCCGCCCGCGGTTCCGATCTTCCCGGGGTCACCACGGCACGAATCCTGGAGCAGATCATTGAGGGCTATGCCGGAGCCATGGAACCCGGCCAATCAGGGGAGGAAGGAAACGAAATCCCAGAGGAGATGCGCTTGGTTGTAAAGACAGCTACGCGCCGGTCGTGGCAGAATCTCGTGAACGAGCGGATCAAGAATACTAAGCCGACCATACCATTGGGAAAGAGGTTCTGGCCCTTGGCTGCCGACGAGCGTTCCGAAATCACGCGGCTGTTCGAAAAGGAACATGTCCGCCAACTCGCTACCATGCTGCGCTCTCGCATAGACGATGCGCCGGTGGAAATGCTTGATGCCGCCTACTGGAAAAAAGGGTGCAGTTCGCTAGGGAAGCTTCGCTATTGCGTCCTTCTTGGCGTAGGGGACAAGCAATCGGAGCTATGTTTGATGGATCTAAAGGAAGCGGTGCAAGCCGCCGCGCCGGTGGATGATTCCGCGGACATGCCTGAAGACCAGGCGCAACGGGTTGTGGAGGGCGCGCGTCATTTGTCACCCCATCTGGGAGAACGGATGCGCGCCATTCAATTGTTTGGCCGCTCGATCTTTATCCGCGAGCTTCTACCGCAGGATCTTAAGATAGAGCTCGAGACGCTTACATGTAAACAGGCGATGAATTTCGCTCGCTTCCTAGCCAATGTGGTTGGGAAAGCTCATGCTCGTCAGATGGACACAGACACTCGATCAAAATGGTCCAAGGAATTAAGCACGGCGCGGACCGGTGACCTTAATGCCCCTTCTTGTCTCTGGAGCAGCGTCG
>Ga0224556_1000090_pt1 | contig 18168 bp, 9 predicted proteins | sample 714S315metaG_FD_183007 | JGI IMG/M metagenome (GOLD analysis project Ga0224556, IMG submission 183007) | Peat soil microbial communities from Stordalen Mire, Sweden - 717 S3 1-5 | ecosystem: Environmental > Terrestrial > Soil > Wetlands > Peat | place: Sweden: Norrbotten County, Stordalen Mire...
CGGTCCCCATCGACTTCGTGCTCAACTGGGAACACCTCACGCATTAATCCGAACTTGCAGACGAATCAGGCTACCTGGGTATGAACGGGAAGTGACTTTGCGACGGGATTATCAAATAAATAATACAGCGAAAACTGTAGAGGCTCGTTATTCGGTTTATCGGATAATACACCCCTGCTTTTGCACCGAAATGCCATGAATCCCAGCAGGCGGAAGAGTTAGAAAATGAGCGCCATTCAATTTCTGATTGCCGACGATCATGACTTGTTCAGGCGCACGGCGCGATCTTTCATTGAATCGCACGCCAACTGGCAGGTCTGCGGCGAAGCCGGGGATGGGATCGAAGCGATTGAGCAGGCGAAGCGACTGCGTCCTCAGGTCATCCTGATGGACATCAACATGCCTCGCATGGACGGGTTGGAGGCGACACGAATTATCCGCCGCGAGCTTCCCGATTGCAACGTGATCATTGTCACCCAGAATCACGAAACGATCGCCCGACAGCAAGCTGCCGCGGTCGATGCGAAAGGCTCGGTAACGAAGTCGGAATTTACCCAAGGGCTGCCCGCCACCATTAAGAGGTTGTTCGAGAGTCCGGTCGCGGAAACCGTGGAAGGCGCCAGGACAGAAACTTCCCTCACGCCGGGATGGGTCCGCGGCGGAGCGTTGGGCCAACTGGTCCGTGAGTTCGATTGGACGAAGACCCCGCTCGGTGCCATCGAAGAGTGGCCGCAAAGCTTGAAAACCGTTGTTCGCACCCTACTCACCTCGCGCTTTGCCATGTGGATGAGCTGGGGACCGGAACTCACCTTTCTCTACAACGATGACTACGCGCGAATGACTCTGGGAAAAAAACACCCGTGGGCGTTGGGCAAGCCGTCTCAAGTGGTATGGAAGGAAATCTGGGACGACATCGGCCCTCGCATTCACCGAGTTCTGGAGACCGGTGAAGCGACATGGGATGAAGCGTTGCTGTTGTTTCTGGAACGAAGCGGATATCGCGAAGAGACGTATCACACTTTTTCTTACAGTCCCTTGTCTGGAGACGACGGCACGGTGGCCGGGCACCTGTGCGTGGTAACGGAAGAAACCGACCGCGTAATCGGCGAGCGCCGGCTCAAGACATTGCGCTCCCTCGCGGGAGAGTTGAGCAAGACGATCACCGAGGAGGAAGTGGTTTCCTGTATCGCTCGCTGTCTCGGCGAAAATCAAAGGGACTTACCGTTTACCCTGCTGTATCTCTTCACAGAAGATGGGAACGAAGCGCGCTTGGCGTGCCAAACCGGAATTGCGGAGCATCATCCGGCCGCGCCAGAGTCGATTCCCTTGAGCGAAAAGAATCTGAGCGAAAAGAATCAACCCTGGCCAGTCAGCGAGCTACTGAATGGGAAAGACTCCATCATTGTAGAGAACCTGATGGAGAGGTTCGAGTCAGTCCCTTCCGGGTCTTGGGACAAGTCGCCCTGGCGAGCGCTGCTCCTCCCCATCACCAGTCAAGGTCAAGACAAGCCCGCGGGCGTGATTGTCGCGGCGCTCAATCCATTTCGTCCGTTGGATGTGAGCTACGCTGGATTCATTAACCTGGTCGCCGGCCAGATCGCCGCCAGCATTGCGAACGCGCGCGCGTACTCGGTGGAAAAAAAACGTGCCGAGGCTCTGGCCGAAGTTGATCGCGCCAAGACAACATTCTTCAGCAACGTGAGCCATGAGTTTCGCACGCCCCTGACGTTGATGCTGGGGCCGCTCCAGGACTTGCTGGCAAGAAGTCAGACCCACCTTTCTCCAACGGCCAAGGAGCAGCTTGACCTGGTGAGTCGCAACGGCGCCCGGTTGCTGCGCCTCGTTAACACACTGCTCGACTTCTCCCGCCTTGAAGCTGGACGAGTGCAGGCCGTCTTTTTGGCTACGGACTTAGCTCGCTTTACTTCTGAGTTGGCGAGCGTATTCCGTTCCGCTACGGACAAGGCGGGATTGCGGCTCATCGTGGCTTGTTCCGATCTTGGGGAACCGGTCTACGTGGATCGCGATATGTGGGAGAAGATTGTTCTGAATCTGATCTCCAACGCCTTCAAATTCACCTTTGAGGGAGAAATTGCGGTCAGTGTACATCGCGTGGGCAACATGGCCGAACTCCGCGTTCGTGACACCGGAGTCGGAATTCCCGCGGAAGCCATCCCTAAATTGTTCGAGCGATTCAATCGTGTTCCCAATATGCCGAGTCGAACCCACGAGGGAAGCGGGATCGGTTTGGCTTTGGTATATGAGTTAGTGAAGCTGCACGGCGGCTCGGTAAGAACCGATAGTCTTGTGGGGCGAGGCTCCACGTTCATCGTAAGCATTCCCTTTGGACAAAGTCACCTCGCGTCCGGCCAATTGGGCGGCTCTCGTAGCTTGTCTTCGACCGCCGTGGGCGCGAAGCCGTTTGTAGAGGAGGCCCTGCGCTGGCTTCCTGACGCTGCACCCGCGAGCGACGAGATCTTTTCCGTGCAGGACGAGTTGCTGCCGGTCCCGTGCCCTCCGGTGTCGGAGACCGCCGTTCGTCCTCGCGTCCTTGTGGCTGATGACAACTCCGACATGCGCCACTATCTTGCCCGTTTATTGTCGGAGCAGTACGAGGTCGAAACTGTCGCTGACGGTCAAGCAGCTCTCGAGGCGGTGCAAACGAAGCCGCCAGATCTCATCGTTAGTGATGTAATGATGCCGATACTCGACGGCTTTGAGCTCCTGAATGCACTGCGGGGCAATGAGCAGACTCGCACCATTCCAGTCGTCCTGCTTTCGGCACGTGCGGGCGAAGAATCGCGAGTGGAAGGCATTGAGGCGGGCGCGGACGATTATTTGATAAAGCCCTTCTCCGCGCGGGAACTGCTGGCTCGCGTCAGCGGCAGGTTGGAGATTGCCCGGCTGCAGCGAGATCGAGAAACGCAACTCAGGACAAGCCAGGCAGAGTTGGAGCGAAGAGTTCAGGAACGCACCCAGGAACTGTTCAACGCTAGTGAGGAACTTCGCGAACTGTCCGCCCGTATTCTGCAGGCACAAGACGAGGAGAGGCGGCGAATCGCGCGGGAGCTGCACGACGGTGCCGGACAACTTCTGGCTGCGATCGGCATGGAGGCCTCCAATCTAGCCCGGGAGGGTGACCGGCTGAGTGCGCGTGCCGCCTCGTCGCTCAGCAACATTGAATCGTTCGTCGCACAAATGACCAAAGATATTCGCACCATGTCTCACCTTCTGTATCCGCCCCTGCTGGACGAAGTTGGCCTGCAGTCCGCACTTACGGAATACGTCAGGGGGTTCGCGGAAAGGAGTGGCATCCAGGTATCGCTCGACCTCCCGGCCGCGATGGAGCGGCTGGATCGCGACTATGAGCTTTCTTTGTTCCGCATTGTCCAGGAATGCCTCACCAACATCCATCGCCATTCGGGAAGCAAAACGGCCAGCATCCGGATCGTCCTAAACGATGGAGCGCTGGCGCTGGAAGTTCGGGATGAGGGTAGGGGTATTCCCGCGGAGCGATTGTCAGAGATTCAGTCGCGAGGTTCGGGTGTCGGGATCCGAGGCATGCGAGAACGGACTCTCCAACTATCCGGGACCATGAGTATCGAGTCCGACGGTTCGGGAACCAGAATCCATGTGGTAATTCCCACTCCCAAAACTGTTTCGCGAGAAGGAACCGGTAGTGATGAGCCTGTGCAAGCCGCAGTCTGACAGTTTTCGGCGCATCGTCTAGCAACATCCTTGGCCTGACTTCCCTTCATCAAGTCAGTCGCTATGGGATCTCCGCCTCGACCGCGGGCGTGGAGAGGGCGCTCTCTTGTCCGGCGGCGTTTACCGAAGTGGCGGCGTAATAGTATGTGTTGCCGGCGACGACCGAACTGTCAGTGTAGGCAGTGCTCGCGTCCAGAATGGGATTGATCTTGGAATAGGATCCATTCGAACTGGTGCTGCGATAGACGTTGTAGCCAACTACGTCGGGAGTTGAATCCCACATCAGACTGACGCTGTAGGTCGGCACCGTGCCGACACCCGCGAGCGATGCAGTCACCTGCGAGTTGGAGGCGGTGCTGGAAAAAGTGAGAGACCCAGCCACAGTCCCGCTGCTCTGCGGGGTGAAAGCCACATTCACAGAGATACTGTCGCCCGAGGTGATCGTCACCGGCAGCGAAGTTCCGGTCAAAACAAACTGGGAACTGCTGCTGGTCGCGGAAGAAACGGTTATACTGCCGCCGCTGGCGCTCATGGTGATCGGCAGAGTATCGGTCGATCCAATCGTAACGTTGCCGTAACTCAGCGATGCCGGGGTGAGGGATAACACGCCGACGCCGCCTGTGGTCCCGGTCCCGACGAGGGGTACGCACAACCCGGGTCCGGCGAAAAGCAAGCTGCCCCCAGCTTCGCCCCCCGATGTCGGGATGTAAGTGGCGGTGAGTGTTACACTCTGCCCTCCGGTGAGAGTCAGAGGAAACTTGGTGCCGCTGATCGAGAACACACTGCCCGTGGTTTGTACCCCCGAGATCGTCACGGACGAGGTTCGCGCATTCGTAAGAACGAGGGGTAAGCTATCGCTTTTTCCTACCGCGACTTGGCCAAACGACAGAGTCGATGGCGTGGCCGTCACCGCCATGCTGTTTACGCCGTTGCCACCCACCTGCACCGTCAGAGTAGGGTTGGATGCGTTGCTGGAGAACTCAATCGATCCAGGAGTCCATCCTGTGGTGGGGGGGGTGAAGCTGATACTCACGTCGACATTCTGACCCGCGGCGAGGACTAGCGGGAAGGTTAGATTAGGGGCGGCAAACGCAGTTTCGCTCACGGTGACCCCAGATACGGTTACACTGGTCAGCCCGGAGTTGGTCAGCGTGACGATTAAAGTCTCGGTATGGCCGACTTCGACATAGCCAAATCGAAGGACCGAAGGCGAGTGCGTCAGTTGCGTGGTTGCGAAGGCATTAGGCGATCCTAAGGCGAACAGCAGGGTCACGCACATGAATGGAAAGCGCTTAAAAAAAACGCAAAGAGACCGTGCGAAGGACTGGGGGAGTCGCATGTTGCACAGTGTGCGGGATTCGCCGCCGGGAGGGTAGATTCCACTAGGGCATCCGTTTCCTGTAGATTCGGCCAAGGCGTTTCCAGGAGAAACAACAGCTTTTTGGGGTTGGCCGGGTACCGACCGGCATGGTCGAAAAGCGGCTCTGGACTGGCCTTTCAGCGGTCCCGACTAGTGGCCTTTCGGAACCTTACGCGAACCATCGAGATAAGGGAGACTTACCGTGTCGTCTATAGCAGCCGAATAAAATCTTATGGGCCACCTCCCCGCTCGTTTGAATGCGTTCCTGGTTGTAATCGCTCTGGCCGCCCTGGTGGGCTGCCAGGGGTTCAGTTCTGGCAAATCGAACGCCCAGGGTTCGCAACCCATTCCAGGCACCCTGACTGCCGCGCCAGCAAGCGTCACGTTCGGCAATGTGCAGGTTGGAACCAGCCAAATTCAGTCCGACACGCTGGCTAACACCGGAGGGTCCAGTCTTACCGTTACGCAAGCGACTATCACCGGGGCGGGTTTCACCACTACGGGACTCACCCTGCCTTTGACTTTGGCGGTGGGACAGAGCGTAACCTTCAGCGTGGTTTTCAACCCCCAGGCCGCCGGCAGCGTCAGCGGCAGTCTGGCCCTGACCGACAGCTCGTCGACCACTCTATTGAGCATCCCCCTGACTGCAACCGGGGTCGCGGCTGGGGGCCTTACCGAGAGCCCGGCAAGCTTCACTTTCGGAAACGTGCAGATAGGGCTGAGTCAGAGCCAGAACGAGACGTTAAACAACACCAGCGCCCAAAGCGTCACCCTCTCGCAGGCGACGTTTTCGGGCACGGGATATAGCACGACGGGACTGACCCTGCCAACGACTTTGGCGCCGAATCAAAGCGTCACCTTTGCAGTAGTTTTCACGCCCACGACGGCAGGAGCTGATAACGGTACGCTCGCGATTACCGTAAGTGGATCGAGCACGGCGCTCGATTTCGCACTCTCCGGAATCGGAGTAGCCCCCGCTACGTTAACCGTATCTCCGGCAAGCCTCACGTTTACCAACGTCCAGGTTGGCCAGACGCCATCGCAAACCGAGACCGTGCAGAATACTGGCGGAGAAAACGCGACCATCTCATCGGTGCCGATCACAGGAACAGGCTTCACGATTTCTGGAATAACGACACCGCTGACTTTAACTCCAGGACAGAGTGCTTCTTTCAGCGTGACCTATTCCCCACTGTCGGCCGGCAGCGCCAGCGGAACTGTCACTATCGACTCCAACGCCACGAATCCTGCCCTGAGCGTAACCCTTGCCGGGACTGCGGTCACGGCCGGGAGCCTGACCGGAACTCCGACCAGCTTCAGTTTTGGAAACGTGCAGGTTGGGCTTAACCAGAGCCAGACCGAAACGATAAAGAACTCCGGTGGCACATCTCTGACGGTCTCGTCGGCGACTTTTACGGGCACGGGCTTCAGCGCTACGGGGCTGACTCTGCCCCTGACTCTGGCGGCGAACCAGAGCAGTACGTTCGCGGTGGTCTTCACGCCAGCAACGGCAACCGCTGTCAGCGGCAATCTTGCACTCGCGGTAAGCGGATCGAGCACGCTCAATCTTCCCCTGTCTGGAACCGGAGTTGCGCCCGCTACGCTGACCGCGACGCCGGCGAGCTTTACCTTTACGGGCATCGTGGTCGGGCAGAATCAATCGCAAACCGAGACCGTGCAGAACACCGGCGGCGAGAATGCGACCATTTCGCAAGCGACGGTTGCCGGCTCAGGCCTCACGATCTCAGGACTGACCACGCCGCTGACTCTAACTCCAGGGCAGAGCACTTCTTTTAGTGTGACGTTTACGCCACTCTCTGCGGGCACCCTGAGCGGAAGTGTCATGGTCGACTCGGACGCCACCGATCCGGCCCTGAGCATAACCGTTAGCGGCACCTCGGTTACGCCAAGCCCAGGCACTCTGAGTGCGACTGCGGTTAATGCCGGAAGCGTTGTGGTAGGGACAAGTGGAACTCAAACAGGAACGCTCACCGCCAGCGGAGCGAGCGTAACGGTCACGTCGGTGAGTTTAACTGGCACCAACTCTTCAGAGTTTTCGATCAGCGGCCTCACCTTCCCGGTCACGGTTACCACCACCACGCCGGTTACGTTTACGGTGAACTTTACGCCCGGTTCGACGGGAGCGGCATCAGCTACAGCTTCTTTTGCCAGCAACGCTAGCAACACGCCGAATACGGCGAGTCTCTCGGGCACTGGCACGGCGCCGCCCGTCCATTCTGTCAGCTTGACGTGGACGGCCAGTGCGACCGAGGGCATTACCAGTTACAACGTCTATCGCGCCCTATACACGTCGAATGTCTGCGGTTCCTATTCGAACATCGGTTCCACTGCGAGTACTGTCACGGCATATACCGACAACTCAGTCACCGATGGCACGACGTATTGTTACGCGACCACGGCCGTGGACCCAGATGGCGAAAGCGGCTACTCCAACGTTGTGCAAGCCGCGATCCCCGCTCCGTAGCTTCGCGCGCAGCGAAGCGAACAGTGTCCAGAGCATGAGCAGTATCGCAGGCGCCAGGCGTCACCCTAACGAAAAGGCCGGCTTTTGACGATACCTTGGCCCTCTCGGATGGTGACGAGCTGGTCGGCAGGAAGATCGGCGTAGGTCTCGGTTGTGCCTGCGGGCCAATGAACCTCCACGCTGGCTTTGGATGCTTCGCCCAACCCGAAATGCAGGCGCGGATCGTTCGCGGAAAGAAAGCTGGATTGGCTGGTCAGGGATTGCGCCTGCACTTTCCCACCGTAGCGCACGAGCACTCGCGCGCCAATTGCGCTGCGATTGCTTTTCGTTCCTTCGAGCCGCACTTTGATCCAGTGATTCCCGGAGGGCGCGTCGTTGCGGAGTAACGTGGGCGGCTCGTTGCGGTTCATGATGAGCATGTCGAGGTCGCCGTCGTTGTCGAAATCTCCGAAGGCGCATCCGCGGCTGACGTGGCGCGACGCAATGGCCGGACCGGCCTCATCTCCTAACTCCACAAAAGTTCCGTTGCCCTGATTGCGGAAGACGAGGCGCGGATTCTTCGCCGGATACTTGGTATAGACCTTTTCCAGTTCCGGGGCGACGGTTCCGGCCACGATGAATATGTCAGGATAGCCGTCATTATCGAGATCGACCAATCCCGTACCCCAACTGCTGAAGCGGCGTTCGCCACCGAGACCGGCGCGGAAGGTGACGTCGTCGAATTCTCCCTTGCCGTTATTGCGGTAGAGTCCGGTGGCCTGGTTGACGAAGTGAGTCTTGACCAGATCGAGGTGACCGTCGAGATCAAAGTCGCCGATGCCGGCTCCCATTCCGCCCAACGGTTCTCCAGAGCTGCCCAGAGCGACCCCGCGCAGCAACGCCTCCTCGCGAAACGTGCCATCGTGATTGTTCATCAGAAGAAGGCTGGGAGTGGCATCGCTGGCCACGAAGATGTCCTGCCAGCCGTCCTCGTCGGCGTCAAAGGCGACGGCGGTAAACCCGTAAGAAGTGCGCATATTGGCGACGCCGGATTCCTTGGAAACATCGGTAAACGTTCCATCGCCATTGTTACGGTAGAGCGAGTGATACGGCATGCCGAGGCCGCCTGGGCCGCAGTTGACAGCGACGCCTTCGAAATTGCAGTTGGGCACCTGCATCGATGGCTTGGGAGCCGTCGCCAGATCGATGTCGACGTAGTTGGAAACGAAAAGGTCGAGCCAGCCGTCGCGGTTGTAGTCGACAAAAGTGCAGCCTGAGCCGTAGCGAGTGCGCGGATCGTGCAGCCCGGCCTTCTCGGTCACTTCGGTGAATGTGCCGTCGCCGTTATTGCGGTAGAGCTTATTCTGACCGTAGTAGGTGAGGTAGAGATCCTCGAAGCCGTCATTGTTGTAGTCGCCGACACACACGCCGCAGGCCCAGCCGGCATCGATAAGGCCGGCCTTCTCGGTTACGTCAGTGAAGGTGCCGTCGCGGTTGTTGTGGTAGAGGCGGTTGCTCGCGCCCGGAGGAATGCCTTCGAGGCGTCGACCGCCGAGAATGAAGGCGTCCATCCAACCATCATTGTCATAGTCGAAGAAGGCACATCCACCGCCGGCGACCTCGACGATGTAGGTGTTGTGGTTGGGGTCGCTGTAGAACATGGTCTGCGTGAGGCCGGCACTGGAAGTGACATCGACGAATCGCGAGAACGGGGCGGCGGCTTTCGCGGGACTGAGTTTGGCGGGTCCAAGATTCGCAGGCCTGACCGCTGCGCCAAGGTCGGCAGGAACCAGCAGGGGCGCAAGCATCGCCGGCAAGCTTTGCAGCAGGCGGCGCCGTGTCCAGGGACCGGGTTTCGCGTCTGTCGTCATGCTTGCGACTTCATCCTTACATCCTTGGGTTCCGTTGGATTGTAGTTCTTCAGTGCGGACCTTGCGCGGCAGTCAGATCCTTGCGGAGTTGCAGAGCCTGGGCATTGTCGGGCTCAAGTTTGAGGGCGCTGGCCAGAGCCTCCTGCGCCTCGGGAAAACGCGACTCCATGCCGAGGGTCGCCGCCAGGCTGATCCAGGCCTGGGTGTAGCCGGGAGCGGACTGCACGGCCTGGCGAAAGTACTCTTCGGCGGAAGCGGAGTCGCCGCCACGCGATGCCAGATAGCCCAGCTGGTTCTGAGCCAGAGCGAAACCAGGGTTCAGCTTGACTGCCTGCTCCAGGGCGGCGTGCTCGGCCGCTGTGTCTCCGGTACGGTCCAGCGCCAGCGCCAGTTTGTAGGCGATCTGAGCGTCGTCGGGATTGGCCTCGACGGCCTCGCGAAAATCCGCAACAGCTTTTTGCGGGTCGCCGGTGGCGAGTTCCTTGTCACCCTGCGCCGTCTTGGTGGTGGCCAGGGCACGGCGCTGGTTGACTTGCAATTGTTTCTGATAAAGCTCCAACTGTTGCTTTGCCAGGTCGGTTTCACCAACGTTGCGCAGAGCCGTCGCATACTTGAAGCGAATCTCGGGCTCAGTTCCACCCAGCTCCAGAGCCTTGGCAAACTGTTCGCGGGCTTTGGCGAATTCTTTCAGCGCGAGCAGGGAGTCACCCAGATTATTGCGGGCATTGTAATTGTTGGGGTCGATAGCGATCGCCTGCTCCAGATGGGCGCGGCCGGCGGCGAATTGCCCGGCCTGGTTTTCGAGGATGCCGCTCAGGTACAGAAAATCGAAATCATGAGGATGCGCAGCCAGAAGTTTGCGTGCCAGCGGCTGCGCTGTGACGGTATCGCCGTTGAGCACGAGCACGCGCAGATAGAGCCGCTGTGCCTCGAGATTTCCCGGATGAAGCCGCGCTGACTTTTCGGCGAGATGGACCGCCTCTTGATAGTGGACTTGCCTGACCAGGACCGTGACCATGGCGGCCGTCACCGGCAGCGACGCGGGATTCCGTTGCAGAAATTTGGTGAGAACTTCTGAAGCCTTGTCGAGCATATTGGCCCTGCCGTACGCCAAGGCCAGATCGAGCGTCAAGGTTTCGTTACGCGGAGCTTCGCGCAGCGCCTCGATCGCGGAGCTGTAGTCCCCGACCGCCATGAGGGACTTGCAGATTCCATCGAGCGCTTCGGTCGAGAGATGATCGATGCGCAGTGCCGCTTCCCATTCGATGATGGCATCCTGATGACGTTGAACCTGATCCAGAGAGGAGGCCAGGAGCAGGTGTGGCTTAAGCACTTCGGGCATGAGGTAAATCGATTGGCCGAGCGGCTTGATCGCGTCCTGAGGATGCCCGGAAGCGTAAAGAGTAAGGCCGACGAGGTAGTAGAGCTGGGCCGATCCCGGTTCCAGCTTGAGGCCATTCTGAAAAGCTTCGAGGGCGCAGTCGTATTGATGGTGGTCGCCGAACCAGGTTCCGAGTTCAGCGTAGGTGTCGGAGTCGGCGTGGGAAGCGAGCTTGGCTTCCAGCGCCTTGGGCCCGGAGCAGGCATGAACGTAGGGAACTACAACCAGGATGGCCGCGAAAAACAGTGACACGCGCGCAATCTTCGAATGCATTGCCGACGATCGCCCTCGGCGAACCCCACAGAGTGACAGCTTCCCGCAACTTGAGCATAATAGAGCTACTGCAACACCTGCAAGCGATCTCGGGATTACTGGGGCATCAGGAAGGAGTTGGAATTGTTATGGGGCGTAAGCATTCCTGAACTCTGGCGAGTGCCGCTTTGTTTTCTCCTGCTATTTCTTGCGGCGATTCCCGGTTCTCCGGAAGCGAGTGCGCCGCCACGATCGTCTTTCGTATCCTCTTTTGCGTCCGCCGAGGAGAAAAAGCCGCCTGCCCGCGCCGAGTACGTAGGCGATTCCGTTTGCCGTTCCTGCCATCAGGAGAAAGCCAAGACCTACCTGCAGACGGCTCATCATTTTGCGACCAGTTGGCCCAGCCCCCGGACGATGAAGGGAAGCTTCACGCCGGACTCGAATGTCTTAAAGACCTCCAACCCTTATCTTCATTTCGAGATGACCACCGGGCCGAACGGCTATTTTCAGAGTGCGGTCGAAGAACCAGGCGAGTCGAAGAAAATTACACGCACCGAGCGCATTGACATCGTGGCTGGCTTGCCGCGCAAAGGGCAGAGCTATCTGTTCTGGAAAGGGGATCAGCTGTTTCAACTACCAGTGACTTACTGGAACGAAACCGACAGCTGGGTAAACAGTCCGAGTTATCCGGATGGGTCACCGCATTTCGATAAAGCGATCATCCCGCGCTGCCTCGAGTGTCACGCCAGTTACTTCGAGTGGCAGCCGCCGCCGGTGAATCGCTACCGCAAGACCAGTCTGGTGCTGGGTATTTCTTGTGAAAAATGTCACGGCCCCGGCCGCGAGCATGTGGCTCGCCATCGCTTGAAGTCACCGTTGCCGGCTGGAACATCTGAGGCCATCGTCAACCCGGCTTCGCTCAGCCGGGATCGGCAAATCGATATATGTGGTTTGTGCCACTCCGGCAACGGGACGCCGATCCAGCCCGCCTTATCGTTTCTGCCGGGGGACTCTCTCGACGACTACATTGACATCCCGTATTACAGCCCCGAGGACGCAGTCGACGTTCACGGTAGCCAGGTGCAGCTGTTGAAGAGAAGCAAGTGTTTTCAGTCGACTTCGACGCTGACCTGCTCGACCTGCCACGATGTCCACGAGCCACAAGAGGACGCAGCAGCGTTCTCCTCGCACTGCCTTACCTGCCATCAGCCCAAGCAATGCGGCGAGTACCCCAAGCTGGGCCAGCAGATCGTCCGCAACTGCATCGATTGCCACATGCCGCTGCAGGAATCCCGCGTGCTCTTTTCAAATACCAACGGAAAGAAGTTGGTGCCGAAAGTGCGCAATCACAAGATTGGAATTTATCCGGGCGAGAGTGTTCACTGAACTTTCCTCAGTGAATCATCACTGAACCATTTTGATTTTCGCGCGGGAGGCGAAGCGGCGGTAGTTCCGGAACGTGATTTCGTTCAGCTCGATCTGCCGCCGATGTCTCTGCAGGCTCACGGTGGAATGCACCGGCAGCAGGTAGTCGCGTCCCGCGATGGTGACATAGTCGTAGTCCACGCTCATGGCCGCGGCATGCATGGAAAAGGCGCGAGGCAGGCCATCAGCCTCGACGGTGATGCGCCGCACTCCGCTGGTGGCGGCATCGATGTATACCAGGCCGTGAAAGCCGACCCCGACTCTGCTGTTGTTACCCTCGCTCAGGTCGAGCGTGGCATTTTCTTTAGCCACACGATAACTCAATACCTGCAGGGTTCCGCTTCCATCGCCCAGAGTTCCGGCTTCTTTCCATTCGAACTGGGTTTTCGAGGAGGGCGAAAAAACCAGGTTCAGCAAGGCGCCAAACTCCCCGATTGACATGGGCCATGTGGAATTCATCTCGGCCCGTTTGAGGCTGCTGCGCTTGCCGTTCACTTCCAGCGTGCTGCGTGATTCCTGTTTGTCGTGATAGGTCAGCAGTTCCGCGATCGAGTCCCGATGCTTCCAGTTGCCGTTGCCCGACTGGTCCACCGACCGGCTGGTTACTTCAACGCACATGAAATTCGGCAGGGACGTGCTGTAGTCCAGGGCGCGTTTTCTGGCTCCGCCGACGATCGTTTCCAATTCCTCCGCCGAGGGCGGGGGAACCGCGCCGGCGGGCAGCGCGGTGATCACCAGATGTCGGCCGTTGCGTGCGTCCGTTTCAGGCGGCTGACCGGAAGTGGCGAGTTCGCTGGCGTCATTTTGTGGTTGAGCGGCTCCGGTAGCGCCGTCGGGTGCAGATGCGGACGCCAGTTCCGGTCCTTCGATCCTGAATGTCAAACCACGCTCGGCTGTCTTCCCGCCCTGGGTGAGCTTTTCAATCACCTCGTATTCACCACTTGGCAAAGAAGAGGACTGGATTGATGCCAGGTAGGGAAGGGAGCCGGGCCCACTGATTTTCAAAAGGTGCAACGGCACTTGCGCAATGGGCTCGTTGCTTTTCAGGACTTCCATTTCCAGCGTTGGCTGCTCCGTCGAGCTGGGATCGGGATGAACCATAAAAAAGAACGAGATGTTTTTCGTTCCATGAGGCACCAGGCCGGACAAGCTTGGTATTACCTTGCCGTTCCCGTACTGCAAGGGTTCGGTCGATTCCAGTTCCGAGGGTAACGGATCCACACGCTGTACCAGGGTTACATCACTGAGGGCCGGACCGGCGGCTTGGCCTGGGATTTCGAATTCCTGGCGATGGGCGCCCGCCTTTTCGCTGTTGCGGTCGAGGATCGCCGTCTCCAAAGTGTATTTTCCTGGCTCGGCGGTGAAGTGCCGTTGCAGAGTAATCAGCTCGGATTGCGCGGTCCCCTTGGAGTCGAGCGCACCGTGCCGCGGCACGTCTTCGCTGAAATGCTCGATCACTTCGCCCGCCTGGTTCTTGACTTGCGCCACAATCGACACGTGGAGCGAATACAGATTGGCATTGGGATCGTCCCGGGTTTCGAGTTCATCGACCGGAACTTCGACCACGAGGGCGTTCTCGTTGCCCGTCGGCAAGTCTCCCAAGCGGAGGACGGTGGAGTGGAACTTCAGGTCTGTGGGCAGCTGAGATTCGCTCAATAGTTTCAGCAGCGGCGCTTCAAAGGGCCGTATCCCGGAACCTGCGTCCGGAGGAACCGCGAAGTAACCCGCCTTGGCATGTATTTTCAGGTGCTTTCGCACCGGGGTCACTGCTACCGGCCGGAACTTTCCGTCGTATTGCTGGACGGGCGGAATGTAGGAAGCTTCGTAATACGTGGTCATATCCTCGATCATCTGCAGCAGAGGCTTCTTGAGACGATCGGAGGCTGTGATGTAAGCCCCGCCGGTGCTCTCCGCCAGTTCGGCCAGAGGATTCTTGTAACCCGACAGGCCCTCCAATTCGATCTGATTTAGCGAGTCGTTGCCGGCGACGATCGACCCGGGAGGAGCCTGGGGAAGGGCTTGGGTTCCTGCCCCCGATCCAGTCGTCGTCGGGGTGGGATTCATACGGACCGAAGACATCACGCCACCGATCGCGACCGTGGCCAGCAGGCCTTGTCCGGCTTGCTCGTCAACCGCGTTCGCGTACACGGTGTAGATGCTTACGCCGGACCGGTTCGCCGCTCCGGCGATGGTGAGCAACATGTCTTTTGCGTTCGTATCAAGCGGTGGCGCTTGCTCGAAAAAGATCACGACTTTTCGTCCCGGGAACTGTTGTTGCGTTCGCGCCAGGGCGAGCAACCCGGCCAGCCAGGGCCGGCAGTGCTGGTCCTGGACAATCTTTTGCGACTCTTCGAGCGAAGCCAGCATAATTCGCGCCACACTGCGCTGCTCCGTGTTGACATGGGCTCCGGAAGAATCCGTTCCAGTTTGCGCCGCCGCGATCAAGTTTTTCTCCGGCAGGGCGGCAGGATCCTCCTTGGTCGCGCTGGCTCGGGTTGAATCGGTTGGCTCTGTGGCTGCGCTGACCGCCTTCTCCACGGCGCTGACGTCGGAAGTGAATCCCTGAACCAGCCGCAGACGCCCCTCAACCTTGAGCACGGAGAACGAGAACTGATCCGCCGGAATCATCTTCAGAATTTTGCTGGCGATGTCGTGCGCGTTCTTGGCCGACGAAGGATCGAGCCGATCGAAAACCAGGGTGATCAGGTGTTGTGTGCCCGCGCGCCCGGTCACCAACCGAAGATCGGAAATCTTCACTGCGGATCCACTGTCGGTAACCGCAATGTCTTCCGCCTTCAGGTCGAGGACCGGTTTGTTCTTGTTGTCGTGAACCACCATATCCACGGTGACTTCGTCGGCGTTCGAAACGATCGTCGGGCTTGCGCTCTGCGGCGCTGGCGCCGTCTGCGCGTAAACCCACGGCAGGAGGAGCATGAAGGCAAACAGCACAAACAGTTTTTCTGTAACTATAAAAGAATTGACTTTACGCATGCTTCTCCCGTGGCCCGAAAACCCCCGCCAATTCTACATCGCTTCCGGGAGAGCGACTACCGGGATGGTGCTGATTGGCGCGCGATTTCAGACGGTTCGCCATTGATTAGGTCAAATTAGGAATAGCTCAATCGCGAGCAGACCTAGAGGCAGATCAGTTTGGAAACGGTGCGCCCGGTTTCACGATCCGAATCTGGTGATCGGTAAAAGTCATGAGTCCGTTGGGCAGTTTTACCTTCGGCATGTGACAACTCACGCAGTCTGATTTGGCGGTGGGGCAGATCTTGGCTTGAGTCTGGATCTTACCCGATGCCGAGCTTGACGAAGCTGGCGGAGCAGCGGCCGGCGAAGAGTGGCAGGCCAGGCACTGGGCATCGTAGGAGGAATCCTGGCGAACGACGTCCTGGTGCGGATCGTGGCAAGCGATGCAACTGATGCGCGGGTCTGCGCCGTCGAAACACCGGCTGTTGGCCAGACGGTAAGGCTGGAAGCGCACGGTCAGTTCGCCCCGCCAGTGGTTCCTTACCACCGTTTCCCAGGCGCGATGACACTGGCCGCAAAAGTTCGAGATGTCTTCCGCAGACCGCTGGCGCAGATCGGGCGGAGCGGAATCGAAATCGCCGTTGATTGAATCAGTGAGATGCGTGGTCGTCCCAGCGTGACAGTGCTCGCAGGTCACTCCCGGCCGCAAGGTGTCGAATGTCATCTTGCCGTTGGTGACCGCGCTGGTGGCGTGACAACCGAAACAGACCTTGGTTTCACGCAGTTCGATCTCCCGTCCAATGGCATCGTCGAGATTCTTCGGCTTCAGGTCCTCGTCTCCGGTGGTGAAATCGAGCCCGCGAATCGAGGGATAGTAACTGACCGCACTTTCATAACGGTGCCCGTTGCGTTCCAGAACCCAGGTCTGGGCGCCTTCCCCGAAATTCCACGGGATTGGCAGAGTGATGGTGCGTGTGCCATCACTCACGCTGTACGTACTTTCGGTGCCACGAGTTTCGACCGTGTAGATGTATGGGCCTTTGCGAACCGTCAGCTTCGGATTTTCTACGAGCACGGGATTCGCGCCGGGAAGCGCCAGCGCCCGCCCCATCGGCGTGCGCGGCTGCGACTCAGCGCGCGCGCGGTGGCAGGAGACACATGCGGATTCCGTCTTCCCTTGCGCACTCGCCCACGGACAGAGGGCTGAGAGAGCTGCGATGCAAATCAGAATTGCCGCGAGCGGGCTAAGGATGTGTGGCCGGAGTCGTTTCATTCTTGGTCATTTCCAGGCACTGCAAACGCTCGCGCCGCGCATCTTCTTTGCGTCCGGCCTTTGAGTATGCCTTGGCCAGCGCGAGATGGACCTCAAGATTATCAGGCTGGAGTTGCAGGGTGGCTTCCAGATGTTCGATGCCAGCCTTTGCATCGCCCGTGTCGGTGAGCGCCTGGCCGAGAACGAGTTGAGCGCTGGGAAGCGCGGAGTCGTCAGCCACTGCCTTGCGGGCGTGGGGCAGCGCGTTGGAGCCGTCATTCTGCATGAGCGGAATCCACGCCAGCATGACCTCCGCAACCGCACTCGAAGGATTCACGTCCAGCTCTTTCTTGAATTCGACCACGGCCTGCTCCGGATCGGTGGCGTAGAGCAGATAGCCATAAAGATAGTGCGCGTTGGGCACAGCAGGAACGCGCGCGAAGAGCCGCTGAAACTCTGCGCCTGCTGCATCTGTGTCTTTTCTCATGAAGTCGAACGCTGCCTTACCGACGCTGACGTATAACTCCTGCTGGTCTGCCCTAACTTCTCTCGGAAGCAGCGGGATGCGCAGGCCAGCCAGACCGATCGCCAGCAGCAGTTCGGGGTTGGAGTCGTCATCGTGAGTGAAAAAGGCGTAGCTGCGCACGGCGTCTTCGAACCTTCCCGTTCGAGTCAGCAGCAGAGCCTCATGGTAGCGAAGAATCTTTTCGTTGCGAGGTTGGTTGGCCGCGCCCAGCGCGAGCGCTCGCTGAATGTCGTTCAACGAAGGCAGATAATCGCCAATCTCAAATTCGCACAGCCCGCGCATGGCCAGCGCTGGCGGAGCGTTGGAGGTAAGTTCGAGATAGTGCGACAGCGCGTCCTTGGCGTCGGCATAGGCGCCGGTTCCGTACTGCAGAGAGCCCAGAAACCACCATCCGTCAGGCCACTGCGAATTGAGTTTCAGGGCCTGCTGGTAGAGTGCGATCGCGCCCGGAAGGTCATTCGCGTCTCGCGCCGCCATAGCCTTAGAAGCGACATCAGCGAAGCTGGCTGGGGCCGCCTGCGTAAACCCAAATGCGGGTAACAGAAATAGAAGTGAGCACAAAGCGAGAAGGACGCGAAAACACGATCCGTCTCCTCGTCCACTGATTGCAGTCATTTCCCCAATTCCCGCGGCGATGAGACAAAAAGTGGCTATTGCAGGCTAACCGCCGCTAAGCCCCCAACGTAGAATTCAAGATCGAACGGCGCCCCCGTTGCTGGGGTTAGCGCCCCGGTTGTTGCATCAATACTAAATTCCAGAATGCCACAGTTGCCATCCGCGCACGAGGCATAGATGAACTTTCCCGACGGCTCAATCTCAAGGTTGGCGGCGGAAAACGTTGTCTCGCCTGTGCTAAACGGCGAACCGGCCACCGGAGACAAAGCGCCAGTGCTGCTGTCAACTGCGAACCCTGAAATTGTGTTCGGCGCGCCAAAAGTATTGTACGTATAGAGGAA